>Ga0179593_1542327_pt1 | contig 12523 bp, 19 predicted proteins | sample CZODoug2_1_08_16_FD_185931 | JGI IMG/M metagenome (GOLD analysis project Ga0179593, IMG submission 185931) | Vadose zone soil fungal communities from Angelo Coast Range Reserve, California, USA - CZODoug2_1_08_16fungal (PacBio error correction) | ecosystem: Environmental > Terrestrial > Soil >... | reverse complement strand
GGGTTCGCCCCTTGGCAGGAGTTGAGCGCACACGGCTGTTCCGTTCTTTTTCATTTTCAGGTCTTTCTCATAAACCTTCCTTTCCCCCCTTTGACGACGGTTATTTCACTCATACTTGTGACTTCCCTTCGCTTTGACTTTCCACGGCCTGCGACTCATCCCATCCTCGGCTAACAGAAATCGCACCCGACCCCTGTTCCTTCCATGGATCCCTTTTCCGATAATTATCCGCCAAATCCTTTACGCCCTGGCGTTCATTGTAAGAACAAGACTTAGCCTGGGACGGTCACCCCTTCCCGCTCCCTCAGCCGAACCTCTGAAATAACTTCTTTTTAGGCTTCTACTTTTTTTTTTCTGGACCGTTTTTCTTTTCCCTTTCGCTTATCCCCCCCGTGACTGGAATGGGCGGAGCTGGCAAAGCGGGACCGGTTTCGGCTTCGCTCCACCACCGACGAGATAGGATTCCCCTTTTTCTTTGGTTTCTTTTGTAACGGGCTCCCCCCTCGGCCCGTTTCTTGGATTCCATCTCTCCTCTCGTGCGTCCCGCGGGTTCTCGTGGCGAGTATTTTCTGATCCCTTTGGACGTGACATGACACGAGTTGCGCCCTCGATTCTTTTCGCGGGCCTGTGCTTCCGCCCGCCCAAGTCTTCCCCCCCGCTTCGGGACACAACCTTTCCCCCGGATTCCACTCATCCTGGTGAACGCCACCATTTTCTCCACCCACTCCTTCTCTTCGGCCAAGAGATTCCTCCTTTCGTTCAGTTGCCCTTCACTGACCCACTATTTCAAGCCTAATGGCGACTAATCGCCCCCCCCCCCCCACCACACCCAATCCTCTGCGAGATGTGACACTGGCACCGATTCACCGCTCTTTAGACAAAGCGCCGCTGTGGGTTTGACACCGGTTTCCCCCGCCCCTCTCTTTGAAAAAAACCGGATTCCCGCCTTTCTGAGCGCCATGCTCCCTTGATGGTGGCATTCTCTGGTAGGCGAAAAAACCGCTTGATCAGACGTGACTTTTCCACTCCCCCGTTGATCATCACCCCCGGCCCTTCTCCTGACTCGGTCAGAAAAGCCAGAAGCCACCGTTTTCCCCCCTCTCCCCTGCTAGGGTGAGGGGACTTGGTGAGGGACGCGTGCAGTTTTTTTTTTTTCTTTGTTCTAAAACGGCGGCGGTTTGAGGTCTTCTTATGATTCTACTTCTGACTGACTGCCTCTTTGGTTTGACGTTGGTTGCTTCCTTCTGGCTTGTTCTCCCGCTTCGCGCCGAGACTGGAGCAACTGTTTCTCCTTTTGACTTGCTCGAAGGTTCTCTGCTCGGGACGCGAGCCGAGATTTTCGTTTCCTCTTTTGTTTCCTATCCCCTGCCAATGCTGGAGGATTCTTTATCTCCCGGTCGGGCCCTGCGCTTCTGCGCTGGCCTGAAGCCTTCCGGTATCTCTTCTTTTCCTCCTCCTCTGTTTCGCCGATCTACCGTCATTAGGCCATCCTAGCTACCCCGCCAGGAGGGGAGCGCACTCAGTGTTTTTCTTTAACAGCTTCCAAGAGCAACGCCTCATCTCTTCTTCAGCGGCCTTTTTCGCAGGCCCTCTCTATAGACCACTGCGAGCAAAAACATTTGTTCCCTTTTCTTGCGCTAAGCGGGAGAAGCATAGCTCTTCCCCTTTTTTTTGTCCCAACGATCAACCCCCCCCTTTATTACCCCCCCCATTCTCCCTTTTAGGTAAAAGTTCCTGCAGAAGTTGCCTGAAGTTGACACATATCGAGCTCCTCTCCTCCTCACTGGTATTTTTTCAAAACAGACAAAAAAATTCCTTCCTTCGGGAGACACGTTAACTCCCCCCTACATAAGTTCCCCTCCCCCCAACCAGTTCGAGGGGTTGAGCGTTATTTTTTCTTCCTATTATAAAGGTAGTTTGGATCGAGTGTTCATCTTTGCTTCGTTGTCTCTTTCAACGGCGGTGTTCCGAGATTTCTGATCAAGCGGTTTCCGTCCATTCTTTCGTACCAAGCCTGGAGAATTTCTCACTTCTCTCCCCAGGGGACCTCTTTCTTTTCCTCCTTGTACGTTCTTTTGCCCTCTGACCGGTGTGCCGCCAGGGGGAATTCACCAAGTCCAGCGTTCTTTTGCGTCGCTGAACTCTTTGGTTCTTGCCGTCATTTTATGCTATTCCCTCTTCTCTTTTTTCTTTTGGATTCTTGCTTCGACGGACCTTCTCTTCTTTAATTCTTCCAATCTGATACGGAGTGACTTTTCCCCCCCTCTTACCCCTCTCTTGGGAATTCCCCCTTTTTGGTGTCCTTTTTTTTTTACGCCGCCAGCAGTTGTGTTTCATTTCTGCCTTTCGCAACCTCTCTGCTGCCCCCCTATCTGCTCCTCCTATTCTTTCTGCCGAAGCCCTCCCTTTTTCAGGGCTCCGCCCTCTCTTGCCCAACTCGCGGGCCTCTTACGAGAACCTTTCCCCTGTCGAGCTGCTCTTCCTTACGAATAACGTCGTGCTCCTTTGACTTTCCGAAGATCGGAGCGACCTGCTTTCCCCATATCCTCTCGTTTTTTTTGAGCGCACCACGGACCACTTCCTACGTGGCCACTCGCCCATTTCGTTCCGCTTGGAGTCTCCATTTCTCTTTTCCCCTTTCCGTACTCACGCTACGTGAGGGTCCTCGGCCTTTCGCAAGGGATTGAAGGGGTGCCCCTTTACCCCCCCTCCAGTCCCGCGTTCTTAATTTTGCTAGGCAAGAAGGGCTTAACTGCCCTCCCTGATTTTGCTTCCATATCTGTCCCTTTGGGATCTCCTTAACTGTTGACTTCTGCTTCCCTCCTGTTGCGTTTCGTGCGTGCGCGGGCTTCCTCTTGTCTAAGGCAGGGGAATCCCCCCCGTCCTTTGACTCAACCGTAGTGTGAGTGCTACGCTACGTGTCGGTCTTTCCTCGCCATTGCCCTCTCACGAGGCCCTTCTAGTGTGTCTCGCCTGAAAATTCCAGGAAAAAATTGCTATTCTCCCCCTCCTCGTTTTTTCTTCTGAGATTCTCCCCTTTGCCTTGGTTTTTGAAGGCGTTTTCTTGCAAGTGCCCCAGCCTCTTTTCTGCAAGGTCGCTATAAACGGCGCTCGCCCCGGTTAGCGTCTCTCACTTTCCCCTTCGGATGTTCCCCACGGACTTAGACCTCCTCCATCGAGACCTTTTTCAACTTTTTTTCACGACCGGCCACGGTTTTTAGTCGACTCCCCAGTTCTTCCTCATTTCCTATCTGTTTTCCCGGCCACCTCATACGCCATGTGAAGACTGGTTTTGCCTCCAACTTTAATGTTTCTTTCTTCAGTTGCAACAAAGCCCGCGATCTTTTCCTCTCCCCTTCCTTTACCCCCCTCTGTTTCTCTTGCGTGGCCGGATGGACCGGATGGCCGATCCCCCACCTTGTTCTCCTTTTCCCTTTTTTCTCTGGCCCTAGGAAATTGCTTTGTCTTTTTCGGACCACCCCGACGAGATAGTTTCTTTTTCGCCAGTTCGCCTTTTTCCTGGGTTCGGCTACAGGGCCTACAAAGAGGCTTTCCTACTTCTCATCATACTCTATCTGTTGTTAAATCTCCTTCCCGTCTTCGCTCGAAGCCCCCGGCCCGACGTTTTGCCAATTTCCTCTTTTGTTTGTACCCCATCTCTTCTGAAATCTCAGATAGATTCCCGACTTCCTGGTAGCCTCCTGGAAAGAGTTTATCCCCATCTGCTTTCTTTTTTCCCAACCCCCCCTCCCCAGGTTCTCCTTACCCTCCTATTTTTTCCCTCCCATGTTCTAAAAGTATTTCATTTCCGGATTTGCTCGGCAAGAGATAAACTCGGCCGCTTCGCTGCCAAAGGAAAGCCCCAACGTCTGCTCCGTTTTAATGGAGTTTCTTCTCATCTAGTGTTTTTCTAATTCTTACCCCGATCCCCTTCCTTCCTGAGATTCATGAAGCTCCCCTCCTATGTGATGGTCTGTCCCCGGTTCCGGCCCCACCCGGCACCGAGTCCTTTTCGAAACCCCCACTTAAAAGAGGAAACGACGATACGTTCCCGGTTCACATTTCCCCTTTCTACCTAGTGCTTCCATACCCAACGCCTCTTTTTCGAAAAAACCGCTGATCAGACTTTTCCTCTCCCTCCCCCTTCCTTCCCACCCATATTATAAAACCGAACCTCCCCCCCCCCTCAAGTTCTACAGTCTTTTCCCCATCCACCCTTCCCAACGGGTCCCCCCCCCCTTTGGGGGTTTTTCGATTTTTATGGGAAGGGGTGAGGGAACGATTAAGGGAGCTTTTTTTTTTTTAATTGGTTCTACCTTTTTTGGACTAGTGAGGGCTCTTTCTTTTTTCCCTCTCTTGATCACAGGTTTCTGTGCTGACCTTTCCTTCTATATCCTTTTTCGAGTCTCCCCATGAGAGGTTGACATTCTCTGATTTTTTTTTTTGCAATTTGTAGAGTTGCTTCTGCTCGGGAGCTGTCCTGTTTGCTTCCTTGCTGACTTATATTTGCTGATGCAACCTCCTCTTCCCAACCCTTGGTCTCTTTGCTCAGCCTCATGGAGTCTTTCTTTTGCGCTGCTGGTCTTGATATCCGGTATCCTTTCATCCCTCCCCGTTGTTTGATCCCCGTACTTAATGCACCGAAGAAGCAGCCAATTCCGCTTTTTTTTTTTTCTTATTCTGCCCCCTTCCTTGCAGTATCCTTTCCCTGCACTAGCAACGCGCTTTCCAGATCGCGCTGCGCCCCCCAGCCTTTTCCTCCTCGGCCTTAAGAAGCATCCCCGCTTCAAAAGTAGTCTTGTAGCGAGCGTTTCTCCGAACTGACCGGCTCCTTCTTCCCCTTTTGGCCCCCCCCCTCTCCCAAAAAACCTCCCAGAACCTTCCATCTGGAACCGGATCATCCCTTAAATTCCCTCCCCATAAAGCCCTCTTTTCCGCGCCGGAGCTCCCCACCAGTCAAACCCCAATCTTTGGGGTACCACCACTGTCCCTTCCATCGCACTCCCCGTTTCTTTTACCCCCGGTTGAGGAGTTCTTGCCCCCCTTATTTTTGTTCTAGTTGATTGGTTTCTAGAATTTTTGCATTCTGCTTCGGTGCTTTTCTTAAGTTCTAAAGAGGTTTTTTTAGCAGCCACCAGCTTTTTTTGCCCCACCAAAACCCCCCCCCCACCACACCCCCCCCCCCCACCCCCACCCCCTTCGAATTCATGGGACATCCCCACCTGCTTTACCTTTTCGTCTTTTATGTAAATGTTTTTCCCCATTCCTGTTGCCGGTTGGCCCCCTTTGTTATTCTATCCCCCAGCCCCTGGGCGATCTGATGCACTCGGATCTGCTTCTCTTTCTCCGCCTGAAAAGGGAGTCCCTCCCTCGGACCTGATTCGACTTCGTTGCTTTCTTTTGGACCTCGCCATCGATTAGATTCTTCCATTTTTTTTCAATCCTTCCTCATTTCTTCACCTCGTTTGATTTGGAGGAATTAATCCTTTGGACACTTTCCCTAGCCACTAGTCGTGCCTTTCCCCTTTTTAGAGGCTGACCTTCTCCGATCGCCCCCCCTTACTTACTTCCTCCTGCTAAGCAAAGTAAGCGTCAGGTGCCCACATTCACTTCTTTCCCTTCAGGACCCCCTCCGCGGGGAAGTCAAACGATTTTGACCCGATTTTCCTGTCGAGGGGATATGCTTCCCTAGTTTACATCACTTCCCTCAGTTTTATAGCCGGAGCAAGAACCCCTCATGTTTCTGACTGCTCCTCCCCTATCTTCCCTTAGGGTTTCAGAGACTCCTTCCCCCTCCAGAAGATTGCGACAATCTTCCATCCTTTTTTCCTCCCTGAGTGTACCCCTCCCGAGACAAAGATCACGCTACGTGAGGGTACCAGAGGGTACCCCTTCCTTTATTTCTTGTTTTACTGGACGACAAAGTCCCGGTCTAAACTTTTAATAGGAACTTTGCTTCACGTCAGTCGTACTGCCCTTCCCTTCGAGCTTGGGACTCCTCCTGGGGAGTCGGACTACCCGTGGCCGTCGTCGTTTGTTTTTCCGTTTTTTCCTATTCTTAGGTCTATCGTGAAAAGTACTCCTCCTTTCATTCAAATTTTAGCCGCTCGCGTCTTTCTCTCCGGCCGTTCTTTAATCCCCCGATAGCCACTTCGGACGGTAGCAGCCGTTTTCTCCCGATTTTCCCCGGCCGACCCCTTTGCTCTGATCTCCCCTTTTAATCTCCTTTTGAATCGATCCTTTCATGTGTAGCCTCCTCTTCTCTTTCGACGCCCTTCTACCTCCTCCCCTTTTCTCCTTTCTGAGGGTAAGGTCTCTCAATAACGGTGCCGAAGGCGGATTCTGATTCCCTACTTTTCTTTCATCCTTCCCAGGAATGAGACCTATCTTTTTCCCCGCTTCCTTTTGCAAGGTTTCTTCTTGCCTTCCCTTTCGTCTATCCCAAGTTGCCCTCTCTTTCCCCCTTGCCCCCTCGTCGTGACTCTGGTGTTCTTAAGAAAATACTTCCATTTCTTTCCCCCCCTTTTCCCCCCCCCCTTTTTTCACTATAAGCCGAAATTAACTATTCCCCCTTAGCTTTAGTTTTTGTTTCTATTTTTTTACCTTCTGCGGAGAACAAGGATGCGTTCCCCGCAATGGTTCATTTTGCTTTCTCGATACTTCGTTTAAGTGAGGGGCGTCTTCCTAATCCTTTCTTATTGAATGATTCCCTCCCAACCTGTCGCTCCTCTTCTTTTGCTGGCTCTCCACCGAGGCGATCTCTCATTCCTCCTCCTCTCTCTAGGGTCCTTGGTTCTGTTTTTACTTTTCTTTCCTTTCCCTCTTAATCCGCTCCTTGCTGCGGCCTGCACATCGATCATCTGAAGGAGCGACTCCTCAGATCCCCCTTTTCCTCCCTCCTGTCAAGAGTCGCAACCTTTGCTTTTTAACCCCTTTACCCTTTTTTTTTCTCCTCCAAATCATCCTCTTTGACTTGAACATGTTCTCTTTCCTCCCTGAGCACTGGAAGAGATCAAGAGCGCTTGCGAGGTCGTGTCCATGTTCCCCTTTTTTCTCCACGTAAGTCGACCCTCATTTCTTCATCCCTTTCAACGGAGATTTCCCATTGAAGCTCGTCTCTCCCTGATTGCCCCTCGCCCGCAGATGGATTCCTTGTACCTTTTTCCCACCCTTCCACCGTCATTCATTCGGTGAAAAAACTTCCTGATTTTTTTTTTCCCGACTCCTTCAGGCCCTCGCTCATGTGAGACAGTTTTTTTTTTTCCCATCCAACAAGGCGATGGCGTTGTGAAACCCACTGACTCTTTCCTGTAAAAGAAAGTTCCCCATAACATATCCTGCTCCAGACCTTTAGAAGAGTTAGCCAGCAAGTCCCCTGGCCCCTTCTTTTGGGGGGAGTGCGTGGTTTTTTTTGGTTTTTTTCGGGACTTTTCTGCCCTTTTTAACATTCTTCCTCCCCTTTTTGAGTCTGCTTCTGTTCTTTTCCTTCTTTTCTTCGCTGAGGTCCTGGTTTCTGGTCCTTTCCCTGGCCCTTGAAGAGGAGACTGAGCTTTTTTCTCCCTTCCTTTTTTCCTAGCTTCCGCGATTTTTTCTGCTGAACTCCTCCCCCTCTTCGCCGCGCCTCTGCTGCGCGTGCTCTTGGCTGATGTTCCCTCTCTTTTTGATCGCTTTCCTTTTTCAATGTTTTTCGCTGCTGCTGATGGAATGATACCTTTTTATCTCTTCTTTTCCATCAGTTTTTTTTTGCTACCGGGACGTCTTCCTTCCCCCCCAGGAAGGACCCCCCATTTTTCTCTTTCCCAATTTTTCGCCGCAGTTGCGGAGATGGAACAGCACCTAGTCCCTCCTTTCCTCTCGCTCCCCTCCCTTGAAAACTTCTCTTGGCCCTTCCCTCTCTTCACCCGACTACAACCTTGATCCAGTTCTTCTCCCTTTTCTCAAGCCCCCAGCAGCTCAGGCCCTCTTTCCACCCCCCTCCTCACCTGCCCAGCAGCTCTCTCTCTTTTTTAGACTCTCCAAGAAACTTCCCAGATGCCCGAGCCTTGCCCGTCTCCTTTTAGTCACAAATTTTTCCCACTTTTTTCTTGCCTTACTTTTTGATAGCAATCACCCCCTCCCAATCCTCACTCCCACCAAAAGTTATCTGGTTTTCTTCTGACTTTTCCCAAGTGAGACCGTAGGGTATTGGTTTTTTTTCCTTCTTTCTTTGGGTGATGATTTTTTTCCCCCCAGTCCTGGTCCTTTTATACTCTTTTTTTTTCGCCGCTTCGCCTTGTTATGTACCCCCCCCCTTTTTTTCAGCGCTCATGTCCCATGGGGGACTTTCGTTTCCTTTCCCTGGTTTTCAGGAATCAGGTTTCCTTTTAGTTTTCTCTATGGTGTTTTTCCGGCCATAACTCTCCTTTCGATCTCACCTTCTTTTTCCTGTGATGTCCATCTACCTTGACCCCTTTTCCGAAGTTTCTTTCTCTTCTTTCTTTTCTTTGACATTCCGACGAAATAGCCTCGCTTCTTCTTTCTCCTTTCTTCTTTTCATATTTTTTTCGTACCCCCCTTCTGGATTGAATAATATTGCTTTGTCTAACCAGCGCGTGGACCCCCCTCTTTCCCATCCCCTTCATCCCTTTCTTTCTTTCTGCCTTCCAGAGAGGAGACCCCCCTCTTCTGTGTGCATCTTTTTCCCCTTGTTCACGGGGTCAAGTCGGGCCTCTGCAGCCGCGGGCTTTCCCCCATAACCCCGAGTTTTTCGCCTTATCCTTTCTGCATTTTTCACCCCCCTTTCTTCCCCGGTAGTGCCTTAGCCCGACCCCGATCGTAGCGATTTGCCCTCCTCAATAAGATATAGTAGTTCCTTGTGTTTTTCTCTTCCTCCGCTTGGAAGCTGCCCCCCCCCTCCCTTTTGGACGCACTCGTCCCTTCTTCTCCGTCCCCTCCCTCCCCACTAGCTCAAGCTAAGTGAGGGTAAACTTAGTTTTCCTTTTTCATTTTTCCCTTTTTTCAGTTTTGACCCTTTCCTCCCCCTTCCAGGTTCTTCCTTTTTTCTCAAGAGGTAGGCTTCACGGTGCAGTTTTTGCTGAATGACTTTCCCCCCTTCCCCCCCTCCCTTCCAAGTGGGATCCGTACGAATGGTATTTCACACCGTGGCCTGAGAGGTCCCTTTTGACTGGGGATCCTCTCCGATTCGGATGTTAATTCCTTCATTCGATGAAGTCAAACGTAGTGTTCTCGCTAACGCTCCGCGTCGATCCTTTCCCAGTATGCTCTGACCTGAAATCCATCCCGCTTTGCGGTCTCCTTTTTGTGTTAGCCCTTGTTCCCCGTCCTCCCCTTCACTGAAGAACACATTGCTTTTCTCTCCCCTTTTTTTCTCCCCTTTGTTGTTTCAGAGCACTTCTTTTTCAGGCTTGAGTAGCGCACCTCCCTCGCAGGGGCTCTCGTTTGAGAGGATGCATGCGCTCATACCTTCTTCCGTTTTTTTTTGCTCCCTTTACCTTGAATTTAAATTAGTCTTTTCCTTTCACGGCTATTCTTATCTAGCTCCCGCGTCCCTCAACGAACTCTCCGACCGGCCAGTGTGTAGTAGTTTTTCCCAAGATTGCGATATGGGACTTCACTACAGCCTTCAATTGAACGTTTCCCTTTTCCGCCCCCAAGGCTGAAGAACTGGTCTTCATTGTCCCCACCGCGATCCTTTCCCTATTGACCCTTCCCTTTTTCTCCTTTTCTTTTTCTTGTCTATTTCTTTTTTTTCTTTCTTCCCGGTGAAAATTGAGATCCAAGGATGAGGCCACTCCTGTGTTTCTTTTTTTTCCCCTAGGGAGTGTACGTGAGGGAGATCCCCCCTTAGATAGGTTTCGCGTCTAATCTCGGGCGGGAGAAATTTCTCCTAGGGACTTGATGCTACCAATTCCTCTCCCCTTTTTTGTCTCTTTTTTTATCTTTGGGAATCGGTTTTTTCCCCTCCTTTTTATTTGCTCAACGACTTACACTGTAAAGTGCAGGCTTCCCATAGCTCATATGAAGGACCGCTTCTATACCGATCCTTTTTTTTCCGACCTCATTTGAAATGAGTCCACGCTCTTTTTTCGTGTTCCCCCCATCCCCCGGAGGAATTCCCCCCCCCCCATCATCGAGGTTCCCCCATTTTTTTTTCTTTCCCTGCCTTCGAAGATGGAAGATTCCATTCCTTTTTTTTTCTCTCTTCCATTAATTCCCAGAAGTCCTCTGGCCCCCCATCTCACGCCCTGGTCCAGGCGGAGCGGCCTTCTGATCCCCGCGGACGAGCTCATTTTTCTCCAGTCCTTTTATTTTCCCCTTTTCCATTTTAACATTCACCCCGGCCGCGTCGGTTTTTTTTTTTTAAAAACATTTACCCCTTCACCCCTCTCCCGGGCCCCTTCATGGAAATGACGCCTCTTGATCCCTTTCCTGCCCCAAGGAGGCTTCCTCCCGCCCAAACCCTCCTCTCCTCACGGATCTTACCACAGCCCGTTGTCCCCTCCCCTGCTTTTCTTTTTCTTCCCTCCACCAAACAGACCCTTTGAAGAGGGACTTTTTTTCCCCCCTGAATCCCGGTCCCCCCCCTTTCCTTTTGTTGTTGAGTGCGTATGGGATTGGTCCAGGGGTGAGGGAACGCATTTTTTCCTGGTTTTTTTTTTTCCTTTTCCATAAACCGGCGGTTTCTTTCTTCGTTCTGTTTTTTTCCCTTTCTTTTCTTTATTCCCCGTCTTTTCCGGTTCTGTGGTTTTGATCGTTGGCCCGTCTGGATCTTTTCTTTTTCTCCTCGCCCTAGCTGTTTTTTTTAATCTTTTTTTTTTTGCTGGAAGTATGGCTCTGCGCCGCTATTGCTGTTTCTTTATTTCCCCCCCTCTCCTTTTTGCCCCCTTGGAGGCGACTCTCCTCCTTTTTTAGATTTTTCTTTTTGCCTGCCTTACGGTATCGTGCTAGATACCTTGAAGTATCCCAGCGCACTTATCTCGGCCGCCCTTCGCGTTCTGCGCCCCCCCCCTGTCTTCCTCGTCAAAGCAGGCGAAAGAGTCCCCGAGCCTCCCTTCTTTTTCGCCCCCAAGACGCGTCCTGCCTTCCCCCCTTCCCTCCTCAGAAAAAGCTCGATCACCCGTTGTTCCAGGATCTTCTCCTAGTCCTCCGCCCGACGCTCAGATCCTCCCCCCACTTTTTAAAGATCCCATTCCAGCCCCCTTCCCGCCGCCTCGATTTCCACCTGGCTTAGTTTTTTTTCCTTCAAAAGAGGAAACAGTTCTGATCTCTCCCCGACCTTTTTTCAGATAACCCCCTTAAAACCAAGGCTTTCACCCGTGTTCCTGGTAACCCCAAAAATTTCCATCCCCCTTCACTCCAACCCCACGCGGGGGAAAGGTTGAGTTTTCTTTTCCCCTCTCTCCCCTCGCTTCTGGGATCCCTCGGGAAGGTTTCGTTTGCACTTCTCCCGTCATTTTTCCGTCGACTTCAAGCGGTTCTTTTTCGCCAGACCCTAGAATTGTTTCCCCCACCCTTTTTTGTAAGATTTTCCAGGTTTCTTTTTTCATACTTTGTACTTGTTTCTTTCCCAGACCTGGTTTTGTTTTTCTGACCCTTTTCCCGGAGGTTTTCTTTCCCCCTCCTCTGGTTCTGAGATGATGAAATAGCTCTGTCATCGTTTCCATTGGCCATCTCCCTCTTACGTTGCGCTTTTCCATTACCTTCTTCGACTTAGTTTGATTATTGATTGATCTTCCTCACCCCCTTTTTTTTTTTTTTTTTTTTCAGATGAAATTTTATAAGGATTGGCACCTTAGCCCCTCTCTCTGATTGATCATTTCCTCCTGGTTCAATCCTTCTTCCCCTCTGTGGACTACTTTTCCATATGTTTTTATCCCTTTCTTGAAGATAGATATGTCCCAGATGACCTTTTGTGTCTCAGCCCCTATTTCCCGGTTTTTCCCGTTCTGCAGGAAACGGAACTACTTTTCCTACTTTTCCCCCCCCCCCCCCCTTTCCTACAACGAGGGAACGAACGCTTCTGCTTTTTCCATCAAGTTCTTCCTTGTCGAGCCGGTCGCGAATTTTCCTCCCCCGCGTGCGACAGCAATACTCCTCTCGTTCTTTTTGCTCTACCCCTTTTTTCCTTTCAAATCCCTGTCAGATGGGCCATCTCTTTCCCCCTTTCAATACCTTCTTTCAATCCGTCAATCCTTCCTCATCTCCATTCCTTCTCTTCCTTCTCGGTAATGGGGAATTTCGATGAAGGGATCGAGGGGAAGGGTTCTGGACTCCTCCCTTAGCCTTTCTTCAATCTTACCCTCGGCATTCTTACTGCCTGCAAGCTTGGTCAGTACGACTTGTCGACTACCCTTTCCCCCCAGTTTTTCCCCTTTCGGTTCGGGCGATTTCTCTCGATTTCCCTTCCCCATCCTTTAAACGGAATTACTTTATGAACCCCGTATCCTTCCGCGGCGAGTCTTTTTTCCCCTATTAGCTTTTCTCACGGCTCCCTCCCTTTCCAGCTAAGTCTCCCCCTTGATAG
>Ga0179593_1292948_pt1 | contig 12523 bp, 17 predicted proteins | sample CZODoug2_1_08_16_FD_185931 | JGI IMG/M metagenome (GOLD analysis project Ga0179593, IMG submission 185931) | Vadose zone soil fungal communities from Angelo Coast Range Reserve, California, USA - CZODoug2_1_08_16fungal (PacBio error correction) | ecosystem: Environmental > Terrestrial > Soil >... | reverse complement strand
TCACCCACCTCCGACTTTCGTCCCCCCTGGACGCCGGGGTCTTGATCCGCTGTTCTTTTCCCCCCATTTTTGAAAACACGAGAATGCATTATCTTTTTTTTCCCCACATAGAGACCCCCCCCCAGCGACGGTCCATCCAATTCGCTCTTCGCGTTGATATTCTTCGTCAATCTGATTTTTTATGTTCCCCGGGCTCCCAGCTCCCTTCCTTTTAGTCGTCAGGTTGATTATCGTCCTGCGTCGAGAGTTTTCCACTCCCACTTGAAAACCTCTTCCCTCCTTCACTTCACGTGACGTTGACTACCCTTTTTTGTTTTTTTTTTTTGTTGTACTGAGTTGGCCTTTGACTTAGGCGAACTTTTCCTTTTTCCTTCCCCCCCCATTTAAAGTTTAGAGCCTATCGACCCTTTTACCCCGTCTGCCCTTCCGCCTTGTGAATCCCTTTCCCCCCCTTCGCGTGGCGTGTCCTTTCCTGTTCGGCCTCTGGCTGCTCCTTGAAAAGAGGCATTTCTCGGCCGGGTCATCTCTATTTTGATCGGAACGATAGTGGTTGGCCGTCCGCACTTTTTTTGAGCCCCTCGCGCGTATGGAAAATCATTCCTGTTGAGAGCTCTTTATCCATACCTTGCCTGCGGCTCCCACACGTGCGAGGCGGCAACCCCCTAATCTCTTTTTCTCATATCTGAGCTGACCACCCCAGTCTCCTTTCATGATTGAAGTTTCTTATTCCTCCTGAACAAAGTGCCGTTTTGAAGTCCCGTTTTTTCTCTGCGTCGAGTTGGTCTTGAATACTCCTCCTAGTTGATCCCGTTTTTGCAGCTTCCCTCGTCCTCTTTACCCGCTGCCCTGCTCCTTCGTGATTTCTATAAGCCCGCTCATCTACAACTCCCCTGGGGTGTGACTTTACCCTTTTCGGAGGTCCTTCTCATTTTTCCCTTTTACGGTGTGGCCAACGCTCCCGTAGAATTTTCCTCCTCCTTTATGACTCAAAAGCTTAGACGACTACGAGCTGCGTCCTTCTCCATTAGGAAAGCTTTTTCCTTCTTCTTCCCCCCCTCTACTTCGTCTATCTTTACTGCATTTGCTCACGGTGACTTTTTTTTCACGGAGTAATGATTGGTTTGTTATCACGAGCTTTATCTTTTCCCCCGGTAAATGAAGTCTATTATTTTGAGCTTCCCGATCCGAACTAGGTTTTCTCCCTTCGGCCTTAAAGCTGAGCCCTTTTCCTTAGCGCTCCCAGATTGTTCCTCTGTGAGGGAATTTGTCGTTTCCCAGAAATCAATACAAGACGAGTTCCTCATTCAATCTCCTACTCCGACGCATCTTTTTTTTTTCCCCCTGCGTCTCGCCACATGTTGATCCGGATATTTTGACTCTCCCGGCCCCTTTCTCGTGTATTTCTTTTTTTCGTGGGCTACCCCTTTGCGGCGGGCTTTATCGTTTCTTTTTACTATTATCAATACAGCCGTTGTTTTTTGTCGTGTTTACGTCCCTTGTCTTTGTTTTTTTTAGAAACCGCTCCCTCTTCTACGTTCCCCCCTGTCCCCTCATTCTGGTTCCAACAAAAGGAGTATGCTCTCTCCGTTTCCCCCCCTTCTCCCCTTCCAAATGAGGCGGAGGCTGCTTTTTTTCTGATATTTCCCCCACTGTTTTTTTGAGGCCGGCTTCCAGGTCGCGACTTTATTTTTTTCTTTCTTTTTTGTTTCCCCTTTTTTCCCTGTTTAGCGACTTTTTCCATCCCGAGTTGCCTGTTGGTTGCTCTTCTTTTTGATGACCAGTGCTCCCTCTGTGCCCCCCCTTCTCTGGCGATGCCGCCTTTTTTGCGGCTATGGTCTCTCGTTTCCCTTTTTCCCCCTCAGATCAAAAGGCGTGTTTTCCCCCCCCACCAAGTTCTGTGCTGATCCTGGGTTCTGGCGACCTTCTCTCTTCTCCTCAGGGTGACGAAGTTTTGTCAGTTCGTACTTCCTGCTTCGGCTCCCCTTATAAGGGAGCATTCTTTTTCCGCTGTTTCGGCGAGCTCGTTATCTCTATCTTTCCAATACATAAGTTGTTGTGTGGCGCTCTTGCTTACTTCGCTAACAGCGTCTGGCCGCGCCAGGCATATGTTTGAAAGGTCCCCTCCGCCGGTAAAGTACTCCTCCCGTGCGCCCATGATTCCCCACTCTCTCCTCTTCTTCTCTCATAAAAAAGGGATGCCTCCAGAAGCGTTCACACGCAGTTTTGACCCCTCTCGATGTCGTCGTAACTCACTTTTCTTTTTCTTTCGAGCAGCTACTCGGCCCTTACCTCTTTTCCGGGTCTTCTGCCAGCATCCCCGGCAAATGGAATCCATACATGAAGGCTAAGTAACAACCCTACTTCTAGCTCGGCCCCGTTCACTTTCACATCTTTTCCCCCCCCCCCTTTGAAGCGGCGACGACGCTGTTTCTTCGTTTCAGCACGTCTCTTTGGTCGATCGTGACCGAAAGCGACGAGTTTCCAAACCCTTTCCTCTTTTTGCGCCCCCCTCCGAACACTTTCTCCCTCCGTTGTCTTTTCCCCTTTCTTTGTTTATAATAACCAAATCCTGATTTTTTGACGTTCCCCGTTTAACTGTCTTCCGTGGTCGTCAAAACAACGAGTCTTATCCAATCCCACCCCAAACGCCGCTTTTTTTTTAAAAGAATCCTCAATCGACGCCCTCCTCCCCCGTTAACGGGTAGCCCCTCCACCCCGCACCCTCTACCCCCTTTTTCGCAGTCCCCGTAGTAAAATTCTTATCTGTTCGGAGACGGCAAGCATTTCCCTCATATCGTTTCATTTTTTTTTCCGTTGAATTCCAACCCCTTGTCCTTTTTGTGCCGCTTTCCGTAAAAGAGACCTTCTCCCACCGTAGCTCCCCACAAGGGTTCAAGATTGGCGCATTTCTTTTTTTGTAGCAGTAAGAGACCCCCAAATATTTTATTGTTCCCTGAGACCCTTCCACGCTCGTGTCGCCGCAGCTAAGCCCTCTTTTGTCTCCCATCAGAGGAGTGGAGCCCCCCTCCCCCCGACAACCACGTGGCTTTCATGATCACGCTTCCGTTCTAAGACAAGAGACGCCCCCTTCCTTCCTCTTTTGCGGATATAATTTGAGACCTTTGCCGCTAGCTTGTCTTCCACTTTTACTGCCCCCTTTAGGTTGATTTTAGTTTCCTCCGGGGCCCCCTTTCCCATGAACCCCTGCGCTTCCTCCCGGCGGTGTGAAATCCCACTTGCCTTAGCTTTTTTCTATCGGACCACGATGCTCGTGTATTTTTCCTTTTCCTGACAATACGTAACTGAGTCTTTTTTTCACTATCTCCCGACTCCGTTTCCATCCCTGCGCCGCGAGCATTATACTCCCTCACCTTGGCGGTGTCTCGTCACTTGCCCTCTTCTTCCTTCACTTGTATCTCGCTCTTCTCTCTGGAGGTTGGCCTTCTTTCTCTAGTTTGATATTCTCTCCTCCTGTTCCTCTGGGGAGCCAGCGGTTGATAAATCTCGTTCTTTCCTCCGTTGTTGTTGCTTATCTTATCCCTTTTTTTTTTATTTTTTCCCGCGAGGCCGGGCAAAACTCGTTGTTCCATCAAATGAGAGCTGCTCTCCCCCTCCCCTGAGAAGACTATTTCTCTACCCCCCAAGTTCCTTGACTCATTCCCGCCACTTTGAATTATTCGGCCGACCCTTTTTTTCGAGTTGTCTGTATCTCTTTTGCGCTACGTTCCTGCAGTAGACCCTCTTTTCTTGCTATGAAGTAGAATGTACGTGGCAGCTACGCCCTCTCGTGGCAACTAATGGACAACCCTCTCCGACCTGTTTTTTTTCCCTCCGTGATTCTTGTCCTTTTTGAGGATTTGTTTGGGGACCTTTTGTTCCCCCTTCGTCCTTCGTCCTCTAGCTGAATCCACCCGCTCTCCGGTTGATCTCCCTGTATCACAGGTTCCACATCTACTTTCCCGCCTTTCCCACGACGACCTCTTCAGTACTGTTTTCGCTTGGCGTGCTCTCCGGTCGGAATGACTGGAGAATGAGGATAGATTGGTTCTCCCGCCGTAGGTTCTGGGAAACGAGGCATTCGGCACGGCGACAACGGAGCGTGGGTTTGACCCCGCACAACCACAAACGACCCCAGACGAACCACCCCAACCCCCCACGAACCCACACACCCTCCCCCCCCCCCCCCCAACCTCCCCACGTTTACGCCAAGACGAACTCGTTATTCATCCTTTCTTCCTGCTGACCGCAACTCGGCCTGGCAACCTTTTTCTGCTTTTCATTCCTTGTTCCGACTTTTATCCTTAGCGTAACATCCTCCTGTCCTCGAGTCCACGTGAGTCATTAACTCGCGTCCCTCTTCTTATTCTCTTAACTAGTCTAGCAACCTTTCGTAGTGGTCTCTCTTCTCCTTTCGAAGGTTCTCAGTGTTTTCGGGTCTCCCCCCTCCCCTTCGAGGTTTTTGCGTATATTTATCACGTCGTGGGTTTTGGCAGTGTTTACCCCGGCTCAGGGGGTGTTCCCAATATAGGAAGACATCCTGTTCTATTCAAATGCCTTTCCTCTTCCACAAACGGTATAAGGTCGATCCCTTGGCACCTGTCCCTTTGCCCTCTCTTCTCTCTTTTTCGAGCACTAGCCCCGTTTTTGATGCCGTTCGACGTACCACATCTCGGCGGCACCTTTATTCCCCTCCCCGGCTTTTTTTCTTTATCTTGTCTGCGGGACGTCGCGCTCTGACCCCCTGATTTGTCTTTTTTTCTCTTTTAGCTTACGTATTGATTCAAGTTTCTTCCCGTCCCAGTCACGTCTCTGGCGATGCTTTGCTGCCGCCTGTCCTTTGTCTTTTACATCGAGACAGATTCACTTGTTTCACCTTTCTATTCGAGATATCCTGTCTGCCCCTCTCGAATCGATTTTGCTTTCATTGTACGTTGGCGGTTCGCTTACAGTTCATTTACCTTTTTTTTTTTCCTTCACTTTGAAGGCTCCTTCCTCCTTTTCTGCCAGCTGCGTCGCGTCCCTCGTTTTCTTTATAATGTGGTTTGTTTTTGGGAGTCCGGCGATCGCGCCCTTGCCCCCCAAAGATTCGTTTTCCCCAGGATACCTTTTTTTTTCCAGAACGACAGCCCCCGTAAAATTTTACGAATTACCCTCCCTCCTTTTCCCTGAGAATCACTCGAGAGAGGCTCCCTCAGACTAACACCATACCCTCCACTCATTTAGCTACCCCCCGAAGTCGCTTTTTCTGTTTCTTTTTCTCCCCCAGATGCGCCTTCCTCGCAAGAGCGGTCGAAGATCCCTTCCCAGTCCCGAGAGCCGGCAGAATCAGACGAACCGTTTTTCCTCCCCAATATCGATCCCCCCTCTTTTCACGTAGTCTTCTTCCTCTTCCCATGAAGCTAACCACTCCTACCTCTCCCCGTGTTTCTCCTTCGAAGCCCCCTCCCAGCAACCCCCAAGGCTCTTGTTTTCTTCCCCCTCCCCTCGCGCCGAGCCAGCCCCCGCCCGTTGTCCGACTCAACGTCTGCTTATCCTGCACCAGTTGGAAACCCCCCCCCATTCATGTTGCAGTTTCTCGACAAATCCTGGTTTTTAGTTTCGCCCCCCCCCGCCGAATCTTCACACACAACCTTTTCCCAACACTCCTGTTCTCACTTTACTCCCCCCGAGTAAACCGCCCAGCATTGGCTGAATCCTCCCCGACGATACCACCCTGCGTCCCTTTTCTATACGCTCTTCCCCCATTGAGAGACCGGCCAGTTTTTCCCCCTTCAATTGAGGCGCGGCGAGTTAGTTACCCTTTTCCTCTGTCAGGGATTGGTGCCTCGACTCCCTAACCTCCAAGTTCCGACCGCTTTCAGCGCCTAAGGTTGCCCCTAGCCCCCGCAGCAATTTTTCTCCTGCGCACTGCCTATACTGTCAGGCCAATCTTGGGGCATGTCACACCATCACGTAAGTTTTTTCCATCGATGACGCGTTTCCCTGCCGGAGCACCCTTTCCCACACGAGAATACTTTTCCTTCCCTGCCGTAACACGTTGATCAAGAGACGGCCCAAAAAATCCTCGTCTCGATTTATCGTGCTCCCTTTTTCTTTTGGCGCAACTGTTCTCCCCCGTGACGAGCCTGTTTGATCATATCTCTTCTGTCGTGGACCCCCAACCGCGTCCCCTGACCATCTTAGTCCTCCTTCCCCAAGGACACGGCCTGTGCAAGCACCATTCCTTTTATTATGAGGGGCAAGCTTCCTGTCGAACTAGGCAGAAGTCTATTGACAATACTAACTTTCCTAGGCGTCCTTTCCTTTTTTTATTTCTGAGTGTCCTTTTGCCCTGTCTAGAATTTAGTATATACCTACCCTCGAGATTTTTAGCGCCCCCTTTGCTGGCTTCTTCAAGGAAACTAGTATGCCGTTGCCCACTCGTCCTTGTAGTCTCGGTGTCCCTAGTTTTCTTCCCCATTGGTTCCTTGCCTCTTCCTCGAGAAGCTTTCTTTAATCCCCATACGTTTTTGTTGTTAGTTTTATCATCATCGCGTCTTCTCCTTTCAGGCCAACAAATATCTCCCTCGGTCTCTTCCATCTCCTAGATTCAACCCCTTCATCAGAGTGGTTAACTTTCTCTCCTTCCGACCTAAGAAGACGAATCTTTCCTCCGCGACTCAGGAGATGCGTTTGTATATTCACTCCGCGCGTCTTTCGTCCTCCTCCCGCTTCGTCGATATTAGAGATCTAGTAATTGCTGGAAGAGGACTTCGCCCCTATCGTCTTAATCGTGGAAGAATCCCCAGTCCCCCCCCAAGGTTGTTTTTTCCTTCCTCAGTAGTACTCTCTTTTCTGGACCGGTGGGGCCCCGTTTTCTCTCACTTTTCGCGTCTATGAATACGCTTCCTCCTATTTCTCTTTTCTTTTCTTCCCACTTTGCCCCCACATCTTCCGTTTTTCTATCAACGCGTACGCTTCTCTTTTTTCCCTGGTGACTCTACGGTCCGCATTTGTGACTCTCTTTACTTTTTTTTACTATTTTTCGCCTTCTTTTGTCACCGCGTGCGTCCCTACACAGCGTGATGTGGATGTGCTTTACCCCTGTTTTTTTCAACTATTTTTCTAATCTTCTTCGTCTCCTCACTTCCTGAGTCCAACCCTTTCTCTAATTCTTTAACCCTCTCCGGGGAAAGTTTCCTTTGAGCCCCCCTCCTCCCCGCATTTCCCCGGATAACTTTCTGCGACTACTCCCCCCTCCTATTGGTGGCAGGCTTAACTTGCCTTCCTTTTTTCAGTGAGCACTCTCTTGCCTCCTGTTCCTTCGAGGTTTCTTTCAACCCGGCGTAGGCTTATTTAGGAGTCACTTATCTTTCTTTTTTGATGGTGTTTAGCCATCGGAAGGTGGTTGTGTTTTCACCCCTTCGTTTAATTTCTACGTCCTACCTCCCCTCCTTCTGGTTTATTTCACCCATTTATCAGTTTTCTCCTCCCTCCGTCGATAAATAAATGTTCGGGCGGAGTCTCCCGCTCCTGGTCCACTCGCCCCCCCCTATCTTTTCTCCGCGAAGTGAAAACATCGACGTCGTTTTGATCTCAGCGTTAGCGCCTCTTTCCGAGTCGATATCAGTCCTTTTCCCTTGCGGCTAGATATTCTTTCCCCTCTGTCTTCTTTAGTTTTTGGAGGCCACTTTCATGCAGCTTTCTGTTTCTTTTCCTCGGTCTGGGTCTCGACATCGAAGAATATCTTTCAACACCTTCTCTCCCATTGCATATCATCCTAGTTATGATCTGGCCCCTTCTCGATCCTTCTCTTGTACTCCCCCTGCGTTCTCTCTACTTTTCAATGTCGGTAATCACCCTTCTTCTCATCATTGGCCTCTGTTCGCTTGCGAACCCCACGATATTCCCTAACTATTTTTGTTTGTAAGATATGATCGGACGCACACATTCTGCAATGGTCTTGATCCCGTCCCTGCTTTGAAAGACTCCCGTAAAAGTTCTGTCGCCTGAGTACCCGGAGATAACTCGTCGTTCTCCAGACCCCCCCAGGCCCTAGTTCATTGTTTTTTGTTTTCCCACGTTCTGTCTTCCTCTTGTAGTTTTCCACTCCATCCCCGAGAATTTCTGCTTCCCCCAGCGAAGCGGCTCGCGTCCCTTTCCGTTCCCTTCCTTTCAAATGAAATCAAGACGCAGACTCCTCTTGATTAACAACAAGATTCTTTCCCGTTTCTCCCCCCTGCCCCCGCCGCTAACGCCTGAGTTTCCCAATCGCGACGTCCTCACTCCCTTCCTTTTCCTCTCGACAACAATGATTATTCTTGAAGTCAGTCGAGCCCCCAACTTTGAATTATTTTTCCTACGCATCCCGGATAAATGTGGAAATAACCAAATTCTGGAGGTGATTGCGCCAAACGTCCATTTATTTTCCACCCCCCCCCCCAACGTCTCCTCTTTTCCCCCCCCCCCTTACCCTCCCAAAAAGAAGATTTTTTTTACGAACACGAAGCCCGCCCATTCGTAACTCCTCTTACAACCTCGATCCTGCGCTCTCCAGACCGGTAAAATATCTTCTCCATTGGTTTCTTCTGTCTCCAAGCGAGCCATCGCGGAGGCGCGTTTTTTTGCGTCATCAGACGTCCTAGTCTGACCCGTTCCTGGTACTGGACTTTCTTGACTGCCAAGTCGATGCATGGCCAGTTTTGGTTTGGTTTCCCTTCCCTCTTTTTTCCCCAGCCTTGACGAGTGAATACTTCCCAAAACTCTTTCCTTCCTGAGTTCCCTCCCAGCCCATCACCCCGCCGACTTTTTCCGCCTCCCACCAGTCACGCGCTCCATTCCTGGCCGTTTCCCAGGACCAACCGACCTCCTTTCCCCACCGTTCCCATTTTGTATTAAGAAAAGAGAAGGCCACCCCCCTTCTCCGTCTTTGGTGGTAGAGGGCTCAGCTTTTGCCGGAGTCTGTGGTCTTTTTCAATACAGTCTATACCTCTTATATCCGAAGCTTTTTGCTTCATTTTTCGAATTTTACGAGTCTTGTTCCCTTCCCTGAACTAGTAATTTACTTCCGCTGTGTTACCTCACTTCCTTTCTTTTTTATAGTAGTGGCTGTGCCCCCCGCTACCTTGCGCCCTTAGGCGAAGCGCTTCCCCACCTCAATTGATAAGTCCACCCCCCTTTTCGCTATTCTGGTCTTCCGGGATCGGCTCTTCCTCTTCTCCCGCCCTTTTCCCTCTGCGTTTCTCCTTTTCTCGAAAATATGATTCTTTCTTTTTAAAAAATTTCCGTAGCTCAGTGCCATTGCTTTTTGGTTTTGAGCTCGCTAGTTTATTTTACGTCTTTTTGATGGTTGGCCCTCTCGTTCTTATCTCCTCGTAGCGAGCACTAAATTCTCTCTCTTCTCCTTTTTTTTTTTCTTTTATCATACTGACCTCTCCCTCTGGTCCCCCGTTTTATTCCTTGCACCACTTCGCGATTTGACCCAGCTTGAGCTGACAACGGGAGATCCCTCAGAGTCCTTAGATTCAGAGACAAAGTTCCTTTTCAGAATCCGAAGCGACATGACCTCTCTTCTTTTGAGGCGGTGACGTTTCGCTTCCTTCGCACCCCTCTGAACAAGGATCCTCTCTGTCACTCTATTTTTTTTTCTGCCTCCATGAATTTTTTGACAGGCGCCTACCTCGTTCATCGGCCCATCCTCTCGCCAAAAGCGACATGCTGGCTCCCGTGTCTTTTGATTTTTTTTACTTTTTTAACTTTTTTCCTCGTCCCCGCTATTTCGACTGCGGACGGAAAAACCCCCTTTTGCTTCAGCTGTGAGCTGCCATTCTCCCAGCTACGGTCCTTCCCTATATAAAGTTCCTCTCTAGTTCGTTTGGCGTGATCTACTGTCTTTTGTTTTCTGGCTCGTGACTTTTTTTAGGTTATTCACGCGTGCTTTTTGATTCCTTTTGCGTCGATGATTTCCCCTTTTCTTTTGCTTTTTTCCTCCTTTAATCCTCTATTCCTCTCTTATTAGGTCCCCTCTACGTCCCTTTTACTGCCCCCCCCCTTTTCTTTCTCTCGATTTGTAGAAATTTATAGTCCAAGTCAGCCCACATAGAAAATGACATCTGGCCTGGTCTTACTCAGCCGAGCCAGCCTTCCTGGCATTTTTTAGGTCTCACCTTGGCTAATTAGATTGGCAAGGAAGCTCACCGACGGGGCTTCCTCCCCCCCCGGGGTGAATTTTGGCCACAATGTACTTCTTGACGGTTTAGGGTCTATTATTCCTCAGCGTTTTTGTTGTGATTGTTCCTACGTGGTTGTTTGGCTAAACTCGCGGACCATGTTGTATTTTCCCCTTCCTATGATTTGAGTTTTATTTTTCCCACCCGCTTAGATCCTGACTTAAGTCTGATACCTTTGGGCCACCCTTCCTCTTCTAGCCCCAGCGCGAAGATCGCAATACGCTTGTTGCTCGCTTAAGGAACATTCTGTCCTTCTTCTTCGAGTGGGGATATCATGCTTTGGCGTACGCGGATCCGCTGTTTCTGGAGGAATTCCTATTCCTTTTAACTTTGATAGAAGGGCAGGGCTCCGGAATAGATTTTTTGTGTTTTTTTTTCTTGTGGGTTTAGGGGTGTGTTGTTGAATTTTCTTTTTTTTATGCTTTTTTTTTTCCTTTTCTCGTTTTTCTTTTTTTTTTTTTTTTTTCTTTTTTTTTTTGTTTTTATCTCTTCTTTCTTCTTTCTTTTTTTTTGTTTTATTTTTTTTCTTTTTTTTTTTTTTTTGTTATGGTTTTTTTCTTTCTTTCCCTTTCTTTTTTTTTTTTTTATCCTATCCGTCTTTTGCTCTGACGACTAGCGTCTTTCTTTGCTTCCATCGAAGCCCGTCAACGGCGTGTTCAACCCGGGTACAATCGTTTCATTGTCTTGTTCCTACTCCCTCTGGATTATAAGAGGTGTCCCTGGAGCTAAAGTTCGTACTCCTTTATCATTTCCCCATATGCTTTTTCATTCATTTGCTGGTCCCCTCCTCCCCCTTTTTTCCCATTATTCATTTTTCACCTCCGGTTTTGTCTGAGGATGGTCCCCCCCGCCGACGACACAGCGTACTTTTTTCCCCAAGCATACTGTTCCCCCCCAAATGGAAAAATGATGCGCACTCATATTTACCAGTACCCCCCCACTACCTTTCTGACTCTCTCCTCAAGAATAAATAGCAGCTTTCTTGGCTTAATCCCAGGTGCGCCACTTTGGGTTTTCCCCACCGCCCCCGGTCCTCTGATCCCTTCTCGAACTCCAGAGGCTCAGGAGACAGCAGCCGATGAGGCATTCCGCCTTCCTTTTTCTAGCGCGCGAGATTCCCCCCAGGTTAAGAATTAATCTCTCTTTCCCCAAGACAGATCTGGACGTAAGTTCGATCTCCCTCCACAAAGCTGAGATCCCCTCTCGACGAGTTACGTTACTGTTTTTTCTTTTCCCCCGAAGCCTCAAAAAGATTATAGTGGCCTTGTCCAGTCCCTGACGACGAGTTCAAGCCTCCCACATCATAGAATGCACCGTTTAATCGATCCATTGTTTTTACCATCCCCCCCCCTTTTGCTTCGTCTAACAGTCCTTTTCTCGGTTAGCACCAACCCCCCCCCGGAGTCCGATGTCCTTCTTTAACACACCCCTGCCCCCACCCCCCCCTCTCTGGCTGTCCATTCTAATCCCTCACGATTCACCGAAGCTAACGGTCTTAGCACGAACCCACCACCTTCCCCGTTTCTCTGGACTCTATTCAAATCTCTCATTGGATCTCTTGTTAAGACTGCCGCCCCTAATGCTGAGGGCGGGGAGTTAGCCGGGGATGGGTTTTCTTCCTTTGGTTGTACGCTCCTTTAATTCCCAGCGCCTTCACAAATCGACCTGCACCGAGCCCGTTTCTTGGCGCCGTTTTGCCTGTAAGAAAGATACACTCGGTGCCGTCCTTTGCTTTCTTTGATCACCTCCCCCTCCCGTCTCTTTTTCCCGCCCGTCGACGCCGAGGGTTCAGCGTCCCCAGTGCCAACACGAGAATCATCTCAAGCCTTCCCTGATAGCACGTCCTCCCCCTCAACTAAACGTTATCTCCTTCTCTTAGGGATGATCTCTCTTTTGGCAGAAACCGTTGAACCCCACCGCGGACGATCCGAAGCGTTGATTTTTCCGTCCATCTTTTTTTTTTTTTCCCCACGTTTTCCCTGTCCCCTTTCCCTCTTCCTAAGTGCAAAGGACCCTTAAACGTAAAACCACTGGCAGTCAGCGTGGTTTCTTCTCAGTGGCCACGATTCCCGTTCGCTCTAGGTGCGTGAAGTGTTCTCTCCTTAGCGATCGCCCGATTTTTTTCGTTCTTTCTGCTCCAGTATATCCATACTTCCCCTCCTGTTGGCGCGGGTTTTCCCCTCCTCTGTTGCTTTCGGATTTTCCTATTTTAGTGCCCCTGAACCTTCTTTCTTCTTTAGCTCCGTGTTCCTTTTTTTTTATGGTCTTTATTTTTTTACCTGCATCGAAAGGTTGAGTATTCCGCCGCAGGATTA
>Ga0179593_1661184_pt1 | contig 12524 bp, 18 predicted proteins | sample CZODoug2_1_08_16_FD_185931 | JGI IMG/M metagenome (GOLD analysis project Ga0179593, IMG submission 185931) | Vadose zone soil fungal communities from Angelo Coast Range Reserve, California, USA - CZODoug2_1_08_16fungal (PacBio error correction) | ecosystem: Environmental > Terrestrial > Soil >... | reverse complement strand
GACTGATAGGAACTTTTCATTTTTCTCATTACAATGATTCCCCCTTCCCAAACCCTTTTTTGCCTTTGATAACCTTCTTTTTTCTTTTTATTCGGAGGGTTTCGGTATATAGATCTTTTGCCTATCGACATAGCGAGCATCTTCCCTACTTTCTGGCAGTTTCGGTAACACGTCATTTCAGAGGAATATGCTCCCAACTTCTTCTATATTTCAGGACTGCTTCCCCCCTTGGAATTCCGAAATGTCTCTATTGGAGAATTACGAAAATTGTGCTCTTCCTCTTTTTCCTGTGGGTTTCCCATTCTCCCTCAGTTCACGCCCGGAACTGGGTTGTCGTTCCCTCACATCTGACTACCTCCCGATGTATGAGCGTCGTCTTTGTATCCTAGAAAGGAAGGAAAATTCCTTTCTCCCCCCTATTGGAATGTTTCCCTACTGTGACCCCCTGTTCCCCCTCCCTTGGTTTAAGCGTGTTCTTTCTCCCTTCAGCGCAGATAGCTTCCCTTCGCTGAACGGTATGTCGCTGATGAGGATCTTTTTCCCCAGAAGTCCTTTTCGAATTTCTTTACGAGGTATTAGGGATGCGTTTTTTTCCGCACTTCTTTTTTTTGGCTTGAGGCGTCTTTTTCTCACGCAGGCTGTTCTTACGATTCTTTCTTTTGCGATCGGCATCTAAATCCTTTTCTGTGGTGGGCCACCTTCTCGGTATCGGCCTTGGTACCCTCTCAAGCTGGTGAAATGGTTCCTTTCTGTCTTTGCGACCCCTTTCTTCGCACTCCCCCCCGGTCGTCGACAACCTGCTGATTACATTTCAGAGTCCCTCCGGTCGGACGGCCGAAAACGTTCTCGAAAGGGGCGATTTCTTGATTCCCCCCCCAGCTATCGCATTTCCCGCAGGATGTTTTCCCCTTTTTTGACGCAGCCCGTCAAGCCCCTGATTTTACACCCGTGCACCCTCCCCCCCCCCTATGCGAAAGAAGACCCCTCCCTTTATTGGTGGTCTGTTCCCCCTCCTTTCGGCCTAGGAGCCTGTTTTAGTCCTCTCCGAGGTGCAGTCCTCTTTTTTTCCCCATATTTTTTTGAGGAACTTCCCTCTTTTTCGAACAGAGGCTACTCTTCGCCTCGGCTCTTTTCTCTCGCTGTTTAACATCGGAGGAAGATTTTCTGGTTTTCTCTTTCTTCCGCTGTCAAATCCTTTTGCCTTCTCGAGCTAGAGTTTGTTATTTACGGAAGCTGTCTTTCCGCGCCTTATGAAACATCATGTCCTCTTCTTTTCTAACGGTTCTTTTCCCCCTCCATGTTCCTGACAACGCAGTTCGTTTCTTTAGATGCTCCACTTGGTCTGTCCTCCCGGGGTGGTTGAACTCGCTGGAAGAGAGGCTCGCTTTTTTCCCTCATCCGACAAGCCTTGTACTTTTTTCCCCTGTTATAGGCGCTTTCTCCCTCTGATCAACCTTTCGATTTTCACATGAGGCAGAATACATTTAAGATGAAAGCGTCCTTTCCTTTTTCTGGACCTGGCTCCTTCCTTTTTTTTTCCCTGAGGGTTAGGAGGTATGGCTCTTTCTTGGGCCAGATTACTCTTTTTCTCACGATGAACAGAGCGCGGTCCTTCTCTTTATTAAACACGTTTCTTTCCCCTTGAGATTTTTTCCCCCCATTCTTTTCCTTCTGTCCTCTGGAATAACACGGCCTCGCTTTTTTCCCCTATCTCTCATCATTTTGTTGTTCAAACTTCTCGTCCGTGGTCCACCCCACTCGAAAGCTTTCTCCGGGTTCCCTCTTGGTTTTTTCTCCCTTGCCACGCACAACATTCACCCTTCTCGACTTTTTCTGAAGCTGATCACTCCCCCCAGAAAGAGGCTTCCCTCCCCCGTACCAAGTCTTTTTTCGCGTTTCCCATGACCTTCCCCGTAAGAACGAACTTTAGATTCCCCGCCCCTTTTTCCTCCTTAGCTGGGAGAACTGCTTCTTCGTCTCTCCCCCTTAGACGCCCCGGATTGATTTTTTCAAGGTCCCCCCCCTCTCCATATCTCCCCTGGATACATTTGGTTGTCTTCTTCTTGGGAAAAGGCTGCGATCTCGCGAGGGATATTAGTCCCCTTCCACGATGATACTCCTCCAAACGCCTCAGCCGCGTGATTTTTTCTCTCCCCAATGACTTCATTTCTTTTCGTCGCAAAGCCGCCTAATAAATTCTACGGAGGAACCCCCTTTCTCCCAAAACAAACTTCGAATGTCGGATCTTATAGAGACGAATCGACTATCTTCTCGTTAGTTCTCTTTTCTGAATCGGACAAGCGACTGCCCCTCAAAAAGAGTGCAAGAATCTGTTGCCCATCTCTATATGACGTGAAGCCCCAGATACTCTTCGTCCTTCCTTGGTAGTATTGATGTAGTTCTTTCGGGACGCCTTAGGTTGCCCTTCCCATTTCCCTGCCCCCCCCCTTGAGAGGCCTTCATTCTTCTGACACGTTCATGAAAAGTTTCCCAAAATGATAAACCAGAACTTTGTTTTTTAATAGTTGATTTTGCCTTTCCCCCCCTCCTCGCAGTGGCTTTTTGGAGGAGTCAGACCTTTTTTCCTCTCCGGGAGTTGCTAGCGGATCTCCCTCAAGCAGAAACTCTTTTGGCAGACCCTCCTTTTCCGACCGATGTTCTTCTTTCTTGAAATAGTTCTCCTTTTTTTTCCGCCCTTCATTTTTTCTTCCAAGAACACATTGCTGTCCCCGACCTTCCTTGGTCAGGAAAACCATTTTTTCCCGTAGAGATGTAGGCTTTCTCCCCTCAGATCCAATGACGATCATCCCAGACAACCCCCTTAGATGAAGATTCGACACCCTTTACCGCCGCCCCACGCGAAACAACTCCCCTTTGCGCGGTGTTCTCCTCTTCCAGAATTGGCCCGATACACCCCACTCAGAAGAACTTACCCCATGCCCCTTTTCCTTTCCTCCAGTCGCCCCGTTTTTGAAAAGCTTTCCAGTCCCTTTGGCAGTCCCCCCCTTTTCCTTTTTCATCACGAGCGGCTCGACCCTTGCAGCCAGAACACTTTCCCCTTCGCCCTTCCCCTTCAGATGGAGCCAAGTGCTTCTTCTGGTCCTCTCTTAAGCCTGGTTCCGCGATGTCCTTTTTTGCGGATAAAGCAGCCGCCTCAGCCCTTTTAATCTGTCTAGTGGAGTGTGCCGCTTCGATTCTTTTCATTCTGCATGAACTCTCGGACATTTTTCCCCTTTCCGGCCCTTTCCTCCCTTCCTCCGCGAATTAGAGATTCCACCCCTTTTCTCGGTATGTAAACCGCGGCTTCTGGGAAGATACTCCTTTTCCTGCTCTTGTACCTCCTGAAATCCCCCTCCCCCTGCCTCCTTAATTGGGACAGAGCGTCTTTTTTGTGTTCTCTTTTGTTTTTTTTATCTATTCTTTTCTTCAAAACAGCGCCTCGCATCAAGATGCGTAATCTCCTCCCCCTTCCCTTTCCTTTTCATTCGCCTTCATATCAAGTTCCTCCTCTTTTTTTCTTATCTAGTTTTTTTGAATGAATAGTCTTCTGCTATGACATCAGCTTTTCTATTCGAAAGCGTTTCCCCCTCCCTTTTGATTGCATACTTCGTTTTCACCGGTTGCTATCGTTCCATTTCCTTGCTCGGATACAAGTGATAGCTTCGGTTTCGCGTTTGTACCGTTCCCTTCGGTAAAAGCGGGCATATTTCCCCTTCCAAGTAGGAAGATTCCATTCCCTTTTTTTTCAATATATTTGGAATTCTTTACTTTCATCCTCCCTTTAGAAAATTGTGAGGTTGCCTGTTTCGTGGTTCATGAGATCTCTTTTGTGGGGGGACAAAATCCTCACCACTCACGTAAAGGGTTTTTTTTTTCCCATGAAAGACTATTTCCCCCTATTTTATGGCGGCGGCCTTATAGATAATGCTAGCGACTTCTTCAACGGCTTTTTTTAAAACGGCAGCACTTTGCATCCCCACTTCTTGCCTCAGGCATGTTCCCTTCAGAGTGTTCTTCTTTTTTCGACTCCTCGCCCCCGCGGAGAAGCTTCCTGACCTTTCCTCTTCTTTTACCTCTGTGAACCATCTTTCTACTTGTCGAGTTGCCCTTTCTTATGTACCTTCTGGGGTCCGGTCCTCTTGATGGCTTTGAGCGCTACTCAGGCCTGGGTTTCGGAGATGTGTTGTTGCTTTTCGCTCTTTCTATCTGAATCTCAATTTTTTTTTTGAATAAGGACCCCCCCCCACCCCCTTCTTTTCCCTTTTTCCTCTTGCTACATCTCGACGGTATCGACTTCCTTTTTTCGCACCGCGGCATTTTTCATGTTCAAATCATTTTTTGCGGTTTCTCTAGCTCCTTCGTGATGATGAACTCTTCCCCTACTATTCTCTTCTTTTGTTCTCGAAATGGGTGCGATCTTTTTTCTGCATTCAATGATCTTCTCTCCGCTCTCTTTCGAATTCCTCTCACAAGGTGCTTGCCCCCGAACGAACATCTATTCAGCTCTTGCCCCTCAACCCTCTTATAGACACCAGAACAGTTCTCTGGGTCCTCTTTTAAGGCAATACGGAGTCATTTGGAATGGAATCTCTCCTTCCCCTTGGTGAACACCTAATCTTAAAGTTCCCCTCACTCTCCTTCTGGCTTACGATCGCCGCGGATTTTTCATGCTTGTCTCTCTTGTCCCCCGCTTTTTCTGGGCGGTCGCCTATTCCCCCTCGGCCGCAAGGAGGAACTCGATCTCTCCTCTCTTCCTGTCTTAGCAGACAATGGGATCCGATTTGGACTATGCCTTCCCGGCGGATTTGCGATACTTCCCCCCATGCTTCGCAGACAGTCCCCTTTTCTTTTCTTCTAACTTTTGACCGCGTGTAGTCTCCCGGAACGGTGGTGGTTCCTCTCCGCGATTTAAGTCCGCCTCTTTTTTTTTCAGCTCTCAACACCCTCCCTCCTTTTGTAGCGATGTGATCTTTCTTTCTCCTCCTATTTTATGATCAATTTTTCCCTGAGTCGACTTCCTGCAGAAGAAGTCGCCAAGCTTTTCCCCCTGTTTGGTGAAGCGTTTCCGCCATCGGGGTCGTAGGGTTGACGGCTTTTTTTCTCTTTTTTTTGGCCTCTTGGTCCTCTTAAGTGGCATGGGGGGTCTCAAGTTATGTTTATTTCCCAGATTCTCTGATTCCACGGTGAATGGGTCGGGGTTCTCCCCCTCGTTCCTTAATGCTGTATCTTTCCTTTTCCGTGAAAAAGGAATAGCGTTTCCCTTTTTTCTCTTTAGGTCTCCTCCTCCGTTGTTTTTTTTTATCGTATTCGAGGAAAATCTACTTTCTTCCCATCTTCAAAAGAGACCTTCCCCCCCCTTTTAAATTTCTTTCTTTTCCGGAGGTCTCCTCCCCCAAGAACATGTAACGTGTTTACTCCACTGGCATCGCTCGTTCTCACAAAACATCCCTCTAGGAATAACTCCTTCTAAAAGATCCTTTCCCCCACTCTACCTACTTTTCCCAGATGGCGTCGGAAGATCAAACTCCTTCCAGATTGCAAGCTTTTCCCTTCTGCTGGCTTTTTTCATGTGCCAATTCTTCTACCATCTTTCTTCTTTTGAAGATCAAGACGCCCTTAACCCATCTCTCCCTTTTTTAAAATTTTCTGGTCTCTCTTCCCTGAGAGCTGCGCTTCGCTTCCCCCCCACCTGACGATCGCTTTCCGGTCGACCACTGCTGTCAGAAGCACGCAAGTGAATTTATGCGTTGTCTCTAGCCTTCCTTTTCCAAGCCGCCGCATAAATCGCCTTTTTTCTCCCCTTATCGCCAAAAAACAGCAGCTTCTTCCCATGTCGGCGAATGTAGGACCTCCCTCTTCTGCGATCTCTCCAGTTCTTATTTCTCCCCCCCTGACGATGGTATCGGACAGCTGCTTTCCCCCGGCCCTTGTCCTTGAGAAGGCCTTGATTTCCGACGGCATTTCTTTCTGACTGTAGCCTTCTTTTCCTCTTTTTTTGAACTTACTCGAGGCGACTCCTTCCCCGAGAGCTGGCCCCCGTGAGGCATGCCAAGACTCTGCTTCATGACGACCTCCCCTTTCCACCATCCCTGCTTTTCCTTTCCCATCGTGAGGTGCACGTTTTTCATTCGTCATTTTTTCTTGTTTTCGGGCGGCGTCCACCCTCTGGGCGCCAGGCCTTTGCTTCCGAATGCGCCTCTAAGAAGAAAATACCCCCCTGAGTTCCTCCCCTTTTCCGACCGAGGTCTTTTATGAAAATAGTCTCTCTTTGGCTCGAATCCTTGCGGCCCCCCCCCCTTTCCCAAAAGCCCATGATTGTCCTTTCGTTACGCCATGCCGCCTTTTGAAGGAAACATTTCACTTTCTTTTTCCGGCGTTTTCTTTTCTTCCCGCTCCTTTCTCTGCACCTCCCCCTCAAAGATGAGTGGAGTATCTTCATCACTATCTCTTTTAAAAAAAACATCGCGAAACCCCCCAGCCGTCCCTTGCGCTTTCCGCAGCTCTCCCCCCAGGAATTCCGGCTTTTTTTCTCCCCAGAAGCACGACTTTCCAGAACAGTTTTGTTTCTTTTTTTTTTTCAGTCGTGGTGAAAAGCTCTTTTTCTCCCCTTTACGGGCAGTCCCGATCATCCCCCTTGCGAGCGACAGCGGTTTTCATTCCCCTTCACTTAGGCAATGCCGGATGCACCTGTGGATGCAAAGTGCTGCCTCTTCAGCGATTGTTATCTCTTGTTCCTTTCTAACGCCGCCGCCGCCAGCCTTCATCGTTCGCTAATATCGTCATTGTTTTCCCCCAACCGTCCGGCGTGTCTTGATCCTTTTTGTTTCTCAGTGCTGCCCGCTCGCATGCGCCCTTCTCTTCCTCTCATTCGAGAATTCCACTTTTTTCGAGGATCGCGGCGCTGGTCTCTACGTTGAGTTGAGAATTATCTTTTCTACAGATTACAGAAACAACTTTTTTTTCACAACCTGCGAAGCTATCACTTGTTCTCCCCTCCTTGCGCGCTGTTTCCTTTCTCTCTCGGTTATCAACCAGCTCCTTCAGCAAGCTGCGTTTGACTGTTTTTGACAGCTGCTTGCATTTTTTCTCTCACGTCCTTCTTTCCATCTCATTCCGGGTGTGTTGTCTCTAATTCACTTTTCTAGGAAAGTCGTTTTTTTTTCTATGAAAGAGCTGGTCAGATTTTTCTCTTCCCCTTAAAGCATTTGCTTTTTTCACGAATAGATCGCTTTCGACTCTTCTTTCCCCTGCTTCGAAGGGTGCGGATTTTGGGACCCGGAGTACATCTGGCACCTCAAAGTAGGTCAATTTCCCTTTGCGTTTGACATATTCCTTTTTAATTCTTTTCTCGCAAAAAAAAATTTTTGATGTGGGAAGTGGGGTGTTCTTCCCTCCAAGTCCTTTCACTGCAACTGCCCGGAAAGGTGGTTTCCCTGGGAGACAACTTCAAATGAAGAATATTTTTCTTTCACTATGTCGGTCTCCTCGCCTTTTCCCCCTTTCGACGAAAGAAGGCCTTCAATCGTGTCTTCCCAAAGGAAAATGCTTTTTCCTAAGGTTTCAGCGTGTCGCTGTAGAGAGCCTCGGAGAACTCTAAATGTAGCTTTTCCTATGTTCACCCCTACTGAGATTCTCTTTCAGCCTGTTTTTTCACGATGTTTTATGCTGGGTGTATACGTCTTTTTGGAGGGATCTCTTCTCACCCGCAAGGCCGTTTTTCGATGTGTTGGTGAGGTTTTTTGTGCCTCTTCCCCCCCCGGATTTGGTGCTTCGTTTTTTTGCTACGTTTTTTTTTCGTCTCCGGTCTCATATAGCTGGTGCCCCAATTCAGACCGCCGCTGCATGTCTTTTCCTTCCTGCCTTCATTTTTTTTTTTTTTCAGCCATGATCGCGCGCTTTTCCCCCCCCAACATGCTGATTCCGACGTCGATTCGGAAACTTTCCCTGGGTGAGATATATTCTGGATATTCGCATCTTCCTCAGCACGCCGGCCTCTTTCCCCCAGAGGGCTTTTCTTCCCTTTCCCAAGGCCCCCCCCCTTCGCATAAATCCTCAAAGATGCGCCCCCGAATTTTGTGGATCTGTTTTCAGAAAGTGTCGCACATACGGATTTCCATTGGCATGGTCATATCCGATTTTTTTTGCGGGCAACCCTTTTCCACGTTAACGCAACTTCTTTCAGAAGGATTAAGATCGCCTCCTTTCTGCCGGATTCGGGTTTTTGTCCTGTCCCCTTGGCGGCCGCTTTTTTTTTGCTTTTTCCCCCCTGATAACATCGGTTCCCTAATAATGAATCTTCCTTCTTCCGATTACGTTGGCTCCGCCTTCTGGATCGAAATCTGCTGTTGTTTTTCCCTTTACATATGTCCTTTTGATTTGAGATGCCTATCTCGAATCCCTTTTGAAAGAAGTTAGTGGGCGCTCCCCTTTCTCTAGATCGACGCTTCTTTCTCTTTTGACGGTGTTGTTCCTTTTCTCTCGAAGCGTCCTCCTTCTTTTTCCGAAGACCCTTTCTTAAACAACAAACATTCATTCCTTGTTTTTTATCGTCGGCTTTGATCTGAACCCTCCAACGAACTTGATTCAATTTCCCTCGAGGAGAAAGAAGTCGCCCCTTCGACCGCAGGACTCCTTTCTTCCAGCCATAGGGTTAGTTCCCCTCTTTTCTCGTATGTCTTGTTTTGGCCCCCCTTTTTCCGATGGAATGGGGGGTTGTCTTCCCCCGAGAGAGGCCAAGATTCTCTTCTTTAACCCCTTTTTGTCTTTTTGCGGTGAGACCCCTCCTTCCTGATCCCCCCCAGAACGAGTTTCCTATACCCACGGATAGAGTTGCCCTCTATCTCTTTAATAATCCTCCGTTGTTTCTTGAGTATCTCACCCATGACAGATGCCAAGAGTTACTCCCATCAATTTTCAAATGGGGATCCTTTTCCGCAACATTTTTTTTTTGTTTAAAATCAGAGACTCCTTCGATATGAAAGAGTGATCACACACCCCTTCCCTCTGCCGGACTTCTCCGGCCCAGAAAAGCGAGGCTCTCGCCCCCAGTCACACGACGAACCTTGATCTTAGTCTCTTTTCGCCGTCGCCGTTTGTGGCGACTTATTCATTATTTTTTTTTTGTGCCCTCTGACCTTTACCTCTCGATAAGCGGACGTCCCCCCTTCACAGGAGTTAAATTAGGGTCTCCCTCTCTTGGAGGGCGAGCTGCTCTTTTTTATAGGTAAAAAAATTTTCTTTTATACTGCCGTTTCCCTCTCGTCCAGCAGCCGCCCCGTGAATAGCGGCCCACTCCGAAACGATAGGCCGGCCTCCTCAAAAGCCAGCCGCCCTCCTTCTGATGCATCGCCACCAACCCTCGATCCCATGTCGAATGCGTTCGCAACGTCATTTGAGTGGAAGAAGCATTCGGAGGTCAGCCTGCGGCTCCCTCACAGACGAAGCCCAGGAAAAAAGCGGGCCGCCGAATTTTACCGCTCAGAGCCTTCCCTGTTTTTTGCAGCGATCGCTTTCCTCGTAGCCTTCTGCGTCGCTTTCAACTTGAATACGTTTACTCCTTTTCTCCGAAAAGATTTCTGCACCCCTGAGGAATGACAATGATCCCTCTTCCCTTGCATGGTCTTCAAGGCGCCCACCAGATAAAACCCTTGGTCTTAGGTTTATGTCACGTTCTTCTCTTGGCTTTTCGTTTACAGACCTATGGGCGACATTTGGGGGAATGCGCTCGGAATGCGACTATCATCATTTTTTTTTCCCCCTCCTTCGCAACCATGTCTCTTCCTTTTTTCCCAGGCTCTATTCTACTTCTTGAAATAGTTCCTCCGGTTGGCGAGCAGTATTCCTCCTTCCTGGTTCCCCTTGCCAAAGCCCACTCTTTGGACGGTTATCCCCTCCCCGGCGTTTTCAGGAAACAAATCCCGTCGTTTTTTCTGAGACCGACTCCCTTGAAGAAGGAAGACCAGACACCCTCCCCACCCACAGGTGCTTCTCTCCCCTCCTTTCTTGAAGAGACCGCCTCCCCCACCACATAGACTCCCTTGGAACTTGCTTTGGGACGCGCTAAAGCATCCCTCCCTCATAGGACGAGGGAACCCCTCCTCAAGTCATACCCAGCGTTTACCTTTTCTTGATGGAAAACGCGCAGTCGCACGTCGTGGTGTGCGCTCTCTTGCGGCCTTCGCCTCCCGTCTTGCGCGCTGCGGCAGCCGAACACGCTGCCTCTTTGCAAAGATGTTTTTTTTTTTTTCCTTTTGTTTGGCACAAGCCAGCCGATTTTCCTTGCACTTTCCTAGTCGTTATAGGATACCGCCGCCGCCTCCCTCCTTCTCCGTCGCTAATAGTCGTCATTTCCCTTGCACCACCCGTTTTTGAAGCTTTTTCTTTCGGGATGCAACCCACCCCTTCCCAGTCCCGCACAATTTTTCGCCTTCCTTCTCTGCAATGCCCAATCTAGAATTCCAACCCCCTGAGCGGATGGATATGTCCCCCCGCCCGTTTCGCTGAGAGGGTTTTTTTTTTCTTTTTCCTTTGAACCGATTACTTTGTTACCGACACAACTCCTCCGCACCCATGTGACTAATCCCTTTCCCGTGCGCGAATGTCGCTCTCATTGTCTAGTGATCTATAGCGTTGCTTGCCTTTTTTTTCTGTTCCGATTTCGAATCTCCTTTCATAGCCGAGCCATTGCATTTCGCCCCTTTCCTCTCCCTCTCCTCTTTCTTCTTCCTCATCTCCGTTGTGTTTTTTTTCTTTTTAATGACTGATAGGAAAGGCGAATGCTTCCCCGATTGGTAGATTTGTGAACCCTTTCATCCTTTTGCGCGTTGATACGCTATCTCTCCCTTTGGCATATCTGCCACCTCCCCTCCTGTTGCTTGGGGGCGCTCTTTTCCCCTCTTCGCCAGGGGTGCTGCTCTTGTTGTTTCATCCATAGGGCCCCAAAGTAGGCAGATCTCCTCTCTTTTGGAATATCCGCTTCTCATTCCTTTTTCTTTTCTCGAATCGCGTTGGCGATCCTGGTTCCATCAATTGTGCGGGACTGCATCTTTTTTCTTTGTCCTGCAGCACCGGATTTCCCCTCCTTTAACGGAACGTTTTTTTTCTTTGAGAAATTTTCAATGACTCCTTCTTTTCTCTCCTGGACTATGTCTTCTTCCGGCGGTATATCGAATACGTACCATCGCCGACCGCCGTTTTTGGTTCCCCCCTTTTTGCATACCATTATCTTTTCGCATGGACTACGGTTTAAGATTTTTTCTTGCCCGCTGCGAAGCTCTCTGTATCTTCAGCCTGCCCATTTTCCTGAATTTCTCTTTTAGACGTGCGCTTCCAGAGTTGAAAGAATGGTGTTTTCCCCTTTCGTGATGATGGGGTTCTCTTCAGTCTGTTTTGATGGCTGAGTTTTCTCCTGATTTGCCCCTTCCCTTCTTGGTGCGGCGGTCTCCCTTTTTCGATCGGCATCTAACTACCATCTTGTTTTGTCCTTTTCCCGTTTCCTTGTCCTGTCGGTCACATCTCGCCGGCTTTTTGAAATTTTTGTGCATGGCGACCGGATGCATCATGGGGCTTTCTGTTCAATTGATCTCTCTCTCTTCGCCAACCTGATTCCCTTTCAAGATCGAGGAGACATGGTCCTTTTCTCGCCATGGGTGCTTCATTCTGTCATGATGCTAGTCCGCTATCGCATCCGCCCGTTCGACCCCTCGTTCCTTTAGACGCAAGAAACCCGACCAACGCATGATGTGAGATTTGCCGTCCTTTGCCCCCCCCCTTGAATAAGACTTGTTCTGCGTTTTTCTTTTTTGCATTCCTTTGTCCCTCTCTTTTGTCATTGGCCTCCTCAGTTTGCAATTCTTTGCTGACCCTAATTCTGCCCTCCTGAGGAAAGTTCCCCACTCAGCGGACGATAAGATCGCAGAGATTCTGCCGGCTTAAGTCTCTCTCTCTTTACATCGGCGGCCGCTGCTTTATGCCCTTACGCCCTTCTTACTGCTTCTTAATGTTCTCCTCCGCGCTCTATGCGTTGGCTCCGAAATTAGAGAAAATTTTTGCGGATTTCTTTTTGTTGGTCTGCTTCCTGTCGATGTTGTTTCTTTTTTCTCTGTGCTCCTGGTACCCTTCCCTCCATTTTTTTTTAAGGGAGGTGCTGACCGCGTGGCTCCATCCTTCCCTGTGGTGGTGACTATATCGCTAGCGCATTAGCTGCGTGGTGCCGCGCTCCCAGTTCAACACCACCAGTACCGTTTCTTCCTATTTTTTCTCCTCTGTGAAGTGGCACATGAGCGTAATTGCCAAGCTGCAAGCGGCGTTCCATTCGAAGCCGGCCTCAGACTTTTCTTTCGGTATTTTTAAGCGAGAGCCTCTTTTTTCCCTTTGTAGTATTACGCTGGGGGTCGGATCCAAGCTGCAGCGCCGGCACAAGATCTCTGATTTACCACTGCTCTTTCATGGCGGTGGAACCCCCCTTGTATCCCACATTACTTTCTTCCAGTGGCTTTTTTCCTACCCTTTTCTTGGACTAGAAG
>Ga0179593_1452950_pt1 | contig 12524 bp, 10 predicted proteins | sample CZODoug2_1_08_16_FD_185931 | JGI IMG/M metagenome (GOLD analysis project Ga0179593, IMG submission 185931) | Vadose zone soil fungal communities from Angelo Coast Range Reserve, California, USA - CZODoug2_1_08_16fungal (PacBio error correction) | ecosystem: Environmental > Terrestrial > Soil >... | reverse complement strand
CTCTTTTTCGGCATCTCTTATTCCGCCTTTGGAGAACATCCGGAATCGCTCGTTTTTCTATATTCCCCGGAGACCCCCCCTCGGCTCTTAGATAGTCCGATTTTCTCTCGACTTAGGAGTGGATGTCTGTTTCACGCTCGTGCTTTCTTCTCTCGACTGCCGGGCAAGTTGTTTTTTTTCCCGCCCGTCGGCTCTATCTGCTCCAAGAGGTTTCTCCTTTTAGGCCCCCCTTCTTGGCCCTCCCAGTGGAAGGTTCCCTTTCGAGGCTTGCTTATTGAGTCTCATCCTTTCTGGCCAGATGCCCTTTTCCGCTGCACCGCTCAGATCGTTTCTTCTTTATGTTGACGACTGGAGATCGGCGTCCCTTAAATTGACAGGCCCTCATCATAAAAATCTTGAGCTTTGCCGAGGAGTCCGCGATCTTTCCCCCGAGTGGGCGATCCTTGCTTGCCGTCCGAGGCCTTTGACGCCTTGAGTTCCGAAACGACAGGCTCCGCGTATGGAGTGGTTTCTAGATGTTTTTTCTTTCGAGGGCAGGGCCTCGCGAATTTCTGGCCAGGAGAAGCTCGGAGGCCGCCACAGCTTCGTTTTTGGTGTCACAAAGTCTTGAGTTTTTATCCCTTTTGCCAAGTAGGGAATCCACGGAGCCGATCATTCTTATGTTTTGTTATTTTGGAAGATCTAAGTTCCTTTTTTTTATCCTCCTCTCTTCTACGTCGATCTAGTTTTTCGCTGGGACCCCGCCTTATAGCCCGAGGTTGGTTTTTCTGCGCGCTTCCACGCCCCCCCTGCCAGCTGGGCCTCCCTCCTCGTACTGACTCCTGGGTCCCGATCTTTTCCCATCTTTTTTTTTTTTTCTTCCGCGATCATGCCTCTTTTTTTTAGTTCGATTATCCCCCCTGTCGAGGGGCCCCTTCCCCTGTAGTCGAGCGGTGCGTCTCTTCTCTTCGGGACGGGCAGGACCTTCCCGATCCTTTGCTCGAAGAGTTTTTTTTTTTCCCTTTTTTTGAGTCTGACTGGCGAGGCTTTCTCTTTTGAGAGCACTTTTAAATTGCCTTTGGTACTTGGCGCGGCGAATACCTCTTACGTGACTTCCCCCTTTTCCCTCCTCCTCCACTTCTACTCGTCTTTTTCGAACTGCATTGCCCTTTAGGTTTTTCCTAGTCAGTCACGGATCTCTGTGAATTCTGGGTGCCAGATTGACGAGTAGACTCTTCTTTTCTCCCGCATCTCGTTTTCCCACTATAAAGCCCCTCTGGATTGTTTTTAGAAAGAGAGTACAGTAGTTTTTTCTCGCGATTTCATTTCCCTCACAACTGCTCCCATGCTCGAGTGCATTTATGCCGGGGATTTTTACATATGGTTTTCCCTTTGAGTCCCCTGTCATGTCCTCTACTGGATTTTTTTTCTTCCCCCTACAACCAAGCCTTTCATTCAGAAAACCCCGGCCTTGTGTATAAATTTCCTTGTTCACCCTTGATGGGAGGTCCCGCGTTAATCCCCCTCACCTCCTTCCTCCATCTGAGGATTTCATGCGAGCCACCAAGCTAGGCCCCCCTTTAGCTGGAGCTCCTAGTATGAGTAATAAGGAACCCCACCTTGCCTTCTCGCGCCCAGATTTTCCCTTCGAACGGGAGCATCTCTTTATGTTTCCTCCCACCCGTTGTTTTTTCTTCTTCTATCGATTAAAGCTTCGCCTTTCTTTTTACGAATACGAGAGGTGGTACAACCTGTGGTTTTCCTTAGACACATTTTTCCTCGGACACGCAGAACGATCTTCTCTTTTATCGCGAGCGGGTGGTTCTGGCACTTTGCGTTAACTACTTTTGAGGTAGTTTCGGCGATTAGACCGTCACTCCCTCAATTGTCACTCCGTTGTGATCCCCAAGACGTTCGCGTTGGTTAGATTGGAGTTGGCCATTTACTTTCTTCCGGAGTGTGGTGTGATCCAAGCCACTTCGTCCTTCCTCGCGTCTTTCCCCCCTCTTCCCCCCCGATGGTGGATTTCCCAGACGGGGCAATCCAACCCGCACCCATGCCGCGTTAGCCTGTGGCAGGTGGTTGATGGCTTCGTTTTGCCGGCTCCGTCCCTCCCCTTTCGGTACTCGCTGTATTCCAACGACATCGTTTTTCTTTTTCTTGGTCGCATTTTCTCCCCTCCTTACCTTCCTTTTGTGAGAGCCCGGGCCTAGTCTATTAACTCTTTCCCAGTTCCTTCCTTTTGGGACACCTTTATCCTTTTTCGACTTCCGTGACCCCGCCCCAATATTTCCCAAGGCCTTCGTCGAGATTCTCTCTCTTCAGACGAAGGATTTTTTTTCTTCTGAAGTCTGCCGCGGCAAGTCATTCCTTGGCAACTCTCTCTCAGCTCGAGTCCTCCTTTTTTTTATACCGCCCTATCGCTTCGTGGCCTTTCACCTCGATAGAGGGTTGTTCCCCTCCTCTTGCCGGCGGCCGACTTGTACGAGGAGCTTCCTCCACGCCTTTCTCTGCTGGAGCCTGGTCATAGGCAAGTGGGGATAGCTTCCCCCTGCGAGTTAGCCAGCCCTTCATTATCTCTCTCTGTACTCCCGTACAGATTCTTCGGATTTCTGACAGGGAGTCCCCCTCCTTAAGTCTCCCCCCCTGGTAAAGGTAGTGTTCGAGGTATACCTTGCTCTTTCTTCCTCACAGTAAGACCTAGTTCCAAGGTTTTCCCGGTCTTCTTTTGCACGACGAGAGAGCGGTCGTTTCCGAGGTATTCTCGATTTAGGAGTCCATACGCGATCCCCCTTCTCTTTTCACTCGGGCGAATCCTTCCTGAAGTTCCACCTGCCAGCCCTAGATTTTTTTTCCTCCGTTTTCTCCTTTCAGGATCTTCGGTTTTAAACTGCGAAACCTCCTCACTTCCGTTTCTGGGGGAGCAAACCAAGGACAACGCGGAGCCTTCTTTTAGTTCCTTTCAAGGCTTCAATTTAGGATTTTTTTTCTCTATGCGACTGCGGATTCTCTAGCCCCCTTGTTCAGCCCTTTTTCTCCAGGGCAATCCTTTTTTCGTGTGGAGGAGGTTGCCTGTCGGCTCCTATTTCTCTCTCCCCTTTCGCTAGACAAGGTCTTTAGACAAAGCCTTCTTTTCAGTCAATTCTATTTGGCCCTCCACAGAGACTATCTCCCCTTCCCCCGCCGAGAAGGAGATCTCGAGGCGAGGAGCACTTCACGTTTTTCTCTTTTTTTGCTGCCATGCGACCTCTCCAAACCCCCTTGAGTTCGTTCCGACCTTCTGTTCTCGCACAAAATTTTTCCCTGGAAGATTCGAGAAAACGTGGAAATAGGGCTCTCTGGAACCTTACGTTGAGTTTTTTTTCTCTTTTCGTGGACTTGCTACATAAGATGACCGAATCATTGTAGAAGTTTCCCTATTTTTGGAAATAGAGCGCAGCTATGTCCTGATGTTCTCCTCCCTAATGCTCCTTTCCCTCTTCTTGCCTTATATCTCTTTATAATACTCCGTTGTTGTTTTTTCCCCCGGTACGGCGGGGCAAGGAGGAATTCAGATGGAGACGACTTTTTCAGTAACCAGGATATCCCCTAGGACTCTTTTCTGAAGTTTGTGATGGAGCAGTAGTCACCGAGAAGGGTACTCTTTTCTTTGGTCTGCTCGACGGATTAGGGGATGGCTTTTCCTCTTCAGGACCCTTCTCTCTTCTTACCCCCACCCCACCCCCAAAACAACACCCCCAACCCCACCCCCCCAACCCCCAACCCCCCCCCCCCACACCCCCCCCCCCCCCCACCCCCCCCCCCCCCCCCCCCCCCACACCCCCCACCCCCCCCCCCCCCCACCCACCCCACCCCCCCACTGCTTTTTTTTTTTCGAACGAGCCGGCGAGCTCTTTTTCCTCACGAGACGGGGCTGTGGAGGTGGCTGACTTCTCTGGCTTTTTTCGGACTAGAGGATTCCTGCAGGGAGTGTTCATCTTATTGGGATGCGGCCAAGATGGCAGGGTCGCTGAATTTTGCTCTAGGACTTTTTTATCTTCTCCTTCGGGATTTTGATCCCCCTAACCCCCAAGTTTCTTTCCTTCTCATCATCAGGCTCACGTGAGCCCCTCATTTTTGAGCCCTCTCTTCCCACATACGCACTTTTTTTTTTTTTCTCGCCAGGCGATATCGTTGCGTCCGCAATAGTTCTCTTTGGTGGGGTGGTGTTGGTTCCTCCTGCCCTGAAGAAGTCGGCTCCGAGGGACTTTTTTTCCTTCCTCCTTTTCTATGGCGGAGCTATGGTCGGATTTTCTCCGCTCGAAGGGAATGATGACGATCGGGTCTCCCACTTCTTTTATGGGGGTTTCCCACCCTTCTTCTTGCCCAGATTGCAAATAGCGGAATCCAATTTCCTCGAGCTGGTGGTAAGCCCCTGCCCGTAGTAGTGCTTTTTCCTCTCTCGTCTGCTTGTTCTTCAAATCTTTCTCCGAAAGCTTGATGTTGTTGATCCTCTCTTTCCTCTTCCTCGCTTCCAGTTCGATTGATCCCTTCCTGTATTACTCCTGTTGGTCAATCTCAATTTCCCCCCCTTGGACGGCCGCGCGATCTGAAGCAATGCTTCTCAAGGTTTCAGGGGTGACCATTCCGCTCATCGAGAGCATGACTTGTTTTTGCGACCCCTTCCTTTGGGCCGCCGGGATACCCCCACGAGCATTGCCATACGATCGGTCACCTGATTTCCTTCTTTCGATCCTTCTTGGATTATTCGACGAGCTTTCCTCCCCTAGTCTATCCTTCTATTGCGCTTTTCCTTCGCTGTTTTTTGGCCTTTTCCCCCGATTATTCAGTCTTTTCAATACCTCTTGCCCCACCATTGGATTTGCCGTGCCCCTCTCGAGTACATGATCCCGGTTGTTTCCCCCCTCTGTTTTCCCTTTTTGGACGGATCCTTTTGTTTTACCGACCCCCTGAAAGAGGCGTAGGCAATTTCCCCTTCATTTTTGATGAGTATACCTCCCCGGGAGTCGGGATTTCTTCCCGTGAGGGCTTCCCTCCATCAACCCTGCACCCTTCTCTTCTCTCTTTTAGTTGGTCCGGCTGTTTAGTTTGACTCATAGGGTGAGGCCATTTGTTTTGACAGCTTAGATTCATTTCTGTCAGGTCTTGGCGACAGCAAGTCCAACCCCCTCCCCCTTTTCGGAAAGCCGCCCTAGCCCCCCCCCCTCTCGGGAGTATTCCTCCCGACTTTTCTTCTTAGGTGGTCGCGAGCAGACCCTCCGATTTTTCCGATGGCCGCCCCCAGCGACCTGACCAAACCGATAGGACGAAGAGGTCATCTCTTTTTTGTTTCAGCGATTTCTTCATATACTGTCACCTCCCCCTCTCTAGAGTCCTACCTCGGCGACTTGTCGCATATCTTCTTTTAACCTTGTGTTGAGTCTATATTCTCATCTCGAAGCGGAAGACATGAGTCTTCTCCTCCTTTGGGTTAAAGGATCTTTTCCCTCTTCCCGCCGTCGCTAAAGAAACGCCTTTGTGTTTCGGGCATTAAGTTTTGGCCTCCCGTCGGTAGGTTGAGGCGCTCGATCCCGACCATTTTATTATGAATTACCTCCCGTCCCGCTTGTTGCAGGGAGGGCAATTTTGAGGTGGTGGACTTCTTTCTCGAATTCACTCCTTTGACAGTCTGCACTAACCCGATGGAGGGAGCCCCCCCCCCCCTTTTTCACAAATTGCCTCGTAGGCTTTTCTCACTTTGGAGTTGAGGGATTTAAGTATATTGATACAGCCCTCTTCAGGCATCTGCTGATCTCCTCCCGGGTTGCACCGCTAGAATGTACTCGCGATTACCTTTGGTTTTCGATCGGGTCTACTCCGACGTACCAGTCGTAACGGGGAACCCCGGTATACCAAGGACGACAATTCTTCAAGCACTACCTTTTCCTTCCTTTTTCAGTGCGTCGCTGAATAAGTCTGGTCCACTCTCTTTTTCTCCTTCCAAGGGACCATCAATGGCAATATACTAGTCCCTCACCGCGGTATTCCAGTTTCCTCTGGCGCTACTCTTCGGGTCTCACACGATCGATGGGAATGCTCGTCTCGGTTAATCCGTTCTCCTCTTCCCTACTACCCCCTTTTTTAGAAGGGAGAGATGGCCTTTAAATGCCCTTTGGACACGAAAACGAGGTTGGCCTCCTAGCATGTAGGGACCCTCTCCTTTTTCCCCAGATGCTGGATATGGTCAACCCTTCTCGCTCTTCCTTATAAAGGGCGACATCTCTTTTGCTCTGGATACACTCGAAGTCCGGGCGGATCAAGGCTTGTCCCCCCTTTTTCGCCGAGCGCCGACGAGATAATTCCCGCCTCCCTCCCTCCGATGAGCGTTCTACAGTCCCCAGAGAGGAGTCCACCGTCTCTTAAGTTCCCCTTGTTCCTCCTCCTCCTGGTTGAAAAAGCCAGCCATGAGCTGTGGCTTCCCCCCTCTTTCTCCTGGATGCTCGAAGTCTGCTTTCTGTTTCCCCCCCCCCCCCCCTCCCTTCGCATCTTCTTCCCATTTTTGGGAGAACCACGTGTATCACTCAGGAGAATCCTTTCAAGGTCCCGACTCTGGTTCTCCTTGTCGTAAACCCCCCTCTCCTCCTGCGGGCGCCCGCGAACAGTGCTTCCCCATCCGCCTGTCGGCAACCTTCGCTTCCCTTTCTTTTTCTTGCCTTCTTTCTTGATCGAGTTTCCACCGCAGTAGCCCTTACGTGTCTGTCTCGACGGCCCACCTTCGTTCCGTCCCCGCTAGACCTAAATGAGTCCGATCCGCAGTTCTACGGATCCATCTCTGACGCTCTTTCTCTTTTCGAGCATTGCCGCAACCAAGTCTCAAAATTTTTTCTGCAGATATGAGGCTTTGGCTTTTGTCCCCCCAAATTGGCAGAATGAGCGAAAGTGTTCCCTTTTGTTTGGTTATTGCCCACGTCTCCATAAGAAGACTCGACCTGCTCTTGGGGACACTTTCTCTCCTCATCATTGGTGTCTCAGGTATATACCGAGCCTTCGGTCCCCCCCCTCTTTCTATGGCATGATCCAGCGCGTCTCTTTTTTCCGAGCCCAGGATCTCTTATTTTACTACTCTGGTTTTCTCTTGACAGTATCGGTGGCGAATGAGTACCGGCTTTCTACTCATATCTTTTGTTTTACAGAATCAGATAGGGATAACCGGCTCCCCCTTCTGCGGCGCATGATTGGAGAATGTGTCCACTAGTCTAGTAAGTTTATTTCTTCTTCTGAGTGTGGGTGATGAGATAGACCCCCCCCCCCCCATCCAACCCCCCCAACCACCCCCCCCTTTTTTTCCCCACCCCCCCCCCCCCCCCCCAACCCCGCCTCTGGGAACATCCTTCTTGATGTTGGTTTTTAGCAGGGTGAGCCAGCAGATCGTTCTTCTCCCCCGAGACTTTTTTGTGATGGCGATTTCTTCCCTTTCGGCCCCGAAGTGATTTTTCTAAGTCCGATCGTGAGAGCTGTTCTTCTATCCTTTTCGATCTCGAGGAGGCTTCACAATTTCAGTTTCTTCCCCCTTTCGGCGTACCCTTTTCTTTTTTCCTTACTGATGAGATAGGATCCAGGATCCGAGCCGAGTCCTTCCCCTTTCTTCATCCCTCGGCTCACTTTTACCTCCTTGCGAACTTAAGAGATAGCCCCACGCGCCACGGTTTCGGGTCTCTTCTTTTTCTAGGTTGCGCGGAATCGGGAACCGTAGATTAATGATTCTCCTCCTCTAGCGTGAGTCCCTTGGTTTTCCCCAGAAGGTCTAATTGCTGGCGGAGGGTCGTATTTCGGTTTTTCCTCCGAGTCATCCCCCTCCCGATCCTTCCATTCTGTGACTGCCAGCCACCATCTCTTTTTCGGTTCCACCCCCTTCGGTAAGACCTTCTTTTTTAGCGGGAATTGATCCCCTCTTTCCCCGAGTTTGGGGAGGAACAGAGAACCCCCGTTGGCGGTTGCTCGCCTATTCGCCTTGAGCGGTTCGACCTTGGAATCTTTCCCTTCCCGTAGGGTCTTCTGGATCTTCCCCTCCCCCCAAGACTTCCGTAGACGACAGGACAGCTCTCAATTTCTCATCTTTTCCTCCTGGGACATTCAGGTTTTGACATCTCATGGACTTCTTTCCTCTCCGATCGTATTTCACACTGGTTTTTTCCTCCCAGGGGATTGGTGAAACATTTTCATTTCTCCTCGATAGAGCCCCCTCCCTTGGCTTTCCTCTGACCTTATTTCGGGCGACGGTTATTTCCTTCTACCCTCGAGATTTCCTTACGAGTTCTAATGCTTGGCATTGGTCTCTCTCTGACGCATCCTGCGCGAGCAGTCTTTCTTGATGGTACTTGGCGCCTGCGTCTATCTTGACCTTCTATTCCCCCCCTTCGCGACAAGGATTTCTTTCCCTCCTTATGGGTCTTTTCCTGCCCTCATTTCCGACCCCCCCTTTTTACTACTGAGGTTGAGGTGGAAGGAGTATAGCTGACTGTTCTAAACTCCTGAACTCGGTCGTCCTCCGAACACGATGTCCTTTAGGAAAGCATACCCCCTGTTTCGGTCAAGAGAAGAAGTGGAACCTACCCCACTTTCCCCACCCTGCTCAAATCTTCTTCGTGAATGTGTAGTCCCCCTCTGCGGGCGGCAGAATACCTAGTTGAGGCTAGGTACTTTACTGACCGTCATCGTGTGGCCTGCCCTAGCCACACAATCTCTTTTTTCTGAATGGTCCCTCCAACTGGCCGAACCACGTTCTTTGGAGTGCCCTAACAGGTAATTTCTGGATGTTTTGGAGGCGAGCGCCCACTTCCCTTCTCTCCGCGAGGTGGGCCGCCCATTTCTCCGGCAACCCCCTCCCTTTTCCAGAGGTAGTGGAATATCTGTTGGTGTTTCCACCACCCGTCCTTCTCTCCAGATTTTTTTTTTCCCTTCAGAGGGTTTCTTTTCTCCTTGTGTTTTTTAGATAGATGCCCCGAGAACCCCTGAACTCGCCCGGGCTTCAGGAGTCTGAAAATTTTTCCCTTTTCCCCTCACTTGCCGGATCTCTTCAAAGCCTTAACGTCTTTGTTTTTTTTTGCCGGCCTGGGGGTTCGGGCAATCTCGGGACTTATCCGATTTAGGTCCCTCTACCCGACAAATACATGGGTCCCCAATACCCTCCTTCGTGGTTTGTCGCCTTTGGCGGACACCCTAGATGATTTGTGTGGATGATTACGCCTCACATCGATGAATTATTCGCTTTTAACGTCCTGCCTTCACCCTACGGAGGCGAACCACCTCCTTTCATCCATGTCCTTCCCCCCAGGATTTTTCTCATTTCGGTTGTTATTTTGCAGTTTACCGAGTTATTCCCCCCGTCCCCACTAACGGGAATCTCCTTCCCTAACGGACATCTTTTATTCAGATACTCTTTCATGAGTCTTCGTCTTGAAAAGGGTTCCCCCCCTTTCCTCTTAATTTTCCCAGTCCCAGTTACGGTTCACCCCGTACTTTACGCTCTTCCCCTTCGTCCGTCCTCAAGGCTTCCGTCGATTTCCAGTTTTTTCGGAATCGGATGGCGTAACCTGATTTGCTACTTTTTCCGTACCAAAAGGCCCATTCTCCTGCTCTCGAGTTTCTAATCGCGGCATGACTGGACCCCCTCCCCCCTGCCGGCTGATTTGGTCCTTCTGAAGCTTTTAGGATATTGTCTATCTCCCTCAGAGCCGGAAGCGGATCTCTCCCCCTTTCCGTGATCGGACGAGGAGCAAGAGCTTCTTTTCCCTACGGCCGTGTCGTTCCCTCCTTCAACCTCCAGAGGTTTGTTTCCATTATAGCTCTTTTGAGCTCTACCTCCGTCCAGAGATTTTTTCCCCCCCCTTTTTGGAAATGATCATGACGATGGCTCCCCTTCTCGCTGTTAAGTGTGATCTTTTCCGCGAAGACACGGAATAACATACCCATCCCTCCTGCGTATCAAGGCTGGGTCAAGTCGACGCCGAGCATAGACCTCTTCTCGACGCGTCACGAGCCACCTTTTCTTTGTCCTCCCAACTGCTTCTTCGGTTCCCTGCGCCCGATTCACGCCTCTGAACTTTGATGACTCCCCCGATTGTTGTTACACCCCCAGGATCATGGGTGGCGGCTCCGAGCTTTGGCCTTTTTTTCTTCTCTCGGTCCTAAGCGCCCTCTCTAACCCCTTTGACCCTCCTTAGTTTTTTTTAAACGGCATCCACGAGAGACTCCTACTCACGGCGAACGCGTCCTCCGCTCTGCGGCAGCGCTCCGCGAAAGTGCTTTTGCAAGATACGGTGGCCCGTGGTCCGTCTCACACTCTCTTGGACTTTTTTGAGGTGGTTGAGTTAGGCTAGGCTTTGCTTTCTCCCTTTTATCCGATCTCCAGAAGTTCGTAAAGACCCCCCCTCCGATTTTTGCGCCATTCAGAATGACCGAGAAGATCGTTCACTTGAACTCCTCTCCCCTTTTTTTTCTTGCCCCTGAGACCTTCACGGAGGGCCGTATTTTCAGCGCTTTGCCCGCACCGTCCCCCCTTTTCTTCTTGAGAAGATGCGGGATCGCCCGGCTTTTAGTTTGTACCCATCTGTCTCATTTTCGATGAACGTGTGCCCCTAGAGGTTCCCCTCCCCCCCCCACTCTCAGTCTCTCGCCTTTTCCCTTGATCGTGGCTACCTGCTCCATCGATCTACCCCTTCCTTATCTTTTCCTTCCCCTCTTTTCTTTTAAAAAACTGAGCCTCTTCCTTCTTCGCGTCCCTGAGCATGACGAGTACGGGCCCCTTTTTTAAGTTTTGTTGTTGTTAGATCTTTTTCCCGGTACGGCCAGCTTCGTTAAGCGTTCTTGTTAGAACATCAGGCATAGCTGCGCAGTACTTCCCCCTTCCTCGGTCTCCCCTTAGCCCTAATGTTGTATCTGATGGTAGGATGTATTTCCCTCCTGGCGTTTTTTTCGGTCCCAGGATCTCTTTTCGTGGTTTCTAAGCTCTTGCAAGGAGTTCAAAGTTCTCTAGGATTTTTTTCGAACGAGTCTAGTACCGACTTGCTCTTAACCTTCGACGGGGGCTTTTTTTTCCCCTCCTTCCCACTTGTCCCTCCGTGACTGCTTCCTTGTTCCGATTTTCTCAGTTGAAGATCCATTTGCCCCCTTTATGATCAGGGATTTCGTCCACTCTAATTTCGACCCTTCGTTCGTTTCTTCGCGTTGACGGCCTGCGTGGAGATTCGGCTGACCTTATCCAACCGGCCTCCTCCTCACCAGCTCCTTCTCCTCCTTTTGCCTCCGGGCCACCCTCTCTCCCCCTTCCCTTTTTTGAGGCGCTCCTCATTCGGCCTATGTGCTGAGCCCTTGGAGCTTCTGGACGCGTAGGCGAACGACTTTCCTGTGGATGAGTGTGGTGAGCCACCAATTATGTTCTTTCTTCCCCTTTCTTCTGCGATTTGGCGCGGAGGTCCGCGAGGAAGCCTCTTTTCAGTGAAGATATGCCTCCCACCAGCTGCAGGTGGCGCCACCCCACGTCGTGTGTCATTCACCAGATTTTTGACTCGCGCGATTGCTTCTTGTGTTTTGAGGAAAGCTTGATCAAGTCGGTTGCCTTTTCCTTTCTTATCTCGTCTCTGCGCGCGGCTCGCCCTCTTTCCGAAAGTCCTCTTTTTGATTTCTCCGCGTAGCCACCCTGATACGTATGACATTCCTAATTAGTACTTGCAGATCCGGGACCTCTATTTCTAGATCCTTCTAGGCGGCCACTTAAGGTTTTTCCTTCTTCTGGACACAGGTCCCTGTCTTCGTCGAGCCCCCCCCCCAAGCGTGTGCCTCTCTTGGCCGCACGGCGTGATCTCCCTATCCTTCCCCTCTTGAAGGCCCCTATGTTTTTTTTTGCTAGGATTTCAGAGTATTCTGACTCATAGAGTTTTTATGATATTTCCTCTTTCCTGTCGCTGGCAGTCCTCGCTTTTCTCACCCTTCCATCGCTTCTCCACTTCCTTGTTTTTTTTTTTTCTTCTACCCATTTGGCGGTACTTGCTGCGTTGAAGTAAGGATTCCCCCCAGTGTCCCGGGCACGATTTGACGCTATAGGATTTTTCACCTAAGAAGATTGAAATTTCTACAGCCCACGATTGTCGTTGAGGATTCCCCCCCTTCTTACAAGAGGCGCGGGTTCACTCCCGCAGGTTAAAGCCCCATCAACCCACTTACACCTCCTGAGTTGGCGTGTTGAACCGCGAGTTTGGGCGCCATCTTTCTCTTCTGTCTTGTACGCGCGAGCCTCCCTCCGTGGACGGTGTCAGCAGTCCAACCGCATCGTGCTACCGTCTGTCAAACTTCCGTCCCCCCCACGGCGTCCGGGCGTCTTTAATACGAAGTGTTCCAAATTCGTTTTTTAGTTCTAATCTCCCCCCCCCTCCTAGCGCCGCCTGGATTTGGCCTGCCACCGAGGTAGACAACCCTCTCATGAAGCCGTCGGGCGTTCTATACCCCTTTTTCATTCTCCACTGTGAAAAAACAGGCCTTCTGCGTCTCCTGTGCGTCCGCCTCCCTTG
>Ga0179593_1441652_pt1 | contig 12524 bp, 13 predicted proteins | sample CZODoug2_1_08_16_FD_185931 | JGI IMG/M metagenome (GOLD analysis project Ga0179593, IMG submission 185931) | Vadose zone soil fungal communities from Angelo Coast Range Reserve, California, USA - CZODoug2_1_08_16fungal (PacBio error correction) | ecosystem: Environmental > Terrestrial > Soil >... | reverse complement strand
GCTGATGGCTTAGTAGGACATCCCCCCCCTGGGGTTGTTTTCCCTTCGATCCTTCACCCAAACCACTCCATTGGGCCGCAACCCATCTTTCGTATTGGCCAGCAGGTTCATTCCTTCCTCGACCCATGGTCCCTCCGCAATCCTGCAAACTCCTTCCCTTCCCCCCGTTCCACTTGGTGTTTCGATTCTTCAGATAAAGTTGCGATTAAGCGCACCTTTCAAAGTTCCTCCACCTCCTCCACGAGACATCCCTGAGTTCTTCGTAATTTCATACGGTTCTGCCCTTTCCCCATTCGCGACAGCCATCAGCCTATTTCCCAAAGTCCTCCCTTGCCCTTCTCTATCCCCCTTGCGTGCATGTGACCGAGAAGTACTGAACTTTCTTTTTTTAATTCGATTTCCCATGTCTCCCTGTCTACACCTTCTAACAGGTTACCCTGTTCCTGTACCTTGGCACACTGAGGTTAGAATTTTGGCCTTCCACCCAAACTCACGTAGCAATGATGCCCCTGATTTGAGTTGAATACTTCCTCCAATTTCATTTCAGTTACGAGTTCTCTTGGATGAGATGCATCCACCTCTTTTTTTGGGTGGCTTCAGTTTGAGAATCCCCCTCGCTCCAAGCCTCCCACCGTGACCCGGCCTTCAGTGCTCTTCTCCTCTGTCAGTAATGGGACTGTCACGGCCCATTGTCACCCCGTTTGGATGCTGGTTGGTTTTATGGTCCCACGCACCCCTTCGAAGTCCTAAACACCCGTCCCCCAAAAAGCAGGCTCCCCCTCCTTTTCCCATGTAGCTTAGTAATCCCCTTTTCCACGGGTAAAATCCAATCCCCCTTTTTTCCATCTTCCAGACGGGAGCAACTTTCCCCGCCTCTTTCGGACACGAGAGCTTCGTTTTTGTCTTTTCTGTTTGAATGTCCCCCTCCAGAAAGATTTGTCATACCAAGAAAAACACCACGTACATTTTACAGGTTGCCCTTTCGCAGCTGGCTCCTTAGCAATTGGTTGGTTCCTTCTCCCTTAAGACAGCCTCGACCTTCGCTCGGGGTGGTTTAGGTTAGGTGATTTCTCCCTGTTTACGCCGACACGCGTGTCTTATCCGTTTTCCATTGTTTTGTTTCTACCCCGCCATCAGAAGTTGAAATCGTCCCCTACTCAATTTTGCAATCACATAGTTTCGGTCCCTCCTTACCAATCCTCTTTTTTTGAAGGCCTTTATTTCCACCCCTCTCCCCCCCCGGCCCATCTGGACAGCTATTTCTTCCCCACTTTTTTATTTCTCCCCGTTTCCTTGATTATCAAGGAAGGTTGTATTTTTTTTAGGTGAATAGGTCCCCTTTCGGTTCCTGCCTCTTTTTAGCCCTTCGGCCGATCAGACGTTCTATCACCTTGCCTCGTAGGGAACTCTAACTTTCTTTTTGGAGCTCCCGCCTACCCTACTCCGCGCCGAATTAGGAATGGTGGTTTCTTCCCCCCTTCCGCGCGAAATCTGCTTGGGGAACCTTCACTCTTCGTCCCCAGTTTTTCCTTATTTAGCTCCGCTGACCCTCAGCGTCCTTTCGCGGTGACTGATTCAGTGAAACACCACCTGATTTTTTAACTTGCCAGTGCTTTAATTAGCTTCTTTCATCTAGCCGCACCAAAATGAGCCGCCCCAATTGCGTCCCCTTCCTCCCCACAGTCCGCGCCTGTTTTCCCTCGCGCTTCCTTTTACCGCCTTTCCCTCCCTGTTGTGCAATTCCCATTGACTTGAGTATATTCGTTTGGTTTAAAGCCCTTCGTTGTTGTCAGCGGCTATGTTGTTGGATTTAAACGTGTGTCATTCCTTTCCCCCAGGAATTGCCAACAGCGCCCCCTTCACTCTCTCCCGTCGCCAATCCATCTCATGAGCGATAAACCTCCTGATGTTTTTTTTCTGATAACTTCGTTTTTCTTGTTTGTCGGCGCTTGGCTTTGCCATCCTGAAGAAATCTTGTGCTTTGGTCCGGGGGTGTCCCCCGTGTTCCTTTCCATCTTTGTGAGGCCGATTGGTTCCCTTTTTACCCACGAGGGTCTCAGAAACCAAGGCGTTGGTGTGTTACCCGTCGGTTGAGAAAGGCGATTTTTCCCCCGTTCGCTTTTTAATATTCTTCAGGAAAAATGCTCCGCGGGGGTTCCTTTTGCGGGATACAAAGTTTCCAACGCCCGCCCCCCTGCGATCAGGCCGTTTTTCTTCCCGTCTCTCCAGTACCTTCATGTCCCGTCAAAATCCCTTTCTTCAACTCTCCCACTTTGTGTCTGCCATAACGTCTTAATGCCTCCATGTTTTTCTTACTGCACCAACCGTTCTCGATCCAGCGGTCAGACGTCGCCTTTTTCTTTTGCTATAGAGGAACCTTCGGTGCTCCGGCGTTTTCCTTTTTTGTAATCCCCATCGGCCGAACCGAAAGTTTCCTGCCCCCGCTGCCAGGCCGATTCAGGGTCTCTGCCAATCACAACAAAGCCTGCCTGGTTTTTACCCCATCACTGCGAAACTTTTGACCTACTTTCGGCTTCTTCAGCTTGGCTCTTCCTGAGCTCATTATGCCTTCCTATTTTTCCCGGCGTATACCAGGGTAGGCATCAAAAGCCGCATCGAATTTCCCTTCCTTAAAAGCGCTGATTGCCGGGAGATTTGGCTCCATCAATTTGTCATCCTCCCCTCTCTGAAAAGTTGTGCAGGACCGGATTTCTGAGCTTACTACGTCACTCCCTTCTCTGGCCTGTGGGATTCTAATTTTAGTCCCTTTTCTTTTTTTCGTCAACAATTAATCTACACTGTCCACCCCCACTTTTCCTGCGGCAGGCTCCTCAGATGTACCCCCGCTGCGGAGGCTTGTTGTACATCTCCCCTCGTAGTTTCCTGTTTGAGGCCTTTTTTCAGCAAGATCCCACTGTACTCACCCCTTCCCTTGAATATACCCTCGTTCTCTGTGTGCATCGATGATCCACCCGCGGTGACTACGAGCGTCCCTGTCCCCCGACACGCGTCGCAAACTCATAGCTTTTCAACTGTGGTCTCCCCCCACGGAGTCCCCCCCCCTCCTTTTGTTTTCTCTCTTGTGAGCCAGCCTTTCCCTCCCTCGAGTTGGCGACGTTCTTTCCTTCCCTCTTATTTCCTCGATGAACCCGAGACGCTTGATCCATTCACCCCATCATCCTAGGACCACCCAACTTTGCTTCTGCTTTGTTTCCCCCACAGTGGGTAGAGGGTGCTGCTTCTGTCCCTTTCCCTCTTGAGGAGGCGATCATTCCTGCCGCACGGCGTCGGTTTTCTTGGCTTTTAACGCCCTCGGCAACGTTTGTGACAGTCGAAATTAGTGAATTGTTCTGGGTCTCGGCAGGAAGGAGAAAATATGAACCCACATTTTTTCGGTCGGGCGTGCCGACGCGTTTGAATCGTGCTCCCTTCGCTTGTCCCCATTTTTTTCGGTTTGACGAGCCCACCCTTCCCCCCCCCTTCCCATAGCGGTTTTTACTAATCAGGTATTCTTGGAGGACACTGGTACCTAAGCTTCCCCCCCTTCTCCCTTATATGACCTCCTCCCAAGCTCAAGCAAATCCCTCTGTCTAAATTTTCTCCTTGTGCGGTTCCTGCAGGTCTTTGGATTGTCTTTCTGCCTTCCGGCTGCGGTCTGGTTTGGACCTTCGTCAGGCCGATGTGGGACACCAATGCTTTTTTCTGTGGAAGCTCCACTCGTCCTTCCCCGTCAATTTTGCGATTCTTCTCCCGCTATCCGTATATTCCTTTTGCAAGCCTCACCCTGAGCCCCTCTTTTTTTTCCCTGGGAGGATAAGGTTCTTTCCACTTTCGGATGGGTGAGATTCGCAATTCTCCCCCGGGACTGCTTAAATGTTTTCTCTCCCGCGTGCCCACCTTCCTTCCCTCTGTCCTCGCCGGCGCCGAGGGATGGCCTCTCAGCGCTACGCTGAAGCAAGTTTCCCTGACTTTCCTTTCCTTTTCTTCCCCGCCTTTAACACCGTCCCTTTTTCGCGTTTTTCTTTTTCTTCGGGACTAAGCTTTGCGTGTTGAGAGCCCCTTTTCTGGCCCTTTCGCTATCGTCGGCATCCCCCCCACTGTCCTGATGGAACGAGCCCCTTTTGTCCTTCTTTTTGGTCCCGACCCAGGACCCAGCCGTCAATATGAATTCTTCCGCGTGTTTTTGAGCGGGTTCCTCCCACCTCTGTCTAACACACCGAGGGAGCCTTCGGGTTCCTGTTCTTTTCTCCCCGGGCCTGTTGCGCCTGTTCGTTTTCCTTGTGTGTCTTCCCCTCTTTTCATGGCACACCCCCCAAGAAAATCCTCATTTCCTTTCAAACATTCCCGGTGCTTCGATAAGCACTACGGTAACTGTTGCCCTGTTTCAGCACCCCATTGGATTCCCTATGGGCTCGTTATACCCCTTTTTCTAGACCCAGTCTTGTTCGGCGTGTGTTTTGGATTAACAGTTTTAAGCAGGGTTGATCTTTCTTTTTTCACTCGCCTCGCCTTCCACTTCTCACTGCCGTGACATCTTTTTTTTTTTCCGTGCCTTCAGCCGCGTGACGGTGTTGATTTTCTTTCGAAGCGTCTGATTTTGCTTCCCAAGCTGGTACGTTTTCCCCCCTAGGCGATTTCCCCAAGTTTAGCCGGTGGATTACCTTTTCTGGAAGGGTTCAAGGGGTCCGACATTTCGCTCGCCCCCCCGAGCTACGGGTCCCCTTTTTGGTGTCGCCACTTCTTCCTAGTCTGCGCCGCTTAAGGGGGGAGGAGCCATTTTCGGTTCGGGTCCCCCCCTTTTTTTGCAGACTTAGGTCCAAGAGGTCCCAACTTTCTCAATTCGGATGAGAACCGTCGTGCGGTCGCTCTCCCTATCCTTTTTCTCGGTTTCACCTCGTCCCTTTGTTGTCTCTGGTGTGAATTGCCCGTCTTTCCTACACTGGATCGTGTAAATAAGGATTACTTCCAGTTGTCGTCTGAGGTGCCACCCCCCCCCCCCCCCACCCCCCCCCTTTGTATTCGAGTTCCCTAGGAGTCTATCTGTACAATCAACCACACCCCGCTAAGAGCCACCTCCAGTTAAATTGTATTTTCCTTTTCCTACCCACCCGCCAGGGTGATCGTACTTCTTTAGGGACCTCGAACCCGTTGCTAATCGAGTCTTAGCTTTTCCCCCCCCTTTGGGAACCTCTTTCTTCTTTGTTGGTCCTGGGTTGGTTTTTCCCTGCCGGATTCCCCCCAGTTTTGAATTTACATTCAAACAATGTGTGCCACCTTCCAAACGCCAGCGGCCTTTTCCTGTTTTGCTGATTAGGTGTTCATGCTCCCCTTTTCTTTACCTAAGTTCAGGGGCCCCGAGTGGAGGCCCTACCGCGTTTTACTCTTGTCGGAACCCTATTGAGTGGCGCTCCCCTCTTGGTACTGCGTCGGTACTTTTGTTTGCCGGTTTTCCGATTCCCCTTGTGGGTGTCCCCAATCCTGGATTGCACCACTTCGATTCGGGGCCCAGCCTATCACGGGCTGGGTCGTGTGTGGCTTCTTTTTCAAGCTCGGATTCCTTGCAAAGTTGCCCCTACCCTGTTCAGTCTTGTAGGTCTTGCTCCGTCTGCAATATTCCTTCCTTCATAGATGCGCGCGATGTATTCACGCAACATCCCCAGGTTTCGTGATCTTTTTTTTCTTGGCCAAAAAACTTACTCCCACCTCCATGACCGCCATTCTGTCGTGGTCTTTCAGACGTATTGTCACGACTTGGCCCTATTAAACCTTTTTTTTTTTATCGCCGCTAGGCTTCCAGGGACTTTCTCCTTTTCCCACCCGATACGGAGTCCTCCTGTTTCTTATGCCGCGTACGTGTGTACTTCCGGAAAAGTTGAAGAGTCCCCTTCTATTACGGTACGCTTATGGCGAGCTTTTTCTTTTTTTTTTCTTTGGCTTGCCCTTTTCCCCCCCTTGAGTTTCGGAACTGGCTGGATTGTTTTTCTCTGCCACTATTCTCCTATGCCCTTGTCATAAAGTGCGTTTTGGTTTTTTTTCTTTTTGCCCTGTTCGGCGTCCGGGGACATTTTCAGGTGCTGACCTTCCTGTTTTTTCCACCAAAGCGTCTGACGAGGGCCCCGTGTTGAGCGTGCTGAAGGGCTCTCTTCCTGCCAAGGATACCCTCCTCCAGATCCATTCTCTTCTAGTTGGTTTGCGTCTATTGGATCTTTGATTCGTCGGTCCTTCAGTCCTCTCTTCAGCCTTTTCAACGCAGTGTTTTTCACAAATAGGCGCCTTTCGTGGGTCCCACATTTTTTTTTTTTTTTCCTTTGTCTTCCTTTGTGTGTTTTTATCCTTTTTTGTTTTTTGGTAGGCTCTGCAAACCCTGTTTTTTCAGATGTATGCCTTGTCCCCCTTCGGCCAGGTCGCATATTTAAACCCCCCATTCGGCAGTTTCGGCCTTTGCTTTTCCTTCTCGTTGTTTGCATGCCAGGCGTTTAGCTCTAAGACTTTTGAACTGGTCCCCTCTTCCTGTCCGCGAAACGCGTTTCATCGGAAATCATCCTTCCCTGACTCCGTATCGGCTTGATGGAATGCAGACCATGCATTCCTGGGCCCCCCATTGCTTTAGCGTCGCTCCCGCTAAGTGTGCCGTTCGAGGGATACCTCCAAAACACGTCCTAGGCCGTAGCCCTCAGGTTTAGACTTACTTTTGCGCACACTCCCCTCAATGTCCCTCTGCGTTTGCACCTCAAATCGAGAAGCCGTATACTTTTTGAGATGCCCCCCTCCTCCATCGCGTTTCATTTGCGTTTCCCCCCATAGAGATTGACCCCTTCCCCCACACCGGCCCCCACTTCTGATGTCTTGCCCGAACTCGCCTTGCCTTCCCTTTGACTCATTTCCGTGGGCCCAGCAGTTTAATGTGGCATCCCCCCCCTTTCAAAGTTCTGTTCCACGACGCCGTCTTCAGGAAAAGAGGTTCGGTCCCCCTCCAGCCTTCGACCCTTGAGTCAAGACTGGTTCGTTTTTCCCCGTACACTCTCTCCCTGTCATTAATCCCAATCCGTTCTCCATCCCACCCCGTAATCAGCGGCCATCTATTTGCGGGTCCCCTTCTCCCGGTGCAATTTTTTTGAAGTAACGCGTCGCCGCTTCTTTTACTTATTTCCTCCACCCTGCAAACCCCTCTCCGAGACTGGTTCGGTTAAAGTCCGACGTCTGCGATTCTCCTGGTGGGTCCACCGTCGACGGTTCCTTCCCTCCCCCTTCCACGATGTCTCCTCGTGTGGCTAGAATCCAGAGCAAGGGTATTTTCTTCCCAAAACGTGTGTTTCGATTATTTTTTTCATTTTTGTTGAGGGTCCCTTTAGCCTCTTTCCCGCTGAACTCGTCCCCCGTCCTTTTTCACTCCATCCGCTCCAAGTAGTTTGGAAGCTTTCTTTTTACTTCGGTTAGTGCCTGGGATGTCCCTCCTTTTTCCCCCTGAAACCCAACACTTTTTGCCAGTTATTACCGTTAGCGACCAGTGATGATCTTACGTCAGGGGCGCCGTTGTGCGTGTTCCCTCTGGCTGGAGCCCCCGGGACCCCCCCCCCCCACCTGTCCAAAGAACTCCTTCCATGCCCATGTCATGTTTCTGGTTAAGAATGAGTGTTTTTTCCATCTCTGCCCTTCTTTGATTAATCAGCCCTTCCCCCCGTACTTATTGGTTTCTCGTCCTTTCCTCCGTCACCACCTCTCCGCTGCTTGGGGAAAATATACTTCGGCCCCCACGCTTGGCATTTCTTCTTCTAAAAAAGCCCGACGTCCCTTTTTCCGCGGCCTGACTTAAAACGCCACTGCCTCCGCCTGTCCCTTGTCTTTTTAAGTTAGCTTCGCGAGAGGATCCCTGCAACCTTGCAGCGCATCGTTGTAAACGGCGATCCCAGAAGCAATTCACTGTGTTCTTCCCTGTTGAAAGTACCTCCCCCTCTTTCCCTCCACCTTTTGTCTTCCCCGGCCGTCCTTCTTTGCTTCTTCCGCTTCCCTTTGAGTCGTTGTTTCAATGCTGATGTTCGAGCCATAACGCGTTCTTCTTTCCATTCCCTGAAACTCCCTCCCCTTCCTCTCTTCCGTCGCCCAAATGTTTCAAACATCCTTCGTTCCCAGGCTCGCTTTGGGTACTTCTTTCCCTTTTGGTTTGTGGTTCGCACGCCTCAATTAATTTTTTTTGTCTTTTTTGGTCCACACCTCCGGCAACTTGCTTTTCCTCGCCCGTCTTAGTGTGATATCCCTGCGTTGTTCCAATAGATGGAGCGAAAAAACGCGGCGTTCGCCTGTGCAAATCAATGCGAAACCCGTGGTTCGTTTAACCCGTCCCCCATTCAATCTGCCGCTCCAGTCCCAACTGGCACTTGTCGGCCGGGTCCTGTGACACAGTTTTCCCAGGCCCTACGAATCTGCGAGTCAGGCGTAGACGCTTTTTTTCGTGAGACCATCGTCCCCCAAGAAGTTTGGCTTTTTTTTTTTCCCGACCCCAAAAATCCGAGGACACGTCCTTGCCTATCATCAATTTCTTTTCCCTAATGCCTCATGTGGAATTCTTCTTCCCCCTTTTCCTATCGAACGGCGGCCCTTTCCCTCCGCGTAGCACTCCTCCTTCGGGTTTGACAGTCCTTTTTCGGTGATGCCGGGATCCGCGTCCTTTCTCCCCACTAGGCCGACACGAAAGGGTCACTCCAGCCCCCAAGATATAACGCCGATTCCTTGTAAAGTTTCACCGCTTCACCCCCAAAGTCCCCCCTCCTCAAACCCCCGACAATCGGCGTCACTTTATCATTTTGCGCCGGCGCCTTCAGCTTTATTAGGAGAATGCTATTGACTTTTTCTCTTATTGACATGTCTCCCAATACGAAGTCTTGTCTCTTCGTATGTTTCCCTCGCGTTGCGGGGAGGTTTGTGGGGGACCTTTGGTTGCATCAAAAACGTATTCTGCCACCTTTCCCCCCCTCCCCCCCCCCCCCCCCCCCACCCCCCCCCTTCGACAGCTGCGTCGGTGAGTCCTTTTCATCTTCCCTGCGCCGAATGCTCGGTTCCTTGTGTTTCCCAATATGTACCGCCCCTTTCTGCCGATAGACCCCCTCAGGCTCCTTTTCTCACAAAACTGTTGACGTCCGTCCAGAGCAGTCTACTCGCCCGGAGGGGATTCATGTTGAATTTTTGCCTCTTTAGACAGGTTGCGGCTCTCCGTGACCATCCTGTTTAAACACCCCATAAGTCCGCTTGTTGTTCTCTTTCTCCCTTGCATCTTCGTCTCCGCGTCTCTCCTGTCGGTCGACATCCTGGGCTTCCGAAACAGGTCATCCCGCCAACTCAAGGCTTTTAACTATGGATCGACCCAGTTCTTTCTCTCTCTTCCCTTTTGATCTCCCTTTTTTCTCTTTCAGGGAAGTTTCCAGAATTCGAGTTTCCCCGCTTGACTTAAGGTACTCTTCTCCCTGATGCTGAAAGGTAGAAGCGAGACAGCGATGAACAGTTCCTCTCTTTCTCCCCCCCCCTTTTTCTGATGTTGTCTTTTCCCCAGTTGAGGGTCGCTGCAAACGACTGTCTCCCGAGTTCCTTTTCAAAATTCCTCGACTCCCGCTTTTTTTTTTTTAACATGACTGCTTCTCCGGCCCTACGTGCAAGTTTTGTGGTTCCCTTTTTCAATTACCGATTTTCTTTTCCGTCGGGCTATCCAATCGACTAACACATGGCCTTGCAATGCGGCGTGCCCTATATTCTTTTTCGAACCTCTTGAGTTTCTTTTGACATAGTCGCACTTTTTTCTTTTCCCTGGTTGTTTCCCCCCGGCAATCTAGAGCCGAGCGTTTCGTGCGGCTTTTGTTTGCGACCCCACCCCCCCCCCCCCCCCACCCCCCCCATGGGACATATTGCCCCAGACGAATGCATGAATTGCTCCCTTTCTTCTCAGCTGAAGGGACGGAGTCTCCGGTCTAACTTCCCCGCGATTGCCTTTTTTTCCCCATGGGTCTTTGGTGGTGCTCCCTTTCTTCCCTCCCTCTGGCTGCTGGCGGCGTCCTTCTGACCCTTTCGGGTTCACGATTTTTGTCCCTATTCAAAAATCGGCTCTGGCCCCGCACCCGACAAATTTCCATTAATTTTAGTTCGGCTGAGCCGCTGGCTCCCGCCAGTATTAATTTGAAGTGTCACCAGGAGGTTTTCCATTATGCCAAGAAATGGGAGTATCCTTCTTCTTTTCCCTCATGAAGTTCGCCTAACACTGATCGAGAGCCTTTTCTACGTCGAAGCGATCAAGTCTAGAAGACGCTCTTCTGAGGTCAATTGTATCCGCGCGGCTGACCGAGACAGTTCTTCAAGCATTGAAGATGCGTGCTCTTCTCTGGTCAACGCGTATCGTTTGCTTTGTAGCATTTTTTTCTTTCTTTCCTTACGCGTGACTAGTTTTCGCGCCATTTCGACTTTGGCCCGGACTGGAAGTTTCCTCCGCCAAGATCTGGCCACGAGTGATTTGACGGTCTTGGGTCTTCCCAATTTCAAAGAAGGCCCCTATTGACTTTCTTCTGGTTGCTGAGGACCACCCAAAGTCACCCACTCTTTCTCCTTCGGGCTCACCTCGGTATCAAAAACCAGTTTGTTTCGTGGCTTCCCCCACCTTAGCTTTTCTCCGAGCAGTTGTCTGCGCTCAGTCTTGTTTGCCTGATGAAACTTCTGGGTCCCAAAAAACCATTCTGAAAAGACTCCGGGAACACTCAAGGCAGACTTTAACTCCCTCCCTCCCGGTCCCGATGCTTGCCCATTTGGATTTGATCTTATTCAATTCGCGAGGTACGGTGCTTTTCCTGCGAGTGTTATATAAGTTTTTTCCTCCTGCTGATGGTCAGGTTCTCAGACGCCCTAAGAAGCCTTCCCTCCCCCACCCCATTCGCAATACGGGTGCGTACTCTTTCCATCCCTGACCGGTGCCGCGTAGCTATTTAGACTTCGAAGGGCGAACCAAGCTGGGGCCCGGAGAGTTGAGCACACTCCGACTCTTTTGTGCCCCTGGTGGGGCCCATGGTTTTGGTCCTTACTTCGGCTAAACGCGCTACGGTTCCCGTTTGGTCTCCCACTTTTGTTTTCATTAGACTATTGCCGAATTGTTTTTCCCTTTTCTGAGTACTTCTTTGGGTTTTTTCTACAGCCGCGTCCGGTACCAGATCACACAAATCGTCGCCCTTCTGGCCGTCAATAGGTCTTGGCGGTCTCGTCTACGATAATGTGAAGACAGCGTCCCAATTTGGGTGTTTTGGGGCGGGTTAATTCCGGAAGTTCCACCTTCGCTTTTAACGCTCAGATTCTTCCCACTCCTTGGGCTTTTATCACGGAGCGTTCGGCATATGAGCAAGGTGATACGATTTCAATGGGATGATAGCCCGCGTCCCCACCAAATCGGTAATTAGCCCTTTTTTTGTTTACCTGTTTTTCTATGCATAATTCCGCCCCCCCCCCACTGAGCCTCCGTGGTGCTCCCTTTTTCCCGGACAATGTGTGACCCCCAGTTTGAGAAATAGTTAGTCCGTCGTCTTGAAACTTCTTTCCAGTGGCGTCTCCTTTGTTGGTACTGGAAATGTTTCCCCTCTTCTTTTTTGATGACATGCAACACAAGCCCTTTGTGCACAGAGCTGTGCCCCCGCATGACCAGTATTAAGGAGTGTTCTGCTTTTACAGTATTTTACGGGACTCCATCCTCTTTCGTGGGATAGCGACACGCGTCTTCTGTGTTTCGCAGGGAACTGTTTTTTGTGCTACCGCGTTGGCTCGCAGTCGGGAACCATCTTTTGTTAGTTTCCTTTTTTGAAGCGTTATCTCCCGCTTCTGTGGTTGCCCCCCAGAAGGTTGTACTTCCCTTCTTAATATGTCCTGGACGACAGGCATCCCTTTTAATTTTTTTTTCTTTTGGTGGTCCGGGGGCAATCGGATTCTTGTCCCGTGGACCTCCACAATGAACGATGAGGTATGGCGGACAGCCTCCCCACTTGCCCATGCCTTTTTCCCGATTGAAGTCCTGAGTCTCCGCAGCCGGTTTTCATGACCGTGATCGGGTTTTCCTCAACAACAGTATCCCCCTAGTGAACTCAGCGAGTACCCTTTGCCCTTTCTTCGTGGTTTCGACGGATTCTATCTAAAACGTGCCGCCGCCTGAAGGTCACATTTTAGTTTGGGCGGGAATTGTGGGTTCATTCCCCTCCGTATACGTCTTCACACGGAGTCTTTGGTCTGTGTTTTTTGGTTTTGAATGCTGGCTTTCTCGAATGTTGAAGGGCTTTTTGCCCCCCTAACTTACTCCGCTCCTTGCATGGCCTTTATGTTCGTCACTTTCCACGTGAGCGTATTTTTCCCCTTTTCGGTCACTAAGGCAAAAGCCTCTGCCGGTCCCCCATTTGTGTAGGTGCGCTTGTTATTCATTGGATTCGGTCAATACCGTGGCCCCCACGTTGCAGGGGTGCGTTCCCCTTTTTCCGTGGTTTTAGGACGCGGCCTCCGCCCCTAAGCAGCCTCCC
>Ga0179593_1415881_pt1 | contig 12524 bp, 11 predicted proteins | sample CZODoug2_1_08_16_FD_185931 | JGI IMG/M metagenome (GOLD analysis project Ga0179593, IMG submission 185931) | Vadose zone soil fungal communities from Angelo Coast Range Reserve, California, USA - CZODoug2_1_08_16fungal (PacBio error correction) | ecosystem: Environmental > Terrestrial > Soil >... | reverse complement strand
CCATTTTTTTTTTTTTTTCGTTTTTTTGTGTTTTTTAGTTTTGGTTTTTTGTTTTTTTTCTTTTTTTTTTTTCACACCTCGTGCCGCTGGGGCGGCTCGATGTGTTATCCAGCGTGACGCCGGAGTGCCCGGACGGTTTCTATCTCCCCCGATGGCTAGATGGCGCTCTTTCTCACTTCCGTTTGCGGACTGCAGATCATGTCTTTTTTTTTTTTTTTTTTTTTTTTTTTTTTCTTTCTCCTTTCTGGGACACTGATCGATTACGATCGATCTCGTCGTACGCGTGCCTCTCTTTTTTTGCTTGGATTTCGTGAGCACCGTTTCCTGTCGCCCGGCCGGTGATCGTAACTACCGCCTAACCCCCCCTTGGTTAACGGTACTTTTCAACGCTCCGCCTTGTGTTGTGCTTAACCCCTGTTGTACAGGATTCGCCTGGCCCGTCTCCGGTTCCTACTGGTAGACTCTTTATTGTCGGACTTCGTCCTCAGGTGCCTGTAGTAGTTGCTGACAATGGTGGGCTGCTAATCTAGAGACATTCTTATTGTTCTTATCCAAGGTGGTGGTTTGGTTTACGCCCCGTCGTCACCTTCAATTTGAACACGTTGCCCGCTTTGCCTTCCAGGGGTTCAGAGCCCTAGAGCACCCTCTATGTGACCCAGTTTTGACGAAACCCCTTCCCCATTTCGGGAGGGATAGTGATTGTATCGCGCTGTTCGTCCCTTATGTGGTTACGCACTATCGCTGGAGTAAGTCAAAGCGCTTTGTTGAAGCCTGCAGTCATAGGTTTTGTTTCGGGCACCCTTTGTGTCTATTATTTTCCTTCTCGTAATAGCCCAGAGATGCCTCATCGCGTTTGCCAGTGGTGTATGGGTTTTCTGGGGGAGGGTCTCTACGATTTCAGTGCATTTTGGCGGCTTATCCTTTCTCTCAATTCGATACCATTTGAGCAGCTGTTCTGTTCTTTTGGCTTGGGGCGGCGCTCCTTCAACACCCTTTGAAGACATATACTTGAGACCATCGTGTTTCCGATCTGGAGCGCGTGACCGCTTTGGATCCCCACTGTCGGCGCGCCGTGCCGTGGCATTCAATCTGGCAGGAAATGTCGTTAGCCTCCTTTGTTCCTGGTGAAACCTTTACACCATCTGCCGTTGGTGCCGATTTCGTTTTCCCATTTTCCGCACCTCCTCCGCAGGAAGTGTCGTTTCGGATTTTGCCCGCCAGCGAGGTCGGTGCATCCTTGTGTCCTCTTCCTTCCGGAGGTAGTGTCGTGTAAGGTGTTGATTCGGCTGTTTCCCGTTTAATCTCTATCCTCAGGTGTTATGTGTCCAACTGTCGGCTCTTTCTCGACCACGTGACTGATTTTCTTTTTTGTAGCTGTCCCGTAATCTCCGTCTGCCTTACACTCTTCAGAGCACTTTCAATTCCTGATGCGCGGGTCAGACACGCGTCTGAATGTTTTTGATGCGGTGCCAGCAATTACTCCTCGGCTGTCCTCCCCAGACGTCACTTGATCCCTTTAATTCGCCCCCCCTTGCGGCATCGTCCCTTCGGACCGCCCCAAACATACCGCTACCCAGTTCCGCGTTCGTTGCCTTTTTGTTCCCAATGGACCCCCCCCTTTCCCATCCCTACTCTGTGATGCGGCCGACAGTGCCGCCTTTTTCGGCTGTACGGTGATTTTCCGGAAGCTCTGTAGTCGGCGACCGCGGTCCCAAGCAGCATTGTTGGCCGCGGCAACTCCCCGCGCAGCTTCAAACGGACGCCCTTAACAATCGCTCCGCCTTTGGCGAACTGTCTTAGTGATTGCGCACGTCATGTTCCGTCTCCACACACAACCCTAAACCCCCCACCCCCCCAACACCACGAGGCGTCGAAAATCGGAGAGATGAGACGTGCGCTGTCTTTCTTTCCCGTCGCGCGTATAAGATCACGACTATTTTCCCCTTTCCATCTGACTCTTCCCTGTGACAAGAGTTTTGATCGCGCGCCTGGTGAATTATGGCCTCTTCCTCTGCCCCCCCCTCGAAAAACGCGGGTTGAGTTCCTCTTCCTAACTCACCCCGAGGAGGGGCCTTTTTCACTCCTCTCTGCTAACCCCCGATCTGCTTTGGGTGATGGGAACTTGCGACCAGCGTGGGTGCTGGATCAATTTTGGTTTTTTTTCGTAAACCAGAGTTATTTCTAGGTCCCCAAGACATACCCCCCTTAAGCGATGAGCGCTTTCCCAACGAAGATCGGCTCCTTGCGTAATGCCGGCTTCTGCCTCCTCTGCTGCCCTTCCCCTCTTTGATGGTTTTTGTTGAGTCTTTCGTGAAGTCTCCCCTCTTTCTTCCTCCTCCTGCGCAATATACCCAATGGCGACGTCGTTTTTTCTACTCTTCCTCTTCTTTTTTTTAGGAGTTTTCCGGATACTCGTCGTGACAACTCGGTTTTCGACCAAGCTCATCACACCACGCCGGTTCTCAGAGGAAGGAAAACCTAGGAGGATTGAAATGCTCCTTTTTTTTTAGTTCGACTTTGGTCATCAATCTTTTGCTGTGTGAATGTAGCGACAGGTTGTTAGTTAAGCTTTCATTTTTTCTTGAAGGCGCCCTTTCTCTGAAAGACTGGGGCACACGCCGGCCTGTCGAAAATGATAGGGTCCGTTCGGAGGAAGATCTGATCTTGACTGCTCCCCCTTGGTTATTAGCATTATCGCTTCTCTCGCTCGCCTTCGCAACATTTTTTTAGCACAAGCGGCTTTGTAGACCCTTTTTTTGCGTATATTGATTGCGATTGAGATTGAATTTCAAGTTAATCGATATTTCTCTTCCCCTTCACATTTCGGAATCGTATAGGTAGATCAATGAGTATCAATACACATCCCGATTATTGGAATGGAGGTCTGAGCCCAGAGTGTAGGTGACGGATTTTACCCCTCTCCGGACGTTCGCAGACGACCCGTCCGCTTGGCGCTGTGATGCGGTTGCACCCTTTTACGATTTCCTGCCGGGTGGCTTTTCCTACCCCCTTTTAGATGTTGACGTCGAGCAGCTGCGTTTAGGGCGTTCCCAACGATCCCACCCCTTTCGCCTTTTTCCGCGAATCCATCGACTACTTTTTGAAAGTGCTCTTCTGTACAGGTCAACCCGCTTTCCCTCCTGCTATGGCATTAGCACCTTCCCCTCCCGCTGCGGACATCGATTCGGCCCAACACGTGTCGCCGATTTTTTAAAAAAACCCTGGGAGCTCATCAGTCGCGAGGACGGGACCACTATCCCCCGCCCTCACCACTGACCGACCTCTCCGCTACTCGGTCCAAATGTTGCGAACCCGTAGCCCCCTATGAACTGACCCAGGACGCATTTGAGGTGGTGTATTATCCCTTTTCACATCCCGATTGATCTTGCCTTATTGACTTTTGGGCAGTTGATGTCCGAGGCCTGCCCATGAACTCTCCATTGTCCCCTTTTCCTGCGCCTTTAAGTTAATGTGCATAGGTCGCTTTCCTCCATATCTCGAGGACCATACGATCGCGTTACTCCTCTTTCCTTGCCTTGTTGGAGCTCCGCAACCCCCCCATACCCCATCGCCAGCGACAGCGGACGCCGATGGTTCGGAGTGTTTTTCCTCCTCTTGCCCTTCCCTGAAACTCCCTCCTCGATGCGGCGAGCCCGCATCAAAAAACACCAGCACCCTTAGCCACGCGAAGGTGTCGCGCGGTCGCCCTCCTCTTTTTCCCCTCCCAACTTCGCGGCCCCAAGGTCGGTGCGACCCACCTTCCTCTTCCTGAGCCTTCCGTCTCCGCCTCGTTGGTGTCGGCCCCCGCGGAAGGAACCCCTCTCCGCCCATCGGAGGAAGATCGTCTTAAACATACGCTCATGCGGTTCAGGGTCCTCGCACAGCGGTGTTGCTCGCCTCTTTCCGCTAATCTTCACCAGATCGCTCGGGGGCCCTTGGTCACCGGCAGTGCGACTTTGCTGAACTTAAAACCTCAATCAAGACTTTCCCTTGGACTCTCTCCCGCCATAGCGTCATGCGATTCGACCTGATTCAAAAGGCAAGGGGCACAACGAGCCCGGCACCTTTCCTCCTTCCGACGCGATTTTTTTTTTCGACGCGATGAAATCCGGTCCCGGCTCATCCCCTTTTTCCCCCTCCTGGAGTTAGAGAATTTCCTGAGAAAACCCCGGCTGTCTCTTTTTTTCTTTTCCCGGCAGTACATCTTTTTGCTACGTATTTGTATCTTTTCCCCGTCTTGCGCCGTCCTGCGCTTAGTTTGCGAACTTTCCACTCTCCTCCAGCACCCCGCCTCGGCTGCGTACTCAGACTCGGCGCCGGAGAATTCCTGCCGTCCCCTTGCTTCTTATCCCCTGGTGTAATATTGAAGGTCGTCATCGAGCGATAAGGGTTCTCTCTCAGACACCTTAGAAATCCCCTACATGTCTCGTGACACACTGCCTCTCCTCCCCATTTATTGCTACCCCAGAGAATTTCATCCTAGTTGTTGTTTGGCTCAGATTCTATTTAAAGCTCTTCTTGAATCCCCTCTTGGGCAGGTAAGATGAAAGGCCGGCGTCGACGTTTTGCCTTCTTCTCCTCGTCCCTGATATCTCTCTCTTTCGCAAAACGAATTCCCAGTGTTTAAGGCACTCCCTTTAGCAATATTATAGTGGGCTCGTATCTCCTCTGATGTCCGCTGACCCCTGGTGCGGGTCGGATTTTTTAGCCCCCCCTCTCGCCCCCTCTTCGTACGCCCCGTCTTACCTACTCCTTCCGGTCCCAAAGTCTTTTTCTGCCGATTCACAAAACGCTCGTGGTTTTCTTTCCTCGGCTCCACTTTGCTGGTGGACATTTCCCTTCCCTCCGTGCTCGGTTCCTACTCTTGTCGAAGCTGGTCGGACCGAGCCGTTCGTTTTTTTTTTTTCCCATGCGTGATTTTCCCTTTGCTTCTCAATCTTCTTGAATTTCTTTTATTTCGTTTTTTGATCACCCAGAGTTGGATGGTTCGTTTGGAGACTTTCTCCCCGTTTCCCCACCTTCCCCCCTTGGCAAAAGAAAAGTCTCTTACCACTTTTTTCTCTCCGCCCATAGAAAAACTGCTAGTGCTCGTTTTTTACCCCTCCTTTTCAACGTCAGGTCGTTGATAGTTTCTTTAGGTTCTCGGCATCCTGTTCTTACTTATGTGTTCCCCGTACTTCTCCGCTGAGTAGGAACAGAGGGGAAGCTCCTTCATTTTGCATTTGTCTTCACAGTAGCTTTATTTTCAGCCTCTTCCTCGTGGCGACGCGTTCCCCCCCTCCCCTAATATCACTACTCTGTTGTTTTGATGATTGGAGACTCCTCCTCTTTGTTTCCTTTTCCTTCTCCGAAAGAACTTCTGAAGAATATCGCTCAAATTGGACGTCCTCTTAGCTTTTGCAGATGGGTTTGTGGATGCCGCTCCTGTCCCCACCCCGTTAAGACACTATTTGAACTAGATCTTGACGTTTTCTCTTCATGAGGGGCCCGAGGGATGCAAAGTTTCGCTCTCCCGGGGCTTCGTGCAGTCTCACTGAGTAAGGATGCAGTATTCTTAGATACCTGATTTTGCAAAATTTTTTTTTTTTTCCCCTGTCCACCCCATCATGCATAGATCGTCCTGATGTAATTACAGGTTACTCCCTCCTCCCCCTTTCGGCCCTTTCTGTTTAATTGGGTGAGGATAAGACCTGAGACTTTGGAATCATTTGTCGCGTGAAGTCTTGTTCTATGGTGCTTCCGCTTGTTATTCGCTCTTCTAAAGGTACGATGACTAGGGTTTATGTTTTCAAACTGAATTGATCGTACGGTCTTCTCCTAAATAGTATATCTCCCGCGCAGGAAGATTATGCCTCTTGCTCTTCAGATGCCGTATTCCTTGACTTTGCTTGACTCAATCAATCGTCCGCAGAACTTTTTAACCTTTGGATTTATAAGTACATCACGCGAGCCCTGTGTTGCTTTTTCACCGACTCGCATGATGCGAACCTTTAAGAACGTGGAAGTCGCACCCCCGGCGCGGCTTCGCCGGCACGTACACATCCCTTCGCCCATTTCTATTTCGAGAGTTATCTTCTCTCATCCTGCTCGTTGTCACCTCTCCCTGTTAGTTGCGGATTTCTGACTTCGGCCCCCTCCCGCTCCGTCCCCAGGTGTTAAGGCATTCCCCTTCCTGCGGAACCCTACTGTTTTCCCCAGCATTCCTCTTTGGGCCGCGAAATCGCTGATTGACTCCCCTCCTACGCGCGCGTTGGTCCTAGTCTCCTCACAGGGTCTCCCCAAGATCGAGGTTTTTTCCTGTCTCCATGTGATGCGTGAACCGATTCTCTTCTCCGGCGACTTCTCTTGTCGAGGTCGATCTCCCGGCGCGCGAAACTCTATCCCCCGCCATCCCGAACTGCGGAGGTTTTGTCATTTCTCGCTGTCTCCTTGTACGTGCCCACTCCTCTTTGATAGCGATCCCTGCGCTGCCACCGGTTTCCCTGTACCACGCAAAAGCGGTTGATGACTCTCTTCTCCCCCCCACCCTTTTGGTTCATGTCTATAATTTCACGCCCGATCCTTTTTTTTTTGCGCGGACTCTTTTTACCTCGTGGTGATGGAAGGTGGTGTTTGTTGACAACCTCCCTCTATCTTCGCCAGATTCACATGCCCCCCACCTTGATGCGCGCGTCCCCCCTCGCATGGCGTACGCCTGCTCCTTAGGAGGAACAGAGTTCTCTTTCTTCCCCCCCTTTTTCTTCTTTTCCCTCCCCTTTTTTGTTTTTCGAGAATGGGAGGTCATGCGCGGCTTCCTCCCTCCCCCCGGCAGAAGATAAAGAAATGAGACCGATGTAGACACGGTTATCTTTTCTCGTTTTTTCACTTTATGGGTATGGCCTGTGTTCCGGTTTCTGTAAGATCTCGGCGTAGTCCGTTTAGCCCACCAGTAAATCCCACACCCCTCCTTTCGCCAGTCGCAGACACACACTCTTCCCGTTCTTTCATGTCTGCGACATTTTCCTCCCTTTGGTTCATTTCATCTCTCCGGTCCATCACCGCTTTGTGTGGTGACGAGACCGGTTTTTCGGCGTCCTCCTATTCCTATCTCTTGATGTCATTTCTCGCCATGATAATGACCCAAACCGCTTTAAAATGCATCCGGGACAGTCGAACTGATATTCGTGAGAGTCCGCTGACTAGAGATGAAGCCTCAATCTCTCTCTTCCTTTCTCCCTCTTATTATAGACTATAATGCCCCCTGGCCAGCAGCACGTCAGCCTTTCACACTTTGTAGGATCAGAGCCTCTGCTCCCTTCTTTCTTTCCTATCCTTTCAGAGTTCAGATGTACCTCAACAGCGCCTCTGGTTCTCCCGGTTTTTCGCCGCCTTGATTGCGGAACCAAAATCACGTATCTTTCCCCCTTTTCTTCGGCCCGGCACCGGTTCTCTCACAGTATACAATTAGAGGTTTTTCTGATTGTACCTCTCCGGATCCTAAGATGCCATTATAGAACTTGAGCCCCCCTTTTTCCTGTGCCTTTCCCCTTCCCCCCCCTACTCCACCCGATTAGTTTGGCGAATTACAACCCGTTGTAGATCGTTGAAGTCTTCCTGAAATGATTTGAAGTGCTTCCCCGCCTCCCCCACAGTCATGCTTCCTTGCCCCTAGCATCCACGAGACTTTGCAAAGTGTCTTCCACGGTGCGTCCATCCTTCAATTCGACTGATCTTTCTTCATACCTTTCATGTCCTTCGAGCTTTTATAGCCGATTTTCGAAGACCGTCCGCGCAGTTTTGCCATACCCCCCTCATTTTTACTCCGCGCGGCCTGAAGTGGACAGCGCGCTCCACCCATCGCCCGAAAACTTCCATGTTTCCCCCCTCCCTCTTCCTTTCCGTTGATCTGCCTGTGCGTATCGGCGTTCCACCGATTAATTAGGACAAGCTTCTCCACTTATTCTTCTTTTATCTTGACGCAATTGCAAGACTTCTTTTATACGTGCTGAGTTTGGTTTTTAGGTGCACCAGCAGGATCGAACTACATGGTCTTGAAATTTTTTTTCCTCCCTCACTACTCTTCGTAGCTTTTGCATAGCTCGGGCCCGAAGGCGACTTCTCTCTGGAAAATTCGATCGTTTCAATTATTCTTTTTTCCATTGTTTTGCCAGAGCTCCGCAAACCTCCCCCATCGCCAGCATCCCCTCCTGGAAAAAACCCAACTTCACCCTCCCTCTGTCCTCCCTCGCGGTCCTCAGTAGCTTCACAAAACAATTCCCCAATCGAGATGCCGGCGCTCCGACCCATCACCACTCCCACGATCCGAGATGATTTGTCGAGCCTCTTTCCCCTCTGACCCTCCTTCTTTCCCATATCTTTAGCACCCCCAACCTTTTCAGAACCCCAATGCGACCGATGTCTGCTGATTAGCGCAGCGGGTTCTTCCGATGATCTCCTTCCCCCCCCAATTTACGCCACCCCCTTCCCCCCCGACCCCCCAGAAACATCCCCGAACTCTCCCGAGTGACGTGTTTTGAGAAGAGATATTAGGGTGTTCTTCTACTATCTCTGAGTGACCAATGAGTTACTGGCCCCCCCCCTGGTGTCCTTTTTTTTTCCCGGCCTTTCTACCCGTGATAATTTTTCCCCCCAACCTAACAAAGTCATCTCTAGGGATCGATAACGTCCCTCATAGAATGTCTTCTACTTATTGAGCAGCAACCAACACGCGAACGATTCATCCCCCCTCCTCCCTTCCACCGTCTCTCTTCCCTACCGATTTTAAGAGATTTACCTTAGGAACGATTGCCTGGTCCAGGCGGACTCTTTTTTCCAGTGCTTTGTCGCCAACCCCTTCTTCTCTTTTTTGTTCGAACTTTTTTCGATCGCCTTGATAGGAGGAGGTGTAAAACCTTGCGGGGCGACAGTAGCTATTTCGTCTGCGTTGTAGACGAAATAGTCACCGCCTCACCTCCTCCCTCTCCCTCGTCTCCTTCCCTCTAGGAGAAGATAGAAGAGTGTCATTCTTTTGCCTGGAAGTCCACTTAAGCGAACGGCCTTTTAGGTACCCTTCCCTCGTCGTCCCTCCTTTCCCCCAGTACTTTTTTACCCTGTTAACTCTTCTCGTGTAGTAAACACATCGAGCAGACAGCGGCGCTGGCTTCCCAGACGAGAGAAATCTCTTTTTTTACCCTAATACGTTGTTTTTTTTTCTTTCTCTTCCTCTTTCAAGCTTTCTTTTTCTCCCTCCCTCCTTGTTTGATTATACCAACTTGAGTTTTTCGGGGCCTTCTATCTGTCTCGATGTTCTTTTTTTTTTTTTTTTCCTGATGTATGAGAATATGCACTTTTCCTTTTCCTTCGTTCATCCTTCTCCCTTCCCCTTCCCGACACTTATTCCTTATAGTTTGGGAAATCTATCGGCAAGCGTTCCCCCTCGCTGCTGGCTTTTCCTGTCGGTTCTTTTTGCAAGAGATTAAAGCTGGCTTCCCTCCCTTTTTCTTTCCCCTTTCCTGAACTTCCCTTTATGCAAAATGGTAATCACCCAACGATCCAATCCCTTTGTTCTCATTCCTGTCGGCTCCACTTCTCGGGAAAGGTCGAAGGAAAGGAACTTTCTCCCTTCTCCGCTATGATCTTGGAATTTCTCTCCGGTGATTTTGTCTTTCTTTCTTCCAAAATTTTCTTTATTTCTTTTTTTTTGGTGTGTGCAAATTGATGATAGCTTATATATGGATCATCCCCTTGCTTTTCATTTTGGTTGTAATCTTAGAACTTTTTGCGTGACCCTGACAAAAGCGGCTTAACTCTTTTATCGCCGCTTCCTTTCTAGAACAGCTTTTTTCTGACCTACCACCCCTCCTGCCAAGCCCGACTTTCTGGATTGATTAGATGGCGTTTTTTCGCATTTAATGTTCTGCCCCTGTGGTTCCGAGCTAAGATGGACACGGCAAACCCTTTCTTCGTGTGATCCCCCCCCCCCTGACCAATCCGGAGTCTTGCGGTCCCCTACAGTTGGGTCTTATTTTCCGTTTACCGTGGCGACGGTAGTAAAACTTCATACGTTTCATTTTTTTTTTTTTTCTTTTTTTCTCTCAGGCGTTCTGTCTTTTTGAACGAGCCTCGTTTCTTCCCTCCATCGGCCGTACCAAAGGCGTTCCGTGTGTGTTTGTTCTTTTTTGTTCTCGCAAACCCTTTCCGAACTCCTCCTTGCGTATTATCTTTTTTCGTTTTGAATTGTGAATGCTATGCCGCCGTGCGTGAACATGCAGAGGCACTTTTTCTAGGACGCTATTTCGTTTTGGAGGCACGTTTCATCTAAACTTTCTTTCTGCCCCTTCTGGTGCCCCTTTTTCCCCACCCATTTCTCTTAATGCGATGGTTTCGGAGATTTACAGGGCTCCGCCCTCACTTCATGAGGCCTTTCTGTTTTCCAGTGCTTCGGGGTGCGGCCGGACAAGAAGACTGGTTCTCTGGTAGATTCTTCGCGGGCCTGGTTTCGTTTCCTTGGTTATCCCTGTGTTTCCCTTGCATCTTCTGTTGATACGCGGTGTTTTTTTACCCCGGCGGGGACCGGTTTCTTCTTTTTTTCCTCCTTAGATCCTCCTTCCTTCCATAGTTGAGATTTGAATATAAGTCCCCTAATTGTCTTGACAACTTCATCCATCTTTGTAAGTAAATTCAAATTCGATGGCTTTGAGGTAAAGCCTCTCATACCTTTTTTTCGATCTTTTCCACCCTGACAAAGTCAGTCAACTCTATGATACCCCTTCCACCATTTCCTCCACTTTAATGTCCCCCCCCCCGCTGCATCTTGGGATTAAGCAGTCAACATCACTTCCTCACCTTCTTTTCTTCTCTTCCTTCGGCTGGAATTCTTCTCCTTGTGAAAAACGTACACCTCCACGAGGTGTGAGTCTTTATCCGAACTTCCGGCCCCTATCTCTAAGTTTTGCTCATTTTTTGTTTATTCAGAAGTAATTTTCTTCAGCCTCTCCCCTATTCTCTTTTTCTTTTCCCTACACAGATGATTACTCACAGAGTCCCCTTAGATCAATCTGTCCCTCCCCCTTTTTTTTTTCCCATCTTCTCTTGCCTTTTCGAATGATGTGCATATGATTTTCCTTCTCGCTTCTCTCCTTCCGATCGGTGACTGCTTGGACCTTTAACTCTCGCGTCGTCTACCTCCTTCACACCTATCCCTTTCTCCCTTCCGGCTTCCTTATCCCCCAACGCGCGTGTGATAGAGACTGGATTTTTTTCCCCCTCGCTTTATTCCTTTCACTCGCCGAAAACCTTTCTCATTCCCCAACTCCCCCCCCACCCCTTTTATTCCCTGAGCGTCGCCTCCAAACCCCGTGGAAGGAGATATTCCCCCTCCCTATCCCTTTTTTTTGCGGCCTAGAGACTATTTTTTTTTTGGGGGGTTTGTTTTGGTTTTTTTTTTTTTTTTCTTTTGAGCAATGGCCTTTGTTACACCAACTCTTTGTATGATCTCCACTCTGACAAAGCCTCCCAGAAAGATATTTTAGAGCCCCTCTCATCTTCTCCTCCTTGCGTGTGCGTTTCGGAGATTTACGCTGAGTCCTTCCCCTCTCTTCTCTTTATCCTCTTTTGATCCCTGATGGACTTCAGCTATGCTTTCCCCTTCGTAAGATTTTAGAGGCTCTCTTCTCCCCATTCTCTGCAATATTGATTATTGGTTGTTCTGTCGTGTTACTCTGGCCATCGATTTATTCTACCGGGCTCTTTTTTTCAACCAGTAAATTAAATAAACCCGCGGTCGCCAATAGGACCTCCCCCCCAATCTGTGTCCAGGATTTCTTCCTTCCCGCATCTTTTGAGTTCGTACTTCTCATTTCCATACCTTTTTTAGTGGTGAAGTATTTTTTTTTTCCTTTTTTCTGTCGTCCTCCCCTTTTTGATCATCCGAGGCTTTTGATAACTGTTTCCCTCTCCTAAAAACCATCTTTGGGCCCCCTTCCGTAACCCTTACATTAGTCAATGCTTTGATAGATTTTTAGTTCCGCGTTCCAGTCCTTTTTCTTTTCACTTATCATGCTGATAGCATTGTCCTCTTCTCTCAGTCATTCGACTTCCCCCTCTGGAAGAACTCGGTAGACAACTTTCGTCTCGTTCGGCGCCGGCGATCGGGATTTTTCCTATCAATCGATCGTCCCCTCAATCTGCATATGTTTTCTTTCTCCTGAATTGCTTCTTCCTGGTCCACATTTCACCACTCTCTGGGATATCTTGTCTTACGGTCGTCTGCCAAGACATCAAGAGTCTGTGTATGATTTTCCACTTCCTTTGAATTCTCTCCCCTCTGCCTATCTTTCGCCCTTACAGGTGAGTGAAGTGTTACGCCTTTTCTACTATCGTCCTTGTTTTCCCCCCTTTGAGATACTTTCTTAATCCAGAGGGTTCCGTTCCTCTTTCCCTTTATCCCCCTTCATCGAGTGATTGCCAGAGATACTAGAGACTTTTGACTATCCAAGATTTATCCCTTTGTAATCATGCCCAATCCTATGCGACATTATCACTTT
>Ga0179593_1369017_pt1 | contig 12524 bp, 11 predicted proteins | sample CZODoug2_1_08_16_FD_185931 | JGI IMG/M metagenome (GOLD analysis project Ga0179593, IMG submission 185931) | Vadose zone soil fungal communities from Angelo Coast Range Reserve, California, USA - CZODoug2_1_08_16fungal (PacBio error correction) | ecosystem: Environmental > Terrestrial > Soil >... | reverse complement strand
GTAGTTCCGGATCACTTTTTTTTTTCGACCCTCCTTTTTGACAGGGGTTTTGGATTCCCTTTTTTTTTCTTAGCAGTCCGCTATTAACTGAAAGAATCCCCGGAGACCCCTCTCCGATGATTATTTAGTGGATACCCCACAGGACTATACCGCATATACGGACCTTTTTTTTTTCAAAAGCCACGGCTTCCTTTTCCCCTTAATTGGACATGCTTTTAGTATATGTCTAAGCATCAGGCGTAGAGACCCCCTTTCCGAAGCGATCCAAGTCCATACGCTCATCTACTCATTTTGAGGTTGACGGCAGACATCGTCAGCCGCTCCCCCCTTGTGTATCTTTCATCCGCCCATACGTCTAAATCCAGAAACTCCTTTCACTTAGACTTTTTTCTTTGTCCCAGTTTTTCCGATCGTCGCATTCCTCCCCTTTTCGGACGTTATTGCTCACTCCCCCCAGCTTGCCGGAGCCGACTCCATTTTTGGGGCGTTTTGTGCCCCCCCCCTCTCGGGCTCCAGCCGATCAGCGTTGTTTTCCTCCCGTGGTCATTCCTCTCCCTGGGATTAAAATCCATCACGATTATTTCCCACTGCCCCCCATCCCTTGGTGGAACCCTCACCTTAGGCCTCGAGACTCAGTTGACCAAAGGAGGGGTCAGGTCTGACTGATGTCGTGGTTTCTTTAGGTATCCTTCTTTCACGGCCCCGGTTTCATTCCTTTCTTTCACTCCCCCCCAAATTAAATCTCCTGAGCCCTCCTCCTGGCATCACCTTTTACTGCTTGACTTCCAACGACGCAGATATCTTCCCCGAATTTCACGCCCTTTTCCCTGCGTCCACGAGCTACTCTTATGGGCGCTGGAACCCGGAGTCGATTTTCCGCTCTTTTCGGCGCTCTTTTTTCTTTTCAAGAGTTTGAACCCCACCCACCCAGGTTTAACTGGTTTCCCGGAACCCCAAGTAAACGTTTTCCGTTTTGGCACGACCAAATCTTTAGGGCGTCCCCCTTCCATTGAGACTCAAAAACAGTACGGTCTTTTCCTGCCATCCCGTTAAATTCGTCAACCCCCTATTCACATAGTTGGTGCTTACGGCTCCTCGTCTTTTATTGTGAGGGTCTTTTCCCTTCTATTGTTGAGATGACACCTGTAACTTTTTTCCTTTTCTTCCTGAAGTTCTGCCCGACCTTCCTTGACTGTGCGTAATCATCTCAGTGCGGCCGCCCTAAGTTCCCAGTAATGAACATGATCACCCCCCCTTTTAGGGTTCGGGCGTTATTGAAAGAGGAGTTGATACAGGATGCCAACGTCGAGTTTCTTTCCTCCCCTGGCGGCTTTCGATCGTTTAGGCAGCCTAAGTACATCCATTGTTATATCTCCACAACAATCCCATGATCATCGGCTAGCATCCCGGAGAGTTGCTGACCCTTAAGCACCCCCTTTTCTTCAACCAGAGCGACAAGCATGTGCTCTTATCTTCCGCAAGCCTTCTGGTGTTCTTCGATCATTTTCCCTACCATTAGACTTTTTTTTCTCTTTTTTCCTGCAGGGTTCGGCGCGGTTCCGGGACTTTATTTCCCTTTTGGTTAAAGTAACGCCTTTGCCCGTTGTTCGTGGGTAACTTCTAGCCCGTCCGCGGGACCGTACCTTTCCGATGCGCAAGGTCCTCCCTATCTGCTGCGTTGCGGGCGATTTGTCCATGTCCTTTTCCCCCTTCCCGAGTCTACTGTCGCCTTTCCATAGAGTTGCGGATGAGCCCGTCGTTCGGTTATTGGTCTTATTGACCTTCCCTTTTTTAAAGCATGTTGCCGTCTTGCGTCTTTCCCTTTCCCCCCAAGAGCACGACATTTTACCCGCTTCTTTCCACCATTTGCCGGAACCGGAGCTCTTGAGTCTGGGAGGTTTTCCCCTGTGCTCCGCTTCGGTTCTGATCTCGTTTGCTGATCCCTTCCCTATTTATATGATTACCCCATTTGTCGTATTTGAGCTACCTTTCGGTAGTTTTCGCCCTCTTCAGCCTGGGGATCGAGACGTAAAAACCAAGCCCTTTTTTCTACAGTTCGGCCTCCCTGGCTCCGGGGCCCCACGTTTCATCACGCAAAAACCGATGGTTTTGCTGCTTCGTTTAAATGCCACGGCTGTTCCCGCCCTAGACCGAACTTATGCGTGTCGGAGATTTTCTCTCCCGTCTTGGGGTCAGGACGATCCCACTGTTAGCGGCTTGCACTCTTATCCCTCATTTTTAACCTCTCAGTCGTAGTTTCTGGCATTTATTGCTTAGTGAAGATCCTTTGCTAGCCGTTCTGCCCCTCCCAGCCCCTTCCTTACTCGCCTCAATGTTAACGCTGTTCCCGGTCCCCCCCCGCCTGGCGCCCCCCTCCCCTGCAGCGAGGAACTTTTCCTTCTTCCCAGGTTTTTCTGTCAGCCATTTTTTCGAACTGAGACCCCTTTTTCAGAGGAGTAGCTGGCGTCTGGGCACCCCGAGCCCCCTTCCTCCAGACCCTGTCGCCCCTTCCCCTGGTCACTTTACATGTTTACGTTCCAATCTCTTTTTCCTCCCGTTGTTGGTGTTCTTAGCTTTTTTTTTTATTCAACTTGATAAAGGCAGGGTAGTCCCATTTTTTATTGTTCCAGTCCAAGGGTGAGGCATTTCCTTGGGTCTTTTTTCCCGATTACGAAGAAATATTTGAAACTTTTCCCCTTTATAGCCATTTTTTGTGCAGGGTTCTAAAACATCCCCGACTCCTTTAGAATCGATGTGCCTTTCGGTGTTCCAGACCGGATTGGATCCTCCGGTGACTTGAGGTTAGTATTGAATAGTTTTCTTTCGGAGCTGCTTCCTAAGGAACAATACTCAGCCCCCCGTTTAACCCCTCCCTGACGCTCTCCGCCTGGATGTTTTTTTTTGCGCACAGCGCTTCAATCCCTGCTACATTCTCGGGCCTTTGCCCCCTCCGCAATCCCCGTTGCCGTTACACAGACCCCCTTTGACGGCGGAACATCGATCCTTTCCGTAAGTTCGCATTTCCGACTTTGGTGATCTGTTGTTCAACCCTGTTTCAACTTTTTTTTCCTGGCCGCCCTGTCCATGGGTTATGTTCCTTCTCGGCTTCCGGCTTCCGATCATTCCCCGCTTTTTCTCCCGACAACGTGGTTTTTATTCCCTCCTCAGATGGGCCCTTCGTCACCACGACTCTTCCACGCCCCCGTCCAACCCGGGTTTGTGTCAACCCCCCCTCCCTTTCCCCCCACCAACCCACTCTCCCGATCCCCCCCCCCCCCCCTAACTACTGGCTCCTCAATTATGGCACAGGGCCCCTGGAGATTGTCTTTCGGGATTTCCTATACGGCTGGATTTTCCTTTACGCTGCGTACATTCCTCCCTTCAGAACACATAAGGTGTCGCTTCTGCATCCCCCCGATGCCTACTTCAGGGAAGACTCAGATAGGAATTCCAGTTCGGGGGCTCTCAGCGCGCTAAATGGAATTTCCCCCTCCCAACGTCGTATACCCCGTCCGAGGTTAGTGCAGATAAAAGCCAATTCTCTCCCGGAAATAACTTTCACCAAGAAATTAGCCCCATTGGAGTCCCCGCCTGTTTAACACACCCGAGTGTAAGGCCAATAGGCGCCATAAAACACCATGTGCTTCTGTAGGAACCCTTATACCCCTGATTTTAGACTCCATAGTTTGCCAAGTTTCTGAATGTGGGGTGTTATGACGGCTACATAGCCGTTTTGTAGCTATGAGTTCGCCAGCGGTTTCTCGAAATGTCTTCCTTTTTCGCAGCTGCATCTATGCCATGTGGTTCCACATCTCGGAGGTGCCCCGAGAGCATGCCAGGATCGCCTATCCCCGTCTGGCGGATTCCACCTGGCGTCAAGTTTACGGCCCTACCCCCCATTCGATCCCCCCCGGTCCCCCCAAGACCGTCTTCTCTGCGCCGTGCTCCCGGACGAAATTGCCCTAACACAATCACTACGGCGCCCTTTTTCCCAATATCAGAACGTTTTCGGTTCTGCGGCACCCCCCCGATTTTCACCCGCTTTCGCCAGCCTTCCCCTTGGCGCCCCCGTTCAACCCCCCCATCCTGTTGGTGAGGTTCGTGATACTGCACTCTCGCTGTGACCTCCTTTCCCTTGTCTGCGGCGGTCCGTGTGATCCGCGGTTTGCCTTGCTTTGTCTTTCTTTGCGCCAGTCCTTTGCCTCATCCCTAGGATCCACTTTCCTTTGATCCCCCCGCAGTCCCGGTCGTGCTCGGTTTTTCAGGCCCCGTTCCTCCTGAGGATATGAGTCCTTCCCGTTCCTTACCTTTTCCTTGGATGCCAGCGTCCTTTGGGCCTTTCTCTGACTTGGGTATCATGTACTGATCGTGTGAGTACCAGGCTTTTTCCGGACTTTTTCCAAAGACCATCACATTCCCCTTTCCCCCCCCTAAGTTGCGGCCTCCGGTTCGTCCTGTATAGAGCTTTGCGTTGAGAGGTCCACCGGGTGCCTCTCGGGCTTTTGGAGACGTTCTTCTTGAGCCGATTCTATCTCGAGTGTTTTCCAAACGTTTTTTCTTCAGTCTTTTAGCAGTGACCGTTGATCGGCGGGAGCCTAATTGGGATCCCACGCTGCGCCTTTCCATGGGCCCCGGTGGAGATAACGGTCACCCCCTCTTTCCTTGGATGCGACGATGACGTTTCCTATCCAATGTTCTTTTCGAGTCCCGGCTTCGGTTCTGCGACAACGGCAAACGTCTGGAGGATTCTTTTCCAAGACGCTTGACGAGAGGCCCCCTTTTTCCCCCTTTTCAACCTCCCAGGTCACTCTTTGGATGGCGTGATTCGCGGTAATTGTGAAGATTTTGTCTTTTTTAAGCAGAGCAGGACCCCCTCATCCCGGTCACCTTCCCTTTATTCCATATGGCCCGGCGGTTCCCGAACTCCTGAACGATCTTCCCGCACTGTTTTTTTGAACTGGATTGAGCCCTTTTGAAGTCATTTCGGCGACCTGATAGGCTTTTTGTCTAGTCCACCTTATGACACCCAAGCAAAGGCTTTTCCTCTTTCACTGCCTGGCTCCCACTGACTTGAAGGACAAATCTCCTCCTCCCTCCTTTGTGTTGGTATCTAGATTTCCGTATCAGTTCTCCGGTGCTCGACATTTTGCTGGACCGTGGCCCATGGGTTCGCAGAACTCCCCTCCGTCCGCAGACTCTTCCACGAACTTTTTCTTGCCCAATTTCTAGGCCAGTGGTGGTTTTTCCCGTGCCCGGCCCCTGCGCCCTCTGCCAGATTTTTTGTTCCCCCAATTCATTTTGGCGACCGCCCGTGTGACCGGTCGTATTTTTTTGTCTTAGCCTCCGGTTTCTTCCACCTTTCGGCCCTACCGCGATCCCTTCCATGAGCTCACTGGGCTGGTTCTTTCCTTTTCAGCCGTCAAGCCTCCCCTGTTTCTCTGACTGGCCCTCCCCCAGTTGCCTTGGTAAATCTTCCCCCGCCATCTTCTTCGAGTAGAGCCCAGTCTAGTTATCCACGTCTTCCATCCTTTTCGTTGTGAGCTTGACCCCCGGTCACCTAGGAACTGGTCCAGGCTTTGTTGGTTTTTCTGCACTTCCGGCTTCGATCCTGCCTCCCCCTCTATGGCTCGTACTGACTTTGTTTTTTCCTATCCTTCTCCGTCCCGATGGCGAAGTACCTTTCAGCACTAACTTAACCCGCCATACCCGCGGTGGAACCCCTTTTTTCCATCCCCCCTCTCCTCCCATTCCCCCTTTTTGATCGAAAGTTTGGAATGCGCCCGTTCCGTGCCTTTTTTCATCCGCCGATAATTCAAAGGTGGGTCTTTCCCAAGTCATAAGCCCCACCTTCCCTGGGCTCCGACGCCTGCATCGCACCTTTTACGGACCTACCTTCCTCCTTGTCAGCAATTAAATAGTTTTTTGGATGCCCCCCCTCCCTCCCCTTTTTTGAGGAATAATTTGGTGCGCCCTCCAAAGTAGTTCTTTGGCGTCTAATGATTTGATTCTTGACCACGCACTTAACCGTCGGAAAGGGAAATCTCCTAAGGCCAAAGGACCCCCGACTGAAAAGGCCAGAGGCATGAGTCCCCCCCCAAAATCGAGGTAGTTTCTTTCCCCAAGGCAATAGAGTGAACTCACACAGTTCACGGTTACTTGAAGAGCCCTTCCCGCTTTTAAACGGGTTTACGGGGCTGGCGGCAGACTAGTATTTTTTCTCGGATGAGAACGGGGGTGCCCCTATGCCCCCCCCTTAGCACCTTCGATAGCAGCTGCCCTCCTGCAGCGTCCCTTATCACTAGAAGGTCGGAAGAGGAGTAAATCCTCATACCCACCTTCCCCAAAGTTCTCTGTAGGCGTTTTTCGGACAGACCCGACTCTTGACAAGATTCCGGCTCCCCTCCGCGGTAGGCTTTGACTCTGCGGGGGACGACATGGTGAAGATGCACCAGGGAGAATCGCTAGCAGAACCGGCTGAGTTCCTCTTTCCCCGTACACCCCCTGATTCCACATCGAGGTACTTCCAAGACGGGGCTACATTGCATTGACAGGGAACCCTTTTGGGGAGCTTTTCCTCCTTTTCTCGGGGGAACAGCCCCCCCCCCCCTCAGGGTTTGGCCAGAAGCAAGAGTAAGGTCGGAGGTTGCGCGGGAACTTTGACGGGGAAGTTAACCTCCCCCTTTGGCCTTTCTTGGTTCACAATGCGCACGAACATCCCCTAAGAGTACGAAATACTTTCCTTCCTTTACCCTGGCCCAGGTAGGCTTATTTCGGTTTAAAAAGCGCTCACCTTTTTTTAGGCCGTTCTTTTTTATAGTTGAGCTTTCCCACTGGGGCTTGCGTGCCAGGGTTCCTTTGCCTTGAAGATGAGCATTTTTTTTTCCGTATGGCGGCTTTTCCAAGTGATAAAGTTACTACCCTTCCAGATCCCCTGCCAATCTTTGCTTCCGGAGGTTTCTCCTGAGCTCTTTTTTTTGAGCTTTTTTCACGGGATCTCTTTTATTTCTCTCTTCGTGTTCGGGGTTCTTCCGCAATATCGGCGAGTGTTCTGAACAAATGTTTCCTTACGTGCCCCTTGGAAGGCATTCCCTTTTTAGCACCCTGCTACGTGATACCCACAGCCGACATTGATTTGGAAACCATTTGGCCTTTCCCCCCCACTTTATCCCCGATGGCCTTATGCCTACTCTCCCCCATCACCATTTCATTCCTTTCCCCCCTCTTCCCCCTCCTACGTTCCTGTTTGCGAGAATAGTTTTCTCGTTCGGCTTTAAAGTGAAGTTCGTTTTGTCTTTTGGGGTCCCCCTTCCTTTAAGAGCATGGCTTTTTACGCCGTTGTTTTCCCTTTAAACTTGCCCCCCTTAGTCTGTCGTTGGCAGGATCCGGTTTCATTTGCCTTTCCATCGCATTCTCCTTGTCAGCGAAGACCCCCTTAAATTTCCCCCCCTCTATTGCGTTATTACGGGGGTTTCCCCCACGAAACTATGTCCGCGCGGCCTAGATTGACTTCGGTACCTCTTACAAACAAACTGATCGGTTCAGCATTAGAGATGGGGCTAGGCTTTTCGTCCTAGGAATTGAGAAACATGCCCCCCCCTGAATGTAGACCTGCCTTGCCCTCCCTTCCTGACGGAACGATAATATCTTTTAAATAACTTTTTTTTTTTTTATGAGATGCGTACGTCGGATCTTTCCCCAAAGTGCAGGGCTCTCTTATTTGTGACAAGGTTTGCTGTGCTGGACTTTGGTGCTCTTCAAAAGGTCCCTTTTTTGAAGGAACTCGAAGACCTTTTTTCTTTTATGTAGACTCCACAGTTTTTGAAATTTTCAAAAGGCGCAAGCTCTCCCTTTCTGTGGCAAAACTCCCCACGGATTTTCTCCACTAAATTGTGCCTGAGAGGTCTTGCGGAAGAGCCTCCTTTTTTTCGCAACTTAGGCAATTCCACGAGTTAACCCTTCCCTTCCCCCCCCGACTCAAGAATGAATGGTCTTCTGGGCTCAATTCCGTAAATTTTCTCATGGCCCTCCCCCTACCCCCTTTTTGAAGCTCGACCCGCTCCTCTTGGCTTCTTCTTTTTACATTTTCGTAGGCTGAATCCCCCTTCATAAGGTGCCATCGGTGGAGCTGGTCCCACGTCCAGCGGGCGGAAACACGGACCGACCGGCTTTTGGTCAAGCGCAAAGATTTTGGGAGACCGGAAGAACTCTTTCTGGAGCTGAAGAGACCCAAATCGTTGGGGACTTTTTAGACAGTCGACCCGATTGTCTCCGGCAAGTTAATCCACGTCTTAAGTCCCGGATTCCTGGTGTACCATCTCCCCGAATCTCTCCTCTGCGAAACTCCCGTCTGAAAGGTTTACCAGCGAGTTTCCTTTGTGTCCTATACATCTCGGCAAAGGCCGGAATCAATCGTACATTCATAAGTCACGAATTCCCTTCACCTCATGGAATACCTTCAACAGTCTGCTCTTTACCCGTTAAGACCCAGATCAGTCCAACCTCTCGGGTCCCCGAAAGACTATTTTTTACGGTTGCCTCCCCCTTTCACTCCGATGATCCCGGGGGGCTACGCGGACCCCCAGGACCCCTCTTCGTTACTTGCCCCCCTAAAAAGACGCCCCCCCTTTCTATTCTGGCCCAAACTCTAGTGTGATGTTTTTTCTTCCGCTGGAAACTCCCCACCAGAATCTTTTTTTCCAATGGGCATCTCCAGCTCCCTGCGGGGGAGTGGTGTTCCGGTTTGACGGCAGATTTTCTCTTTTTAGGATGAGTCTCCGCCGCTTTCCTGAGATATGCCATTCTTCCCAGTCGTACCTCGAAGCTTCCCTTGAGAGGTCCCAACGGTATAAGCATTTTTTGAAGCGTCTTTCCCCCAGGATGCGAATATCTTCTCTTTCGGCGGTCTTCCAAGACCTCCCGCTCGACACAGCGATCCTTTTTTAAGCCAAAGATTTTTTTTCTTGGCCATGCGATTTCCGACTCTCACCTAGCCACTCCCTTTTAGCCACCGCTCGCAGACTGAGGGGCTGCTTCACGACCCGAGGTCCCCCCTTCGGTTCGTCGGGATTTTTAATGCCGTCGGGCACCTTCGTTTGGTTTCGCCTTTTACTGACTTTTGACCTCAGATTTTTGCTACATTGTTGCCCGGAGTGCGTTGAGGTCTCAGTGGTCAGTGCATAAACTCACGGTTGGCGTTTTTTTTCCCCCCAAGCAGGATTCTCCCCATAAGATGGCCAAGAGTTTCTTCCAGGTGCCCCTTTTGTCGTTCGTCCTTTCTGAAACCTGTGCATAATGCTGGCCCCTACTTTTTGTCTTACCGGTCCTTTTATCCAGGGAAAGGCTTCCCGGCCGGGAAGTGGGTATCTGATCTTTTTTTTAGTAAAGATTTCCTCTCGCGCTGATACGTTAGCTCACGGGCTGTAATTCACAGGAATTGGCCCCCCCCATAGAGTTTGAGGGTATGGGTCCCCCCTCCCTTTTTCCTGGATTGGTCTCCGTCTTAGTGATGCCAGTTCCCGCATATAGGAATTGAGAGAACAACCCGTGTCTGGCTTTAAGGAGCACCTTATATGATTTTGAGCCGGTTTAGGGAGAGGGAACCCCCCCTTATGGACGTTTTCTTCTCTTCCCGGCCAAAGGATTCTAACAGCTCCCCCCCGATAAGGATGAGGATTTCGAAGCCCAATTTCTGACCGTAAGACTGTTTTTTTTTTCCTTTTTGAACCGTCTTCTGTCTTTAAATGACAAGACCATGTGCGCTTGAATGTGCTGGACCCCCCTTCCATAAGTCCGGGTAGCCCCCCTCGTTGCTGTAATGTTGACTTATCCTCGCCTGCGGCCGAACGATGTCTACAGCCCCCCCTCAAGGCCCCCTTTTTGTTCCAAGCCTCGCTGGTTTGTTGCCAAACGAAATCTTCTGTAGTTCCCTCTTTCCCTTGAGGGGTAAGGTTTCATACTTTTTTCCTTTTTCCATTGTGCATCCCTTTTCGAGACTTTTCGTAGCGGGTGAAAAACCCCTTCCCAACCCTAGAAAATACATAGATGCCTGTTAAAATTGCCATTCGTGATATTTTACCTCCCCTTTGTTTGAGAGAGCTGGTAAGTCCCGCTCCCCTTTTTTTCAAGTGGGCTCTTCCCGGTTATTTGCCCGTGTTAAAGGCTCTGGATGCAGTTTCCCTCTCGACTACGACCCCTTTAAGAACCGCCATCGCCGTTCAATGTTTGACAATTTCCCCCCCGTCTGTGGACCCTTTTCCAACCCACGGCTCCCCGGCTGCAGAGTCTGGACCACTTTTCCAAGTTTTTACCCCCTCCTTTTCCCCTTCGGAAAGTTGAGGTTCGCGGAGCCGTAGTTTCCCGCGTCGGCAACTCCGAAAATGCCTCGCTTTTAAGGCAAGTGCACTATACTTACTTTTTCTGGTTTCTGTGCGCCCCTGTTCAATGCCCTTCCCCCCCCCATTGTTTCCTTCCATTTCCTAAGAAGCCGTTTTGCCCCCACTCCCCTCACCACGCTCCTTTCCTGTTTCGCGCGAACAGCTTAGTTCCTACTCGCCCCTTTCCTCTGAGCTTAGATACCCCCCCTTTGGGCCGGCAGCGTGCCCTTTCTTTTGGCTGCCAATCCTGCTGGATAATCTCCGGCCGGTTGCTCACTCGCCTATATCCTAATCGACGAGATGGGCGTCCTTCCCACATTTCATCACCTCCTTAAGTCCACCCCAGATCGCCGGGTTAACCGTCAAACTTTCTTTTCTATCAATAAGGTTTCCGCCCTTCTATCCAAGGGTTCATGGAAGTTGTCGTGTCTTGAGCCTGACAGATCTCTACCGGATGAGTACTCCCGTCATAACCCAAATCCTTTCGGGCCGAAGCCAAGTTCATCCCGCCCAGATGCATGACCACAGTTCCCTTCGAAATCTTCCTCCCAAATTCTCCGAACGGTTTAATGAAAGCCGAGATTTCATTGACTTCTGAATATCAATCTGAGGTCTGAGGACCCGATCGCGTACCCTCATGCACAAGAACAACCCCCAATACGAAACCCCCGCGAAAACTGGCCGGTCGAAAACCCCCTGGTTCGTATAATAAGATTTCCAATCCCCAGAGTAAGTGTGTCGCTAATCTACGCGTCCTGACCTAGGGGGTTTTTCTTTTAGCCATCCTCAGTTTTCGAGCGTGATTGCCTACGAGGTTCTTGGTTAGATATGTCCATTTCCTCGGGGCAACGCCCTTTTTGCCCCCTCCCGAGCCACTTTGTTTAAGCAGCCCGCGGCGGCTGCGTTCTCCCAGTAATGCATGCTCGTTCAGTATATCGGGTTTCCACATGCGTCGTCGAATACCGTCCCCATCCCCCCCTTTTTATCCCCATCCTAGTTTGGCGGAGACGATTCAGAGGTACAAAAAGATCGTACCCCGTTGACCCAGGATACCTCCCCCTCCTCTTGGAGAGTGATACGCACCCAAGAATGTTTTTTTCCCTTTTCTGCTAGTTCTTATAGGCCCGACCTGGCACACAATAAGCGTGGGATTTTTCAAGGATGACTTTCCGAACTACCTAGATTGTTTTGTTTCTCACGTAGTGTTCTTCTCGGTTGCGGTCTGGGCATTCCCATTTTTGCCTTTGGTGGTCACCGTCGCCGCCTGCGCCTTCTTCCGACCAACGGTTTTGGCCTGAAGGCGCGCGGCTGCTGGTCTTCATTTACTTTCTGTGAGCTTATTGTCGTTACTTGGCCCCGGCATCGTTTTGCCCTGATTCAGGCGTCCCGGCGGCCCGGGAAGGGAAGGGGATTATTTCTATAGTTGGAGTGTCCCAGCCTGTAGTATCGCGGCCGGATGTGCTAACAGAGACCCCCCTCTGTTCCCCATGGAAATCATTTCTGCATTCCCCTTCTTTGGTAGCTCGTTTGCGGGTTCGCACAGAGGTCTTTGTTTATTGTTTTTCGTGATGAAGAGTCTCCAATATAGGAGCTTCATCTCGCCCAAACCTGGTACTTTAGATCAAATGGCTGTTGGGTTATTCGTTGACCCCCATAGGGAGCGGTCCTACAACAGCAGCCTTTCCAGTGGATGACGCCGCTGACCCTGTGGTACCCTCCCAACCCCTGCCGGATGTATGTGACTCGCTCTCCTTGTCCTCTTTTGCTCCGATGGTTCCGTTTTTTTGACACCCTTTTTTTGGGCACTTTCTTGTTGAGGATCGGCGATCAGACGGAGGAATCCTCCTGCTGCTTCCACGGCCGGACCAGCCCCAAAGCTTAGGAGTATGAATGTGTGCCTAGTACTTTACTAAGCGTTTCCCACCTATTCCGCCTTAGAAGACTAACCTCCAGGTCAGTTCCTTTCGTCCCTCCCCTGAGGGGTTCCCCCCCCCCTCATTCACGAGGCGCAGTAGGACGGGTACCCCCTCCCCCCATGGAATTTGAGCAGCATTCCATTAGAGTTCCGGTTCGGGTGTAGTCGACCCCAGGCCTGTGCCGCCAACTTCAAGCCCCTTTTTCGCTAGGTGAAATTTTTATTTATGAAAATTA
>Ga0179593_1723231_pt1 | contig 12525 bp, 13 predicted proteins | sample CZODoug2_1_08_16_FD_185931 | JGI IMG/M metagenome (GOLD analysis project Ga0179593, IMG submission 185931) | Vadose zone soil fungal communities from Angelo Coast Range Reserve, California, USA - CZODoug2_1_08_16fungal (PacBio error correction) | ecosystem: Environmental > Terrestrial > Soil >... | reverse complement strand
TTGTTTTCCAGTTTCCCTTCTCCCCCTCAAGGCGTTCTTTCTCTTTCCCCCGCCGAACTCCGGCACTGATTCGGTTGGGTGTTTGACGTGAAAGTGACGTCCTCTCTTTTCTGTGGACATCAGCCAGCCGCCTCCATCACGGCGCGAAATACCGCCTCCGTGTGGCTCGTCTACAACGTGTCCCCGCCGCGCCGTCTCTCCTTTATACGAGCATTCCCCTCCCCCCCCTTCTACACGAATCGGCGTTTTTTTTTTTTTTTGTCGTCGCTTTGGGGCAATCTTCTCGCAGTCCGCGCCTTCCCTTGAGGCTTTATGCATAGTGGCCAACAAGTCCACCTCCCTACAACGGCAACTGGGGTTATTTTTTTCATTACTTGTTTGACTTCTTTTCGGTTTCTCCGTTCCCAAACCTCCTTCTTTAGGGTTTCCCCCCTGCTTATATTAGCTTCCCCACCGGCTTATCGTCGCGACCTCGCAAATGCTTGCGCGTCTTGAGTTCCCGTATTCGATGCGCCACTCTTGCATATGCGGCCGCGTGACCCGTCTTTTCCCCGCCCTTTCGTTTCGAGGACTTTTTTTCTCCTGCAAACCATTTTCCTTCCAGCGTCGACTGCCGTTCCATGACGTTTCGCTGCACTCCGAAATGCGGCGTCCCCTCCATCGAGCATTTCCCGCTCGCCGCGTTATTTTGCCCCAACCCCTCCCTCCCGTTTTCGATATTTTTGACGAAGGTTCTCCCGAGTTTGGTGTTTCTGCATCTCTCGAAACGTTGCCCGTTCTGAAATCCATGTCGTGGCTGTAGTGGAAGTTGTACACCGTACATCCACTTTTTACGTACGGCGTCCTTCTAGGATCATCCGTGCTCCCTTTTTGTCGGCCGTTCTCTCCTGACGGGTGGAGGTTTCTGCGGAGATTTGGTAGTTTCTTGGGCTCACGCATACTTCCTCCTTCCCCTTTTTCTCGGCCCCTTGCTGGCACATTTTTCCCCCTCGGGATTTTTGCTGGGAGGCCTTTTTTGTAGGTCGTGGATTTCCGTGACATTGGCGATTTGCTGAGTCTTCGGCGAGCGATCTTATCGCTCGAATCGCGCACCTCTCCCCCGGAACTCCAGTCCCTCACTCCGTTGGCAAGTGAGACCTCCGCAATCGAGGCCGTAAAATCTCGGTCAAGACCCTTTTAGTGACCGAAGCACTGGTCTCCCTTTTTTATGGGCCTTTCCCCTTTTGACCCAACCAGTCCTCCCTCCCCCTCCTTTCCGGTCGAATCACCTCTCTGCCCCATCTGCTGGAAGTGCGCACGCTTTCTTCTCGAATTTTCGCTCCCCGGTCGTGGTTCTATTCCTTGCCCCTCTTTTTCCACGCTCAGGCTCTGTTCCTCCTCTCGTGCCTGCCTTCCTCGAAGCTTTCCCGGCATTCCTTCCTGGGTCCGCCCCGCTCCTGCCCGTTAATGACCCCTTCTCCCTTCCCGATTTCTTTTTGGCTTTAGGTCCATGCGGTCCAGCGCCTCCCTTCGTGTGGGATCTATTTGATATCGTTTCCTTATGTTCTCCTTCCCCCCCTCCCGGGTTGCTTGTTGCACTTGGTCCGGGACACATGCATTGTCTCCCCGCGTTTTTTTGGCGCCGCGGGCCCGCTCTTTCTGGTCCGGGGGGCCCACTTTTCCCCGGCAGCTTTAGCCCCCCTCCCCCTGGTTGTCTTTTTTTTTTTTCTGTATGGTCAGCTAAGGGGCTTCGATCAGTGCGTTTTAGTCGGTCCAATCTATTGGGGTCCGCGCATAGACCGGTCTGGCCGAGCGGCGAGCTGTTTTTACGGTTTGGCGGTCGATTTTTTTCGCCCGCGGCTCGCTTTTCATCCGCTCGTGGTCCTCTTCCCCTTTTTTTTTTCGTTTTTTTTTCCGCGCGCTTTTTTTTGGCGGCTCTGTACTTGCCTCTTTTTTCGGTTACTAGAAGCGCGAGTGCCAGGCCGTTCCGCGCTATCCCGTAGTCAGTTAGGGGCGGGACCCACTATTCATTATCCCCCACCTCCTACATACTCTCCCCCATCATGTTCTCATCCTATCCCCCTGCCCTCTCTGGGTGCCGGGCCTCGCAGTACGGAAGTCTTTTTTCTTTTGGGGTGAGTCCCCTTGCAATATCTATTCCTCCTTGTGTGTGCCTTCGGCACATACCAACCCCACCTCTATTTCCCAGCGCCTGTCCATTACGAATGCCTGGACAGATTGCCCGTGCGACGACATTTCCCCCCAACAACTTTTTTAGACGCTTACCGCTATGCGAGGCCTCCGCCTCCAATTAGTAAACGAATTTTTTCCGGTGTTCCGGGTAAGCCGCTCCCCCCACTCTCTACCAACCTCCCCCTTTTCCCCCTTAAAACCCAAGGTAACTTCGCTAGATAAATATAGTAGCAGAGCGGGCGTGAATCTCGAACACGCCCACACCCTTTTCCTATGCCCCTCTACTTCCTTCCCTACACCCCTTCGACTGTCCCCTCTCAGCTTCCTGGTCGCCCGCAAACCTTTTTACGACGCCACTTATGTGACTACCTCTGCAAAAGGCAGACCGACGGGGGGCGTAAATGCGACAAGCTTTCCCTTTTTCCGAGTGCGGCTCCCCCCAGTCCCCCCCTCTTTGCTCTGTCAAGTACAATGCTCTGACACACTGATTTTTTTAAAAGGTACTGCTCCCCTTGCACAGGTTGAGCAACTACGGCACGATCCAAACTATGATCCCAGTTTTCTGACTCTCTCCCAGCATGATCCTCTTACCTAAAACTCCCTATAAGTGATCGACTCTCTTTTTAAGTAAAGGCATGGGTCTTTGTTTGGAGGACATGGAGAGGAGGTTGGATCTCTTCTACCTTTCTCCGATCTCTTTTCGTCTTTTGACAACCCTTTGTGAAGTTTTCGGCAGTCGTTCTTCCCCCCCAGCTGCCCACGACCCGCGAGTAGGACTTTTCCTGACGAGTCGGGCGCACTTCTCCAATCGCAGAGCAAGTCGTCTAGACCTTGATCTCTTCTTAGAATTATGTTTTTTTCTCAGTCCCCGGCGTAAGGACAGTTTCCCCCCTGAGAGCGCACGTGCTTCCGTCTCAGTAGTGTGGCCCCCTCGATGGAGATCCTCCGGCTGGCCCCTTACTCCTTCCGATCTGGCCAGTCCGTAGTTTTTCGGCTTCGGACTGATGCCGTTTTCGACGTGCGTTTTCGTTCGAGTCATTTCCCCTCATCTCCCCTTCCCGTTTTAGCCCTCCGACCCAGCTAACGTTCCAGACACTCCCCAAGCGCTAAACGATCCCCTATCCGATTCGTTCATGTGCGACAGCCGCTTTTTTTCGGGAAACCAGTTATGTTCCCGTCCCCCCCCTTTTCCCCCCCCCCCCCTCTCCCCCCCACCGTTTCTTCTTCCGAGTGAAAGGCGAAAACTTTCTGATCTCCGAGCCGCCTGCGCGCGTCGATCGTGCCAGGTGCCGCGGCCCCCCCATCCCTTTCCCCCCTAATTGCTTTTTTCTTATACCCAGTTTACGCATGAACTTCCACACCAAGCCCCCTTTACGTTCGTGCTGGCGGCTCGGCTTCGTTCTTTCGTTCCCCCCCCCCTTTTTCCCGGGTTTTTTCCCGCGGCGGCGTTTGCCGTGTCTCTATGCGTTGTTCGCGCATTTTCGCAGCGTCGCACCTTATGGATACCGGCCCCTCTCTCGGTTTTTTGATTTTTTTCTCCTTTTTTGGCCTTTCCGTTGCACAAGAGTCTCGAGCACGGGCGGGTGGCTGACGGCGACCCTAACTTCCGGTCCTAGGCGCCGCGGCGTGGAATCTCTCCCTCCTTTTTTCCCTCCCGAATCCTTTTCCGGAACGGCCGTCGCGGACGATCGTTTGGTTTGTGTTGCGAAGATAAAAAATTGCGGAGCAGCATGTTGCGCCCCTTCCATGCGACCCCTGCTCCGGTGCTTCCACCTGACCCCCCTTTCTTCATAAGCCAGCGCGATCCAAAGCTTTTGAAGTTTGTCAACGATCTTTTTTAGGACTTGTTTTGGGCCGCGTCTTTAATGAAAATTCGTTCATTTAATGACGGAGGCATCCTTCCCTCTCTGTCAAAATCCCCCTCCTTTTTTCTGTTTTCCTGCCCTGTGTAGGAATTTTTTTTATGACCGCCGCAGAGATAGGCGCTCTGTGGGCGGTCCATTGTAGACGATTTCAGCGGGGCTATTTTGCTCCCTCTTCTTTTCCCCCCGATGTCCCCCCCATTGGAGCGCATTCACGCCGCGCCAAAGAATCCGAGTCCCTTTGCCGAAGGGGGGTCTTGTCGGCGTTGAGATTACCAGGTAAGAGCCGCCCCGTCTTTATCCCCTGGCTTTCCCTCTTTTTTTGAGCCTATACAGCTCGTTCGAAATAGTCGTCGTTGCGTATCTCAACGCCCACCACCTCCCGTCGGCAACGGACTCGTTTTTTTTCTTCCGCGATGGGCTTGACTTCTTCTCCTCTTTTCTTTTGACCTACTCCTGTCGAGACTCCAGCTTTTGTGGCTCGTCTACCCCGTGAAGCACAAAAGTTCATCGCCGAGCTAGTCGCGTTCCTTGTAGGATACGTCAAGAATTCCCCACGGCACTCCTTCCCCCGCTCCACCCCTCCGGATTTTTTTTTCCTTGGTTTCCCCTCGGTTACCCCTGATAGCCTTTCGCCGGCAATGCTTTTCATGAAGAGCCGGCCAAAAGTCTACCTGAATTTACCACGGCAACTTTTTTTTCGTCTCGGCTTCCTTTCTCTGAATCTTTTTCTTGTATTTTCTCCTCTCTTTCCATCGGTTTTTCTTCGCCCAATTTCGATTAAACCCGGATTGATCGTCCGCCGACCCCGCCGCCACATGCTGCGCGTCATTTGACGTATTCGATCGCCCCTTCCCTTTCCCTATTACCTCCTTTCCCTCAGGTCCGTTCCTTTCTTTTCGTCGACCCTTTCCCCCACTGCCATGTCCCTCTAAACAGTACAGAAGACTGCCCGGTATCCTCACGTTGGCGACGTGCACTCTGATGCGCGAACCCCCCTCGAGCCACCTTTTTGTCTCCCCTTGCACGCTTTCTCCCCTTCCACCAGGTCTTTTTGTCGAGTCGTAGCGCTCCGAAGCCGAGGACGCGACACGACGTCCTGTTGGTTTAGTTTCTCCACGTCTTTCATATTCTGCTGTAGTGGTGGAGGTCCAACGACAGTTGGTCCAGTGGGCACTTTTGACCTCGCCACAGCTTTACGTCTATTTCCCTTCTAGTTCCTGCCGTTTATACGTACGATTTTTTCGTGAGATTGTGCGGGAGTTTTTTTGAGGTCGGGCTCAGTCCCCCCGACACTTTTTCCCCCTCGTGTCCTTGGTGCACTTTCTTATATATTAGGGTTTCCCGGTCGGCGATTGTTCGCTTTTTGTCTGGTGGCGTGTTTCCCTCTCTTGCTCGATTGGTTCTGACACGGCGAGCTCCTTTATCCTTTTTTCTCCCAGTCCTTTCGCTTTCAATTCTCCCCGTCCCCCAGTCCCCGCTCTGGCAGAGGACGACGCCATTCTCGGTTGTTTTTTTGTTTTTTGTTTTTGTCCGTCGCTCTCCGGGTCCCGCACACTTTGGAGACGCCAGCACGGCCGTATGACCTGAATTGCAAACCGCGTGCTCGGGACCGGCCTCACGCCTGAAGATTCTGGTCGAGACAATCATTCGCGGATTGCGCGGAATTTGTGCCGTTCTTCCCCCCTCCGGACTTTTCGTCTTTCTGTGGGATGTGCTCCCCTCCTTTTTTTTTTTTTTTTCCCGTTACCCCTTTGCCCAGAGTGTTGGCCTCTTGCGCCCTGCCTGTCCCCGTCTGAGGATCCTGAGAACGATCACCGGCACCTCCTTTGTCCGCACCACCTCTCCTTTTCCGATCTCGTAACCTTATTTTTTTAGTCATGCCCGGCGTCTCGTAGGCTTGGGATCATATGTTCCTCGTGCAGGAGTTTCCGTAACTTTCTTGGGACGACCCTTTTTTGCCCTCTCTTTTAAGGCCTCCCTTTATGTATGGTGCGCTTTGAGCGACGCCGCCGAGTGGGACTGGCCGGGGTTTCACGCGAGCCCCCGGCAGTTCCCGCTTTTGGGGCCTCCCGCGTAGTTCCTGGGATTTATGGTCGAACGAGTGGCGTTCGATCAGTTATCGGCCGCGCCAGGACACGCGTTCTCCCCCTGCGCGCTTCTCCTTTTTCTCGCTTCTCGGGCCGGGCACTTTTTCTAGATTCCTTTTTGCGGCGGCGACCCCCGACTGTCCTGAGGCGCGTTTCTCCCCGTGTGCGACCTTCCCTTTTTGAAGTCTCGGGCCGAGCGCGGTGCGCTGGTCCGCTTTTCGTCTTCCCGTCTCCTTTCCCGGACCAATGTCTCCCGCGGCTTCCTTAGTCAGTAGAGGGGCGACCCCTCTGGGTGCCGGGGCATTTTAGTACGTGGCGTGCCGTTTCGCCACTCGAGCGTTGTGAGTGCTTTTCTTCTCATCCTTCTTTTTTTTTTTTTCTCTCAGTAGTCTCATCCAACCTTAGGCGACTGGCTGCCTCCGTACTGGACCTTTCCCGGCACCAGTTGAGACTCTCCCCTCTATGACTACTTTTTTTGATAGGCGGTCCCCGGCTTTGGCCATCCCCACCTCTGAGCGTCGGGACGTTCCAGATCGTTACCAGCGGAATCACCGCCGGGGCCCTCCCCAGCCACTCCCCCCCCCGTTCCTTCTCACTGCTTTCTCCTAACTGGCCACTCGTGTAGACTCGGTCCGACCAAGGAATTCTCAACCCGCCAAACCTTGAGCCCCGCTCTGCCAGAACCCGGTCGCGTTTCCACCCCCCTCTGCGCCCCCCTTCCCCTTTTCTCTCCCTTAGGCTGACCACTCCTCGAACAAGCAGACGTCCCCGACCTGCGAGTTGCGCCCAATGAGACCCCTGCCGTGGCTGCGTGGGTCCCCCATTTTTTCTTTTCCCAACCCTCTTTTTCCGCGCTACCCCTTAGACATTTTCTCATAGAATTACTCGCGCGGGCCAACTTTAACGGTCGTCCCCTGCACGGTGCTCTGCTTAATAAGGCCACCCTTCCCCCCCCCCAGGAACTCCGGACAACGACCTTGCTCCCACAAATCGCGCCGCAGCGTGAGCCGAGGCGCTTCAGTAACGGCAGGAGCGTGGTTCTTCCCAGTCCTCCGGTGACCTTGTATTTTTCGGTCTTTCCTTCAGCGACTGGCACACATCTGCGCGTGTCGGCAACAGCGGGCCGAACGAGCCCTCTCCCTGAGGGCTTTTTCTCCAATTTTCTTCTGCCTTGGAGGCGACAGTATTCGTGATGAACGATTTTTCGCGCCGCGGCTTTTTTTTCACGGAGCCAGGCCCGCTCGCACTTGCTTCCCCTCTTATTCGGGCCGCGCGGACTCCCCCGAATGTAGTTAGTTTTTCTCTCAGCCTTGCAGACGGACGGCGTTTTTGGTAGTGTGACTGGCGGCCTTCCTCCGTGATCTCCTTATGGTTGACTCTCTCTCCCGTGTCCTGAGTCAAGTTCCACCACGATACACCGCGACAAGCGCCCCGGATCACGAAAGATACCGATTTCCCGCGAATGTCGAAGACTTGACCGGGCGCTTCCATGGAGCTGTGAGCCCGTCACTCACATTTTTACCTTCCTACCAGCAATCACCATAAAAAGTTTTTTAGCCGAGCCAGTCCACGTTTTCCCCTTTGACCTTCCGCACCCCCCTTGCGGAGCTGATCGTGCCCACTTGTTGACAGCGGATGCTTGTGTAAACACAAATCTACCTTTCCAATTTTTCTATTCTTTCTTTCATCCCGAAGCCCAGTGAGGCGGCCCCTTCGTCAGGAAGCCTATCGCCCCCCCCCACAAGCTCGCCGGGTGCTATCACCGCGGCGAGATGGTTTCGTAGCTCGATGAGCGAGTCTAGGCCTGCGTTCCCCTCCTTCTTTAACGGCAGTGTCCCGGAGGACTTCGGAGCGGCACGGTTCGAGCCACGCGTCCCGTTGCTGACGGCGACATACTTCTGTTGCGAATAATGCACCGACTTAGTGGTCGCCCCTTCCTAGGGTTTTTCCCCCTCCACGTCCTGGTTTTTTCATGTCTCTGCGGTGGATTACCCTGCTGAAGATAACCCAAAAAAGTAGGGGGTTCTGGGGCGCCCTTAAGTCCCTCTTTTCACCTCACCCGTACTGAACGTACCCCAGTGTTTTTCCAAATTCATAAGGTAGGACCTTGTTGCCGAGTCGGACTTGAAAAAGCGGCCAGTCGAGCCGGATCCAACCCGCTCTCCCCTCCCCCCCCCAACGCTTGTTCGTTCAGCTTCCGTTTAGGAATTCTTGCTATCCGACCGCTCGAACGAGATCGGCGCGGTTTGTTGCGCACGTTGTAGGCCGTCTGCAACACGTGCAGAGGGCGGTTCTCGTTTCTTCGGCCTTTTTCCCCTTCCTAGTTCCGGAAGCTCCCACGCGCAGACCGTCAATTTCCTTTCCTTGTTGCCGGACGTTTCGAGAGTTGTGGCGTTGAGATACTCCCCCCAGCAGAACGCGGGGCCAGGGATTTTGCCGTCATTTTTTCCCCCCTCCTTTTCTCTATCCAGGATTCTTTTCCCCCGTGTATCTCAACGCCGACAACTATCACCCCCCTTCAACGAGGACTGGCCCCTGTGGGCGAGGGGCGTGAATTGCGCTCTTACATCTCTGTTGAGGTGGAACTCCTTTTGCCTCGAAGAAAGGCCGAACCGCTCTACGTTTTTCCCAAGCCCCTCCGAGCTCGGCTTTCGCCGGTCATCCCTACCCCGGCGCTACGCGAACTCATTGCGTTGGGGGGCATGTTCGGGCCATTCTTTTCGCCCCTTTTTCCCCCGAATGTCTGCGTGAGGGGCCCACTGTCCTACTGACTTTACAACGGGCAAACTTGTATCGCGACTGGTGCAGTACGTTATCTTGGTTCCGCTTTTTAGGTCGGGGGCTCCGACACCTCTTTTTTTATCTTCGCTTACACCACCGGCTTGCTCGTACGCGACATTTAATTCCCCTGATGCGGTCTTTTCTGAATCCCCCTACGTCCGCGGTCCTTTTCCTTACTTCGTCCCCTGACCGGGTGAAGACGCCCTTCACGAAGTCGCCGATCCCCCCCTCTTCGAGTGCCGGTATCCCACGTTGCGACGCTGCATTAAATGATTAGACAATCTAGAGAACCTCTCAGTCTTCGTTGATTTCTAGAGTCCGTCCGCTGGTCACCGACGAGCAGACGTCCTTTTGGTGTGGAGCCTATGCATCGCGAAAGGTCCCTTTGAAGATAATGTCGTTGCTGTAGTTTTTGGTTGTGGATGTACACCGAATTCCCGAATTTTTTTTCAGACGGGAACCCCGGCACCTTTTCACTTTCTTTCCTCGCGAACTCCTATGCGATTGAGGAGTGTATTGAGGTCGGGCTAAAGCCTTCCTTCAAGATACATGACCACTTTTTCCTCCCCCCCCCCCCCCCCCCTTGCCTTTTTTTTTTGCCCTTCTTTTAGGTCTTTTTCTCCGCTTTTGTCTGTTGTACAGTTGTCTGCTGTGCTGAGCGAAACGGCGATATCGTTAAGATAGCCAGCTTCCGACTCTCCTCTTTCCAGTCCCTTGCAGTTACTTTTGATAAGTACGGTTCCTCCTTCTCGTTCGTCTTGGTCCACTCGGTCCCCCTCCCCCTTTAGACCGACCCGAGGCTTTGGCTGTGCCACCGGGCGCGTTCAACCATCGTGACGTCCCAAGAAGACGCTTTTTGTCGAGACCATCCCCCTGCGCGGATGGCGCGCCTCAGTGTTCGGTCTAGGTTTTTTTCGGGTGTGTAGTCATTTTTCCTACTTGCAAAGTTCGAAGAATCGAGTTGTTTGTTACACGTCGCCGAGAGAGGCCCTTTATAGAGGCTATGAGACTTTCCCCAGTTCCATACTACTTCTTTCCCCTCATGAATTCTCTCGACGTTCTGCGGCTAGATTTGTGGAGCTGTAGTTATGCGGACCCCGATCGTGTGCTGATATGTTGGATATCTCGTTTTTCTCCTTCTTGATAAGTTTTCCCCCTCCCCTGTTGGCAACCGGGGGGCCGGTTGCTTAAGTAATTGTCTCGCGCTTTGAGCTTGCGGACAGTGAATTGAGTGGGACTTCTGGTCCGCTAGCCGGGTTGGCGCCACCCACTCCCCTTTTTTCGGTCTGCCCTTGGGCGATGGCAGACGAAGTGGCGTTCTCTTTCAGTGCGGATCGGACATTGCTCCCCCTGCACGAGGTATATTTCCTGGCCTGAGCGGCGTTTTTTTTTTTCGAGATTCTTCGCCCACTTGCCGAGACAGTGGACCCTGATGGACAGCGCCGCGTTCCGTGCTGTCGTCCATCGCGTTTATTCGCTGGTGCACTCGGCGTAGGACACGGCATTCTATGGCCAACTTCCCAGCGCGTCTCAGAGTCATGGGCGACCTCTTGGGTGCCTTCCTTCTGTCGCAGTGGGAATTAGTGCCCCGTTCGAACTCGAGGGTGTTTTTTCTCTCGGGCTTTCTCTTCTTTTTTCTTGTCGTGTCAAATCCAATCACCTTTGCTCGAGTCTTCGGCCTTCCTCCGGCAGTACTTTTGCAGATAGATTCTCACTTTTTCCCCCTGGTTCTCCCCCTGTACCGAAGGTGAGACGGCCGTGAGCTGAAGAGGCACTCGCGCTTCTTTAGTAAAAGAATGAGAGGCCCTTCCCCGCCAGAGTCCCCCTTGCTGCGGCCCGCCATACACCGTCCCCCTGCCAGTTTTCGCCCCTTTTCGCTGCGCTCAATCTTGGCAGCCAGCCGCGTGCCATGAAGATTACGAACCTGCCAATTTTTTTCCCCCGAGCCGTTTTTTTTTTTTTTTTCGATCCCGCGTGTCGTCGCGGCCGATCCGCACTCTAGAACGCAACTTTTCTGACATCAGCGACCAAGGGCAGACTCCGTCTTGCTGAGCTTTTGACAATCTCTTGTTTGCCCCGACCAGTCCCCCTATGCGGGCCGCGGCTCTCAAGAGAGACAGACCTTTCCGTTATCATAGCAGGTCCACACAGTTTTTTCAACTCCGGTCCGGGTTAGGCTCCCTCCTTCAACGATTCAAAAATTTATCAGGACACGAGATGGCCGAAATGACCTCTTCTCCCCCCCCTCTCTCCGATTTTTTTGCGATAGTTTACCGGTTGTTTGGTGCTCCCCCAGGAGCGGATTGCGGGTCTCAGATAGCCTTCCTTGACGGGCAGGGCTTGATTCCCCCCACTTGAAACCTCGCTCACTCGCACAACGGACCGCGAGGACTACTGCGAGAAAGGCGGTGGCATCAATCTCTACTTTTTTTTGACCTCTTCTTCTGCGCTCCTTTTCTTCGAGCCGCGGTTTGCACTTCCGGAATGCCCAGGAATACCGCGCCGTGCTCAGTTGACCTCTTTCCTGCTATCACCCTTTCCTTGTGGCGACTTTTGCCTTTTTCTTGGTCGGCTGTCGGACTGAATTCCTTCGAAGTTGGCTAGGCTGCTCGCCGTTCTAGTCGGCAACGGACCACGCACACCCAGACACGCGCCCCCTCTCTCCCCGGGATCCCGTGAAAGATCCGATTTTATGTGCGCAGCAACGCTTGACTTTTCATTTGGTCATGTCGTGAGCCCCTCACATACCAACTCTCCCCCTCACCTCACCAGTTTTTTTCGTCGCGATCAAGGTTTCTCGTAGCGGAAAAGAGAAAGGTCTCTATACCGCGTCTTTCTTGTTTTGCAGTTTTAAATACACCCCCCATTCAACCAGCACACGCCTTCTCAGTTGAAAAGTAGTTTTCTCCGATATGCATAAAACCCACTCCTTTTCCGTGCCCCGCCTTCTTCCTGACCTTTCCCAGTGTTTCCCATACCGTTTGAGCTGGGCGTGCCGCTTTCTTCGCGCCCCACCGAGTGCAGAGTAGCCCCCCCCCAGGATTTACAGGCAGCTAGGATTAGTGTCCCTTTTTTTTTTTTCGGTCCCTATCACTCGGCGATGTTTTTCTTTTCCCTACTCCGTTTTCCATATGCCCGCGGGAGTGGCGCCCTCTCAAGGGAAGCTCAAGCCTCGCTTGGCCATGTTTGGGGTCCCCAAGTCTGGGCGGCAGCTTGTGCGCCCCTCCTTATGCCGCCCCCCCTTGCAGACGTTCCGCGAACCGATGATCAACATCCCACGGACGCGAGCGCGCCCAGTACTGAAGTCTTCTTTTTTTTTAGCTCGACCCCCGCATGGACGTCGTTTCCTTCCCTTGCGATCATTGAAGAACGACTTTCCTTCCACAACACTGCCCCCCATTTTTTCCTTATGTAGTCTCCAGCCTCTAGCTCTCGTGGGCTTTTTTTGCGGAACCGTTGTAGACGAGCCCCTTTTCAGCGGGCCTATTTCGCGAAGTTATTCTCGCGATCACGATGCCCACCTCACCTTGGTACTGGTTTTCCCCCCCTCCCCCTTTGCCGATTTCTCTAGTTGTCTTGCGTCTCTCCTCCTCGAAACGCGCCGATTTTAACGAGCCTGG
>Ga0179593_1708622_pt1 | contig 12525 bp, 13 predicted proteins | sample CZODoug2_1_08_16_FD_185931 | JGI IMG/M metagenome (GOLD analysis project Ga0179593, IMG submission 185931) | Vadose zone soil fungal communities from Angelo Coast Range Reserve, California, USA - CZODoug2_1_08_16fungal (PacBio error correction) | ecosystem: Environmental > Terrestrial > Soil >... | reverse complement strand
TTTTTTTTCGAATTTATCGCCTCTTCTCTTTTCCCTTTCCCCTCTTCTTTCCCAGCTCTGGTTTCTGCGACGGAAATATATCATTCACTCACGCCACAAAGCATCCCGGACTTCGATGGCGAATATCACTTCTTTCCACAATGGTGTTTTCGCGGCGAAAGCGAGCCTTTCCCAAGCGAGGTGGTCTTCCCCCCCAACACTTTATGGATCTTCCGGGACCGCCTCTTTCCTGGCTCCGGCTTTACATCCCTGTCCCCTCCCCTCAATAAAGACCAAGGAAGACCTCCCTGCTTAACACACACCGTGCTTCCCCCTTTCCCGATGACTTTCCAGAACCGCCGCCGACTTTTCTCTTCTTTCTTCTCTCTCGACTTTTTCCGATTGAGACCCCTCTCCCCGGAATTCAATAGGAGGGACGCTTAGGCGCGCCACACCCCCTCTTCCCCTACGCTTCTAACCGACTGGACCTCTTCGTGATCCACAGGGTTCCCCCCCCCCCCCACCACCCCCCTCTTCAACGGCGGCTTGTCCTTCTCTTCCCCCCTCCTTTACAGCTACGTCTCACCTTCATAGAGAATTCTCAAGAGAATACAGATTTTCTTTGAAATCGAGTCTTCTACCCCCCAGGGAGCTGTTCTCTCTCCTTCTTCATCTTTATCCTTTCTTTTCGGTATTGTTTCTTAGGAGGAATGAAATGCCTTTCCCTTAGAGTGGGGAAGTTCTTCCCCCCCCTTCCCTCCCATTGAGATCTTTTTTCCTGCTCCCTTTTTCGATAGTAACCGGTTGAGCCGGCAAAAGAACCTTTTTTTAAACCCTTTCCGGTCGCGGGACTTTTTCCTCAACGAATTTCGCGATTTCCTGACGCAGTGGTTCCCTACGAAAGGGACCTTCAAAGGCTGCCTGTTTCCACCCGCAAGCCGCTCCCTTGCAAATCACCTTTCCCTCCCCTTTGTCAGAAATCTGCATTTATTAAGCCGAGTCCTGCGAGAGACATCTTTCTCCCTTAAACTTTTCCCTCGCGAAAGATTAGGGCGATCTGGTTTCGGTGTTTTCTTTCTGTGAGCAAAGCTGCGGCATTCCCCCCCCCCCGATCGGATGGAGGGAAGCAAGTCCTTCTTGGAAGACCTCTCTAGCCACTCTACCTCTGTGACCTGAAGCCACTCCCCTCCCCTCTCGCCTGGCTGCTTTTCCCTTTCCAGATCGATGCGGCCATAGGGGGCCGACAAATGTGATAGTTTCCGCACCTCTTCGGCCATCGGGGAAGCCGGCCCCTTTTTCCTTGGATTTGTTCCCTGATCGATCCTTCGTCAGAATGGGAAGAAGTTATAGCTTTTTCCTTTTCTAGAGATGAGAGGCAGCCTTTTTTTCCCCACGTCGCCGGATCCCACCGTCCAGGTTCTGGTCCATTTCCCCCCCCACTGGAGAATCCGCCGCTCTATTTTTCAATGGCCGGACGCCGATTTTTTCTTTCACCACTTTATCACAAGAGGGGTCCCCTCGTTCGTTCGATGTCTGGCTCTCTTTCCTGAACTGCGTCAAAAGAAGGTGATCCCCCCTCCGTTGTTGTTGTTGAGAGAGTCCCTTTTTTTTTCACGCGTTTTCAGATGTTGAGCGGCGCCCCCCTTTTTTTCCTGCGACCGCACTTTTTAAGCTTCCACACGCTCTTGTGCCCTTGCGGATCGAGGGGTCGGCGTGTCCGGAGCTCGTCTGCTTATTGCGCCAAGTGTTGCACCCCCCCCCCTCCCGTCCCGAGTCTTTCCCTTTCACGCGCAACAGATTCGCTCTCAGGGTCTACATGCGCGGGCAGGCGATTGTGGTTTCGCCTTTTAGCTCCACCCTCCCTCCTTTTTGGGCGGCTTCCCCGATGATTTTTTGGGACCCGGCTTTTCCGGCCCGATCAGCCATTGTTCTTTCCCTCCCCACCCTGTCTTTTCCTCTGTATCATTGAGCGCAGCCAGGCGCCTTTCCTGGGCAACAGAGTTTCCCCTCCCCCCTGCGGTTTCCGGCCAGGCTCACAGGATATTGAACAGTAGTACTGTGCCTCCTCTCACGCCGCCACAACCTTTCCGAGCGCACGATCGTTCAATGGTGTTCCCTGTGCTCGGCGAGCTCGGCTAGATACGGAAATTGCTTCGTGACCTTCTTTCGGGAACACCCCCTTTCGCAAAGTGGATTTTCTTCGCGTCTTGGAAAAGGCACCTTTTCTTTTTTCATGGCTTTTTGCCCCCCAAGTGGCCCTCGCGCAGAATTCGTTTCTTCGTTCCCGGCTACCCCTGCGGGGTTCCCCCCACAGCACCATTTTTTTTTTTCCGGCCGCCAGTAACTCTTACGATCGTCCACAGGACTTTTTCTGAGTCGACCGCTCCCTTGCACGCACCGCAGGATTAAGGAAACAGGTAGCGCTCTGAAAGGGCCGGGCCAACTCCCTCTCAACTCATTACTCCAGGAGGTACTTATGCCGAAGCGCTTCCCTGTAGACGATCTCGCGTTTTTCGTAGTTCATCTGGTTTTTTCCATCGAGGGTGTTGCCCCATGAATTTCCCCTCCTTCGGATTGCACGGCTTTTTTTTTTTGATATCTAGGGAGCCTTTTCCAAAGGGAGAGAAAAGATATGGTCCTTCCCTTCCCCCTTCGGGGTAGCGGACAGTCGCCCGAAAGCGTCTCGATTGGATCTGTCCTGTGGCAGGGGACATTTTCTTACGTAGATTATTTTCCTTCTCTCTTAAATCCCCCCCCCTCGGCGGCGTTGTAGATGGTCTACTCAGGTTGCGCTGAACCTTAAGACGGTGTGGGGTCCTCCCTTTTTTTTGATGGCCAGCGGCTGATAGGCTTTTTTCCAAATGTACATGAGGAACATGCCCCTTCTCGATTGCAGCTTTGGCGATCGGATACACATTGGTGTTTTTTTCGGTTTTTTTTTACAACAGCGGCTGGTTCTTTTTCCCTCCTCTTTGTAGACGGAGCGCGTGAAGGGGCCTTCCCTGACCGGATTGTGATCTCCCCAGACATCCGGGTCCCTTTTTGCGTGCAGTCGTGCCCTTTCGAGGTGGTATATTCCACGTCGTTTTCCGCAGAAGAATGAGGTGACCGTGCCCCTTTTTTTGCAACGAAAATCTTTTTACCTCGTTGTGTTGTTGAGAGGGATTTTTCTTTCTTTCCTCTTCCTTCTTCGTTTGTTCGGCCCGTCCTCCTTTCCCCAGCTTCTGGTCTGAGACGGCGAAGATATCCATTCCGCCAAGAATCCAACGACTGACCCTTCTTGATTTCCCCATCCCAAGCCGTCTTCTTTTTTTTTCCCTTCCCGCGCTCCTTCCTCCCCCTTCGTCTGCGCCATCCCAACTTCTCAACCGAGACCACTCTTTATCGTCCGGACCGGGTTATCCCTGCTATATCAGATGCCGGTTTCCCTTCCATTTCAGACAAATCCCCCAATCCCCCCTTTCTGGGACCAATTCACAGCACTCTTTCTTTTTCCTCTGTGTAGATAGCACTGATGATCATCGTGCTCAAAAGCCCGACTGGCCCAACTGTCCTCTCCCCTCGCGGCGCGACTCTCCTTTTCTGCCTATGCGAACTGTACTTTTTTTTTTTTTTCAATAGAGGCGCCGCTTCGTCCCTTCTCAAATGCAGCCCCTCGACCGCCTGCCCTTCCCTTTCGTGACCCGGCACCTTTCTCCCACTTTTTTCCCTACGATATCCCAATACGTTCCCTCTCTTCTTTATCGCGCCGGAACAAGAGATGTCCGTGCTTTATGAACGCCCCCCCATGTAGGATGAACGCCTTTTTTTTTTCCTTTCTCGGCGGACTCTCTTCTGCAGGCTTTTGAGTCTTTGGCCCCTCTAGGATGAAGTCAATGCTAGTCCTCTTGCACCCGATCCTGTCAATCTCAGCCCTCTTCATTTCGGCCCTGTTGACTTCCTCCTCCTCTCCATTACGCATTCTGGCCCCCACCACCCCTACATACCCCATTTACGCGTTCCCTCATCCCCCCAATCTTCCGTCGACCGCTATTGTCTCACACTTTTTCTCCTCCTCTTCTGTTCGTCTGTTTAGTTTCTCCCCTCCTTTCTTCCGCTCCCATCCACCCCCTCCCCTATTTACTTTTCTCCGTCGCTTCTGGTTTATCTTCCTAACTACCCCGCACCCTCTGTTCGCCTCCCTCTTCAGCCTGGTCTCCTTCTCTTTCCCCCTCCTCACCCTAACTTCCTCACTCTCGTCTTTTTCTCACCTTCATTCACCCCGATCGCACGTCTCTTATTCTACTCATATATCCTCTTGCTTCTCCCTTGAACTTCTCCCCCTCCTATCCCCGACGACTCTTATTCTATTTCACCCCCCTCCTCTCCACACTCCTTCCGTCTACTTATGGCATCTTCTCCCCCATTCCTTTCTTCCCTTTTCCCCTTCTTTTCGCCTTTTAACTGCCCCTACCCCATTAACCGCATCACTATCCTCTACCGTCCTTCAATTTGCTGCTATTCAACATTCGTTGTCCTTCTATTACATATTACCATTCCCTGCCCACCCTTTGTCATACTCTTCCCGCTCTCTTTGCGTCCCCCGCCACCTCGCCCCTCTCCGTTCTTTCCCAACCCACTCTCTCCTTTTCTTCCTCCGTTATCTGTCAGCCTTCTTATCTCTCGCAGCGCATCCTTTCCTTTTCCTTTAGAATCCCCCCCCCCCCCCCCCCCCCCCCCCCCCTCCTGCGGACCCGGGAGTCCCCCTCTCTTTTTCCCTCCGAGACTTTGCCCCTGTAGAACCCCGGGCTTTCTCCTCCGGCTTCCTCTCCGGCGACGTTCGAGGAAGCTCTTCCGCGGGACGTTTTATTCAGGGCTTTGCTCCCTTAGTCGGATCCGTCCTCTTTCGTAGGAAGAGCGTCCTCCCCTTAATAGCACATGCGCGGACGTTGCTTTCGGTCCCTCTTTTTTCGGGTTTTTTAGGCCGCCCCTTGCTTCCATCTTTGCTCTCCAAAGATAAAAGTTTCCCCTCCAGAAGAACGAGCCGTCCTTCTTCCTCTTCGTTTGTTGCCCCCATCGGAAAAAATTCCCAACAAAAAAAAACCCTATCAAGAATCCATCGACTCCTTTTTCTTCAACCAGCGGTCTTCTTTTGTTTGTGCGCCCCATGAGAAGTCATTTTTTTTTTCGAAGACCTATTGCCCCCCCCCCTCTCAACGAAATCAGATCGCGGATTGCTTCCTATACATGTGACCGGAGTTCCCTTTTAATTCTTAAAGACTCTCCCGGGGTGGTGATTCATTCCCTTTTTTTAGACGCGACTCTGTTCGTTCTTTTTTTTTTTTTTTCTTTTTTCTTTTTTTTATTTATTTTTTTTCTTGTGATGACCTTTTCTCGGGGACTAAATCCTTTTCATTTGTCGTTGCCCCTGACCAGGAGGGCCCCCGCAGGGTTGGCGATTTCGTCGTGTGTCTTGTTGCTCTCTTCCTATGGTTTATTGATTATTTTCTGGTCCCCCCTGGCGCACAAACGAATTGAAACAGCGCTCCCCCGAGGAGAGAAGGCATTGCGAGCGCGTTCCCCCCTCTCAGATTACTTTTCACCTCCTTTGTGGATTTGCACCGCCCTCCTCTTCTGCAGTAGTGATGACCCCCCCCCTCCCTCCCTGATTCAATATGGCATGCACCGATTCTTTCCTTTTATGCGCGGAGAAGCATTTCCCCTTTTCCCCCTCTTGATCAAGGCCTTGCCCCCTTTTCTCTCCCGTGATTTGCGCGATTCTGACGCTTGCAGTTTTCCCTTTCCTTTTTCTGCCGCGGAAGTGCTGGTCCTTGCGCCACGACTTATTCTTCCCCTCTTTCCTTTCCAAGTGATGACCTGTTTTGCTTTTTTTTCGTCTTGCTTTTGTTTCGGCCGTTGCGAGGAAATGGTTCCTTCCTGAACCTTTCCGCGAAGCTGTGTCTTTTCGGCGTGGCGCTGGTCGGGCCGTTTTCTTTCCTTTTTTATGGAAAACTCTTTCGATTTACGTTTTGTCAGTCTCTACTCGCGAAGGCGCGTCTTTTTTCTTCAGAGGAGATTGCCGATGCAGTTTTTTATTGAGTGTGGAGGACCATTTTTTTTCCCTTCAAAGAAGGACATCCCTTTTTTGAGTCTGTGCGATTTTGAGTCGTCACCCCCCCTGACAGTTGGGATTGGACGTGGCTCTCTCCTTCTTTTTGTTGTTTCTTCCCCCCCTTCCCCCAAAAGGTCCTCGACCATTCTCTTAGCCAACGTTTTTGATTTTTCCCTTTTTCACGCGATCTTCCCTTCCTCACAATAAAATCAAGAGCCCCCCTCCCTCGAGCTTCCTCTTTTCAATTCGAATCTCCTTCGCCATTCTTCCCTTCCTTTGAGCACCTTCTTTTAATCGCCGATGGTCATCCCTTGTCTTCACGCCCGGCAACTTTTCGCCGAAGTATCCCCTTTTCTTCTTTTCTCCTTGATGTGATTTCGGTAAGGATACGAACGTTTTTTTGCCACAGATTTGCTTCTGCACGCCAGCACCCCCCCTTTCCCTTCTGCAGCAAGAAGAATAGTGTGCATTTCCCCTTTTTCCTTAAGAGGAATCCGCCGCGCCCTCCCCCTTCCGCGTAGCTCGCAGCCCACCCCTCAGACCCTTTTGCCGTGTCGGGATAAATCTTTTTCTCCTCTTTGATCGCGCATCAGCTTCGCATAGAAGCTTTAATACGCGTATTTTCTTGTCACCTATCTTCTTTTTTCCCAGCCACACACCGCGCACTTTTAGGTTCCCCTGATATGGATTCCGCCTAGAGATCTCACTTTTGCTACTAGTTTTCTAAGCGGGTATCCCCCCTTTCCTTGCGCTTACCATAATAAATTTCCCCCTTTCCTCGAGAGTCCCTTTCTTCCCTCCCGCCGACTCCTTCCAAGCTGATGAGTCTTGGGAGCTGCCCAAACGGCCCCTTTCTACGAGTGCACGGATCTTCCTTTTCGCACATGACTCTGCTTCTCAATATAGAATCCCCCCCCACCCCGAGTGGTTTTCCACGTATGGAATACCCTTATCTTTCCCAGCGTGAAGGGATATCTCGATTTCGTTCTACGCCTCCCCCCCCTTTTTCAAGAGGTCTCCCTCCGAACCCATCCCAATCTGATCATGAAGGGAGCCCCCCCTCCCTTCCTTCCCCGCTGGTTACTCACTTCATTCCTCCTTTTTTTTTTTTTGTTGATTCACTTTTCTCGTTGATCGGAAAACTTCCCGGCTCGTTCCTGTCCTTTGCCTGCTCTCGGCTTCCAAGTGGCCTGCCCTGATCCCGCCCTTCGCTAAACTACGAAATTCTTCCGCGAAGTGCTATCTCTTTTATTCGTCCTGTCTTTTTCCGTAGGCCAGAAGTCTTTCCTTGCATCGCTTCCGAAAGAGCACGACCCTCTCCAGGACAAACATACTCTTCCCTTCCCGACTTAGCCGTCTCCGGTCATTGTTCCTAGTTAGGCCTTATTTTCCCCCTTTATTGCAGAAGATCCGGCTATTGGCTATTTGGTTGGTGTTCTGCTTTAGGCTTGGTCTAGCTTTCCCCTTACTGTGAGACAGAGATGCGGAGAAGGACTTCGCTCTTTTTTTTAAACGGTCCCTTTTTTTTATCACCCCTCCCCCTTGCCGGCTGTCCAACTTTTCGATCCTTCCCCTCACCGCGATGACAAGACTCCCCCCTGACGTGCGTGTAATCCTTTTTCTCCTAATCCTCCTTTTGTTTTCTTTAAAGTTCCCCCCCTTTGGTTTTTTTTTTTTTGGGTTTTTTTTGGTTTTTTTGTTTTTTTTTTTTTGAGGGCCACATGTAAATCCTTTCGTACTCAGTTTTCACACTTGGATAGCGTACCTTCTTCCCCCTTTCTATTGAGGGAAGAATCTTTACCCTCTCCCCCCAACACAGCGCCAGTCTGCAGTCCGGCCTTCCCTTGTATCGCCACGCCCTTTTTTACCTGTCTCTATCTTCCCTCCCCGCGGCAGAGAGACCTTCCCCCCACTGCAAGATTTTCAGAACGGCTGGCTCCCCTTGTTTCGGAGAATAAGGCGACCTCTGCTTGCCTCTTCCCGCCGTCGAGGAATCTCTCTTCGGGAGTTTTGGCGGGATTCGGGCTCTTTTCCTCCCGCCCTAGGCGGAGTGACTTAGCCCTCCTCCCCGCCCAGAGGGACTAGCGTTCCGAGTTTCTCCCAAATGCATTCGGCTTCTCTCGATGGGAGAGTTGACGAAGGTCCCCCTGTGTTTAACGGAATTCCTGCCTTGAGGAAGAAGTGGGGCGCCTAAAAAACCAACCCCAAAGAGAAGGTCCCAAAAGAGCCGGAGGCCCGATCGCCCCCTGCCAGTGTTGCAATAGGCCACAAAAACAAACCTTTTTTTCTCCTTTCATCAGAGAACGGAAGTTAGTTAACATTTATGAGTTTGTTTTTTCTCCACTTCATGAGCCTTCTTCTTTTTCTGGGGCAAGACCTCTTGCACTTTCCTTTTAAGCGGATAGATGATTCACTTCCTTCTCTTTAGGTCACGATTGACGTACCTTTCTCCCCTCGAGGTTTGGTGTTCCCCCCTGATTCGGCGATGAGCTCTCTCGCTCCCGGTGACCACTCGTATTAGAAGCGAAAGTTTTTCCTTTTTCCCCGTCGGGCATTTGGCCCGATTTCGTCGTCGGTTAGTTGTGAGCTCTTTCTCTCCCTTTTTTGGTGCCTTCTGCGCAAGGAAAGGGCGCCTCCCCCCGCGTTAGGGACAACTTGAGTTAGCTTCCGTTGCAATTGCTGAGCGAGCTTTTTATATTAGAAGATCCCCCTGCGCGGTGTGTGTTTTTTTTCCTCCTCTGAGAGTCACCGCTTTATTTCCCCTTTTCAAACCCTCGCCTCCCTGGCATTGGCACGATCGGTCTCTGTCTTTCCCCTCTTCGCGAGAGCCGTCCGTGAACTTTCTCACGACCGGCAAAAGTGGGACGCGATGTTTTATTTTTTGGGCTTCCGTGGTTCGTGAAAGGCTCGGTTTTTTTCCTTTGCTGGGACAAGTCTCGTAGTGATGCACACGACTTCTTTGCCACGAAAGTGACCCCACACAACATGGAGCTGCCTGGAATCTTTTTTTTTTTTCCGTGCGAGTCTCCGTACCGGAAGAATCCCCTTTTTTCGCGAGCTGGGATCCGTCCCCCCTTTTGGGGTGGTCTTTTGTTCAGGGGAGGCTCTTCCTTTTGATGGAAAAGCTGGGACTTGTTGTCGCCCCTCCCCTTTTCCCCCCCTTGTACTGGCGCTGAGACTTTTCTTGCTCGGAGATTGCCGATGCAGCACTTTTTTTTTTTGAGTGTGGTTCCTTCTTTGAAAGAAGTCCCCCCTTTTCACATGGAGCTGTCTTATTTTTCGAGAGCCTTTTTTTCTTTTTCTCTCTCTCTTTTCCTCATCCTCCGTGGTGTTTTTCTCCTTTGCCAATCCAAATGTCTTTTCCCCCCCCCTCGCCACTTCTTGGCCCATCCCAACGGCTTTATTGTTCAATTAGTTCCTGCGACATTCTCCATTTTTAATATTATTCTGAGAGGCCCTTCCCTTTTTTTTTTTTTCCCCAATTCGTCTCTCTTCTTCGGCACCCTGCGCCCCCCTTCCTTTTCCATCCCGATCCCGGATTCACGCCTTCCACGAAAACACTCTTTCTTTCCCCCTTTTTCTGGAAAGTTGTGATTGCTTCCCCCTACATTTTTTCACTTTTTTACGTCGAACCCCCTTTTCTTCAGGACGCCAATCCTCACTTTCGGCATCTCCCCTTTTGTTGACTCCCCCCCTCCCCCCCCTTTTTTTCAGCCTCCGAAGGCATTCCTCTTCCCATGGCGAGTCGCTCGCGGCCCCCCATCGCGTCCCACTTTGACGTTTTTCCCCTCGAGCCGATTTCATTTCCCCTTTTCCGCCTTCTCTTTCCCCGTCAACGAATCCGCTTCTGACGTATTTCTTTTTTCAATTCTCTCCCCGAGGTGCCAGCCACCCCCTTTCGGAGCCCAAGATAATGGATTAGCATCGTCTCCTCCGTCGCTCATGTGTTCTACCGGTTTGCATAAACTCTTCCCCAATTCTGCGTTCCCCTTTGCCACCCGCTAAGGATTTCGCAGAAAACTTTTTTTCCCCTCCCCCTCCCTGGAAATCAGACAAGTGTTGACGCTGCTCTGCCCGACCTTTTTCGTGCCCCCCCCACCCTTCAATGAGAATACGGTGCCCTTTTGAACCTTTCCTCTCCAATACTTCCTTTCCTTCCTCTTTCGTTTTTTTTCAACGTATGGAATAACGTCTTTCTTCACGAACAGTGCGTGGCACGTTCCTTTTCCTCTCGCTCCGTTCTCGCCGCACAAAGTGAACTATTTCTCTCTTTCTGAAAAATAAAAAATCCGGTTCCCCAAGACCGCAGGTCCCTCTGGTCCTCAATGAAGTTCGCTGGCTTCCTTTTTCCCCCTTGCATGACCATTTTTTCCGATTGCAACCCACTTTCGCGTTGAGCTTCTTCCCCCTTTTTCTTCTGGATCAATGCTATTTATAGTTGCTTTTTCCTCAAGTGGAGCATGATGTCCCTTTTCTCTCCGCACTTCCCGCGCTTTTTTCTCTACGTCCCCTCTTCTTCCCCTTTCCTTCGATAGGCGGCTTTCTTTCCTCCCTTGGTTTCGAAAAGAGCAGACTTCTCGGCAAACATCGCCGAGCGCTTCTTTCCCAAGTCCCCCGATTGTCGCGTTCGCTTATCTCTTATGCGGCTTTGCAAGGCTTTGGTACCTGTTGAAGCTCTTTCCCGTTTCCGCCCCTTTGCTCTAATTACTTTACCGTTTTTCAAGAGGTTTTTTTTCTGCGTTTGCGAAGAAGGTTTTTTTCTTCTTTTTTTAAAGAGTCGTCAGTTCCTTTGGATAAAGGGTCGCTCACCCCTTCTCCCTCTTCCTCACCGCGCTTTCTCGCCTATTTTCCTTTGACGTGTTCAATTCTTCCTTTTCTCCTCTCAGGTGTTTTTTTGCCTCGCCCCTCCAAAGGGAGGCAACTTCTTCTCCCTGTTGAGGCTTTCCCTTCATGTAAACTGGATGAGCGCTTTCCTTCATGAGATTTTCGCGGACGGACCCTTCGAAGCGCCTGCCTGCCAACGCGCCAGTCTCTTCCCCGCGTGATCGAAATCCCTCAGCGAGACCGAAGATCGCTGCCCCTTTCTTTTTCCCCTGTAGCAAATGGCTCCTTTGCTCTCCTTCTTGAAGGAGTCATATTCCGAACTGACAAGTCCTGCTTGCTCCTTTATCGAGGAGCGATCGCTCTGTTGCCGGCAGAGTTCTTCCTTTTTGATTCGGGCTTTGCTTCACCCTTCCCCGACTTTTTCCGGCCGACGATCCTCACGGAAGGAGAGCTTTTTCTTTAGAACTGCGGGAAGTGCGGCTTTCGCGCCGGAGGTGTTTTCTCCTTCCCATTCGGGACGCCCCTCCCCTTTAAGTCTAACAAAGATCCGGATATCAACGAGCAGCCTCCCGATCGCAACGCGCCTTTGCACTTTTCACCCACTCTTCCCAAAACCCAAAAAGCTGAGAGAAATCCTTCCCTTCAGTGAGGAAAATTTTCCTTTGCATGCGGGATTGTGTTGCGCCCTTTCCCTTTTTGCTGTTCTTAGGTTTCCCCCTCTTTCCTGTCCGGACGAGAAAGGCCTCTTCTGATTCCTCAAGTTTGAGGAGAGGACGACTCCCGTTGAAACATTAGGGTTGTCTCCCGATTGCCTTCGACGCGCTGTGTATGTTGATGACAGCCGCCTCCTGCACTAGTATTATTCCAAGTCGGGCCAGACGGGTATCCCCTTTTTTCCTCTCCGTTCGTAGGGTGTGATTTTTTCTCTCCCCTTAACCCCCCCCCCCCAGTGAGCGGTGGGGCCCCCTTCTTTCTTTTTCTTTCCGGCGAAAAGATTGAACTCTCCCCTCTACGAGGAATTGAGACTCGCGTATTTTCCTCTCAGATTCCCCTTTTTCTTCGACCGTTTTTTTTGGGCTTGCACCGCCACGAAGAGTCTCCCCGCTTTAGTGTTTCTTTTCTTAAATATGGCTTGTTCCCCTCCGAGCCTTCTCTTGATGCGGCGTAAGCACTTTTCAAATGATCTTCTTTTGATCCCGACCCGGCAAAAGTTTTTTTTCTTTTTGCGAAGTGGTGTTTTTTCTTCCTTGGGTTCAAAGTTCTTCGGATGCCGCGGACGTTGCTGGTCCCCCCCTTTCTTCCCGTAGTGATGACACACGACTCTTTGGACAAGTTGCTTTTTTTCTCGTAGTCGTGCCGTGGTTTTTTTTCCTTCTCGCCCCCTACCGGAAGTATCCTCCGCGAAGACTGGCTCTCTCTGGGGAGTGGACGATTTTTTCTTTTTTTTTCCTCCAGGGATTCGTGATGTCCCCTCCTTGGAGCTGTGTCGCATGCGGAATAGTCTCTCCTTTTTCTTGTACGTTGTCGAAGCGGAGCTTTTATAAGATTGGCGCGGGATTGGTTTTTTTTTTTTGAAAAGAAGGAACCCCCTTTTTTTTTTTCGTCTTTTTTTCTTTTTTGTTGACGTTGGG
>Ga0179593_1637653_pt1 | contig 12525 bp, 14 predicted proteins | sample CZODoug2_1_08_16_FD_185931 | JGI IMG/M metagenome (GOLD analysis project Ga0179593, IMG submission 185931) | Vadose zone soil fungal communities from Angelo Coast Range Reserve, California, USA - CZODoug2_1_08_16fungal (PacBio error correction) | ecosystem: Environmental > Terrestrial > Soil >... | reverse complement strand
CCTTCTCTGATATATCACCCCCAATGGGGGGTGTTTTTTTTTTTTTCTTTTTTTTGTGGTGGGGTGAAAAAAAACCCCCCCCTTCATCTCCCCCTTTTTTTTTTTTTTTTTCTTTTTCTCTAAAAAGGGAGAACCGAACTCCCCCCATTTCCCTGGGCCGGCCGCACGCAACCGAACGGCCCCGGATTCGCCGACGCGGGCCGTCCCTGGCTTTTCCCCTTTTTCCCCTTCCCCCTCGCCAACCTGCCCACTGGCCGTGGAACAGGCAGGTGAGGCCGAGCCGAAACTTTTTCCCTTTTTTCCCTTTTCTCCCCTTTCCCCCCCTCCCTTTCCCTTTCCCTCCGGAAAAACCGCCTGCCGGCCGCTGCGCGAAGGCACCACCCATGCGGATCATCGCCTCCCGAATCTTTTTTTTTCTCTTCTTCCTTTTTTCCCAATCGTGCCCCACAGCAGCCGAGGAAAATGGATGTTGCGAATTTTTTAACTTTCGGCTCCTCCTGGGCCGCACAAGCTCGAACCCGAGACAAAAGGGAAGGGGCTGGGGCCCATGTGATAGAGGAGGTGGGGGGGGCGGGCTCCTCCCCCCCCAGAACAGAGTAGGTTTAGCTAAAGAAGTGGTCGGGGACTGATTTTCGTCTCTCATCCTCCCCCCCCCCCCTTCCCCCTCTCCCCTTTTCTTTCCCCCTTGGGGCGCTGCTGGGGAATAAGAGAGAAGGAAACACGCAGGGCGCCTATTTTCCCCCCCCTCTCCCTCCCGATTGTGCGCCAGGGTAGGAGCGGCACGCCGCCCGCCGAAGGCGGCTTCCCCTTTCCCCCTTCCTTTCCCTTTTTTTCCTTTTTTCGGGGGAAAGAGCAGGCCTTAAAGAATTGAGGATGAGGGTTCGGACCTCGGAGTATCTCTTCTATCTCCTTTTTTTCTCCTCCCCTCCCCTTTCCCCCCCCCTGAGTTCTTTTCATTGCCGTTAGTCGCGCGCGATCGCCTTGCGGTTTCGTCTCCCCCCTTCGTTCCACAGCAGCGCGGCGATAAGGCCAGTGGAGGTATTTTGAAGGCGACCACACTCCATTTCCCCCCCCCTTTTTCCCGAGGGTGCGGGAAGAGATGGGGAGATGAGAAAGTGGGCAGGCATAGACGCGCCCACTTTCTCTCTTCCCCCCCCCCTTTTTTCCCCCTTTCCCCCAAAGCTCCCTGACCGAACATATAGTAGAGGCTTGCGCACCGCCATTTCCCTCTCTTTTTTCCTCCTTTTTTTCTCCGGAGATTGCGCTGGGTTTAACGCCAAAAGAGGGCGTCCGGCCCGGGCCACCGGTCTCTTTTCTTTCCCCCTCCTCCTTTTCCTCTTTTTTTTTTCCGGGCCAAGACGGGGTTTATCGATGCCGTAGTATGCGATGCCCGCACGCCCTCCGATGTTTTCACCTTTCCTCCCCCCCCCCCCCCTCTCCTTTTTTTTTTCCCCAGTGAGCGCCAGGCGCGTTTATGTGACAAATACAATGTCGGATAGCCGAACAGTTTTTTCTTGATCGGGGGGTTTCCTTTCCTCTAGTCGTGAGAAGTGCAGTGAAGGCGATTAGGATACGTGCAAATGGCGCCCTTTTACGGCGGTTTAACAGGGATCTGCACTCCCCCTTTTTTCCCCTCCCCCCTTCCCCTTCTCTTTTACATGAGGCGTTTCCGGGTCGTACGGCAAAATGTTGGGTGACTTTGGGGCGGCAAACTTTAGGTACCGGCCCGCGTGAACAGTATTTAATCCAAATGTTTTTTCCCCCTCTTCTTTCCCTCTTTTTTTTTCCCCCCCTTTTCTCCTTTCCCCTTTTTTTTGGGTGTTGGAGGAGAGATGCACCATTTGGATTAAATACTGTCACGGGGGCGGTACCGAATTTGCCCCCCATTTCCCCCCCCCCTTTTTCCTTCCTCCCCCCCCTTTTTTTTTTTCCCTTTCCGATACTGAATTATATTGGCGTCCAGAAGGGTTTAGAATCCTGTTACCGCCGTTGAAAGGGAGGCATTGCACGATTCGAAGCGCCTACTCCCCCTCCCTCCTCTTTCTTCCTCTTTTTTTTTTCCCCTCCTATCTGGCGGCTATCCGACCCAGTGGATGGGGCACATGAACGACTTTTTTTTTCGCTTGGACGCTCACTGTGCGCGAGGACGATGGCGCAGGTTTACCCTCTTCTTTTTCTTTTTCCCCTTTTTTTTCCCCTCTCCGAACTCCGGCATTCGAGGGACCGTATTGCGACTGCGCTGGCAAGAGGAAAGGCGCCCCTGCACCCGGAGGGCCCGTTTCTTTCTTCCTTTTCCCTCCTTTTCCCCTTTTTTCCTCCATCGCTCCTGACGCACACCGAGGATGAATGGCGGATGAGCAGCACGCGACGTCGTCAAATGAACCGCTGGTGGCACGTTTCTCTTTTTTTTTCTTTCCCTTCCTCCCCCTTTTTTCCTTCCTTTTTCTCTTCCCCACGTGACTCCAAAAGCGCCCATTAGCGGGCAAGAAAACCGCGGGTCAAGATGTTGTTCACTTTTGCTGTTCTCCTTTTCCCCCCCCCTTCCCTCCCTTTTTTCCCTTTTTTTTCCCTCCCTGCCCGTGCTGGATGGCACTAGCGGGAAGAGAACAGAAGGAGATAGCGCGCGGGATCCGCCATGTCTCTTCCTTCTCATCTTTTCCCTCCTTCCCCCTTCTCCCCCCCCCTTTTTTCTAAGAGGCCGACCCGCAGAGAATTAGTGAAGAGATGAGATGCCAGAGGATTTTGTTCCTACCACACCCCTTCCCCTTCCCTTTTTTTTTTTTTTTTTTTTCTCTTCTGTGGAGGAGTTGGCGCGCCTACCTGGCGCAAATGGCTGCGAGGATGAGATCGAGGCGCCTGGCTTTTTTTCCTTTTCTTTTTCCTTTCTTTCCGCCGCGCGCCGGAGGCCCCCTATAGCTGCAGGCGCTGAAGATAAGTAAAGAAACACGGCGGGAAGCGACCACTCTTTTCCCCTCCCTCCCCCCCCCCCCTCCTCCCTTTCCCCCCCCCCTTTTTCCCTCTCCCGGGGGGGGTGCGCGGGGGTCGAGCGTGTGCGGCCGGGCGGCGAGTTTAAAAGGGCGCACAGCAGTTCCTCGTCTTTTTTTTCCCCCCCCTTCTTTTTCCCCCCCCCCCCCCTAATTCAGCTTCTGCTTCGATGATCGAAATGGTGCCGTCGCGCGCAGACGGCAGGGCCGGTGTCTTTTATTTTTCTCTTCTTTTCTTTTTCCCCCCTTTCCCCCCCCCCTGAGAATTCGGCTCGGCTCCTGCCTGTCACGGCCAGTGAAGGTGGCGATTCCGCCACGGCAGCCAGGGGACGCCCGCTCCTGGCGCCTTCTCCTTTTTTCTTTTGCGTGCGCGGACAAGGGGCCATGGGAGTGGCGGTGGCGCCGTTCGCGCCCCCTTCTTCCCTTTCACATGTGGATCTTCTCTCTTTCTTCCCCTCCTCTCATGGGGGGGGCGCGGGGGGGGGTGTGCAAGCTGCTTCTTCTTTTCCCCAAAAAAAGGGGGGGGGGGAGGGGGGGGGGGGGGGCGGGTTTTTTTTCTTGCGGGGGGAGGGGGGGGGGGGGGGAAGGGTTCCTAAAGGGGGGGGCGGGGGGTTTTCCCCCCGGGGGGGGGGGGGGGGGGTGTGTTTTTTTTGTGGGGGGGGGGGACCGGTGGGGACCCCCCAGGAAAATCTTTTTTCTCCCTCCCCGGCGCAAGCCTCCCATGGCCCTGGTGGGCCCCCCCCCTCTTCCCCCCCCTTTCCTACCGACCGATTCTTTAGAAGCGGGCGGTTCCCCTGGCTTCCTTCTTTTTCCAATAAAAAAAATAGCAAATGAACCTGGAGATAGTGGACTTTGTCCTTCTTCCCCCCCCCTCTCCTCCCCTAAAATTCTCAGTTAGGCCCTGGGCCCGCACGACTCATCGACCACAGAAAAACAGCCTGGCCCTGGGCGTTCCCCCTTTCCTCCGGAACCATTGCGGATCATCGAAGGAAGAGAAGCTGGAGATTATGATTTTCCCATGCTTTGCCCCTCCCTCCCCCTCTTTTTCCAACGCTTGTGGAGAACTTTAAACTTCGCGGCCGCCGGCCGCCCCCTCTCTCACCCCCCCCCCCCCCCCCTCCCTCCCCTTTTTTTTTTTCCTCCTTGTGCGTTTGCTCGACAGGCGGTGGGCGGGCGCGAAAAAACCCCCTTTTTTAGATTCCCGGCCGTGGTAGGGGAATGATCGCCAGCGCCTGTCCTTCGGGGATCATTATTTAGGGCCTCCTTTGGGGGAGCGAGGGGAGGACTCCAAGCTCACGTGCTCCCCCTCCTTCTCTCCCCCTCCCCCCCCCCTTAGGGCACGGGATGTGGCGAAAGTAGGGAGAGCAAACGACGGAAAGAAGAGGAGAGAAGAAACTGCATCATTTTGTTTCTTTTTCCCCCCCTTCCCTTTCTTTCCCCCTATTTTCCCTCTTTCCCCAGAATTGCGTGGCGGGTAGGCATAAGGGAGTTAGTAGGAGATTGAGATAGCAAAGTCGAGAGATTCGCCGATCCTTCCCTTTTCCTTAAAAAAAGTCTTCTCTCTTCCCTTTTTTTTTGTTCTGGCGTCCCGCGAGTTGAAAGAGGAAGCAAGGCGGAGGAGGGATCAGGGGCCCCTTTCTTTTCCCCCTCCCCCTTCCCTCCCCCTATGACAAAAACAACAGGGGCGGACACGCGGTGGGGCGGCCCGCTTATCTTTTTTTTTTTTCTGCAACGTGGTGCAGATCGAAACGGAGGCACGTGCTCGAGCACCTCGCACTCCCACAGCTCCTTGGACGATTTTTTTTCTTTCCTCCCTCCGCCATTCATCCTCGGTGTGCGTCAGGGACGAGATGGCTGGTAAAGAACTGAGGCACCCCAAGTCCCGCGGCACGGGGCTCGGGTGAAGGGGGGAACGATTATATGAGACAGCGGCAGGTCAAGTTACCTTTTTCTCCCTTCTCCTCTTTTTTTCTTTCTTTGACCTCACTCCCTCCGGAGGTAAAATGAGAAAAATAGTAAGAGAGCACCAGTTAATCTCCATCCTCTTTCTCTTTTCCCCCCCCTCCCCACGGTCGGATAAGCCGCCCAAGGATTTTTTTTTTTTTTTTTTTTTTTGTTGTTTTAGGATTTCGTTGCTCCCCCTTCCCTCATATTAGGGAAGAAAGTGCAGTTAGGAGATTAGGATAGTGAATGAGCCTTTAACAAGGAGGTTAACATTTCTTCTACCTCCCCCTTTTCCTTTTCCTCCCCCCCCCCCCCCTCCCCCCCCCCTGAGGGCGGTCGGTAGTCCGGCACCTTGTGGGCGTGACTTTGGGAAACTTTTCGGTTACCGGCACCCGCGTGACAGTATTTAATCAAATGGTGCTGCATCTCTCTCTTTTCTTCCCTCCCCCCCCCCTCCTTTTTTTTCCTTTCTCTATTGCACCATTTGGATTAAATACTGTTCACGCGGGCCGGTACCGAAAAAGTGCCCCAAAAGTCACCCAACAAGGTGCCGGACGACCGGACCGCTCATGTAGCTCCTTCTTTCTCTTTTTCTTCCCCTCCTTTTCTTCCCTCCTCCCTCCTTCCCTTCAAGGGGCGCATGAACGATACGAAGCGGGGACTAAGCACTTCCCGAATCTGATGAAAGGGAGAGATCTGGGGGCTATTCCGGGACATTTGTATTTTTCCCCCCCTCCCCCCTCTTTTTTTTCCTCTTTCCACTTGGTGGGCGCGCGGAGAACGATTTGGCGCAGTTGGGGGAACAGAGGAGGGCGTGGCGGGCACTCGTTCCCTCCTACTTCCCCCTTCCTCCCTCTTTTGACCTGCGGCTGCCAAGAGGAAGAGGACCTGCACCGAGAACGGTGGAAGGAGGGACTGGGACCGCAGGTGCTTTCCCCCCTTCCTCCCCTTTCCTCTTTTCCCTCACACCGAAGGATGAATGGCGGATGAGAAGAAGGACAGGAAGTCGTTCAAGGGAGCTGTGGAAGTGCGAGGTGGCTTCGAGCACTTTTTTCTTTTTCTTTTTTTTCCCCCCCCCCCCCCCCTTGCTCAGCGCATCGAGGTAAGAAACCGACGGGTAAGATGGGTGTTTAAATTGCGTTCGCCTTCACTTTACCCTCCTTCCCCCTCTCCTTCCCCCTCTTTTTTTCCACTCGGCGGGACGCCGAACCGCAGGCGATAGAGAGCGACTACGGCCACTTTGATGCCTCTTCCTCCTTTTTTTTCCTTCCCCCCTTCTTATCTCAAGCGATACCCGAGGGCCGGAAACCCGCAGGAGCAGTTCTGAAGCGCTGCGCTGCCCCGAGGGAGGGGTTTCCTCCCCCTTCCTTCCTTTTTTTTTCTTTTCTTCCCCCCCCTTTTTTTTTTTTTTTTTTCGCGCCTACCTGGCGCACACCGGCCTGGGCAGGAGGGATTGAGATAGAGCGCCTTTTCTTTTTTTTTTTTTTTTTTTAGGCACGCCCGCGCGAAAGGAGGCACTATCGATGCAAGGAATGAGCGATCAGGGTCCCTACCACTCTTTTCTCCTCCCCCCCCTCCTTTCTGCAGACCACCGCATCAGGACAAAAGAAAGATCACAGGGGGGCGAGGTTTCTAACCTCCTTTTTTCTTTTTTTTCTTCTTCTTCTCAGTTAACGGCCAAAAGAAGTTCCCAATCGCGGCGTGGGGCACTCTTTTGGCCCTTTCCCTCCCCCCTTCTTTTCTGATGACCCCGCCATGGTGCCGTCGAGAAAGAGAAGGCAGGGATTTTTATGAGGGAGATGAGGCGGGGCCGGGCCCAGGGGCTACATTTTTATTCCCTTTCTTTTTTCCCTTCATGGTCCACGGCCAGTGGAAGGGGGAGATTAAGAAAAAGGAAAGAAAAGGGGGAAGGCAAGGAGAGAATAACGGAGTCGTTTGCCGTTTCTTTCCCCCCCCCCCTTTTTTTTTCCTCTTTTTTTCTTTGAGGAGTTCGAGAAAAGGATTAATGAAAGTTGGATATATATATTTTAATAATAATAAGTTGTTGTTTTTCTTTATATTATCTTTCCACATTTTCATTCTTTTGGAAAAAAGGGGGGGGGGGGGTGGGGGGGGGGGGGGGTTGTTTTACCCCCACAAAAAACGGGGGGGGGGGGGGGGGGGGGGGGGGGGCTTTTTTTTTTTTTGCCGGGTGGGGGCCACAACCCCCCCCAGGAATCCTTTTTTCCCCTCTTCCTTTCTTTCGCACGCAACTCCACATGCCTGGGAACGCGCACACACGCCCCTTCCCTTCTTCTTCTTTCTCCTTCGCGGGGAGTCCCTGGCTGACGGTGGGCGGAAATCGCCACATTGCAAATGGCCGTGGACAGGGGGCCGTCTTTCCTCTTTCCCCCTCCTTTTTTTTTTTGAACGCCGCCTCATCGCCCTCAGAAAGAAAAACCGCTGCCGGCGGCTGCCGCGGACCCCCCCCTTTCCCCCCCCCCTTTTTTTCTTTTCCTCGAAAGGGGCAGAAGCTGAGATTCTGATTTTCACAGCGTGCCCCACCGCCGCCGAGGAAACCTCTTTTGCTTTTTTCTTTTTTTTTTTTACCTTCGGGGGCCGCCGGCCGCAACACCGGCTCGACCCGCGCCCCCCGGGCTTTCTTTTTTTCCTTCGAGGCGTTTTTTCCTTTTTTCTTCAAAAACGCGTGGTTCGCTCCCGCCGGGTTCGGGAAATTGATCGCTCAGCGCCTGATCTCTCTTTTTCTTTTTTTTTTTCCTTACGGGCGGCGGCCTCGCGCAGGCCCGGCCCACGCAGGGTCCTTTCTCGGACGATGTGCGCCAGGGTAGGCGCAGAAAGCGCCAGGCCGCGGCGAGGAAGAGAACTGCATCATTTTTTTCTTCCCCTTTTTTTTTTCTTTCCCTTTTCTTTCCTCTTTTTCAAGAATGCCGCTGCGGGTGTTTTTCGGCCTCCTCGTCTTCTCTCTCTTCTTCCCTTTTTCTTCCGCGGAAGATTCGGCCCGAAAGGATAATGGAGTACAACCCCCAGAGTCGAGGAGGATCGGGGCCTGCGGTTCGTCCTTTCCTCTCTTTCCCCCCCCCTCCTCATGGCGCGGCGATTCAGGGGCCCAGTGAGGTCCTTGCACGCCGACGCAGGTGGATGTTTCCCTTTTTTTTCCCCCCCAACAGAGGAAAAAGAGGGTGAGGAAGAATCGAGTATTTCGCTTCTTCCCCCCCCCTTTTTTTTCCTGCTAGGAACGCGGCAGAGTGATAGAGCAAACTCGTAAAAGGTACCAACAGCGCCTTGACGACTTTTCCCCTTCCCTTTTTTTTTTTTTCCCCTTCCTTCCCTTCATCATCGGCTGTGCGTCAGGAGCTCTCTTTCCCCTTTTTCTGGGTATACGCACCTTCTTCCTTTTCCCTTTTTCCCCCGGGCCGGGTTGAAGGGGGACCGCCTTCCTCTGGACCAGCGCAGGGTCCCCCCACATCCTTTTTTCTCCTCCTCCCCTTCTCCTCCTTGACCGCAGCCAAGGCGGGGTTTCAACTGCGCCCCAATCTGTTCTTTTTTCTCCCCCCCCCAGTGAGCGCACAGGAAGAGGGGAGGGGAAAAAAGAAAATTGTCGGATAGCCGCCCAGCTTTCTCTAGAGAGGAAGAAGAGTAGGGAAGTTGCAGAGTAGGCGCTCGGAGATCGGTTGCCTCCCCCCCCTTTCAGTTTCTTAAACAGGGATTGAATTCCACTACGGGACGCAAATGAGAAGAAGTATCTTAAATGAGGTCCGGTCGTCCGGCCCACCTTGGGTTGGGTTCCTTTTTTTCCTTTCCTCCTTTTCTTCCCCCCTTCTTTCCCTTTCCCCGTATTTAAATCCAAATGGTTGCTTCTCTATGATTTTAATTAATAATAAGTTGGTTTGTTTTTTTTTTTTTTCTCTCTCTTCCCCCTTTCTCCCCCCCCCCCCCCCCCCCCTCAAGTTGCCAAAGTCACCCACAGGTTGCCGGAAGAACGGAAGAGTCATGTAAGATTAATGAATTATATTGGCGTCCCGAAGGGGGATTGACCTCCCTTTTTTTCCCTTCCCTTTCCCCCCTTTCTCATGCACGATCCGAGAGCATACTGCACTTCCCGAATCTGCTGAAACGCGGCGCGATCTGGGCGGCTATCCGACAGTGGCTTTTTCCCCCTTTCCCTTCCCCCTTTTTTTTCTTTGACGCGCGGACGATTTGAGAAGGGTTGGAACGAGGGAGGGGCGTGACGGGGAAATTCGTCATACTTACTGGTGTCTTTCTCTCCCTTTTTTTTTCCCCCTTTCCCTTTTCCCCCTCGAAAGGGGCCGGCCCTGAAACCGAGAACAGGGCCAGGGCGGGGAATTGCCGAAGGTTTTGCGGTACAGGCGCCAATTCTTTTCCCCTCCTCTTCCTCCCCCCCTTCTTTTTCCTTTTCTCAGCACGCGACGTCGTCAAAAGGAGATGTGGGAAGTGCGAGGTGGCTAGGGAAGCACGTGCGCGTTCTCCTTCCTTTCCCCCTTTTTTTCCCTTTTTTTCCTTTCCCCCCACGCGGGTCCGCTGTTGTTTAAATGAGTCGAACGGCAAAGGACCCGCACTGGCCTTCTTCCCTCCCCCCCTCCTCTATCTGATGGCACTCGGGAAGCAGAAACAGAAGGAGATCGCGCGAGAATCGGACATGAGCTCGGCGAATCTTTTTCTCCCTCCCCTCCTTCTCTCTTTTCTCCTCCTTCCCCCCCTCTTTTTTTTTTTCCCAAGAAAAGCGCATTCTGAAGCGCTGCGATGCCCCGGAGGGAGGGGGCATACAACCTTTTCTCATTTCCCTTTCCTCCCCTTTTTTTTCTTACGGGTTGGGGAGACATAAACTGGCGCAACACTTCCCCTTTTTCCTCTTTTTCTTCTTTCTCTTTTTTTTTTTTTATTTTTTCTTGCGTTGGGGGAGGATGGGAGGGATGGAGGGCCGTCCTCTCTCCATTCTTTTCCCCCCCTTTCCTGCCGGACGCTGGAGATAAGTCCCGACCACGCGGAGCGACCACGCGGTTTTTTTTTCCTTCCCTCCCCTCCCCCCCCCCTTCCTTTCCTCCCTTTTTTTGGGGCGCGGTGGTCGAGCGTGTGCGGACCGGAGGCCGAAAGTTTTTAAAAGGCGCACCTCCTTTCCTTTCTTTTTTTTCCTTGGGGCCGCTGGGGGAAAAATCAGAAATCTCAAGCTTCTGCTTCCTCTTCTTCCCTCCTCTTTTTTTTTTCCTTTTTTTTTTTTCTTCAGGGCTGGTTTTATGAGGGAATGAGGCTGGGCGGGAACAGGGAATAAACTGAATCCTTCCTTCCTCTTCCCCCCTCCCCCCTTTTCTTTTTTCCGGCCAGTGGCAGCGTGGCGATTAAGCAACAGGACAGCCAGGGACCTCCCCTTTTTTTTTCCCTTTTTTTTTTTTTTTTTTTCTGTGCGTGGGCGAGGAAAAGGGAATGGGAGTTTGCGTCGGCCGTTTTTCCGCCCAGGCTTCCTGTTCCCCCTTTTTTTTTTTTCTTTTTCCCTCTCCCTCCCCCTTTTTCCTGTAGAGATTTCCAAAACATCTAAATGGGGGGGGGGGGGAGGGGGGGGGGGGGGGGGAACTTCTTTTTTCCCTTTCTTTTTTTTGGGGGGGGGGGGGGGGAGGGGGGGGGGGGGGGGGGGGGGGGGTGTTTTTTTTTTTTTTTTGCCCCAAAAAAGGAATTAATGTGGGCAGCGACGGTCGGCACGCACCTCCCCCTTTCCCCCCCTTTTTTTCCCCTGCAACCGAACGCCGGAAAGGATTCTATGAGAGGGAGTAAATGGGCATGAAGGTGGCGGAAAATTCGGCACCCCTTCCCCCTTCCCCCCCCAGTGGAAAGGAAGGGAGGCGCAGAAAAAGCCCCGGAATTCTAATTTCTTCCCTTTCCCCCTCCCCCCTTTCCCCCCCCTTCCCTCAGAAAACGGAATGACAGGAGATGAGAGACGGGCACCCATTCTTCTTTTTTTTTCCCTTTTTTTCCCCCTTTTTTCCTCCCGAGATTTCTGATTTTAAAGGATGGGGCCCAAAAGAAGAAAGAGGAAATGCTGTGCGGCCTTTCACTTTTCTTTCCCCTCCCCTTTTCAGCACCAACCGCTCGGAACCCCGCGCCCCTTTCTTTTTTTTTTTTTTTTTGTGCTCGAGGGCGGTTGGGGCGGCGCGATCCCCCCCCTTTTGGTCGCTCCGCGTTTTTTTTTTTTTTTCCTCTCGCTCAGCGCCTGCTGAAAGCGGATAGGGGCCCCTCCTGGGCGCTCTTCCCCTAAAAAGAGAAGAAGGAAAAAGGGAAGGGCGCTCCTCTCTCCTTCCCCTCCCCCCTCCCTTCCTCCTTTTTTTTCCTCCAAGGTAGGAGAGAAAACGCAGAAAAGAAGGAGGAGAGAAAATGCAAGCATTGTTTTTTCTTCCCCCCTTTTCCCCTTTCCTTTTTTTTCCCCCCTCGACAGCAGCTTAAAGAATTGGAGATGGAGGGTAGGAATTAGGAGTAGAGATTGGATAGACGTTCTTCTACATTCTCTCTTCTTTTTCCCCTTCGTAAAATAAAATAAAATTCCTAAAGTAGAGAGGAAGAATCGCACTGCTTTTCTTCTTTCCCCCAGGCCGCAAGAAGAGGAGGGAGATAGGAAAGTGAGGTAATTGAAGGAGACTCAATTCCCCCCCCCCCCCCCCTTTTCTTTTTTTTTTTTTTTTCTTTTTGTTTTTTCCTGTCCTTCCTTTGTTTGCTTTTTTTTTGTATTTAAAGCCACATACCTCCTCCCCCCCCCTCCTCCTTTTGATTGGCCGCTGTCTCCCTTTTTCCCCCTTTTTCCCCTCCCCCCTTGCCCTCTGTGTAAGCAACTTTCTCTTTGTCCAAACTGTAACAAAGCTCCTTGACTTGTAACCCTTTTTTCCCCCTCCTTTTTCTATTTTTTCATGTACGGTCAGCAGCCATTTCATCTAGGTGTGTCTGCTTTCTTCCCCCCTTTCCTTTTTTTTGTCTTTTTTCCGTCCCTTCCCCCTCCCTTTCCCTTTTTTTGGTCTAAAACGCACCTGCGGCAGTCCCCGTTCCTTCCCCCCTTTTTTTTTGCGCCGTCTAGTTGGGTCCACAGTATGTCTTATATTTACCCTGGCATTCCTTTTACCAGCGCAGGTCTCCCAGCCTTTTTCCTTTTTTCCTTTTTTTCTTTCCTTTCGGTTGTATTCTTGTGCCCCGGCTCATACGACCCCTCTCGCGGTTCAACTGCTCCCCCCCCCTTCTTTTCCCCCTTTCCGCGCATCCACCACTTAACTTTGACCGTGAGAAGGACAGCGCTTGTATGTCCACATCCACTGTTGGATCGTGGCCTGCCCCCCCCCCCCTCTCCCCCTTCCTTTTTCCTTTCAGCAGATTCGGGGAGGAAGTGCAGGTAGGCGCTTTCTTCTTCCTTTTCCCCCTTTTTCTTTTCACCAGGGATTCGAAATTTCCCCCTTCGGGGACGACAATTGATAATTTCAGTATTCTTAATGAGAGTCCGTGGTCGTTCCTTCCCCCCCCTTTTTTTTTTCCCTTTTTTTTTTTTCCCCCCTTTCCCTCCGGCGTCGTAACCCTTTCTTATGTGTTTTAGTTTAATAAATAAAGGTGC
>Ga0179593_1533310_pt1 | contig 12525 bp, 22 predicted proteins | sample CZODoug2_1_08_16_FD_185931 | JGI IMG/M metagenome (GOLD analysis project Ga0179593, IMG submission 185931) | Vadose zone soil fungal communities from Angelo Coast Range Reserve, California, USA - CZODoug2_1_08_16fungal (PacBio error correction) | ecosystem: Environmental > Terrestrial > Soil >... | reverse complement strand
AGCATAGCCTTTTTTTTTTTTTCCTGATTTATGAAGGTACTTGGCCTCTCGGCTTTTCCAATCTTCTTCCTGCCGGGCGATAATCGTCGGACGAGCTCCCTTCCCCCACCCCTTTCTTTCTGTCCGGCGCGCTCTTTTTCCCCCTTTCCCCCTTTCAAGGTAGAGTCTAGCCACCCCCCCCCTCCTTCTCCTTTTCCTCGCACTAGGATCTTTGTTTTTTTTCCCCCATCAGAAGCATAGAAACCTTTCCTCTTCCTTTCTCTCTACTTTTCCTTCCTCCCCTTGTTTTTTTTCTTTCCCCTTTTTTCGATCATTTACCCATGCAGGCAGCCCCCTTCTTCTTTCCCTTTCTGCGCGTTTCACTTTTCCCCCTTCCGCGAGGACACCCCAAGCTGTCCGGATTTGAATTGAGAAGAACCCCCTCTTTTTTTTTTCCCCCTACCTGGACCTTTTCCCCTTTTTTTTAATAACGATAGAAAGAAGAATTTCTTTGGGGTCCCTTTTTCCCTTTCCAGTAAAGGCCTCTTTCTCCCCTTTTTCTTTCCCCATTTGTCCTCGAGGACTGTTGAGTCCGGTCGTTTTTCGCAGCACGAAAGGGCGATGCTTTTCCTTTTTTTTTATATGTTCCAAAATATTCCCTCCCCTTGCCCCTTTTGAACCTTTCCCCTGATCGACATAGCTGGACCTCCCTCTACAGCCCGTTTTTTTTGATGGCATTGCGAAAGGAGGTAGACCCTGTCGGATTTCCTTCCTTTTTTTTTTCCTCTAATAGAAATATAGGGAAAGACGAAGGTTTTTTTTTTTCGCTGAAACTTCTCTTTTTCTTGAAGAACGACGCTACCTTTCAGCCTCCTGCCAACGGAATAGAGCATGGCGTCTTTTTTTCTAGTGACCAGCATTGACTCGATCCTCGCAAAAAGGACGTCCCACCACCGCGATCGCGTGTATATAGTGCTCCCTTTTCCCCCTCTGATTCTTTGCCATTTGTGGGATCTTTCGAGCGCGCCCCCCCTCCCCCCCCCCCCTTCGTCCCGCTCTCCTGCCTTACGCCTTCCCTTTTTTTTCCCCTCGAGATGCGGACACTTCACTTTTGTTTTTTCCCGTGAATGAATAAGTCCTTTTGAGGACTTTTTCTTCCCCCCATCGAGATGATGCTGATATTCGTTACCTTTTTTTATTTCCCGCGGAAGGTACCGAACAAAGCACCCCCCCCTCGCCTGAAATGTTCTTTCTCTAATATGGAGGCGCAGTCTCCCCCATTAAGGGGAAAGTGCCCTTTTTCCCAGTGCGTTGCGGGCACCCGCCCTCCTTTTTTGCAGGTGAGGAGCCAGATTGGCCCCCTCCCCTCCCTCTTTCGCGCAGCGCCCTTCCTTTTTTTCCCCTTGGGCACTGAAAACTTTAGCTGAAGCAATGATTTTTTTCCCCTACGATTTTCTGACCAGGACTTTTTAGCAATCGACTGGCGAAGACTCCCCCCCTCGGACTTTTCTCCCCTATTTTTTAGACATGATGTTTTTGAATTAAGTAATGAAGCGCGACTGAAACACCCTTCCTGTTGGGCCTTTTTTTTTTTCCCAAGGAAATCTGATTTCCTCTTTTCTTCGCGAGCAACCTCATTTTCCGACGACGCACGGAGTGGAAAGTGCGCTTCTCTTTTTTTTTTTTTTTTTTCCATGCAGTGTTTTTACAAATGCAAAAGGGAACGGGGTCGCTCGTGAGTATGCCTTTACTTTTCTTTTTTCGGAAATCCGATTTTTTTTCTTTTTTTTTTTTCACCGACACACCGGCCTCCCCTCCCTCCCTTCTCGTCGCCAGCACCCTTTTTTCCATTTTTTTCCCCAAGATAATCAGAAGGTTTTTTTCTTTTTTTCCCCTTTTCTCCTTTCTGAGTCAGCTTTCATGTTTCCCTCTTGACAAGCGCATATAGCATGCGGTTTTTTTCTCCTTTTCAAACCAGCAACGGCTCATAATTTTAAGTTGTATGTGATCCTTCTTTTTTTTTGGGATGAGGCAGGGTCCGACGCCCCCCCCCTTCTTTTCCCGCGCAAGGCACTATGGTCCCCCTTTTCAGTTTTTTTCGGCAAGACTTGTGAGGAGACATGAACCCCTTCCCCCCCCTTATTGAGACATGAGCAGTTTAATTTTTTTCCCCCTTTGAGTGAAGACACATCTCGCGGCGCTCCCTCCTCCCTGCAGGCCGGCAGTTCCTGAACCCCATTTCTGCTGCCCGTTCTGTTGATCAGCAGCCCCATTCCCTCCCCTTTCTTCCCGTACTCTATTTTTTTCTGAGAAGGTGAGGAAAGAAGAGCCCTCCCCCTCCCTTTGCTCTAGACCCTTTTTCCTTTTCTTTGCAACGACCTAAGACCAGCCTGCGCAATCTCCTTTCCCATCTGCCGCTGTTTTTTTGGGCTCGCCCGAAATACGGCATAGGCGCTCTTTTTTTTTTCCCCCTCTGGTTGACGATTTCCGTTTTTCCCGCCTGAGGAGAGCGTCTTTTTTTTTTCCCGCATGTAACCCAGACCTCCCCCTCCGATACTTTGAAGTGAGTGGCTTCCTCCCCCCTGTTTGCCTTTTGTCTTTTTTTCCTCGCGAGGAAATACTAGATCGTCTATTTTTTTCGAAGCAAGTCGGCCCTTTTCCCCAATTTTTCTTCCCCTTTTTTTTTTTCCACTCGTACACAGAGCATCACCTCACTTCTTCTTTTGCGCGCCCGAGTTTTTTTTTTTTTTTTTTTCAGGCCTGAGACTGAGACTTCCTCTTTTGGAACTGCAGGGGAAGAACTTCTTACGCAATCTTCTTTTTCCCGGTGAGACGGAAGTTCGCCTTCGTTGATTCCCTTTTTTTCCGAACGGAGAGGTGTTGTTTCTCCTTACTTTTTCCCCTCCCTCTTTTATCGCAATGATTCGCTTTTTTTTGTTGGCCTTGAAGAATGATGTGGACGACCCCCCCCCCCCTGGTTTTTTTCCCCTCCGATTACATGCCGCTTTTCCCTTCCCCTTCCTTCCGTCGCGCCTTTTTTTTTTTTTCTCTCGGCTGACGAAAATAAAGATTTTTTCGCTCCTTCTGACTGTGGCCCTTTTTTTTCGTCGTCGCAGAAAGCCAACGCGCCCTCCCCCCCCCCTCCCCTTTTTTCTTTCACGCCTCCTTGTTGATTTTAAATGCTCGGGCGGCTTCCCCTTTCCTCAAATCTTTTTTTTTTTCCTGGACGAGATTTGAAGTACGGAGCGGCTTCTTTTTTCTTTTTCTTCCTCCCCGCTATACGCTTTTTTTTTTTTTTTTTAGGAGGAATAAGGTACACCACGTCTCGTATCCCCCCCTCTCCTCTCCTCTCTTCGCGAAAGCGGATTTTTCTTTTTTTACGCCGGTACAAGAGACGTGCTTTCCCTTTTTTCTCGTCTGAGCGTTTCTTTTTTCTTCCCGTGATGCCGACTGAATACCAGGCCCTGTGGTTTTCTTCCCCTCTGCCCGGATGTTCCTTCTTCCCCCTTCGAAACAATGATCTCTTCCCCTCCTTTTTTTTCCCCCCGCTGATGGTCGCTTTGGTTTTTTTTTCTTTTTTTGCCTGGCCCGAACACCTGCCGCGTGCTTTTTCTTTCTTTCTTCTTAGCGTGCGCCGGACTTTGGTCCCGATCGCGGCAGAGCCTCTTCCCTTTTTTTTTTTTCCCCCGTTCCCCTTTCCTGAACACTACCTGCCTCGTGACCTCCTCCCCCCCCTGGAATCTTTTTTTTTTTCCCGGCGAAGAAGTAGGGAGTAAGTCTTCCCCCCCCTCCCCCTTTTTCCCCTCCCTCCCCAGGTCCGTTTTTTTTTCCACCAATACCTAGACGACTAATGTACCGCGTCACTTCTTTTCCCCCCCCCTGCTTCGCGTCCGCCATTAAAGAAACTCTTGGCCCTTCCCGAAAGAGAGATAGGATAGAAAAATGGACATGTTCCTTTCCTTCCTGGCGACATGAGAGACTTTCCACCCCTCCCTTCGCGGCCTAAGAAATGTGTTCGAGCTCCTTTTTCCTTTTTCCCTTCCCTCCTGACAGAAGGTTCCCATTTTCCTTTCCTAGTCACTGCAAAGAAAGTAGGTTAGTATGGGCGTCCCCCACCTCCCCTTGACCTACTGGTAGAGATAGATAAGGAATTTTGGGATTTTTGTGTGTTGTTGCTTTTTTTTTTTGTTTTCTCTCTTCCCCAGCCTCTCAGACGACGCCCTTTCCCCCCTTCTGGGGCCCTATTTTTTTCTCTCGATATCAACGACCGCATTGCGACCTTACTGAGCTTTCCAGGTCGCAGGGGGTTTTTTTTTTTCCCTCCCCGCGGGACGAGTACACATACGGCCGTAACGTTGTCTTTCCACCTTTTTCCCTTTTCCGCCTGGCTGACCCAGTTTCCGTTTTTTTTTTCTTTCTCGGAGTTTCGAGGATGACCGCCCCCCTCCCCTTGATCGATTTTTCCTTTGGGAAACTGTATATTTGACGATTTCCTTCGGCGGACGGAAAACCGTTTTTTTCTCTTTCGGACCAAGACACGAGTATTTTCTCCCTTCCCCTTTTCTTCCCCCCCCGCGCAGCACGTGTTTTTGTTTCCCCTTTCCCTGGACGAAGTTTTTTTTTTTTTTTCCCGGCCTGTCTTTTTTTTACCCTTCTCCCTTGTGATGAAAGGCTTAGCCCCCCCTCCCCTTTTTTTCCCTGCCCGCACTGCTGGCATTAACGTTTTTTTCATTTTTTTCCGCATAGAAAATTATATCAGAGGACCTTCCCCTTTTTTTTTCCCTTCGGCGCGAGCCTCCCTGCACAGATTCTTTCTCTTCCCTCTACAAGGGATCAATGGATCGTCAACATGAGACGATCTCTCCCCGTCGACTAAGAGTGTTTGACTTTTTTTTTTTTTTCTTTTTTTTCCCCCTTTATCTTGCAACGTCTCGGAATGTAGAACGAAAGCTGCCTAATTCCCTTTTTTTTCCTACGCAAAATGGGGTTGCTTTTTTTCTTTAGTTGGGGGATAGCGATCTAGGACGACAGAACAGGAGTTTCTTAAGTTTTTTTTTCCTTTTCCCCTGGGGGGGATGCGAGGGTAAGGGATATGTTTCCCCGGGAAAAGAGGGGAAGCGGTTATTTCCTTCTCCCTCCCCGGAACGGGGGGAAAAAGGAAGGCTTCTCTTCTTCAGCCTTCCTTTTTTAAGGAAGGTGGGCGGACGTCCCCTTTTCCGGGAAGTAGGGGAAGGTTTCCTTTTTTTCTAATTTTTTTTTGAATACGAAGCAAGGGGAAGGGTCCCCCTTCCCTTTTGGCCGACCCTTTTCTCCGAATGGACATAGGAGGCCGAGCGGGCTTTTCTTTTCCGAGGGCTTTTTTTCCTGAAGGAGGCTTTCTGGTGGGGTGTCTTTCTTCTTCCTTTCTTAATCCGGACGAAGGAAGGAGGGTATTCCCACTCCCTTTTCCCTGGAAAGGGTCGGCCCCCCCCCCCCCCCCCCCTTTCCCGGCCGGGGAAGGAGAGGATTTTTCTTCCGGGCGAGGGGGAGGCGAGGTATTTGTTTTTTCCCTTGGTCTTTCCCCGATTTGGGCTTTCCCCTTTTTTTTCTGGGGGGGGTTCTTCTTAGAAAGATGGGCCCGACCTCTTCCCCCCCTCTTCTTAGTCCGCCGCCCCGTTCAGTTTTTTTTTTTTTTTTTTTTTCCTTTCTTGAGGACGAGCAAGGGCCGTCCCCCCTTCGTTCGATCCCCACATTTCTTCCGAACGGGGGGGGGTGGTTGGTTAGGTGGGTGTCCCCCTCTTTATCGGCCAACCCTTACGAGGTTAGAAAGGCCGCATTTCTCTTCTTCCTTTTCGGACCGGTTTTTTTTTTTTTATCAACCTTCCCCTGAGGCCCCAAGAGGAGGATTTTTTTTTCCCTTTCTCCGACGCGGCCTTCTTTGATTTTTTTTTTTTTTTTTCCCGCGGAAGGGATTGGAGGGATGCTTTCCTCCCTCCCCCCTTTCTTCCCTTCCTTCCTCTTCTCTTCTCTTTTTCATCCTCCTTCTCCCTCTTTGTCTCGATGGGCGGCGGGAAAGGATACGCAATCCGGCGCGGGCCGTAACCCTCCGCCTTTTTCTGCGTCCCTGCCGCGGTCCCTTCAAGCCCCCCCCCTCTTTTTTGTTTTTCCGCCCCGGTCGCAGAAGAAGGAGAGGGGTTTTCCTTTTTTTTCTTCGTTTTATTTGTTATAGATTTCAGTTCTTCTTTTTTTTCTTTCTCGACGGGGAGGCCTTCTTTTCTTCCTCCTTCCGGGCCTTCTCATTTTTTTTGCGGGCCGGAATAAGAATAGTAGGCCGATGAAAACCTTTCTTTCGGTTCCCCCCCTCTTTTCCCTTTCGTTCCTCCGGTAGGAGGAGAACACATTTTAGGTTTTCCTTTTTTAATAAATAGAAGTAGGAATTATTTTTTCTCCTTTCTCCCTCTCTTAGGACAGGCTTTTTCACGTTTTTTTTTTTTTTCCCCCAAGAAGAAGCTTTTTCCCCTCTTTCCCCTTTCGACGCAGTCCCCCGACTTTTTTCTTTTCCGTGATCGGGTCCGAGGAAAGGAAGAAAGATGTTCCCCGCCCTTTCCCCTTCTCTTCCCCCGCAACGAAATTTTTTCGCTTTTTTTTTCGAAAGGCGGGCTCGTAGGAGAACTCCTTTTCCCCCCCTTTCCGGAAGGGTCCCCCAGGTCCCCTCTCCCCTCTTTTTGGTAAACAGGTAAGACGCGCCCCCTTTCCCCCCCTTCCCCTTTCCGCCGAGGGGTCGCCCCTTTTCTTTTCCCCGGTAGTGAGAGGCGGTGTTCCCCTTTTTTCCCCTGGCAACGTGAATCCCTTTCTTCCCGGATTCCCGAAGGCGACCTTCCCCTTTTCCCTTGATGCTCGCTCCCCCATTTCCTTTTTTTTCTTCGATGTTGTTTGACGTAGCTATCCTGGCTCGTCCCTCTCTCCCTTCCCTTTTTCCCCCCTCCGGTTTTTTCCCCCTTTCCCCTCCCGGGCTGAATCACGGTAAATCAAGCATTCCTTTCTTCCTTTTCTTTTCTCCTTTTCCTCTTCCGACACTCCGTTCCCCCCGAGTTGGTTATTACACCACCGGTTCCCCTCCCCTTCTTTTGCCTCAGGTCCTTTGCTTCCCCCTTATGAGGCTAGATATTAGTGTTACTGGTTTTCCTTCCCCCCTCCCTTCGGCAACTCTTTCCACCCTCCCCTTTTTTTTCGGTAACACGGGGAAAGAGGAGGAGGATTCTCGTCTGCCCCTTTCCCTCCAGGCGGAAATGACCGTCTTTTTTTCCTTCCACGTTACGGCCGGATGGTGGAAGGAAAGCTTTCTTTTTTTTTTCCCCCTTTCCTCTCCTCGGACCCCCCTCTTCTTTTTTTCGCAATGAGGTAGTTGATGTAGATTAGGGAGGGTATTTCTATTTTCTCTTTCTTTTCCCGCAGGGGAGGTTAGTATGAGCTTTATTGCTTCTATCTTCCCCCCCCCTCCTTTCATTGGGCCTCCAGTTTTCTTTTTTTCCGGTTCAGTTGAGTTCGAGGGAATTAGGGCGTGGGGAAAGACGAAACCCTCCCCTTCTCTTCCGTTTGATGGTTCCCCCCCCCTTCCCCCCGGGGCGAGAATGGCCCGGAGAATTGCGTTCTCTCTTTTTTTCTTTTCCCTTTGCTCAGTCGCGGAACCTTTTTTCCAACCCCCCTTCCTTTCCTTTTCGCGCTCGCGGAGGAAAATCGTGTCGGGAAGGGCTCTTCTATCTTTTGAGGGACGTTTCATGCCTTTTTTCTTCCTTCTTTTCTTCACCGGGGTGAGGGGCGGTAAGGGAAATTAGGCAATAATTCTTCGCGCTCCCTTCCTTTTCCTTCTTTCTTATAATGGGTAGTTTCACTCTTTTTGTAGCTTCCCCTCCTTTTTATCCGCCGCGTCCGACAAAGGGCTCAGGGACGCCGGACTCTTTTTCCTGTTCTCAATGCCTGTCCGTCCGTCCCTCCCCTTCTTTTTTTCCATCTCGACGGAAAAAGTTGAAAACGGTAAACGTGCTTGCGGGACGCGGTCCCTTTCTTCCCCTTCTTGTCGGCCGAAGCGTCCGTCTTCCCTCCCTTTTTCTTTTCCTCTTCAACAATACGATTCGCGGGGACGATTTCTCCGATGTCTCCCCTTTTTCCCCTTTCCCTTCCTGCCCTCGGTTTCTATAGGTTTTCCTTGCTTTCGAGGAGCGCCGGCCCCCTTCCCCTCGCTGCCCTGGCTTTCTTTCCGAGCAGGCGAAAATGGTGAAGGCAAAGGTCTCTTTTTTTTTTCTGAGGCGCTTTTATTTCCCTCCTTCCCCTTTCTTTTTTTCTCGCTTGCGACATTTCTATTGATTTTCGTCGCCGAGGCTCAGCGACTCCCTCCTTCTCTGGGCAAGTCCTGGCTTTTCCCTTTCCTCCCGCGGTGGTGCGCCAACAGCTGCAGGCAACGCGGAGCGCATTCCTTTTTTTTTTTCTTTCCTTTTCCACCCCCCCCGGCCCCCTTTCTTCCCCTTTTGGGCAGATAAGATTAAAAGCCGCCAACCTTTTTCCCCCTCCCCTTCTTCTTTCTTGCTCACTAATTTTTCCGCACCCCCTTCTTTTCTCTTCCCTTCCTGGTGCGGTGGTGATGGAGATATTAGGCACAGTCGGGGGGGCTCTCCTTTTTTTTTCTCCATTTGGGGGGGCGCGAGGCCGGGCGCGCCACCCTTTTTTTCATGCGTTTAATCTTCCCCTTTTGACGAAATGATTCCAGATGCACCGCTTCCCTCCTCTTTGGGCGTTTTACCCCTTCCGGCTGCGGCGGATTTTTAGTGAAGATGTTACGCCGAACTGGCCTTTTTTTTTTCCTTCCCCTTCCTGCAGGCGCCTCAATGTTTCTTTTCTTCCTTTTTTCCCCTCGGGTCCACAAACAATATCAACGAAGCGAAACAAAACCTTTTCCCCTCCTTTTTCTTTTTCTCTTTCGCGGCAGTCTTCTGAGTTCCCTTTCCCCCTTCCTTTTTTCTTCGTGAGCGAAGAGGAGTTGAGGAAGAAGAGTCCCATGGCGTGGTTTTTTTTTTCCCCTCTTCCCCGGACCGATTCAATTTTCCTCCTCTTTTTTTTTCCTCCCTTTTCTCTGGCCGCCGGGGGAGAGGAAGTGCTGATCGCCGGCGCCTCTTTCCTGACCCATTCTGCCCCTTCCTTCTTTTCCATCCGTTGCTTTTTCGCACAGAGATTCTAAAAGCGAATGGGCGAATTCTTTTCCCTTTTTTTCTTGTGACCTTCGCCCTCCTCCCCTTTATTCTGTCGTGGAGATGGTAAAATGGGAGGGTGCTGTGTCTTCTTCATTTCACGGTTGTCCTTGTGGTTGTCCTCTTTCTCTTCTTTTTTCCTCTCCTTCGAGGAGGAGGAGTGGCGGCAACCTTTTTCCTTCGCTACCTAGTTCCTCTTCCTCTCCCTGCAAAGGAAGGAGGAGGCTGCGTTCTTTTCGATGAGAAGAGCCTTTCTTTTCCCCTCACGCGTCCCCGCTGTCCCCTTTTTTTTTCTTAGGAAAAAAAGGCTTTTGTTTTTTTCGTCCACTTTTTTCCCTTCCTCCTCGCGAGGTGGGCGGCCGTTCATCCCCCCGTTGTGCCCCCCCTTTTTTCCTGGGTGATTCACATCGAGGGGCCGTACCTCAGTCGCGCGCGCAAATGGCTTTCCTTTTTTCTTTTAGGGCTTTTTGGTTTTTTTCTTTTTCTGCTCGGGTGGCATTTTCCCCTGGCCTTCCTCCCCAGCCCCCCCTCCCCCTCTCCCTTCCCCTTCTCCCCTTTTTTCCCTTGGTCTCCGCGGGGACACACGAAAGCCACCTATGCCGTTCCTTTCCCACCTTCACGCTGGAGAAAAACGGACTCAACCGTCCCCATTCCCCGCAGCTTCCCTTTTCGATCTCCCTGTTGCCCTTTTCCTATCCCCCCCCACCCTCTGGTGCGGGAATAATAGTAGATGGCGGCACACCTTTTTTTTTTTTTTTCTCCCCATTTTCTTAAACTCCTCCCCTTCCCCCCCTTCCTCTTCCGGAGTTGGACCAAACACCTCTTTTTTTTTCCTCCCTTTTTTTCCCTCTGTCCCCCTTCTCCCTGTGTCGACATGCGTTGGAGAAATGCAATCTCCGTGCTCGGGCTTCTTTTTTTTCTTTCTTCTTTTTTTCTCCCCCAGGGTCCGGCCCTCTTATACTCGCTCTCTTCCCTTTCCTTTTTTCTCTCTTGCTACTAGACGACGAGGGGGAGCAACGTCCTTCCTTCCTTTTTCCCCTTTTTTTCCTTCTGCCCCTTTCCATTTCTTTCTGCGTATAAGGCGCCTGGAAATAAAATTTCACGGTAGGTCTTCCCTTTTTTTTTTTTTCTCTCTCTTTATTTTCTTTTGGTCCTTTTTCCTCCCTTTTTCCCTCCTCCTCCTCCAGGGGATAATTGCATGGTAAATTCTCCCCCGGTTTTCTTTTGTTGTCGAGATGATTTTCTTTCATGGAGAAACCACACTGTTCTTTTTCTTTTCTTCCCCCGATTTTTTCCCCTTTCCTCCCCCCTATCCCTGTTTTTTTGAGGATGTTTCGGTGAGCGACACCTCTTTCCCCCTTTTTTTCCCAATTGGTCCTTTTCTTTTTCCCCTCCTCCCTGTCATGAGAAATAGGTGCTTTTCCTTTTCTCCTTCCCTCTTTTTCCTTTCCTCTCTATTTCCCCGGTTTGGTTTTTTCCTTTTCTTCTCTTTTTCTTTTTTTCCCCTTTCTCTTTTACCCGTCCCCGCAAGCCCTTTTCTTTCCGGTTTGGGGAACCTTTTTTTCTTCCCCTTCCCCGGCGCCCCCCTTTCTTTTTTGAAGGGCGGACACCACGAGCATGGACTTAAGGGATGGCAATTGCGTCTTCCTTTTCTTTCTTTCTTTCTCCATGCCATCCTCTTTCCCCCCTCTTTTTTTTCCCTCCCCGATGAAGGTGATTGAGAAGTTAAATGCAGCTCGTCCTTTTTCCCTCCTTCTTTGGCCGGTTAACCAAGTCCTTCTCCTTTTTTCCGCCGCAAGGCCGATGGCGCTTTCTTTCCCTTATTGTTTCCATCGGATCTTTTTTTTTTTTTTTTTTGGGACTTAGAGAGCCGCTCTTTCCCCCTTCTGCGGCGTGGACATCATGGCATTTGAAAAGATGGAGTGAATCCTTTTTTTTTTCCAATTGGCGTCCCCCCCTTCTTCATAGGTGTGGGAGGGTAGTTTTTCTTTCTTCTTCCGGCCCCCGCTGTCCCCCCCCTTTTTGTGGGAACTTAAGGGGCCCCCTTTTTCTTTTTCCTCCTTCTGCGTTTTATTTTTCTTTCTGGTGCCCGAGGGAGCGATCGCATTTCCCCTCTTTTTTCTTTTCACTTTGCGCTCTTTTTCCCCCTCTTTAATGCCCAGACGCCCCTTTTTTTTCCCCCCCCGATTTTTTTTTTTCTTCCCCCCCGCCGCGAGGTTTCCCCCCTTATTTCTTTTCTTTGCCGTGTTTTTCTCCTTTTCCTTCCCCCAGGAGAAGCGGTGGGTTTTTTGGTGCGAAGAGGATTTCTTTTTCCCCCTTTTTCCTTTTTCTCGCGGATGTACCCCCCCCCCCCTTTCTTTTTTTCCACATCACGGAAGGCCTCCCCCTTTCCTTTTTAAAAGGGACAGGACTCAACTCCCTCCCTTTTTTCTGGTTCCAGAGGAAGAGAGGGTGCGTTGCCTCTTTTTTTTCTTCTTTGTGAGAGGAAACTTTTTTCCCCTGGGAGGAAGGAGGAAAATCCTCTTCCAAGTCGAAGGTTCTTTCTTCCCCTTCCCCCTCCTGAGAAGAAAAGATAATCATATGTTTCTCCCCCGGTGGCGGAGGTCTTTTCCCTTCTTTTCTCCAAGGGAAAAAGGAGAATTCTCCCCCCCCTTTTTGTTTAACAAGAAAACCCCTTCCTCGGGGAGGAATTAGGTTTTTTCCCTCTTTTAGAAACGTCTTCCTTCTTTTTTTTTTATCGCAAAGGACCGCCCTGCTGAGAGCGATCTCCCCCCCATTGTGCGACGCCGGGCTCTTCCGAGAAGAGGACTCCCCTCCCCCCCCCTTTTCCCTTTGAGAGAAAACTCCAGCGGCGCTCACCCTCCTTCTTGACCTTGAGGCGAAGGCAATCCTGCTCTTTCCCCCCTGTTCCTTCGTAAAGATGAAAGTACATTTTTTTCGTGACAAGTAAGAGAAGAAATAGGAGCTTCCCTTCCCTCCTCCTTTCCGGGAGAATGATGCAGGGGGCTTTTTTCTCCCTTTTCTTCGTCAGTTAGAGACCCCCTTCCCCTTCTTCGACGCGAGCGAGGCGATTCTTTTCCCCGCAAGCTGAGATAGGGTGCCTTCTTTTCGATCCAGGTCGTCAGGGGCCCCTTTTTTTTGCGTCTTGAATCGTGAGCATCACCAGCGCCCCTTCTGGGCGACAGTCCCCCCCCTGAGAGAACTGCTCCCCCCTTTGGATCTTTTTTTTCCTGCACCCGACGCGGAGATTCCGGCCCTCCCCCCCCCCCCCCCTTCTCCCTTACGGATGGAGATCGTACACGAGCTCCCCCCTTCGAGGTGAGCC
>Ga0179593_1295308_pt1 | contig 12525 bp, 13 predicted proteins | sample CZODoug2_1_08_16_FD_185931 | JGI IMG/M metagenome (GOLD analysis project Ga0179593, IMG submission 185931) | Vadose zone soil fungal communities from Angelo Coast Range Reserve, California, USA - CZODoug2_1_08_16fungal (PacBio error correction) | ecosystem: Environmental > Terrestrial > Soil >... | reverse complement strand
TTTTTCTTTTTTTTTTTTTTTTTTTTTTTTTTTTTTTTTAAATCCAAGGAGCGGGCACCCCCGTCCCCTTAGAAAGTCGACAATCCTCTAAGGGCCCTGATGGTACTTGAACGTTTTGCAGATTTTTTGTTCCCCTACTGTTTTGATTTGCTTTGATTTTTGGATATCCTCGTCTCTCCGCTTAGGCGAAAACCCACTTTTTCCCACTCTTTAGTTGTTGATGTCCGTGCTGTTTTTTTTTTTTAGGGATAGTTTATCGAGGAGTTCACAGTGAGTCTTTTTTCCCGGTCCATCGATCGTTTCAATTCTTTCATCACGCATTTTGATTCGTAGTCTCGCTATGACAAGGAAGGATATGTTTTTTTTTTTATTTCCACGCGATTGCTATTTGTCTCAATGATGACTCGCCCTGTCCTTTCCCTTTTCATTGCGGAGTTAATATCGGTTGAGATCCAATTTTCCCTTGAAACACTCCTCGGCACACATGGAAAGTTTCTATAAGGTGGAGGATTCCTCCGAACTGTGCGGTTCCTGCTTTATATCAGAGATCATACTCTGACCGCATTAGACTTTGCTGTTTCAGCCGTTTTGCTTTCTGTTTCTGTTCTTGCGGGTGATATTTCGCCTTCTCCCCCCGCGATGTGTGCGCCATTCTTTTCCTACCTCGGATTCGTTTCACCCCAGATTATCCCAATATAATCCCGTCGAAGGTGCGGCTTGTCGATTATATTTCCCCTCTTAGAGGCCACTCAACTTTTTCCGTACATTGATGACACCCTAAAGAAAAGAATGAGAAAGATTTTTTTCGACCCCCTAACGACGATTGTGGCCCGCAGTCTTCTTTTTTCCCTCTTTTCTTCAGAGACTCGGATCCACCTTCCTTTTCCCTGTCGAAGACTTGACAAAACGCGGTCGCGACGAGGGCAGCTGTGTTAGACCTTCCTGCTTTCCTCTCACGTCTTTTCGCCTTTAGGACCCTCCCACCCCCTTTTTTTTTTTCCGCAACTCGCACATTGGACTTAAATATTTCTCCCCCCCTTTCTTGAAAGCCTCTGGAAGAATTGGAATGTTCCTTTCCCTGCTTTTCAAACTGCTTTCCCCCAGTCCTCCTCACTCAGAGACTCTTTCCTTTTCCCTTCATTGCGCGAGTGCCACTTGTTTTTTTTTTCGCTCCCCTTGTGCGTTTGCCGTCAGCGACACGTTCGTTGAGGGTGAGGATTCGGAATTATGAGGTTTCGAGAAAATCTTTTTTGATGGTCTCCGGTTTCCTCCCCCTCCTTTCTGTGGGTCAAGTAAGCTTTTGTCTCCTCGTCCATTTTTGTTTCGTATGATTTTCCTTTTTTTCCCGACGCCGAAGCGTGATGAACGTTGTTTTTTAAGTCTTCAAGAAGCCTTTTCCTTCTCCGATGAAGGTCGGATCGCTTTTTCCCCAAAACTAAGGATTTGGTGCTGGCCTGAACATGGGAACCTCACGATAAGCTGGACATGAAGACCCTTGTGCCGCAGAGAAACCGGCGTCTGGACTTTGGCCTTTCTTTTCCCCCGTCCCCCCCAAAACCATCATTCAGCCCCTCAAGGCCCAGGTCATTCAGTCCGTGAGGACCAGCTGTCATACCGGGGACACCCCTTTTGAAGACTTTTTTTTTATTTCCAGTATCCGATGCGCGACGATCCAAAAGACCTCGTCGATATGCGATAACTTCTTATCCTGTTTTGGTTACCTTGGTGACGCTCTCTGATCTATGTACCAGGCGGAAAAATCGCTGGGCGATCTTTTTCCCCCTTTCCTTCAAGGACCCTCTCCTCTCCTTTCAACTTTGTTAATTGCGACTCCGTGTCCCCTTCTTTTTGTGTTGTGCCGCGGGCGTGTCTTCGTTTGTTATTGATCATAGTCTCTGCTACACCATTAGGGTTTACTCCTAGCCTCCAAGGCAATTTTCTGAGGCGCAGTAACTGATTCCTCTCTTCTCCCTCTTCCAGGTGAAGCCGTTATTTCCTACTCCTTCGGTCGTTCCCAAGCTGCGAAAGATATAAACCAATATTTTTCTTTGGTTCAGGTTTCCATATGCTTTGTCCTGTTCCTTCGCTACGTAAACTTTTCCTCTCCCTCTCCCTCTATCAGTTTTCTTTCTTTTTTTCATTTCCCGTCACAAACCCGACCCTCTCTTTTTGTGTGTCGTCTCGGATCGATTATTTGACAATCAACCTCATCGACAAGTGAACCCGAGTTTTCCTTTCCTGGCAGTCTTCTGAATGTTCCACGCCCCCCTTTTTCCCTGCTTTCGAGGACCGGCCCGACCGATGAAGATTTTTTCCTCCGAATTACTTTTCAGCTGGTATGCGCGGATGACGGTCTTTGCGCCTAGGAAGACTCCTACGATACCCTCTATGTTGAAGCGCTCCTGGGTTTCCCTCTTTCTTCTCTCCTACCTGGGACTCGAATAACCTCTTTTTCCCCTGACGAAGATGACCCCTTTTTTGACGCTTACAGCGAGGACACCCACAGCATCATGCATGTCCCCCCCCTTAACAAAGTGATGATATCTTATTCAATTTTTGAAGGACCTCTTTTTTCCTCTCTCTCGGCCTTAGCCTGAATTGTCCGGTCCCCGATCTGCGACCCAGATCTTTTCTGCAGCCACGTATCTTAGTTGCTTTGGAAGTCATTTCGTGTGGTTTGATCGTCGCGCCTGACCCTATTTCCAACAAGGGATTTTCCTTCTCTTTGGTATAACAACTGCTCGCGCCTTTTTTTGACTATGCAATGGATGTTCTTTTTATTGATCAAACGTGGAGCCCTAACAGGGCATCCATGAGGCCTGCACAGGTCTTCCGGCCAAGGACGTGCTTTGTGACGGTTCCCCCTTCTCTTCCTGCACCTGGGCAAGGTGCCGATCTTTTCCATTCTAAATACGACCCTTCTTTTACTCCAAAAACAACGTTCTTCTATGCCTTTCCTCGAGGATAAGCTGCCCCAGCTCCTTCCCCTGCCTTATGACAGGACGATTTCCACCATAGGAAGCTCTTTTCCTTTTCCACCTTCTCTGGTCGCGCTGCGCACCTTGCAACCTTTTTTTTTCCCCCACCCACCGGTCATAAGATTCACTTTATTTTCACCCCGTCGTGTCGCTGACTGACGGCACATCGTGACTCGGCACGCCGAGCCCACGATGTCGGTTCCACCTGCAGGCCACCACGCCTCTAAGCTAAGTTTGCCCCTTTCTTCTTCCTTTTTTTTTCAGGCCGTTAGCCAAGGCAGCGGCTCCCCTTTTTTTCACTATTTATATCCCTGCCAGGGCGACAAAATGAGTGGACGGACCTCACGGCGGAAACTAGTGCTTGTTCGGTTCTGAATGCCCCCCGCTTGCCCAATAGGTCCCTCTCTTTTGTTCCCCCGCTTCCGCGTGCTTTTTTTTCGTTTTGCAGTTTGACCCCCAACACTTGTTCCTCCATGGCCATTTTTCTTTTTGAAAATGGTTAACAGGCTTCTCTTCTTTTGCTCGAGAGAAGTTTCTCTCTCTTCTCTTTGTCCGCGTTCGCCTTGTCGCACCCTCTTGAAACCCTCATCTCTTGATAACAACCGATATTTGAGAGAATAGTTGGTCTTTACCCAAGATCGTAGTCCTTTGCTGGCGCACCCCAGTGCTTTTTTCCTTTCTCCCTCCAAGATCAGAGCGCTGTTTTTTTTCCCGCCAACCCGAAGACTCTTCAAATTTCCCTATTCGTTCCGATCACTTATGCGCAGCTCGGATGAATGCTTACTGACATTTCTGGCTGACGGGCCGCACAAATTTTTGCCTTTCCCCCTTTCCATTTTGCCTTGGGGACGTGTTGAAGTGGCTCACCCCTTACCATGAAGTCTCTCGAGCAAAACGACGTAAAGCGGAGGCGGAGGTCATTTGTTTCTTCTCGAAGTCCGCTAATCAGAGGGATTCCCGACTACCCAGCAATTTTCTTTTCTCCTCTCCTCCTCAAGATTAGCGCTGCTTGCATAATAGTGACTGGCCCGAGAGTATGTACCATCCTGATTCAAAACGGATCCCCCCCTAAGAGAGGCCCCTCTCTCCGTCTCTTCAGTGGGATTTTCCAGACAGCACGATTTTTCCTTTGCGATCAAACGCTTTTCCCCTTCCTGAACACTGTTTCTCTTTACAACCCTCCCCTCTCGGCTTCTCGGAGTTGCATGTTTTCTCATGTACCCTTTTGCAAGTTTTCTGGCTCTCTCTTTCCCTTACTCCGTTTTTGAGAGATTAACATCCAAAAGACGTGCTGCCCCCCCCCTTACCTTCTTAGATTGCCTCCTCTATCCAATCGGCGCGATGGCGACCACAGACATTTTTTCCAGTGTTCCACATCCCTTTTTTGATTTTGGTCGTCGCCGCAGGGCTTGTAGCCAGGCCACTCACTCGTGCGTTATTTCGCTTTTTTTCTGTGGACGTTTTTGTGATCGATTTTCTTCAATTTCTCGGGCTCCATCCATCGATCTTGCAACAAATGCGCTAGTCGAACTAAACTTTTTTTTTTTTTTCGTTAGTTTGCGTTTGAGAACAAGTCATTCGTATTCCCTTTGGTGAATCAGCGAGGAGCTGCCTTGAGAATTCCCCCCTTTTTATTTCCCCTACCCGCCTCGTGTAGACTTGTTGTAAGACGAATCTTTTTCGAGCATCCACGCCCCAATTAACTTCCCCCCTTTATGTCTCTGAAACACCAATTCGCCCCCCGTCGTCGCCGACAACCGCTAGGGCACTCTCTTGCGAATAATGATCTGTCACTCTTATAAAATATTTCTTTGTGCAGGTCTCTTCTTCCTTCTCTTTTCGTGAATTGATCGCCTCACACCCGAGAGTTTTTCGGATTCCAGAGCCCAAATTTAGGGATTTTCGAACACCAACGATTTCTCATCTCTTGTTGTTTGACGAGATGACTTTTTTTTTTCCTCCTTATGTTCGACTCAGACCCTTTTTCCTACAATCTGCCAGAAGTTCCGAAACGAAACTCTGATCCCGGCTAAACAATTGACGTGGTGCCCGCAGTGCATTTCTCCCGATTTTTTCTCCCCCCTCTTTTTCCTAGATAAACCGTCATTAGTCTTCCTTGACCCCCCCAGCAGGCTAGCCTCTTGTTTGGCATAGAACGTTGTCAGATACTCTTTTCCTGCCGTCGTTTGACCGACGTCCAACCCAGTTTGTCCGCATGATGATATACCTTCCTCCCTTATTTCATGAAACGCGAACCCTGCGCCTTGGGCCATAACGGGGTAATCCATGATAGATTAATCCACTGTTCCGAGCTACGATGAGTCATGTCAGCTGCGACATTTTCTATTGATGCTTTTTTCTGACTTGCTTTCTTTCCTTCTCTACGTTTCGGTGAGCGGGGGTGAATCCACGATCTTCTTTTGAATTGGACTCGTTTAACGGAAAAATCTTTTTGCAAGGGAGCAGGGTTTCATCCCCGGGCCACTCGACTTGGTCCCTTCTCCTCTTTCCCTCCTCGTCAGGGGGTCAGTAGAAGCTTGAGTTTTTCTTCCCTCCGTTTTGTTTCCTTTCGCTTTAGAAATGTTTTTTTTCAAGCTACCAGATTGTCGTCCTCTTGAATCGATGATCCGTCCATCCCCTTTCGGGACTTGCCCAGTGAATGACGCCCTCGCCGGGGGAAACCGTTGGAAAACGATGGCTGAAGACTTTGACGCAGTGCACAGGTCTGGGTCTCCCTTCGCACAACCATCCTTGCCTGTAAAGGACCTTCCCCCTTCCCTTCTCCCTCTGAATTAGGGCGAACGGCAGCTGCTTCCCTCACCGTTCCTCCTGACCAGCCGGGGCAAAAATTATAACGATCCACCCGACAATAGCTATCTCCATTGAAAAAGATTCCCTCCCTCTCCCTTGTGTTTCCTTGCAGCAATTAGATCTTCCTTTTTTCTTCCCGGCCGGATTCAATGATCGTCCGATCGTGACCTATTCCGTCACCATTCCTTGCACAGATCTTCACACTTTTAATGAGTGACCCGTTGCGCTGTTTTTTTGCTCTCGCCGCGGCTTGCAGCGTTTTTTCAGGTCATTGATTTCTAGTTACCATCGAGCACCTGTCCAAAGTTGAGCGCATAAAGACTTTTTTGCTCAGGTGACGATCCTTCCGCTTGTCCTTTCTTTTTTCTCCTCCTTTTTCGCAAGCTGACGATCTAGTTTGTTCTGTTGGTCCTTCCATCTGCTTGTCCTCGGAATTTAACTGAAATGTTGGAAACCGTCGAACTCATTCCGGCAAGGCCACCCTCGGGTCTCTTGGAAGAAAATTTCCTTTTCCCTTTTCCGACGCTCCTTTTCTCCCTCTGTTGTTAGATTACTAGGCCTTTAGACCTTCCAAGTTTACCGAACCAATGGTGGTTCTGGAGGTCTTACGCTGCTTAAGCACCCTTGTTTTCCTTTCCACGTTCCCACCATAGATGGACTAGGGTTTACCAGGAGGTGGATACTTTTTTTCTTCTCTTACTTCCGGTCTGCGAAGCCGAGGTTCATCCCGATTTCACTGTATTCGTCAATGGAGTGTCTCCTTGGCTTCCGAATCATCGCACGAAACTGGTCATGCTTGCTTCTACCCTAATTGAGGATCGAGACTTTGATAACGAATGAGGAGCCTCCTTCCCTCTTCTTTCTGATGCGCCACCCCACAAGCCCCGGGATTTTCGTAAAAAGGTTTTTCAGATCGTATTTGATGGTCGAGGTAAGAGTTTACTTCTCGCCTTTTTTTTCCCGTCGCTCTGAATTGTCCGGCTTTCTTTAGTCAATGCTTTCGAGTAAAGCTTGGCCATTTTTTCAATTTCTCCTCTTAGGATACGGCGGTTTGTTTACTCTGTGACGGAGCTGTCGATACTTGACATCCCAGGTTTCCTTCGATGGTTTTGCCCGGGATACTACCAATCATGTCCCTCCTTTCCTTCTCTATATCAGATGCACTTCGGCTTTGTACTTTCCCCAGGTGATGAGTTTTTTTTGCCATGGCAGCATGTTCTGCGCACAAGGTTTTTCAGCCCAGGATTTCTTCGTTTTCGTCACTTTTTTCCCGGCCTACTTTCAGCATGCAGCCGCCTTTCCCTATCCCCCTAGCTCAAAGACTACGCTTCTCTTTACGGCTTCAACCCTTTCTATCGACCTCCGTCAGTTCGGAGGTAACGCTCGCATATGCCCACCTTGCTTCACCCTTCTCCTCCTTCCCCATCCAACGGCGGTGTCGCTCATTTGCGCCACTCCCCCTGGCACAGATTTTTAAGTAGTTTTTCCCCTCATAAGATTCACCATGTGATGCACCCACCAGATCACAGAAAACGTGTTCGGCCCAGGAAAGCTGCTCCTCCAGCGCCCCTTGTCCGCGTGCAAGGTTACTTCCCCCTCCTCCTCCTCTTTCGCCAGTGTGTAACGCATCCAGCATTCTTTTCTGCGCGTTAGAGGAATTTTTGGCGGACATATTTATTCATCAGGGGTACAAACGGGACGGCATAACGGAGCCAAAATCTGAGCGCACGGGCGATTTAGCCTACTATCCCCTTTCCGCGCGAGTACAGTGACATGGTTTTCCTTTTTATGAAGCAGCGCGGGAAAGTTTCCTGGTGCGCAAATCTGCGTATTGCACACACATTCTGTTGAAATGGGATGAACCCCCCTCCCCTTTTCTCATCTTTGATCGGTTTGGCAGTGCTCTATAGCATTGTCGTGCCGCGCGAAGTAGTATCGGCAAATGTTCTGTCCATCGAAAATGCACCTCCTGCGAGCCCCCCCTATATGTTGTTGGTCGACAGAACTTCTTTTTGGATAGTTCCTTTCTCCGCAAATCTGATGCGGTGTGTACATTGCCCAAGCTTTCCGAGCGGCAGAGCAAACCTGGCCTTACGTCCCCCTCCTCTTTCTATCTCTCGATAAGTATGCTCTCCTCTTTTTGCACATTACCCGGTTATTTTTTTTGACGCAAATTATCGGACTTAAATTTGCCCTAATATGATGGGTCTGAGTTGGACAGTGCCTCCCACTTCCCTCTTCTCTTCATCCGAGCACATTGAAAATTTCCCTTTGGTTCCTTCGATTTGGATCAGTTGGATGACGAGAGCTAATCGCGCTGATTCTGTATGATTGTTGCGAAACCCCAGTACGAATCCTGTTCTCTCTCTTTGTGCCATCTCTCTGGATTGGTCCCCTGGCATCTCTCTTTATTGTCCAACCCACCCCTCCCCTACCCCCTCGATTCACTCATTACCCGCTACTGGTCCGGTCCCCTCCCGAAGCGCGCAGCCTATTTGAGCTCCCGCCAACCTTTCAAACTTTGAAACTGGCAGCAGGCTTTTTCCCCCCTCCCCATCCGGTTATCGTTCGCCATTGATTCTGAGTTTTGAAGGTTACTTTTGACTTTAGGCTTGTCTTAAGATCTCCTCTCAGTTGTGTTGTTGATTTCCCTCTCCCCCCCCTGCCTCTTCGGAAAGTATCGACACGCTCTGCCTTTCAAATTAGCTATAGTACCGCGAGGGTCGTTGGACAGAGAGGGCCCAGTTCCCTTGATTGCTATCTTGTGGCTTCCCTCCCTCTTCTTCCATTTATGCTGTTCGGCGGACAATCCCCCCTCATTTTATATTTCTCGTTCCGCGTTTGGTTCGGTTGTCTTTTGATCGAGTAGTTGCGCCGTTTTTTTCTCCAGTCCTAGAATTCTCTTCCCCCCCCCTCCGATAGTACTTGAATTTTTAGTCTGCGCCGCCAAGTATCGTAGTCAGGTGCCGTTAATACAGCGCTGCTGCTGCGGCCTCCCAAACTGAGGCCCCACTCTCCGCTTTTTCGTGTCCGTCTGGAAGTTCTTTTTCCCTTTCTTTTGGTACTGTTCACCTTTCCAACTTCGAACACTAGTTCAACCATCCCGATAATTCTCTTCGACATGTATCCGAGGTACGCAGGTCCATCGAGTTATAGCATTTTCTCCTCCCCCTCTGAGTAAATTGCACCAGGTCTTTTTTGCTTCTGTCCCCGATGCTTCTCTTGGAATTCCTCCTTCACGCCCCGCGATTGTACCAACTCCTTTTTCCCATTGGAACAATCCCTTTTTTTTCCCCATAGTTCGTTTCTTAAGGTGTTGTGTATTCATGTTCGCCACACCGTCAAGACTCTTGCCCTTGACCCCCGTTCACGAAAATGCGATCTAAGGCTCGAATCGACCCAAAGCCTGATCCGCGTGCGAATTTCTTGGGGGCATACTCCGGGTTACCAGCGGGTTTTTTTTCCTCGATCCACTGTCCCCCGCTCCTCGTTTAAAAATTTTTTGCGCCGAGGGTCTGGAGTAATGGACGCCCTGTTTTCTTCAATCTCTTAGTGACCCAAGTCCACCAGTTTTCGCCCTTCCCCCAGTCTCTTCTCCATATGTTACCACATTTTTGATCCCTTTTCCTTGCCGATTTTCAACGGTTCCTGCGTTGCAAGCAATTTCAAGTCCTCCTTCACCCTCGAGCGAGGCAGTTGGCCTGAATGCTCTGACATCGGTGCTCTGCTTGCCTAGCAGTCCTTTTCTTTGCTTATTAAACTTCCTTTTCTCTTGAATTCGGTGACCTTTTGTTTCGCAGGTTCCCATCTGTGACAGGCGAAGGGCATCGGACCAATCCCTTGCTGTGGGTCACGATTCGTTCATGTTGTAATTCGTCCAGGGGGTCCAGTTTTCTTTTCCAGAATATTCCATCTTTCCCCCCTTTTTTCCTTTCTTTCGATGAAACGTTTTTTTTCCCTCCGTTTTTAAAATGTCGTAGTCGAAGCCCGAGGATGAGCCACCCGCGGCTGCCCCCTGTTTCCCCAATTTTTTTTTTTTTTCCCACGAAAACTTCCTCTTTTATGAAACTGTGTCCGTGTGCAAATGTCCCTTTAATGGTTCGCTAAAACCCCTTTGGTCCGAGGAAACAGCCAAGCCCCCGGGAAATGATCAGAGCAGCGCCGCCACTTGAATGATTGTTATAATATGGCAAAACACCTCTGACCCCCCTTCCCGGGGCTGGACCCTTCTCCTTCAGCGCACGTAAAAAGCCCTAGCGCTTGATTTGAGACTCCAATGGCCGCCGATAAGAAGAACGGTGCTGACTTTGCAGCGGTTTGATGCTTCTGATAGCACCAATCCCCTCTTTTTCGTTTAGGCCTTCCCCTTCGGCCATTAACTTGAATAAATCAGAATTTTTGAGTCCCATCCGTGTCCTAGCTTGTTTGTTTAGAATGTTTTTTTCTTCTCGCTTTAATCTTCTCTTCCATCCCCCTCCCCCTTTAGTTGACAACGGGCGCCCGATTTCCCAGGAAGAATTGGATCTATCCCGTGTCTTTGTCTTTTCTCTCTGCTTATAGTGCTCTTTTCCCTTCCCTCATTCAAGCTGAGAAAGAAAGATCTCCCCCCTGTCCTGATTTTGTAGTCTTCCATCTGCTTTGTCGGTCGACCCTAACGTGATGGAAGATCGGAACACTTCAGGCAATTCCCACCATCGGTTCTTGTCTCTTCCCCTTTGTTCCTTCTCCCCTTTTTCCTCATCGAATATCTCTCTTTTCTCCCTCAGGTGTTGTTTTTTCTATCTTTCGATTCACCCCTTTCGAAATGATCGTACCAAGGGCCTTGCCTGTTGTTATTTAGATGCGGCAAACCATGCTTCTTCGGACCGGACACTCCTCTTTCTCACCCCCCCCTTCCCCTCTTTTTATATCTGTGACGGTTCTCCGATCTTGTCCTCCCTTCGAAATGACGATCGGTCATGGAAAATTATGATTAAGAACCTGCGATCCAGCGTGGATGCCTCCATAACCCCTTTTTATCCTCTTCTCTAGATCACTTTTTTTTTTCTCCTTCTCCGCTGCTCGAGCGACCCACAAGCGCACGGATGTTCCCCCCCCCCCCACCTGTGTATGTTTATAATTGAACCGGCTTTGACCTGGGAATGAGATCGTCCTAGCCGCCTATCGCCTCTGTTTTCACGACTCAATCGCTTACCCGACATACCGCGCAATTATTGAAACCGTCCTTTCTCGGGGGGGGTGTGCTTTGGGCGACCTCTATTTCGTGTTTGTTCTCTCTTCGCTCTTCTCCCTTCCCCATTAAAGTTTTCCTGTTGCCGGGCTTATAAAGTGCGCTTCTCTCTTTCTCTTCCACTTGCATGGAATTGGCCGGACAAAGGATGTAGAGCCCATAGGGTCCTCCTTTATGCGGGTCACAGGTCAGGCCCAAGACGTGATCTTTCTTTTCCAGGATTCCTTCCCTTGGCAAGCCGAGGTTTCCCCTCATGATCCTCCCTAAGAAAACCCTCCTCCTTTTTTAGGCTCCCCCCCACTTCTCGCGGCCTGCGGTAGAGGCCCGAATGCTTCCCCTGACTTTTTTCCTCATGACCACCTGGAACAAAGCCGTTTACAGAAGGCGTTATTTCTAGTGCGCACCCCTTGCAAAAAGATTTTTTCCCTTTTCTCCCACTACCACCTCCCTTCTCACCCCGCCGTGACCCGTTCGCGATTTCCCCCCCTCCGCCTTCTGTGAAGAGAATAGGCGAGCACCGAGGCCAACATCGACAGCTAGCCAGTGTGCGGACTGTTGCAAAGCTTACGTTCGCCAGGCGCGTGCATCTTCTTTTTTTTTCTGAAAGATCTTTTTTCCCATTTCAATCACGATGTCTCCCCCCCTTTCCTTTCCGGTACGGCTATCTCGAGCGCCGCTACCATGATACTCACCTCTTCCAAAAAGTCTCTTCCCCACAGTATTCTTACCTTTACCTCTTTTGATGGTCTTCCTCCTCTCTTTTAAATAAAGCGGGTGAGTATACTGCTTACCCCTTGTTTTTTCCCCTGGTAAACATCTTCTTTTGATTCTAGAAGTTGTATTTCAGCTCGGAATTGGCGTGCCCCCAGCCGGAGAAGTCCTTTTTTTCCCTGTTTTTTTTTTACTATTTCTACCTCCTACCAGGAGCTTTTTCCCCCCCCAGATAATCTTGTGGTCGACAAGGTTGCCTGGAGAGACTGGTTTTGATCGAAATAAAATCTATTTCCCCCTTCCTCCTCTCCTACCTTGCACACCCTATCCCAAATTTAATATATCTCGTTCTTCTCCCCCCTTGCTGAATGCCGGGGACTACTAAAATCTAGACTTAGTCCCACCCGTCTGGGTCGGACTTTTTTTCTGTTTAGACGACCTCCTCGTCTCGAGGAATGAAGAATTACCGCTTTTTCCGTCTCTTTTTATCTTTTCTTAGAAAAAACCTTGGCTTCCGTCAACTGACTACTTCCTTGTCCAGCTCTTTCCTCCCTTGGCCTCGTGTGATTTTGTTTTTCCACTCGGAACCTGGATGAGCCAGCGTTTTTTCCCCCCTTCCTTTGAATGATCCCACCCGAACCGTCCCTAACGCGATTTGATTTTGTTTTACTTCTTGAACAGCCCGAGATGCTACTAGATAAGATCAGCCCCCCCCCCCTTTTATGGGGAACCCTTTTCCTTTCCTTTTCCAACGACCATGGATAGTGATCGCCCAGGGTCATTTCTCGAGTGAGA
>Ga0179593_1660288_pt1 | contig 12526 bp, 12 predicted proteins | sample CZODoug2_1_08_16_FD_185931 | JGI IMG/M metagenome (GOLD analysis project Ga0179593, IMG submission 185931) | Vadose zone soil fungal communities from Angelo Coast Range Reserve, California, USA - CZODoug2_1_08_16fungal (PacBio error correction) | ecosystem: Environmental > Terrestrial > Soil >... | reverse complement strand
GAGGCGAGAGCGTCCCGCATTACCCCACGATGGCTTTCCACGATTTTCTTTTTCATTTTTCTTCCCAAAAACCAGGCCGTTTCTTTTCCCGTCAGCCGATTTTTCGATCAGCGCCTTCCTTTCCCCAGTCTCCTTTTTTTTCCCTCCCCAAACGCTACTTGCAAGGGATGACGTCAACATTCCAGAACCCACCCTTGTGCGTTCCAAGGAATCCATTATCGAGAATTTCCCGGTCCTTCCCCTCCCCAGGCCCAAACGCCAAACGCTTTTTTCAGAAGAAGAGTGCTTGTCCCTCCCCCTTTACCGGTTGCCCTCCCATGGTCAGACCTCCTCTTCCGCCCTACTGAATTCTCTTTTTTTCCTGAAACTTTTTTCCCCCCGGGGCGGCGGCACTCTTATACAAGAAACCTTGCCTAATTTCCGTCCTCCCCCACCCTTGGCCTTCAGCCCTTCTTTTCCATATACTCATTTTAGTTAGATATCCTCCTTGTTTCAAAGCTTTTTTTTGTTCGCCCCGATTTTCCTAAGTTTCCCCTTTTACCTTTGTTAACACGATTCCCCAAGAAGATTGAAGTGAGCCATCCCTTTTGGTCCTTTCCTCTCGCCAGTTCCTGGCCTGCTCTCAAACCCTGGATCCCCTCTTCCTCTCCCCCCCTAATTTCCTTTTAAAATCAGGCTGACAGCTCAGGATAGCCACGCTACTTTCTCAACAAAGAGCCCTCCCCCCTTGCACCCCTCCCCTAAGGCCTTCCCCAGGAGTTTTCCCCGCTCCGGACTTCTTTTCCGTCAACAGGAGTGTCTTCTCCCAGGACTTTCTCCGGGACCCCCCGGATTTCTCCGTATTTCCCAGTATTCCCTCATCCATTGGAAACCCTCTCCTCCCCCGCCCCCCTCTCATAGTCTTATGTTTCCACCACCTGACTTTTTTCTTAAGGACATCCCTTCTTGCTTTTCCCCTGCTTATAGTGACACTTGAAAGTTAAATGAGACTGCTCTTCCCTTAGAATACCGGTATTTTGTTCCCTTATATTCCCAAAGTCAGGCTTTCCCCAACCCATTCCCCCAGAAACCGATTCCTCTAATAAGGAAGCCCATTTCGTCGATTTTTTTGGAGCCCTTCCCTTCCTTAATAGGCTCTTTTTCGGGTTCCCCACGAAAGTCCAGCAATCTTGGCCAAATGTTCTTTCCCGTTTTCCATGAATCCACTATCCCTCTTTACCGACTCTCCTCCGATTTTTCTCAGCTTTTTTCACGAGCTTCCCTTTCCCTTAAGTGCGTTGTTTCCTGCTTGCCCCCTTTTTTCCCACGAAACGCCCCGTCGGGCTCCTTTCTTCTACCTTTAGGCACGTTTCAAGTGCGCCTATTCCTTTTTTGAGGCCAGTCCTTTCTTTTCCCGTTTTCTCCTGCATTTTCAAAAAACCTCCTTCCCCCCCCGCCCCTCAAAATACACTTTGCTTGGCAGGACGCTTTTCTCTTAAACTTACGTGCCTTTCAAGTCGTCGATCCCTTTTTAAACTTTCTTCTCCCCCTTTTTTTTCCTCTTTGATCCGTCCTCCCCCCAGGCGATTCAGCTTTTTGCCAGTTGTTCCCTTTTAACGCCTCCCGCTCGCACCACCCCTCTTTTTCTTACTCCCCCTCCCGCGCTCTATGAACCCCAAGCCCCCCACGACACACCCCCTCTCTCCTCGACGATTTGAACCATCTTCAAACCCCGGAAATTGTGCTTTTCGAGAACTGGCAAACCCACAAGTTTTTTCGCACTCTCTCTCTAGCTTTCTCTAATCTTCCGCACCGATCTAGCTGGCAGAAAGAACTAACCAGGTGATGTCGTTGACCCCCCCTCTTCGACCCTTTTTTTAGAGAAAAGCTTGGAAAAAACAATAGCCCCCCGAAAAGTCTTTCTAGCTTTCCCCCTTTGGACTTTCGTCCGGCCCCCCTTTAACTTTTCACCCCGATAAAGAGGGTCACATCCGCTGTTCAAGCCCTTTTCGCGAAGAATTTCCCTAGCTGTTTCGAACCATCCTTTTCCTACACGATTCGTATCGTTTTCAATCCTAGTTCGTATTTTCTATAGAGTCCCTCCCAGACGGCCGCCCCCTTTTTCACCGATTTTCCAGATTAATCCCGCGGCTTTCCAGGCTTCCCACGGTCCCTTCCTTTTATTAGATGTGACACCCCCCTCGGCTTCCCCTTCCCAATTCCCACCCCAGTGTTCCTCTTTTAAGCCGCTCCGTTTTTTTTGGCTGAGAAGCCCTGCATTATCCCCCTCATCGGTTCCTCCTTTTTTGTTCCGAGATTTAGCTTTTCTTTTCCGATTTTCAAGAACCTCCTTGAACTCCCCGCTTTTCTTCCAAATTAAAGTCGCCCTCCCCACCCCATGTTCTGAGTAATCCCGAACTTTTCCCTGGTTCTTCTCCCTTGCCCCCCCTTTGAGCCGCCTTGCTTTTCCAAAGCTCCTCAAAGCCACCTCCCTCCCCCCTTCTGTTCAAAGGACCCCTTCTTTTTTTGGCCCCCCTCCCCCTTTTTCCTGACGCGAGCAAGAGAATAGGAGCTCTTTACTTTCCCAAACTCGAGTTCCTCATCCCAGTCCTATCCTCCCTCTCCCTCTCGCCCCCGCTTTCTCAATCGCGCCGAACCTTCCCCCCTCCCTTCTTTTCCCCTCCTACGTTTTTTTTTTCTTTTGGGCGTTTTCCCGATTGATGCTTTTGCGCTTCCTTCGTTCTTTTTTTTTCTCCAGGGCGCGTGGAAAAAGCCGATTCCGAATTTCTCCGATGCTCTTTATTTTTCATTGGGGTTTTTTAAAACCTCTGTGATTTCTTCCTAAAGGATGTGCGGTCTTTATTGAGGAGATTGAGAAGTTCCTCTCGGCGAAGTCAACATTCGGGCGGTTTTATTCCAGGGGGTGCATGCTTTTGTGTGCTTTCTTTGCCTTCTTCTTATTGGTGGGTTCAGTTTAGGTTTTTTGTTTTACATGAAGAAGGACTCCCTGTGGCTCGTCCGACGGGATTGCTTGGAGTGCTTCATCTCTTGGTCCCCCTTCTTTTTTTTACGTGGCGCTGTCTTTGGAAAAAACTCTCAGCACGGAATCACCCTTGCTTATGACTTTAAGCTTCGTCCCCGAATGCCGCCCAAGGGAAACTTTCATTCCTTTCAGCGGGACCTCCTTCTTTTTCTCTCGACCTCCCCTTTGAAACGCCCGATGGACCCTGTTTTTTTTAAAATTTGCCGCCGATTTTTTCCTATCTTTTTTTACCGCTAGCTTTTTCCGGTGCGGCCTGGACCTCACCCAGTCTTTCTTAGGAACTCTTCAAAACGATCGGTGCTTAAGGTTTTTTTTCTTCGACCCGTTTCGGGCTTTTTTTTTGTACTTCGAATTTCATGACTCACGCGTCTTGTGATTTCGGGTCCCTTTTTTGGACATTCTGGCCGTGGACCCCCCTTGGATGAAGAGAGACAACCCCCCTCACGTCGGTTTTGTTTCGTTTGGGACATCCGCGGCTCTTCCATTTGTCCCCTTACCGAACCTTCGTTCCTTTGATGCGGCTGTACCTCTTCTTTTTTCACAAGGGATCGCTCTGCTTGTGAAAACTTCTTTGATTCTGTTCAGTTTTTTCTTTTTTTTTCCTTTTTGTGCCGCTTGTCCCCAAATCTGTACGAGGACTCCCCTTTCTGCGTGTTTGTTGTTTTGTAGGGGTTCAGGGCTCCTTTTTGTATGCTTTTGTTCTCCCTCTTTTTGACTTCACCTCAGGGCATTAACAAAAATATGACTCAGAAGGGCCGCTCCTTCTCGGCTCCTCTTGGTTTTTCCGTCCTCTTCTTTGACCTCCTTCCCTTCCTTCCTCGATCTCCCTCCCGGCCAATTTCTTATTTGGAGCTTTTGAATGTGCAGCAAACCCTTTTTTTCCTACGACCTCTCTGGCTACGACAGGCCGCCCAACGTAGCTTCCCCTTTTCAATACAGTGCTCTTTTTCCGACTTTCCGTGCTTCCTTCGGATAGACCGCCGATGAGGATATCTTTTGCACACTTCTGTGAAAGACCCGTCCCGTTTTCTTCGTGACCCCTAGTGCCTCTCTCGATTCTTGAGAAGGTTTGCGCTATTGATAAATCCAACCTTGGTGCGGCTTTGCAGATTCCTTTCCCATCTTTTTCCACGACTATACATTCCTATGTTTGATGACACGGCCTTTTTTCCCCACGCTATCCTGGTGGCTCTTAATTTTTCCTTTGGCCCTTTTTGATTATCGGACCTTTTAAAAACGAAGGACCCCTTCCTTTGACGCCCCCCAATATGAAGCAAAATCCCTTGTAGTGGCCACGGATCCACCCCGAAATGGTCTACATAAGTACGTCCGGTATGTCACAATTAATTCACCCGGCCTCAGGTCACACTTCCCCCCGATCTCTTTTCTTGCTTTTTTTATTCGGATGTATGGTTCTGGGGAATGAGAATGACGTTTCCCCCCCAATTTTTAGGGAGCCCGAAACTCCTAGCTTTCAGTCCCGGCCTTTCCCACCCCCAAACGATGGGCACCTTCGATTGGAGAGATTACTTGGCTTTTGGGTTACCTTTTTTTGCTCAGATCCTTTTTCCTGAACCCTTTCTGAGGTCCCCTAGGGTTGTGGTTTTCATTCCGGGATTCGTTGTACCCGTCTAGAAAGGAGCTGTGTTTACGGAATGACCTGCCACCGGCTATGGCCCTACGCGTCCTCCATGTCTCTTCTAATCGTTCCGAACCAGCTACCTGAGGAAGGATTCGGCCATATCTCCCATTATACTTTCAAAGCTTTTTTCAAACCCCCTTCGGAATCGATATTGATCGGGGCTTCCTGTGAATCCCTGTTTGGATTTGGGTTCTTTCTTTTCACGTTTTCACGAACCAGGTTTTCCACGGTATGGTAAAAGTACTTCCATCCATGAAGTCGAGGTAAGGTCTTACTATTAAAATTACAGGTCGACCCTGGCAAAATTTTTTCCGCTCCTGGCGCCCGAGCTTGTCCTTCTTTGGCGTTGTGGTTCCGGTAAAAACTTCCCTCCTCTGATCAGTTTGTTCTGCCTTGGACCCTTTTTTTAGCAATCCTTTCCAACTTTGGGCCGTTTGGCCGTCTTAAAATGGCTCTTTTGAAGTACTCTTTCTCTTCCCTTCGTTCTCGTCCGCGCCCCATAAGGCTTCTTCCTTCAACGTTCTTTTCGAATGCCCTTTCCTTTGTTTCCTTGACTGGCTATCGAGCGGCCACTTCCTTTTAATAATAATAAGTTTTTAGATTTTGCCGGCCTTTTGTTCCCCTCAAATCTGATTGTTCTCCCCATGTACATCGATTGAGTGAAATAAGCGGGCGTTCCCCCCCACCCTGTATATCTTCTTTGAATTCGATTTCTCTTAAGAGTACTTCCCCGTTCTTTTTTTTTTCGCGGCAAACTTTTAAAAAGCGACAGACGTGGACCTTACTCTTCCAGAAACGCCCCCTTCAACCTGCTTTCTAGAAGGCTTTTAATAAAAACCTCACAGGCCACCCACTTCCCCTGGTCCTCTCTGACCATACAATGTTAATGTTTTTCCACCTAGTTACGTTGTGAAGAGAAGTAACTCCTCCCTAGTCTTATTATATTTACCTAAATTGCAGGGCCCACGAACCCGGGAACTTCCCCCTTAATCACGTCGCCAAAAAACACAACCGCACCCAAGCTGACCCTTCAACGCCCCGCTTAATTTCCCCCCCCCTAGGACTTTTTATCAGCTTCCTTTCTAAGCGCGTGTTTGTGTTCTAGGGAGGAGACCCTACGATTTTTCCAATCTTCCCCTTTCCCCGAATACACCCCTCTCCTATTACGCTTAAATATAGAACGCTGGTCCTCCTTGCTTCACCAGCCTGTTACGCTGCGATCCCCCCTGAATACGCGTTTCCACTGACTTCTCGCCCCCCTCCTCAAAACCCTCTCCTCACACGACATTTCCCCCATTAATCGCGCAACCCTAGGATGGCAAATCGTTCGTTTCCCTTCCGCAACTCCCGTAAAACTTTTTCCTCGGGCTGATGTAGGCCCCATGCTTTTTCGCCTTTGGTCCCCTCAGGATAAGGAAAAGGAAGGCCCCCCGAGCGTCCACCCTCTCCTTTCCTTCCTCGATCTTTTTTTTTTCAGTTCCTCACACCTTCCCCCTAGGTTTGAACAACGGTTCAAGCCAATTCCTTCTTTTCGTACCGAGACTCTAACCGGCTACCGTTCCCTCCCTCTCCAACCTTTAGAGTTGGTTCCTTTTTTTTGAGGGGGGGAAAGACCCGGTTATTTTTGAGGTCCTAATTCCCCCCCTACCTCCTTCCTTACATTCCTTGGAAAAATGGACCTGCCGTAGAGGTGGCCTGAATTTCCCTTGACCCCCAGACTTCTTCGAATCCATTTTTGAAGTCCAGCAATTTCCCGGCCCCAAAATGGGGAGGGCCCGACCCCATGGTCATTCCACTCTCTTTAGCTCCTTTCCGCGCGAGAAATCCAGAAGATATAATAGCAGACTCACTATTCCCATTTTTTTTGCGTCCCTCCATTTTCCCCTCCAGCATTAGAATAATAAGATAGCTCTCACTACCCCACACTTCCTTCTTTTTCTCCTTGCTCGAAGAACCCCTTTTTTCGGCCTTTGTAGCCGTAGCGCTCCCTCACGTACCGAAGCTTTTTTTTTCAACCCTCCTTTAGGACCTCTCTCCAAAATACTCTTGAAGCTGCTCGATGCCCGTCAACGACTCCCCTAGAAATTCTCTTGATATTGCACGTCTTTGCCCCTTAACTTTTTTTATGGATAGACTTTTTCTGCCACACAAGCGATTCCTTTTTGAGAGATTGAAACCCTTTTGGAAGCAAATTCCAGACCCAGTTCGCTCCCCCGGTTCCGACCTTCTATTCCAACCCATCCTCCCCCAAACAAGAAAACCCACTTAAGAGAAATGTTGAATCGTACAACCATCTCCCCCCCCCCTGCCAGGGTTTTTCCCCCCCCAACGCCCCTCCCCTGTATGCAGACCCCAGAGCTATCTTGGATAGAAGACATCTCCCATTGTAAGAACACGGTGTCAACGATGAAAGCGCTCCCTCTCCCCTTTTTCGCAGCCCCCCCCTTTCTCCTCCCCCTTTTCCCTCCCTCTCCCATGTCCCAACTTTTCCCGACATTATTTTTTTTGGGTGGTCGAGGTTCCTCACCCTTTCTCCCTCTCAATGCTTTTTCCACGACTCTTTACCCCTCAGGTTACATATTTTTTTCAAGAAAGGTTATGGGGAAGAAGATGGTGACGAATTCGAGCCTTCCTGGAGACTTTTTCCAATGCTTTTGTTCCTGAGCTAAGATAGGTTTCCCTTCGAGGGAAGGTAAGAGCTGTTATCTTTCTCGAATGCCCTCGCCCACCCCCGGAAGTTGGTTTTCCTTTTCGTCCTCTTTCTGTAAACGATTTTTGGCAAATTTTCGTGTAAATAGGAGTGTCATCCGGCAGTGTGATAAAAACGTTTTCCTTCCCTAAAATGCCTTCATTGCTCGCGTTTGCCATCCGCTGCTTTCTTGAAGAAGCATAAGATTCCTTTTTTTCATTAAGAGTGATGAAGTGCTGTTTCCTTCGCTCAGCTTGCATCTTACCCCCCCCATTCGTGTACTATCCCTGACTCCCTCAACCTCTCTCTTTCAATCCCTTAGGCTAATCTCCCCCAAATGGAGGCCCTTCCTTTCCCTCCCACCACGCAATTTCGATTTAACCCCCCCCCGAAGCGCGAAATACTCCTCTTCCAAGACCTTTTGCATGCATTTCCTCTTCGTTTTAGATTCCCCCTTTTAACCCCCCATTTCTTGCGCCCTCCTTTTAGGCGATCGTTTCCTTTTTCTCATCATCGTTTTTTCAAAAATACGAGTGTTTCCCCTCGCCTGTCTCTCCTTTTTCCTCCGACTAATTCATTTCTCCCTCCCCTTCTTCCTTCCAACTTCCAACTCCTTCTATATTTTGCCTAATCCCCTTGGGTTTTGATTCTATACGGGGGGCGTGTTCGGATTTTTTTTTCTTGATTTTTGGCTTTCGCTTTTTCCCCTCTCGGCGTTTAGTGAGTTTCTTCCCACGTTTATTCCCTTGAGTCCTCCCGGTTTGGCGCCCTTGGGTGACTTGTCTTGGTGAAAATCAGACACCGTGGGTTTCTTTGTCGGGTCTTCGAAGTTTTTTTGCCTTCTATCCTTCGGTGCTGCGGGTGAAAAACCTGGCTCGGAGAAATTTGTGGTTTCTCGCGGTCGGCTGTCTTCTTTTTTTTCTTTGCTTTGGAAGCCTGACGGCCCCCTCGGATTCCTCTTTTTTCGGAAAACCCCAGCCACGGCATTCCTTGAAGGATGCACGACGAGTATGCTTTTTTTTTTTTTGCACGTATCCTGCTCTTCCAACTCCAGGGCCCTTGGAAGTGACTCTTTCCCAAGATTTGGTCAGCGCCTCCGGCGGCCGGAAACTCCTCTTTCCCGCTGGAGAACCTCTCCCGCTTGGAAATTTACCTGGGAGTCTCGAGGCGGTCGCTTTTTTTTGGGGGGGCCTGCTTGAAAACAGAGACTTCCCTAGTTCTTGACCCTTCTGTGTCATGTCCTTTTGTCTTTTCATGGGGCTCTTGCCGGTGCGTCTAGGGAAAGCGGCGGAAACTTGCGGGAATCAGCGTTTCCCTATGTCATCGTCTTGAACTCTTCTTCAGTATTTTCCTTTACTTTTTTCTCGCGACAACACCCACAGGACTTGCGGGGCCCCTTTGTACTCTTTCTCGCTTTCCACGTCTTCCCCCTCACGATTTGAAACTGCTAAATTGGGATGCGTTACTGGTTTTTCCCAGATTTCGTGGCTTTTCCTCGATGATCGTCTTTAATAGAGTCCCTTTCTTCTTTCTTGTCTCTGCCGGGCCGCCTATGGTTCGGCAAAACTTCGGAAAAAAATGGCCGTCTTTGTTGTTTGTGTTTTTCTTTTTTCATGGTCCGGCTTCTTTACTTACCCCTTCGAAGTTCGAGTTGGAGGAACAATGCTTTTCCAAGGGCAGCGTTTCCCATCGGCCCGCGGTGGCGTTCTCACCTCAATTTACTGCCGGTTGCATTCCCGACTTCCCACTGAAGATTTGTACTCCCTTTGAATTACCGTCCATTCGCTGTCTGTCCGCTTTCCTTTCCTTTGAAAGCAACACGTCTTGAAGATTACGGATCGCGCGGTACGAACCTTGCAGTCGTCAATTTTTGCGGTGTCTTGCTGTCCTCTTTTTCGTTCTTCACGATAGCGACTTCGCCGTTGCTTGGAGATGCTGGCTTTTTTAGTCATCCGCAATCATGGCCTAGTGGAACGTTGTGAAGTTATTTCTTTTTCCTGATGAGAGGCGTCGCTGGAATGAGCTGGCTTCCCCAATCGATCGCTATTCCATTTCACTTTTTCGGGTCCAATGGGGCTACATGCTCATTAGGTGATTGACACCCTTTTTAAGATTTTCTTCAAGGAGCGGGCTTTCCACCTTCGCCCTCGTGCTGGCAGGCTTGGAGGAAGTCTTTTGGGGATTTTATTCTTTCTTCAAGACACCTTACCTGAGACGAACCCTCCACAGAACCCGATTGGAGTGCGGCTGTATCGGGCGGAGAGGGAAAGTGCCAAATGTCTACGAGCACGTTACTTCCGCCCTTCTTTCCACTTTCCCCCGAAGTTGAATGCGTGAAATAAAGGCCTTTTTTTAGCTTTCCCCTCGCTGTTTCCTTGTGAGTTCCTTGACGGTTTCCTTCCAAGATTTGTTGCATCTCCTCAGAGAAATGGCCCGCGCCCTGTTGACGGAAAAGAATTTTTTTCCAGTTCTTTGCCCTTCCACGATGGTGCGATCCTGGCTTCTTGGCGGTGGGGCCGTTTTCTTTTTCTGTGTGCTCGATTTCTGCGCCGGACGGAAAATAGGGACTCCTTCTTTTCCAGGATTCCCTTTTTCCGTTGATCCAGATAATTGTTGCGCCTTCTCCTTACCGGAGACTTCCGGAAAGAGGACGCAGCGTCCTTTGGTGAATCGTGTTTATGCCGTTCCCTCCCGCTTCTCCTGGCCGAAAGTCGCCCCTCTCACTCGCGGTGTCCCAAAATGGCTCCGATCGACCCCTTCATGATGTTCTTTTGCTTTTTGTGGTCTTGACCCTTTTCGGTCCCCTGTCTGGGAGAAGTAGGACCCCCATAAGGGTAAATCCAAATGGTAAATTGACGTCCCCCCTTCCCCCTTCTGGCCCGATTCGCTTATGGCAGCTTGGAGGCTCGCGCTGCGGCTTGGCGTTGTTTTTTCAATAGTTTTCGCTGAGCGCCTTCTCGCTGTCTTCTTGGGCCTTTTCTGGGATTCTGTGACGTCTTGCCGTTCTTTTTTTTCCGTTGGCCCTCTCAAAAGGCTGGGGGAAGTACTCTTTCTCGCCTCGGGATGCCAACGCTGCTCCCTTTGTTCGGATGACGCACGCGGCTGCAAATCGCGCAGAGGGCTTTTCCCCTTCCTTACTGTCTCCTTCCACATCTCTCTCTCCGTTGTTTTTGTCTTCTTACGTGCTCGAGTGTGCACAGTCTCCACTTGATGGCCTTTCCTTCGAGATTTTCGGTTTCGAACCCCTTTCATCGTTCCTTCTTTCGCCTTGTTTTTTCTCAAGCGCATGTCCAGTCGCAGCAAAGTTTTTTTTCTTGGGACAACATTCCCCTTTTTTAAACCGCGCCTTTTCCTCTTTGCTGCCGGCGCTTTTTCCCCGGAAACCACCGTGCAGCGAGAAGGCGCTCGGTATCCCCTCATTTGAACGTTCGCCACCCCCCCAAGCCGCCTGCGCAAGCAATCTCCTGGTTGTAATTTTTTTTCAGCGGCATCCGTTAAGGTTTCCTTCTTCAGCTTACTATTTACCCTCATTCCCCCCTTGACTGTTCTTCACAGAAACTCCCGTTGAATTACCTTTCCTCCGTAGAACCCACATCAAAACAGAGTTTTTTCAGGCCAGACCCCCCCACTTAATAGTTGTTCCGCTTCCATTTTGTCTTAAAGCGCTGTCGAGTTGGCCTCTTTTTCTTTTCTCCCATTCCGACGAGTCTGGCCTTCTCACCCTCCTTCCGTCTTTCCGCGGCACCCCCTCGACGTAAGGCAAAGCTCTGCGCAAACAACCCTCCCAGAGAGGGGCCCGATCCATCCCCCGTCAATTTTTCTTTCCCTGTCCTCCGGCTGCCTCTTTTGACAGTAAGGCTTCATGAGAAATCGAGAAACCAAAGATCCAGATCGCAACCCCATCCACGTGCAACCCACATCTCCGTTAAGGGCTTTCCCTTGTCCGGAGGGTGTTGCCCGCCATGGACGGAACCTAATTTTTTCCGTCAACCTTTATTCTTTCTTGGACCAGTTCCTCGAGTCTGCGCATGCTGTTTTCTCCTTCTCCTTTTTTTCTTTGACAAGTACGGAATAATCCCGCGCGGTAACCCCTTTCCTGCTCCTCCTAGATAGTCTTCTTTTTCCGTAACCTTCGTTTTTTGCCTTTCTTAATCCCCCTTCTTTTAGTACCGTAGATCTGTAGGACCATTTTGACCTTTCCCTCGCCGCCTTCCCTCAGCGCACCTTCTGCTTCTATTTTCTTTTCACTAAACTTTGCCTTCGGTTTTATTGGGTCCGAATACTTCTCAAAACCGCCCCACTCTCACTCCAGCCCCACTTCAGTAGCGGTGGGCGCGAAAGCCCTTTTCGTAATTCAAAACCCCTCGGCATCGGTTTAGTGTCCCCCACGAAAGTCCAGAAATGTCATCGGCCCCATGTCTTGCCGACCACCCAGTGTCCTGAAGTATCCTTTCTTTACTGGCAGCCTCTTCAAGCTGCGCGCATCCACGAAGATACTTTTCATTTGAATACAGTCAAGGGCTCGTTGCGCGCAACTTCTTCCCAGATTTTAAAAGAACTGTCATCTCATCTAACGGGCCCTTGCTTCCCCCCCGTCGAGATCTTTTTCTCCTCCCTCGACCTTAATAACCTTCCTTATGCACTAAGAAACCTGAGGGGCACCCCGCTCTTCTAAGTCTTTCCTTAATCGTCAACGATCCGTTTTTTTTTTCCCCCACCCTCCCGCAGGCGGACACAGAATCAAAGAGCTCCCCCAAATGACTCACGTCCTTCCGCTGTCTCCAACTCACTTCTCGTCGTCGATGAAGTCTTTCCCCTTCAAACGTCGGATTTCTCCCTTCGCTCCTCGGTGATCTCTCTCCCCGAGATTATTTCTCCTTTTCCCTTTCGCCAACCTTCCCCCCTTATCAACCACCCGTCTCGACTTCCCCCTGACCTTCCACATGCGCTCTTTTAACCCATCAAGCCCCCCCACACGACCCTCTTCGAATTCCCCCCTTTCTCGAAAGACGGCAAAAGCCATTTTCCCCTTCAACCCATCACCCAAGTTGTAGTCGAAATGCCGCCCTTGTTCCCTGGGCTTCGACGATTTTTCAGCCCCTTTCCTCCCCCGATTTCATCAAGCACAATAACGTCCCCTTTTCGCCCGCAGTTTAGCCCACCCTCTTGAGTA
>Ga0179593_1506253_pt1 | contig 12526 bp, 9 predicted proteins | sample CZODoug2_1_08_16_FD_185931 | JGI IMG/M metagenome (GOLD analysis project Ga0179593, IMG submission 185931) | Vadose zone soil fungal communities from Angelo Coast Range Reserve, California, USA - CZODoug2_1_08_16fungal (PacBio error correction) | ecosystem: Environmental > Terrestrial > Soil >... | reverse complement strand
GACCCCATTCTTTTTTTTTTATGTTTCGGGCCTGCTTCCCTGCTCCGCGTTTTTCTTCGTTCCCCCCGGTATAGGAAACCAACATAGGAAATTCAGTCCACATTACGCCCATCTCTTCATCCTATCCCGCTCGTTCTAGTTTTTAATGATTGGATCGGATGGCTAATTCTTTCTTCTCCCCTGCAAAGGCCCGCTCTTCCTTGGCTTATAATTTTGTTCTCCCCAGAATTCTTCGTGAGGGGTTTGTTTCCTTTTACCCCACGGCCCCTCCCTTATTTTTAATCGTCCGGATTTCTTGTCTGGCCGCCCTACTTTGTCTGAAGGAGCATGTGGCCTTCCTTCTCTGTCTCTTGTCTTTTTCCACCCCTGCACATCTTTACCCTACTTTTTTCCCTTGACTGGTTGCGCTCTGGAGGGTGTTCTGACTCCGATTCTTTCTCCTTTCTTTGATTACTAGTACGCCACCTAAATATGGGCTACTCTAAACTCTCCCCTCTTGATCTCTTTTTTTCTCCTTATTTCGTCCTTTCGCGATTCAATTGACAGTGCTGTCGGGAGGGGTATTTTGGGAGCCACAAGTGACCGGTGAGGGTGTATCTGCTTCTCTGCTGCGGCCGGTCGATTTCCCTGCCATTCTAAAGCCGTGGCACAGGTTTTTTCTTTTTTGCCTTCCTTTTCCCGGCCGGTCGGTTAACGACAACTATTACCCCACTCTTTGATGGGAGACCAGACGTCTTCCGATCCGCCGTCTGTGTTTTTCGTTTCCTTTCCCTGCACCTTTCACTCCTACGCTGCTCTGATGCTCCCGAGTACTCGGGACAGAAGCCGAATGGGTCTTTTTCAGTTTGGTCACAGGTATAAGCCTACCCCACATGTGTCGTACTCGATCACTTTCGAAAGGGGACGACCTTCCCTCTTGGTGTTTCCTCTAACCGCCCAATGGCCGTACCTGGTCGACAACCGGCTTTGCCCTCCCTTTTTCTAGAATTTCTCCTAAGCGTTCCTTGGAACTCTGCCCTGTTAAGGAAATTTCCTAAACACACGGAACATTGGGCGTTCGGTTCAGCATGAGTGTCCAATTAGCGTCTCCCGCATAATCCCACCGGATGGGATTTCGTACGTCCTTTCCTTGGAGGTAGTCGCGCTTTTCTTTTGAGTTCTTTTTTTAGGAGAATTACTCCCCCAAACGTACTGCTTAAGGGACATTAGTAATGACCTCTCGACCGTTTCTCCATCTTTTCGAGGTCATAGGAGAACCCCACACCCCCCCCCCACACACAACCCCCAAAAAGCCTCCCCCCACACCCACCCACCCACCCACAACCCCCCCCCAAAAAACAAAACCCCCCACAAACCTCCCCCCCCCCTACCCCCCCCAACCCACACAACACCCACCACACCCCCCCCCCCCCCCTTTCCCCAACTGGGGAATGAATGAGGGTCAAGGTTTCTAAACTTCTTCACGGCCTTTTCTATTTCCCCTTTCTCCTGAGATGGCTTCCTTTCGAATTCATTTTTGTATGAGCGACACTCCCCGTTCTTTGCTAATTGTCGGTGCTGCGGTTGTCCTTTTAAGGACGCTCTCTCATGCTTTCTACTTTTCTAGTGTGAAAAAGGGAGGCAGGCCCTCCCAATTTTCTCTCCGTCTACTTTTAAACCCTTTACTCGCCTTTCCTATTCCTTCTCTCTGGTCTTTGCCTCGATTCTGACGTCTGGGGTGGATCGGCGTGCGATGGGGGGTTTAAAGCCTTCCCTTCCTACCTGGCTTGGGTATCTAATTTTCGATTTTCTAACCCCCCTTCTTCTTTGAATGTCTTTTCTCTCTCTAGACTTTAAGAAGTGGCCCAAGCCCGGTAGCTGACCGGTTCCTCTGTTGTTTTGCCGTTTGATTCTTCCTCTTATTGGTTCCGCAATCTGTTTGACAATTCTTTCCCGGAAACTCGTGCTTTGTTCCCCTCCTTACTAATGGATCCAGTACTTCTAAAGGTGGTTCGAGCAGAACCTTTTTCTCATGACGTTGCAGAATGTCTTCCTGGCCCCCTCCTTTTTTTCCCCACTTTACAAAAATTTTAGGTCCCTGGCCTCAACTTTTCCCTTCGAGTCTCATTCCGCATTTTTGTCTCCTCCGACATACTCTCTTTCTCTTAGTTTGTTTTTTTTGATTTTTCTGATGCGGAGAGAGTCCCCCCCACTGTTTTCTCTTTTATTGATTCCGTATTTCCATGCCCTGACCTGGCCTGTTTAGAACGACAAAGGTTCAATGGTCTTCCCCTGAGTGTCCCCTTAGCTTTTTATTTCCAGTCATGATTTGTTTGATCTTCCGGCCCCCTTTCTTCCGGCACGGATATGATATTTCTCTGAGAGCCTGTAACTTTTTAGTTTTCATTATCTGTTCATCCTGCGGAAAACTTACGCGGCCGCTCAAGACGGTCAAGTCGCCCAAGGGAGGCTCCCTTTGCGGGTCCCCCTCTTATTCCTCTCGTGGAGACATAGACTGAATTAGCTGGGCGGTTTTTCTCCCTCTTTTCCCGCACGAAATTTGTCATACCACGCCTCGTCTGTACCTTTTCCTGAATGGCCACCAAAGACAATTCCGTCCGAGCCACCCCTTCGAATCAAGAGAAGATCGACTTCACGTCAGTACTCGTCCTACTTGTGTTCAATTTCTCCCGGATGGAAATTTGTAGCGATATGCCTCTGGGCCTCCTTTGTCACCCCGACCAAGCCATCAGAATGATATCACGTGCCGTACGTGACTTACCCGGAAACCCGCCACTTTTCTAGCCCTTTTGATGGCCTCTGGCTGAGACAACTTTTAGTGTTCCTCACCATCTCCTCCTTCAGCCTCGAAATTCTTTATGAATCCCCTTTCGCTGTTTTCCCCGGTGTGCAAGATCACTTCCGACCATGTCCAGACGACTTTGTTGCTGATTGTCTCTTTGGCCACCCCCTTATCTCAGGGTTCTTCGTCCTTTTCCCTCTAAACGTTTTCCCCGCAACTCCTCTCATACCTCCCAAGACGGTTTAATAGTGGTCCCAGCTGATTGAGGCTTCTCGCTTAACCCATATTTTCTTCCCCTCTTAGATCCGCTTTAGCCTCGCCCGGTTTCCCCTACCAGGTTTCAGTGTGGTTTTACCGGCTTCTCTTTCTTTGGTTTTCACTGGAGAAAGAGTATCGGCTTTGATGCCACCTTCCCCGTCTTCCCTGCATTTTCCCTCTTTTTAAAGTGGCGCTGTTTGCTCCCAAAGATGATTCTTTAGGTTTTTCCTATTTTCCCCTGATCTACACCTGGTGTTCTCCTTAGACCTTTGACCCCCCGACCGGTCTCCTCCCCCCCCCGGCCTCTTTCTCGGGTCTATTTCCTGTTTTCCCCATTCGTTTATTTCGTGGCTTCGTCCTTGATGATTTTTTTTTTCCAAAGACTTCGGAGCTAGTTTCCATCCTTTTGGCTCCCTGCAGTTTTAGTGCCTCGGTGTCTTGTCCGGAAAATTCTTGACACTTGCCCCCCCCCTCATCCTGTGTTTCACATGTTCGGAATGGAGTTTGACCTAAGTATGTGCCTTGCTTCCCCCGCTCTATTCCCCCCCTACTGTTCTTCTTTTGATCCCCCCCCTCCCAATACCTAAGCCAATCATCCCTTCTTCGAGCTTTCCTTACTATAAGTCTGAAAACTCGGTTGAATACGGATAACGTGATTCTTTAGAGATTTGCCCCTAGTTAAGGTATCTTCTTCCAGACCATCCCCGGTCTCTTCGTCTTCTTCTCCAACATGGCCGACGGCGCGAGCAGGTTCTCTTTCATGAGGGTCCGATGCCTTTTTTTAGTACCTCCTCGTAGACGACTCCCTTTCCCGGACGTCCCCCATTTCCTTCTCTGTCTCCTCCCCTTTTGTCTTCTCTCTGGCGCACGTTCCTTTGATCGTAAGAGAAGGCCGCCCCCCTCCCTTCTTTTGTGGATGTCCCTTGTCCTCGGGCGGTGTGATTTCGTCCGGCCCGGCAAAGATAAATATTCATTTTTGTCGTTATGCTAGCTTTCGTTCTCTTTTTCCTAGATGGTCCGGGGGTTTACCGAGTACTTCTTTTTTCCACCTTTTTCTGCCGCGCTCGCCATACGCACCTCTCCTCTTAGGGTGCGATCTCTCTTTTTTTCTTTTAATAATAAGTTTTTTTTGGTTGAGAATCGATTGACACCATTCTCGGCTTTTTTCCTCTTTGCAGCGCCGGCACTTCCCTCTGATTTCCTCATGGTAGTTCTCTGTTCCCCCCCACTTTCGAGAACCCTGGCCCCTTTTTCCGCCCTCTCGAATTCCTTCTGATCTCTCGGCAATGTGCTTGCTCACGGCCATCAATCTAAAGTATACTTCGCCCTTTTACTCCGGTGGGCCCCGCCTGCTTGATGCGTGCTTTAATTCTCTTCCTCCCACATTGAGCCTTGCTTCCTCCTTCTTTTTTGAGTTTTCTATACGGCATTGTATCGGTCGGATGCAGGTGCCTTTTCGAGAGTAGGTGAAGTACAAATGTCATCTAGGACCCCTTCTGCCCGTCGATTGCTCTGGGCGACGTGGTTTTTTCGAAGAACGTCCGATTCTCTTCCGGTTTTTTTTTGTGGACTTCCTTCCGCCCGCCCGAACCTTGTGCCGAATCCTCCTAAATCATTTCGACTTTCTTTCCCCATCTTTTTTTTTTAATCGTCCCTTAGTGTGGGGGAGACTTCTACCTGGAGCTTCTTCGGGACTTTGATTTGTTTTGAGCAACCCCAATAGGGTGTTATACGCTTCGCGTCGATTTCTTTTCCTCCCTGTGTCACTCCTCCTCCCTCTTTAAACCCTTTGATTCCGTTGGTTGATTGGCCCCCCTTGAAGGTGACAGATTCCTCAACTCCCCTCTTCTTGGGCTCCCAACGCAGCGATGGGTTTTTCTGATCCTTCTGTGCGAGGAGGTCGCCCTCGACTGATCCCAAGAACTGTTAGGTTGCCGAGAGACTCATCTTTGACCCGCAGCCGAATTGGTTTTGATTGTTTTGTCGCAGTGTTGCCATTACCAGTTCTCCTCAGCCCCACACCTTTATACCATTATTCCCTGGACAGCCCCCGTCCCTCATAAAGCTTGTCGGGCCTCCCCGAATCCTGTCATTTCTTTGTCTAAATGCCGGCGGGCTTTTACTTGGTATGCTTTCTCTCCCGCTCCCGAGTTTCACACTCTTCTCCCTGCTGAAGGACCTCTCACTGATTGGGTATTTTTTCTGCTTGCCTTTCATCTGACTCGGAGCTGAAAGTAGACTGTATCAACTCGATTTTCGATCTTTCTTTTACGGAGCTTCCGGGCCTGGCTTTTCGTAGTCGAGGATGTTGGTTGCACATTGATCTTAGTTCACTCCTCTCCCTGCTTAGCTACGGGTGTTCCATTGTAGAGACCCTGCCCCTAAATTTTTTCCTTTTTCGATTCTCGGATCCTGTTGAAGTCACTTGGTAAAGGCTAAGTAGCAGTTGGCATGTGATAGTTCTTGGTGGCATTCGCGTACAGGAGCGTTATGAAAGCTACACAGTTTTTTGGAAACCACCCCACAGCTTTCTTCTCCTTTAGGGGTGGCTTTTTGATTTACTTCTCGGAGTTCTGATCCTTTTGTTCGTATGGTACACCCGGGAGTATAACTTTCTATGAGCTCCCTTTCCTGATCCCCGGATATTTGCACACCCCCGAAGGTCCGGATATGTTTTCCCTTGAGTCCTCCCTCTCTGATCTTATTATTATCCGATTTTCTTCGTAAGGGAGATGGCTTTTTTGGCACGCATGCAACCGACCTTCTTTTTTCTCATTGAGCCTGGCCTTCTCTTTTTCAACACACGCACCTTTTTCTGTCCGGTTCCTATGTATCCTCGCCGAGAATCATTTTCCCCTCCCCCGGTCGCTGCCTGTCCTATGCGGGCGGTGCTGCTTTGCCCCCTCGGCATTTTCCCAATCTTCCCCAACTCGTTACCGTTGGGGGGGGGGTAAGGCCTTTATAAGCCAGTTGTTTATCATTTATCTTCCTTATAAAGGTGTCGTGCCGATCCCCCTTTCTACTCCTTGTCCTCGTTATTTCACTTTTCCTCGCGTGAGCCCAAATTACACCACTTTCGTGGACTTTTCCAGTTTCCGATTTTCCCTTCCTCTGCGACTCCCTACATGTTTTTCTTATACCCTCCCGTCCCATTTTTCTTTTTCTTTCCCCCACCTCCCCTTGTTGTGGATTGAGTGTCAGCTTGCTTCCGTCTATCCCTAGTCCCCCACTTCCTTTAGTCGCTCTTAGTGCCCATTTTCGTCCCCTGATCTTCCCGGAGAAAGCAACCCAGGTTGCCGTTTCTCCTCTATTTCAACTCCTCTTTCGCACTTCATGAGGGGGATAGGTACCACCTTCTTGCCTCTTCCCCCACTGCTGCTGAGGGTAGAGGACCAACTTCACTTTTTGAACTTCAAGTTTTTTCCTCTTTTCGCCCACTTCCTCTTCAAGAAACGGCCTGCTACTAGCAGAGGAAGTAATCCCTCTCCTTTCGGGGCCACTTCCTTAGCTTTGTATTCATCTGACGGCCCTTGTAAGCCAGTTTTGGGCGGACTGTCTCCAATTACGACGCTAACCTAACGTACCTGAGTTTCCCCCTTTCCCCCCTAAAGCTCCTTCCCGAGCACCCCCGCAGTTCTTTCTCCCTTTTTTTCTGTCTACCGTCTAGGAAGAAAGCTAATGCTTATTTCAACTTCTCCCTTCCTTCATTCTAGCATAGCAGCTTTAAGTCCCGTTTTAACATGACCCCTTATCAGATCTCTTCTCTTTCGCCCTTGACTTCCCAGAAAATTCATTAGCTCTTTGATTCTGCATCTTTCTAGTACCCCCGGGACGGCTGTAATGAAGACACCCTAAGCAATCAGGAGCCCTTCTCCCAAGTGTGGCGTGCCTTAGTCCCCTTGACCCGAGTTGCCAATTTGGATAACGACTGTCCAGCTCCCATCTTATCCGATTTTCGACGCGGGAAGTTGCCAAAGTTTTCTTCAGATGGCTAGTCTTCAGTACCGTCCTAGAAAAGGCGAGAAAAAACCGCCTCTGACCTCCCATCCCTCTTCGAATCGTTCTCGTGATTTATTATGTCTCCCCCCCCCTTGCCAAGCTAATCTCAGCCCTCCCCCGCTTCGATCCTCTCACGTCCACGGACCTGGTGTCCGTGTGTGAGGCCATGTTCCTGCCTGTTCCAGAGTCCGTGAGCCATCTTCTCGTTCTAGAGCAACTTCCCGTTCAACGTAGTTCCCGACTTGCCGTTTACCCCGATTTCCGTCCATGGGAGATGGTTACCCCAACCTCCGTTATTATTTTCGGGGCCTTCCCTTCGAACTTTCCCCGCGTATTCCAGTTTGTTTTCCTGCGGTACCTTTTCCCTACACATGATGGCCATCTCTGTCTTCTTTCCCGATCCTTCGCTAGTCTTCGTACAGGGATTTTTACGTCTTAGAGGGACCCCGCGCCACATCCCTTCGGATAGACAAGCAGCTTTTCTCATAAGTCGTGTAATGGCTTTGCGTACCTTCGTACGGTCCTTCCTTCCATCCAATTTCCTTTTTTCCCCGCGGTTGTAAGGCGGGGTCTGAGGACTTTTCCTCCTCTCAGTTACGCGCTACCTCCCTCGGTTTTTTTCTCCCCCACCCCCTCCGACCGCTTTTTCACGTCATTTCCAGATTTTTTGCGTTGTGTAAGGGACTTTGACTTAAGAAACCCCCCCCTCTTAAGCTTTCTACGCCGTATCTCTGCTTTGTCTTTCCCCGTAGTTCATGTTTTAGTAATGGTTCAAGCCCGCCCCCGGTACAGAGAATTGGTAGTTTTAGTCCCATTTCGACCGGGGCCCCGATCTTTTCGCATTTTTTGGGGGTTGAGTTTTTTCCTAGGCCTTTTCTTTCTACTACTTTGTCTCACCTTACCTTATCTTTCTTCTTCGCTCAAATCACGTTCTCAGGACTACCCCTAGGACTTCTTTTTTGCGTTAAGTTTATTTTCTTTAACAGAGTTGCAAAGCCACGCACGCAAGAGTGGTTCTTCCCCCAACCCGGATTTCCCCTCTTCCCTTGATCTTTGATTTCTAGGCACCCAAGTAGTTTCCGAGCCATCCGTTCTCTCGATCCTCTGTAATGACGTCTCTTTTGTCTTTGATAGTGGAAGCTGTTGGTATAATGGTGTTGAAAGAGCCCCCGTGAGTTCTTTGACCCAATCCCTCTTTTCTTGTTGACCCTTGCCCTCTTTTCCATTACTCCCCCTGATTCATGATTTTTAGATCTCTTCAATATGTTGTTTTTTTCTTGCGATCTATCTATAGGACCATCAGGTATCTTTCTGATGGGTGGACTACGCCATCTTCCTCAAGCGTTTCATCGTCGTCTGTTTTCCGCACAGCCCCCGGTCTCGCACACCCTCCGAGCACCCCCTTTCTCTTCCCACATTCAACGCCAAGTCGGCTACCTATCCTCTCTCTTTTCATCGCGTCCCTTCTCCTTTCGATTGTCCCTGACGCTTTTTTTAAGATACAGTGCTGATCCCGTTTCTTCCCCTTTGGCGCCTCAACCGACTCTTTTTTTTGAGTGTATTTTCCTCTCTTTCCATCTACCTTTGCTCCCGTCTGCCCCCTTAACGCGGGAGTGTTCGGTTGCGTTTGTTTCTTCCTTTTTCCCCCTTCCGGTACGCGAGCAATTTCGGTTCCTCTAACCATGAATTTTTCCTTTTCCACGTCTGGTTTTGCTTGTAGGCGGGTGTTTGTGACTACTAAAGCAGTCCGGGTCGGGATTGAATCTTTTACGCCATCCCCTTCCCTCCTTGTGCAACTCTCTAACTGATAGTTCTCTCCTTTTCGAAAATTCAGTTTGGTTGCTTCCGTCTTTCCCCTTACCTGCCCGAGAATGAACTTGACGGGGGTCTGGCGGGGGTCTTCTGTTTTTCGCCAAAAGAAACCTCGAGGTTTGGTTCTCCCTCTCTCGGATGGTCAGAAGGTCGCCATCTCCCCTGCTTTTCCAGTTTAGGCGGTGGAGAGTGGACTGCCTTAGGGGATCCCTTTCCCGTACCCCCTCTTCCTCAGGATGTGTTGCCCCTTGTATTATAAGTCTGTGCGCGTCTTGTCGTCATAGACGACGTCCCGCATTTTTTATGCATCTTCTCCTTCTTTCCCGCCGACTTCATGCGGTGGGAGTTTCGCAATCGTTTTGTAACATTCTCCCTCTACCCAACCTGTTCGTACCCTCCCTCACGTTCTCCGGGACGCCTCCCCGCCTCTCCCTTTCTTCGAGACCAAACTTTGCCGGACATATGGTCGACCCTTCCTTCTTGCCCTCGGGTCCTGGTTCTCCCTAACCGATTCCGCTTAATTCTTTCTCCCTGTGTCTGGTTCCTTACTCCACCTACCCTTTGGGCGTTTGCTCATGCATAGCGCGGGCTGAAAGGAGTCGTGCTCCCCCTCTTTTCATCTTATCCCTCAATCGTGCCTCGTGCTTTGGAGTGACCTTTCCTTGGGCATTTTTTCTTCGTTGTTCGCGCCTGTCTTCGGCTACCCGGAATAATATATGTTTTTCGCGGGTGCCTACTTCCAGTGACGGTTCCCCAAGATTTTCCGCTGTGATCGGTTCAGCCCCTGTTCTTTTCCTTTTGTTCAAGGTAATTCCCGGTAGTGTTCCTTCTCTAGAGGCCTCAGCTGCTTTGATCTTGGCTTCTCAAGAGTCAGAGCCCTTTTTCCTCAACTTTTCGGGGTTCCCAAGTGTAACTCCCTTGACGGAAGATGATTGTTCTCCTTTCGTCTTGGTACCAGTTGATTCAAATCTGGTAGCTCCCCCTTTCCCGATCCGTTCCCTCCTGTTTTAAACTCATGGCTGGGAACTTCCGGCCTCCTCTCTTCTTTGCTAAAGTTAGAAGGAGGTCGTTTAGGGCAGGGCGAGAGATGTTGGTTTGCCACTTTTTACTGCCAGCCCTTGGTGTTTGGTCTCACGTAGTCAGTTTCCCGAGTTTTATTTCCAATAAGCGTTCGAATGTCTTTTCTTATTTCTCCCCTCCGCCTACCTGAGGTTTCAAACTCCCATGTCTCTCAGGCCTCTCCTGGCTCCTCACGGCCGTGTTGAGACTTCTTTCTTTTTCCTTTTTTCAATCCAATAGTCAGTGACCTGGCTTTTAAGTGTCGCTTACTCCGCAATTTTTCTCCGTCCCTCCTTTTTCCGGGGGTCTACCCTATCCCTTCATTTGCCGTTCTAAGAGTTCAACGGTCATCCTCGGTCTCCCCCCCCCTTTTACAACTTCGTTCTCCGGGTGCGATCAGGGTGAATCTTCCCCGAGTCCTTCCAGTCATTTTGGCGCCCTTCTTCCTCCGTGAAATATATATTTCCCCCCCCTCTTTTTTTTTTTTTCTTCTCGTGGCGGGGTCGTTCTCAGAAAACTGGATTTTGTTTTCCCCTTCCGGTAATAGTCCCTGCCAGTCCATGATGACACTCCCACAAGGTTTACTGTCTCCTCATTTACCCCACCCCTTGCGCTTTCTTTTCGTCCACTCATGAACGTGATCGTGCCTCATCCCCCAGTGATAAGGTACAGTTCTTTCAATATGTCTGCTTGGAGCCCTTGCTCTTCCCGTCCCGGTCCAGTCCTGTCCAGATTGGACCAATTTCCGCCCCCCCGGTCCCTTTCCGGCCCGGGCTCGTCCAGCAGAGGCGCCTGGGGCCTCTAAAGTTTGGTCCACCTTCGGCCTCTGATTCTTCCACATAGACGGCGGGAAAAAATTCCCAGATTTGCTTTTTTTCCCTTCACTTATCTAACCCTCCGACATTAGAAAACCCGTCCGTAGGTCTGTTCCCGTAGTTCTAACCAGAAAGACGAAATTGGAGAACCATCTTCGAATCCATTCTAGATCCGCGGCGGCCGTCACGCACACGGTTACTCTCCCCCTTGTCTTGTAAACGTAGTTCCCGGACGGCCCACTTGTCCTTTCGCATGCTCTTACCTCCCCTTGGGTAACTCCCACTTAGAAGATGGCTCCTCGGCAGTCTCTGTGAAAGTCTTTTTCACCCAGCCCCTTCTCAGACCTGTTAGAGCCTTTCTGGAGTTAGGGGATGTTGATAGGGCCTCTCCCCGCCTCGGCAGCCCCCCTCGAAAAGTCGTGATGAGTACCTCTGACCCTCTTTGCCATTTGCTCCCATCTGTCCAGCGGAACGTCTGTTAGCCTCTGTTCGATGGAAGTTTCTCTTTGCACACCAGCATTCTTCCGGCTAGTCTTCCGTCTTGAGAAAACGCGCCAACTCCTTCTCCCTCCTCCCTCCCCCGGAACGGTCGACTAATGAACAGACGGCATTGATTGCTTCAACCCCCCATCTGGCCCTCTCCTTTCCCCCAGAGAAGATGAGATGATAGACCCGAAACACCCCCTGGTCCCTTGTGGGCGGAACCATTTCCTTGCAGCATTTTCTCTTTCCCGGAGCCCGTGCGGGTTTTTGCAGTCATAAAGAGTCCCCGGGGCAAGCCTGCCTGTTAGAAAAGATTTCGTGTTCTTCTGGTCTCTCTCCCCAAGAGGCTGAGTTCTTTTTGTCCCTGCAGCACGTTCCTAGTTACTCCAAGTTTGGTTTTTTGAGACCTTGCATACCCCTCTTTCTCCCATTCCCCCTGGAAATGCTGGTTTCTTTTTAACTCTGATCTTTCTCCATCTGTTATTGGAAGTCCTGTTCGTGGTCCTTCTTCGTTGAATTTTAGATCCCCCCCCCCCCAAAGAAGGACGGAGATGCAGCCTTCGTGTTTCACTTTGAGGTCGATGTGTCGGGACCGTGCGTCACCCTGAAGTCATGCCTGGGGACCCCACTCCTCCCTTTTGCCCCGCGTGAGGAATGGAGCCCGTTTTCCCCTTCTCTCCCTCTTTTAAACCTAAGAGGTTGTTTTTCACCCCACAAATCCTCGCCGAACGTTCCATTTCAGTCCCGCATATGTAGGGATCCGGCGCCCCCCCCTTCTGTTTGCCTCCGGCTAGCGTTTTCCCTTACTCGATGCCGGCCCCCGTAGTTTTTCCTGGTCTTCTGTACATTATTGTTAAGAATTTTACTTTTTATTTTTTGTATTCGCACCCCCTTCCCTGACTGGGCCCAGATTCGGTAGAAGGGAAGGATTGAGGCAGTTTTTTTTTGCAACCGACCTCCTTGTGCCTAACCGGCTCAGGCATCCCTTCCTGTCTCTTTCGCGCCAACGCCCTTTCGCTGAAGGTCGATTTTGAGAAGTCAAAGCACGAAAGACTCAGTTTGGTTTCTTCCCCCCTTCTTTACCCCCACCCCCCCCCCCCCCCCCCCCCCCCGGGCTCAGTACTTTAGCTCGTCCCTTGTTCGTTGCCATCAGTTCTTTCTTTAGCGTTTTATCGGATGCCGAGTTTTTTTTATCTGTGTCCGTTTTGAGAGGGGTATCGATGTTGACCGATTTTGATAGTCTGGGTCCCCCCCTCCATCCCTTTTAGCTTCGGACCGATGCCCGATCGCCAACCCTTTCTTCCTTTGTCAGGTCACG
>Ga0179593_1390882_pt1 | contig 12526 bp, 14 predicted proteins | sample CZODoug2_1_08_16_FD_185931 | JGI IMG/M metagenome (GOLD analysis project Ga0179593, IMG submission 185931) | Vadose zone soil fungal communities from Angelo Coast Range Reserve, California, USA - CZODoug2_1_08_16fungal (PacBio error correction) | ecosystem: Environmental > Terrestrial > Soil >... | reverse complement strand
TTTTTTTGAGGTGTCCCTCCCCACCTTGCTTGTTGATGTCCTCCGTGCGTTTCCTTTCCAGTGACATTTCGTTCCCGTTGTCTCGAATGCCGATTTGTTATAGTGTCGCTATCCCCCCAGATGCTAGTTTTCCCCCTGCCACTTTTTTTCCAACCTTGCCCCGAATTTCCCTTGTTCATTTATGCTTTGGCTGACCGGGGCCGAAGCCGTTTTTGTTTGGCATTTCGCGGGGTTCCTGTGTGCTAATCTTTTGAGACGAAGTGTGTTTCTTTCTATGTCCAAACTGCTAGTTTTCAACCTTCTGAGAAATTCCTCCTTTTGCTTTCGGTTTGTCGGACCTTTTTCCTCCGTGATTTCTGTTTACCCAGTGCCCAGTTTCCTAAGCGGTTCATTCCCCACCCCCGTTTGCAATGGCGAGGGCCAGTTCGGTTTTTCCCCTGTTTTCATGAAACCACACTAGATTTTCCTTTTTTTAGATTTTTTATAATAGTGCTTTTGGTTGGGGCTTTTTTCTAGGTTTTTACATCTCCTTCATCTTTTTTCTTTTTGTTATGCCCTGGAAATCTTCCGTAGTGCGGACCCTTCATGCCCCTAGAAGTGGACCCGTGGATTCGTCTTCCGCCCTGGTGAAAGCTTCCTTCTGTCCCCCTTTGTCTTTCCCGCTTCGTCCGCGAAGCTCTCTCTTTTTTCCTGACCCCTGAGTTTTTTACCCTTCGCCCCCTGTGAACCCCGTCCTCCTGAGCCCTTCGGGTACCTTCTTTTTTTTGTTGATTTCTTTGACCGAACCAAAAGCGGTAATTTCGTTTTCCGTCTTAGAGATTTGTGGCTCGCGATTGTGGAGGGTGGCTTCGTTCTCGCCTGCTATTTTGTTTCCGCCCGCGTTCCCTTTTCTTTTTTCGTGGTCCACTTTCAAGGCCGCACTGGTGCTGCTCCTCTTCGCCCGGTCTTAAGGCCTGGTCACAGGCTTATGACCGTTTCCCTTTGCGCCATGCGGGCCCATAGCTTTCAAGTTGCCTTTTTTTTGGTTTCAGCCCGTTTTTTTTTCATGCGAGGCTTTTTTTTTTTCTCCTTTTTTTGGTCCCGCAGCGCAGACTTCCACGCGTTTAAGAACAGGGACCTGAACCAAGGGCACGGTGCTCCCAAGCGCCTTTTTTTCACTGGGTCACTGACCCCCTCCGGCCAACCCACGTCCTTTTTGTCATCTCTTTTTAACCAACTGGTTCTTTCTTTTTGCCATGCTGGTCCTGACGCCCTTGTTTTCCCAGAAGGATTTCTTCGTTCTGCTTTTTTTTTTTCCTCCGTTTTCCCTTTCTCTTCTCTTTTTTCCACTCCCCCGGTGTGTTTTTTCCTTTTTTTCTGAGCCCAAGTCCCTCAGGTCGTGGCCGTCTAGTTGGGCTTTCTTTTTTGAATCAGGCGTTTTTTTAGGATCCGTTTCGCGTGTCCCTTTTTTTAAGAGATTGCCGGTTTGTCTCTCTTTTTAATTTTCCGTTCTTCACCCTTTGTCCTGATACCCAAGGTGTGTTTCTTTTGTTGGATCGGCAGCTCTTTTTTTCCCTTCATGTGTTTCTTCCAACCCCCCCCGCTTTTTTATTGGTCGTTTTTTTTTTTTCTGCGCCTGGGCTTTTCCCGCCCTTTTCCATGTAGTGTCACAACACGGGTGGGCTCCTTTTCTTTCCCTTGCGAGATTTCCTTCGCTTTGTTCCAGTACCTTGCTGGCACGTGCACTCTTCATAGGAATGGCCGGCCTTTTCTCCGGAATTCCAGAAAAAGGTTTTTCCTTTCACTTTTTTACTGTTCCCCGTTCGGACCTTGGGTTTGTGTGTTCAGATTTGATTTTCCCCGGGCAAGTTCCTAATTCGTCCTATTTTCCCCCTTTCCGGGGTAAGTTTTATTTCACAAACTCTCTTATGTAATCCGCGGCGTCGGCTGTTAGCCAAGGTTTCCCCCCATCTCACAGTTAGTAAAGCTCCCCGTTTAGATTGTTCAAGTTCGTTTTTTTTTGGAGTCGCGGTTTTCTCTCTTTTGCACTCCTGTTACAAGACCTGTGGGGCGTGTCCTCGCTTGGAGCGGTCGGCCTGCCTTGTTCAGAGTTTCCCCTACTTAGTTCGCGTCTGCGGCCTTTGAATATTTCCTCTTTTCCGACTAAAGCTGTCAGTTGCTCTCATTGGAGTTCCGATTTCTCCCCCTCCGGGCGCCTGTCCATTTCTCCGGCCGTCTCCCCCCCTCAGTTTTACAAGGATCTTACCCTTTTTTGGGTCAGGAACCTTTTTGGCCCGTGCTGGCCTCGGTTTTTTTCCCCCCTGGTTGCCTCATCTTTTTTTTTCTCCCTTGATTCTGGAAGCCAGGCTCCGAGTTCTCTTTTTAATTTTCGGTCATTTTTCCCTTTTGAGTTTTAGGACTTATAGCTCTTTGCCCCCCATTTTTTAGGCTCAGTTTCCTCTTTCCCCCTCTCGATATGTCACCTGCATTCCCTCCGGGCCCCTATTTTTCCAGAGAGGATTCTGGCTGGTTTTTTTTTTTGCTCAAGGCAACTTTAGTTCCGGTTCCTCGTTCTTGCTCTCGCGTGCCCCCTCCCAGGGACTTTCGGTCTTCGTCAGACAACCCTTGCTCCCGCTGTCCCTGGCGTTCCTCCCGGACGGCATCAATGCCTTTCCCCCTTGTGACCCATTCCACCATGCTTCACATTCTTTTTTCCTTCTTCAGTCTAGATGACCCGAACACTTCTCTTCGTTTCACGGCTTTCAGTTTTTTAAATTCTCTTTGCCTGGTGTTGGAGCGGCTCATTTTCCATTGGTTTGGTTTAGGATAATGGCTCCCCCCCCCTCCGTCAAAATCGTTTTTTGCCCTTTTACAAAGTCTCGCTCCCCTTTGTCTCTTCCCTTCCGAGATAGTTCATACTCCCCCCTCCCCTTCCCTTGTTTAGGTCGGTCCCTAGATGAACCTCTTGTACTTTCCCCTCGTCGTTCCCTTCTTTTTTGTTTTTTTTGCCAGAACCCCGTTTTTTTCTTTCCTGGCGTTTCCCCTTTCACGCGCTCGCCGCTTTTTTTCACTTCACTTAGGAATAACTTTCGATCTCATTTAATTGGAGGACCTTCCATTTTCCCTCTTATTGCAGCAGCAGGACTTTTTTGTGTCTCCACTAAAATTCCCCAATTGGTGGGCCTTAGGTGCTTGTTTTTTTTTCTCCCGTCCCCTGAAGGTGTCCCTTCACACCCCTCTAAATTTTTTTGCGCGAAGACCTTCTGTTTTTCGAGACCCCCTAGCGTGTGGCTAGCGATCTTCTTTTTCGTTGAAGATTTCCTTTCCTGTGCCACCACAATTTTCGGTGTTAGCCCGTCGCTTTTTTGCTCGGAACTTTTTTCTTTCGTTGTCTTTTTTGGTTTCTGTTTTTTGTTGGTTTTTCCTCCCTTCTCTCTTCCTCCATGACACCACCTAATCTTGCGTTTCTTTCCGTTGGTGCCTTGTATCCTCTTCGAGGCCAGCGTTCTTTGTGTTGCCGGTAACCCCCTTTTCCTTTTTCCCTATTTCGCTACAAGGTACCTCCTGTGTCCTTTTTTGTTTTCGCGGTTTCCCGGTTTCTGTATCCGCCCGCAAGTTTCCTTTTGTCCGTCACTTCGTGTTTTTTTCAGATTCTTTTTCGTTTCTGTGTTCCTATGGGGTCGTCCACCCCAACGGTGGATGTCCTCCCTTGCACTTGTAACCAGTCGCTTTCACGAAGTCTTCCCTTTCGGTCGCTTTCCCTCTTCCACAGTTAACTTTTTTCTTTTTTCCTACAGAGCACCCCAACGCTTTCTTTGGGGGCGTTGGTCCCGCACAACCAATGAGGAATTTCCTTCCACACGTCTTTTTTTAGCTTTTCGCCAACAACCAAGAGTTTACCAAAAGCAATCCCTCTGTCCTTGGCTCAGTATGACCTTCCCGTTTTAGATGGGTGCGGCGGCCTCCCCCTCTTTTTTTTCCCCTTACTCTGATCCTTTCTTCCCACGTAATGTGAGAGGACCGATTTCTGTTGGCTCGCAGCGGATGTTTTTCTTTCTTTTTTACTCCGTCCCCCCTGTGCATTTTTTTTATTTCTCCCTTCCTGTGTTTCCCAGACCGTCCTTCCTGCAAGTCCCTCCCATACTTCGCTTTGCTGTTCTCAATTTTTTTTCCCCTTTCATTAGGCTTTCTTTGAAGCTTTGTGCTTCTCTTTTTTTCCTTCCGACCTTGGTTCCTCATGGATCGCCGTGTTGTTGAGGGAGGTCCCCAATCCGTTAATGGCTGGCTGTATGGGCCGTCTTTCTATGTTTTTCTTGTCACTTTCCGAGTTTTCTTTTCGGTCCCCCGGTCTGGCGACCCTTTCTTTGCTTGTTTTTTCTTTCATCCCCCCCCAGACGGACGGACCCAGAAAAGGGGGCTGGTTCGGTCTGATTGTTCTTCTGTCCGGGATACCCCCCCTTTTTTGGACCTAATGCCTCTTTTTTTTTTCCCACTGGTACAGAAAAGTCTTTTTTTTGCGTATGTTTTTGTCCTCATTTAGCTGGACAAAATCCCTTCGCGCTCCACCACCCTTGCTTTCCTTTTTTTCTTGTGCCTGCAGAGAGTTTTTTTTTAGCGGTACTACTTGAAGTTGCTTGTTTTTGGCTTCTAGCTTCTTTGGACCGAGGGGTGTCCAAACTTTTATGGTTTGTCTTTGTCCCTTCCCTTGCCTTGATCCCTCCTTTTCGTTTAGCGATTTTTGAACCGTCTCCCTTTAGACCTCTGTTCCCCTTCTCATCCGGCTGCCTTTTCTTAGTTTTGCTCATCATCCCCGATTACTCGGGAACTTCCCCCATCCCATGGGCTCAACGGTTAAGTCCCTTTCCGTCCTCTCTCTTTTCCCTTTTGCCCCCTTCTATAGCCGGTGCGGTTTCTCCTTTTTTTTTTTCTTCCAGCGACTCGATTTGGACCTTCCGGTCTTTGTCCAACCGTCAAGTTCTCTGTTTCCAAGTCACGACACTTCTGTTGTGGTTGGTGCCCCAGCTCTTTTTTTTTGCAGACCCCCCACCCCGAAGCGTAATCACCCTCGGTCTCCCCCCCCCCCCTTTGAAAGACTTGGGGCTTGTGAGGCATTTATCCCCCCCCCCCCCGTTTGCACACATTCTCATTCCTTTCAGTTTTTCTCAACGGGTGTCCTGAATTGGGGCGCGCCTCCGTATGTTTTTTGTCCCCCCGTTGTGTGCCCTAAACCCGTGCTCGAGAGTCCTCCTTGCACCGGGGGGTCACCGTATTAGATTCTCAGTTATTCGGCTCAATCATCATCATGTTTCACCGTGAGTGGCCTGCCGTTTCCTTTTTGCCCCTCTGAGTTTCCTCTTAGGTTTCTGAGTTGCGCCCCACCTCCTTCAAGAACGTGGGCGCGCCGCGTCAAGGTGGAGAGGGCTGATTTGCTGTTCGTTTTTTTCCGACCAACGAACGCTTTTCCTCTTGAGTCTCTTCCCCGTAGCTTTGCGCGAACGGTTGCTTCAGAAATTGGACTGTTCCCTGTCCGTCCTTCATTTTTCCCCCTGGTCTTTTGTTCTTTCCCCCCCCTCCCCTGGTGATGACGTTTTTCTTCATTGACCGGCCTTTCTTTTTTCACGGTTCCTGCGTTTTTTTCGTTTGCTGCCCGCAAAGTTAAGTCCCCCCCCAAGCGTTCTTCGGGTTGGTGTCCCTGGGGGGTTTTTTCCCGGCAGAGAACGCCCTTTCTTTTCGGAAACACCCGCCCCCCTGACGTTTTGTTCGGGAGTTCGACCGGGGCCTTCCCAACTTGTTTCTTTTTTTCGTCCAACTTCAACACTTATGAGGCTCCTCGTTTTTCCCCCCCCAACTGACACCATTTTTCTTTCTCTATGCCCCGGCGAACCTTCCTCTCCCCCTTTGACCGATTTCCCTGTAAAAAGAAGTGCTTTTTCCCTAGTTTTCGTTTTCTTCGCCCCTTGGTTCCCCTTCTTTTTTGTGTTCTCTTCCTCCTTTTTATCTCTTCCGTTTTGTTGTGGGATCTTGAGAAAGCCCCAAAACGCCGTGGGGCCTCGGAAGTATGAATCCCGCCGTTCAAGGGAGTCGTTTATCATGGCGCGCCAGGGTCTCCTTGGTTGTTCCTATGAATGACCTTTTTTTTAAGTTTTCCCTTCCCCTTTTCCCCAGTGAGTGCCGCTTCCCTAAGTGCTGCCTTGTCCTTTTTCTTTCCTTTGTATGGTAGTCCTTTTTAAGCAAACCCCCCCTGTTTTTTGCTTCATCGCTTGGATTTTTCCCGCCGCCTTGGCGTGTTCCTTTATCTGTTACCTTCTAAAGCCCACCCGTGCGCGTCCCCTTGAACATTCTCCCCTCTTGCGCCGCAGCCGGCGGAGCCCTTGTTCAATCTGGTAACATTCCGTTCCGTAGCTGATCGAGTCTTTAAGTGCTTTTTGCATTTACCCTGACCACTTTGTCGGCTCCTTTGGACCCGTTCATTCTTTTTTTTTCTGCCCATGAAACTTTTTTGCAGTTCCTCCCCAAGCTCGGTAATCGTTCAAGCGATCTGCCCCGGTCTGTGTCTTTAAAACCCGCCCCCAATTCACTGGCGTCCCCCCTTGGTCCCCAGTTTTCTTTTTTTTAGGCTCTCACTTCGTTTTCGTTGGTTCCTTAGAGTTTTCGTTTGACTCTGCAGCTTGCCTTCCGCTGCTTTTTCCTTTTTGCCCATTCTCAATTGAAACGCTCTGCCCCTACTTGTATTTTTTCCGGGACTCTTCTTCGTGAGTTTGTCCCTACAGTTCCGCCTTTTGATTTGTAGGTAGTTTCTTTTCTTTTATTTTTTGCGGACCGTTTTTTAACAAAAACCCCGCCCGGGCGCTTTTGCGTGTTCTCCCGGTGTCTCCCCCTGCGAAAGGATCTGAATTTCCTTTTTTGCCAAGGTAAAACGGTTTGATTCCATGCACTTCTAATCGGTATTTCACCTGCTCTGTGTTTTGAATTGCCTTTTTTTTCCCCCCCGGCCTTCATTACGTGTCTGCAATTCGCCTTTCGTGTACCTCTACTTGGAGAGCGGACACCCCTCGTCTATTGAGATTTTGGTCCCTTTGACGCAGGTCTCCCCCATTACCCCCTGCCTGTTTTTCACTGGAGTTCGCGTTCTCGGATTTCCCTCCTTCTCATTCAATGCGTACTTCTTTTTTTTCCTTCTTTGATCATTTTGTTTTCAGTCTCGATCGGCTGTATAGGAGCGCACGCATTCCCCCCCCCAGGTTTCGCTTTCGGACCCCCACCTATTTCTCAGCCTGTTTTCTTTTTAAGTTTCGACCTTCTTTTCATCCCGGTCCCATTGACCAGGTCTTTCCCAGTTTTTGATCACCTTGTCTGTTTCCATTCACTCGCCGGTTGCACCCCCAGGACACAAAATCTCCTTTCTAGCTGGCTCCCGTCCCCCTTCACTTCTAATCATTGTGTTGTTATGTCTGCGAGGGCTTCGGCTTTTGAGGCATCTACATTTCCCTCCAGTTCTTTCAAGACCCGTTCTTTTGAAGGGTACGGCTCTGGCTGGATCTCATTCCTTCAGTCCCGTCCCCCCCCCTCGCCTTTTAGGTCCTTTGGTCCCAGTCTTTCACAAGGTCAGCCAACTTCCCCCCCTTCAGTTATCACGTGGCTATGGGGCCCCTCAACTTCTGTCACGATCTCATGCTTCGCCGTGATTTCGCGGGGAGCCCTTTTTTTTTAACCGTACCTCCTCCTTTTGATTTATTACTTTCTAGTCCTCCGCTTTCGGAACCGCGCCTGTGTGTGTTTTGTTCTTTCGTACCTCCAATTTTTTAAAAACTTGGCCCCGTTCTTGTCTGGCTTGTTGGAACTCCTACCGTGTTTTGTCCTACCCCCTAAGTAATTGGTTCTCCCCTTTGACCTTAAGCCCGCACCGCAGCTTCTGCTCCGTCCCGTTTTTCTGACTTTTGATTATTTCTCTGGAAACCTCGTTTTATCTGTCGGGCGCGGTCTTCTGGGCTCCGAAACCTTCTTTTTGTTGTTCTGACGTTCTCTTTTGTTGGGGTTTGTCGCCCCTCATTAGGCGCAGCCAAATTCCCCTACTTTTTGCTTTGCTCGTTTTTTCTTTTTCTGGCTTTTTAATTCCTTTCTCGCCCCTGTCTGCTTCCTCCGTGACGATTTCCAGGCTCAGCCTTTTTTCTCTTATATTTCCTGCACTTAGACTGCCGGTGGCCTTATCTTGTTGCAACGCTTTTTTCCGTTCGCAGCCACTCTTCCTTCTCTTTTCTCTTTTTGTTTTTTTTTTGAACTCGAGACTTCTTTCCCTTTTGCTTCTTGTTCCCGTTTAAAAACACGGCTTTTTTTCCCCGTGCGGGACCCCAGTCGAGTTCTCACGTGGGAAAGTGTCCTTTTTTTTTTGCACCAAAACATTTTTTTATTTAGTGCTTGAGCCCCCCATTTCTTTTCCTCCGTCCCTTCTCACACGCGGAACTCCCCTGTATGCCCACACCTTGAGGATTTAGGGCCACCCAGTTTTTTTGAATTGTTTTTTTTCCTTCCGTTCCCCGACGTTTTTCCCTCTTTTTTTGTTCTTTTGCGGCCCCACCACCACACTGCCCGCGGCACTTCACGAGCTGGTCCTCCTTGCACGTTGATCCCCCGGTTTTTCGCTACGGCTTACTTACGGATTTTTTGCTGACGCGTTTTCTTCTTTCAGAAAAGTTTTTTTTGTGCGGGTCCAGCCCCCCCTGCGTGTGCTGTTTTTCTAACCAGTTTGTCCCTTTTCGTTGTCGCCCCTTCTTTATTGGGTTTTAGACACACCCTCGGCGTCCCCCTCCAAATGGGCAGCCCCCCTCACCAGGCCCGTCCCCACTGTTTTTTCCTATCTTTTTTACGATTTTGCCAAACTTTTCAAACATTTCCTTGCGCTTTTCCCCCCACCCAAGAGTTGGATAGATTTTTTTGATGGTTACATTTCGACCCCTGCTCCTGAGTCCCTTTTTCCCCTTTCCACCCAGTGTTATCCAACCAGTTAAAGAGTCCATCCCCTGGTTCCAGCCGGCGGAGGCGTGTGTGGTGAGCGTATTGCTTCTCTTTTAAGCAGAGGGGTGATGTTCTTACCAGCATCGGGTTTCATTTCCTTCTTCGCCTTTTTTCCTCTCTGGTTTTTCTACTGTTGTTGAGGCTTTTTTTTTTTCCCTTCCCCCCTCCCCCTCTACTTCGAGACGGGGGTCTTTTCACTCTTAACACTCATTTTTGTTCGATGGTTGTTTTCTTTGTCTTTTTTTTGATAATTCTTTTTTTTTTTCATCAACATTAGAGAATCAAACTCTCTCAGTGATGAGCACCCGACTCTTCTGTGGCAGTGCGACGAGGTTGGTGTGAGTTGGATTCTTTTTTCTCTTTGGACTGTTCGTCCACTCTTTTTTGGGTTTTTCCTAAGGTACCCCGCTGATGAACTCCTTTTATTCCATTACGCTCTTCTTTTTTCCCCCCGTTTTGTTTTCATCCCTCCCGATGGCCCTTCCTGCTTTGTTGGTCGGATAGACAACTGGATTTCGAACCTGCCCCCCAATGCTCACCTTGGCCTGTGCCCCCTTTTCTTTCTTTTAAATTGGAAGGCTAACACCCGAACATGTTTGCCTTTCCGGTTTTTTTCGACCTCTCCTCGTTGTGCCTGGCCGCCCTGGTTTTTTTATTTTTTTTTTCCCACCCGATAGTCAATACATTTCTTTCTCCAAGTCTTCCTTGGTGGTTCCAACCTCTGATTTTCTCCACATCTCACCGATTCCCCCCGAAGCTGTTCGTAACCGTTGGACAACGACGTCTTTTGGCAGAGGGTCCCTTTTGCTTCCCACCTCCTCCCTCAAGTTGAGACCTTAGCTGGAGTTCGGTCGTTTTTCTTTTTGCCCTTTTTTATTTTTTTGGGACTCGGCATTCCTCCTCCTCTGTTTATTTACGACTAGTCTGCTTCCCCTTTTCGGGCACGATCCTCTTCTCACAGAGGTGTAAGTCGGTAGTGGGACCCCCAAAGGTAAAGTTGTGCAGGGCGCCTTTTCACCCTTTGAGCTTTTTTTCTCCCTCCTGACTGGATGCCTCCTTCTTGCTTTGCCTTTCCACCCCTCCCCCCCGAAGCCATTTTCCCGGGGGGTTTCCGTTCTTTTTGGGACCCCTGCGTGCTTCCCATTTTTCCTGAGGGCCGGGGTGTTTTTTGGTTTCTTTTTTTTTCTTTTTTTTTTTTTTGTTTTTTTTGTTTTGATGGTTTTACGGGAAACCCGCCTACACTGGACTCGTCTTAGATGCTCCGTCCTTTTTTTTTCGGCGTGGGGTCTGAGAGGTGCGTTTTTTTTATGCCCTTTTTCCGGTTTCCGCCAGCGGCTTCCCGGGTCTTCCTTTTGGACCTTAAAGCATGCACCTTTTTTTCTGCGCCCGCTTGGAATGGTATATTTTCCTTTTTGGGCATCTTGCCCTTTTTTCGACAAGCCCCTGCGTTCCCTTTTGCTGAAGTGTGCCCCCATTTGGTTTTTGCTGCCTGCCGTGTTGCGTCTTGCGCAAGTCTTGAATTGGACCCCCCTTCCTGCCTTCCCTTGCCCGGAGGGGTTGGACCCAGGTGCTTACAAGCCGGCGTTTCCCCCCCCCCCCTGCCCGCCCCCTTTTTCGATACGTTTTTTCGTTTTTTTTCCACCTTCCCCGGTCCCCTTCCCAACAAAGGTGTTCATCGACGGGAACACCGAGTTACCCCCGCGCCTCCCCATTGGCTGTCCGCACTTTTTTTTACCCTCCTGGCTCCAGGACGTCGCCTGGACGACGTGGGGGATTGAGGGATCTTCCTTCTTAACCTTTTCCTTTTTTCCCTAGTTTCTTTTTTGTTGTGATTCGATTACCCTCCCTCCACCTTACTGACCTTCTTGGTGGTGGCGGCGCGTTTTATTCCTGATGTTTTACCAGGGGTCGCGCGTCATGGTAGTTGCGAAGGCCCCGGACTTTCCTTTTGTTTTTTTTTCGGACTTTGTCCGTACAGTGTCCCATTTTTTTCTGTGAGTTGCGCATAGGAGATTTTTTCTCGTGTGCTTTTGGTCGGCCCATTTGTTTCCTGACCCCCCGCTTGACCAGGCTGATCAGCGTTTTCCGCCTTGTTTCCTTTGTCTTGCCAAAGCTTGTTTCCTCGAGTCCCCCTTGCGGTGGCGCCGGACCTTCAACTTGCTCCATGGTTTTTCGCGCGTCAGTTTTTTTTTTGCTCTCCTTCTTTTTTTCCCATCCCCCCTTCCTTTGCCCACAGAGATTCGCGTATGACCCCCTGCTTTCTTAGGCTTTCTCTTCCGCAATTTCCCCTCCCATGACCTTGTGGTCTCGGTTTGAGGTGGCTTCCCCCCGTGACCTCTGGCGCAGCGAACCCCCCTATGTTTTGTTTCCCCGCCTCCAGCGTCGTCGTTTGCAAATCAGCTGGAAGCCTTATGGCACGCTTCCCTTGGATTTTTTTCCCTACCCCAACTTTGACACTTTTTCCCCCCCATTCTTTCCAACCTCTCCATTTCTTCGTACGGTGATCAGCTGCGTTTTCCTTGTGTTTGCTCAGGTTTATTATTTCTGTGCAGTTTTTTTTTTTTTTTTTCTCCTGGTGTTAAGCATGACTCTTTTAGAGACTCGCCCCCGTTTTTTTTTTTTTGCCTGCAGAGTCTTCTACGGTTTGAACCCCCGTCCGGAAATTTACTTTGAGTTTTTTTGAGAAGCCCATCACATCTCTTTCTTGAATCGTGGGGCTATCACGCCGGAGGTGTTTGATTCACTTTTGAGTGTTGACAGTCTTACCCAATTTCACCCCCCCCTCCCCCTCGCGCCGCTGCGCAGAAGTCTGTTGCCCCCCCCCCCCCCCCCTCTTTTAACAAACCAGGTTCTAGTCTTGGTGGGCATTTTTTAACAGTGGTTGTCTCCCCGTCCCCCATCTTTTCTTTTTTTTTCACCCCCCCCCGTCTGGTCCCTGGTTGACGTTTTTCCTTCCCGCCGGGGTCTCTCTCTGCCTGAAAAGGCGAGGCTGGCACCCTTTTCCTTCCGTTTGTCTTTTACCATTGACTTTTTATGCCCCTGTGTTTTTTTGTCACAATACCCTGCGTTCAGGGGCGAATTTCTTTCTTAGCTGATTCTGCCTGTTTTTCCCAGTGAGTGTCACCGATATATGCTGGTGTGAGGCGTTGTTTGATTTGCTCTGTTCGGTAGTTCTGATTTGTTTTTCGTTATTTTTTTTCTCACCCGTCACCCTTGGTACTCGGCTGTACACTTTTTTTTGTCCCTTTTGGTTCCCCGCTCTTACTGGGCCTTGCTGCGTCCTCTAGGTGCCCCGGATTACTTCCCCCCCGTCTTTTCCTTGACCTTGCGCAAGCCCGACTGGACGGCCTGCTGCCCTCTTTTCCATACCTTCTTTTCCCCTGCCGTGTCTCTCTTGACACTTGTGTCCCTATTATTCCCCACCTTTCTACCCCTTCTGTTGTGCACATTACGTTCTCAGCGTCCCCCTTCTCTTTCTCTTGTTCCTGCGCACTCGGTCCCCTTTTGTTTCCCCCTTTTCCTCTTCTTGGTCCCC
>Ga0179593_1339813_pt1 | contig 12526 bp, 8 predicted proteins | sample CZODoug2_1_08_16_FD_185931 | JGI IMG/M metagenome (GOLD analysis project Ga0179593, IMG submission 185931) | Vadose zone soil fungal communities from Angelo Coast Range Reserve, California, USA - CZODoug2_1_08_16fungal (PacBio error correction) | ecosystem: Environmental > Terrestrial > Soil >... | reverse complement strand
CAATGGACCCGAGGCCCTCGAGGACCTTCTGTACCCGGGTGACCCCAGTGAGGAGAGACCAATCACCAGAGACAATTGGCCCAGGTCGCCCCTACCCCCCTCATGAATCGTGCCTTTTCGGATAATGAGGACAATTGCCCCGACAGCCGGCTACGATAAGCCCCCTTCTACTCGTCCCAACGGACTCTGACCCCTTAAGCCGCTTTTTGACACTTCTTTTGACAGAGCTCCACCGGCAGAATCTCCTCTGACGTTTAATCTCTGCCAGAGCCCGCCTGCCAGACGTTCGGTACTCCCCCTCCTCCTCTGCTTCGCAAATTAAACGTTAAGTGCCTTAACATAGAGCCGGACAAGTCGGGGCTCCCTTTCCCTCCGGGTGTAGGAGCATACGTGACCCTTTCCCTTTAAACTTTCCCCCCACTCCTCCTTATCATCAGGGGTTTGAGGGGATTTCACGGAGAAATTCACGCCGCCTGTTGGCTTTTCGGGCAGTGTTCTTTATCGCCTCAGCCTCCCCCGACCCTTTGAAGTTGAACTTATCCCTCACGGCCGCTGTCTTTTGAACCTTCCGTCAGTTTGTATACCTTTGCGCCACTGCTTTTGGCCCGCAGGAGGCGCCTTCCCCCGGCGGCGATCTGGCTGCCTCGTTGCTGCCACCAGCCTACTGACCGTGCGCCAGGTCGCTGGGCATCCCGCGTCTGACGGGAAACCCGTTCAGGCCACTCCCCGCTTACTGTTGGACTGTGACCTGGTCTTTTTTGAACCTTCCTTCGCGGTTTGATGCTCCCTGAAGGTCGAAGCGAGACCCAACATGATAGTGTCCCAGCCGACACTGGTCCTCATCGTTTTTGACCGCGGATTTCCTAAAGTACGAAGAAGACCCCCGCCCCCTTTCCCGACTTGCACGTTTTTCGTGCGTGGACAATTTTGTAAAGTGGGGGGCAGTTCTCCATATGCACACGCATCCTTTTCCCCTTTTGGAACCTTTATTCCGTTCCTGCCACGACGATACCTTTGTGTCCGGCGTAGTGCCGGAATATGTGCTGGAGTTCCAAAGGACTCCTTTCCTAGGGCAGGACACTTTGCACTTGCTGTCGGACACCTTTCCCCCCCCTGTAGCATTGGGTGCCGTAATCAGGATTTTTCGCCATGAACCGCTCGATCCCCGACTCCCCCTTACTATGTTCGGTTGGAACTTACCAAGGGGAGACCCTGTATATGGGCGCCCTCGCTTTAAACCCAACCCATTTCTTTCTTCCCCAATCCTTTAGCCATTTCCTCCCTGGTTACCAAATCATGCACGCAAGCCTTCGCAATACCGATCTTTCCTTCTCAATTTTAGATTTCCCCACCGCGCCAGCACTCCCCCCTTCAGTCTAAACTGGCCCCTCTCCGGGAGCGTGTTTCGCCAGCAGAGAACCCCCCACACCCGAGTTCGGGCCCCCCCTTCCCTGATCAAATACCATCCAAAGCTTTCTAAACTGTCCCCGGGGCACCCTGTCGACGCCGCGGCTGCAGAGTCCTGGAACCTTTCCGTCTAGATACCAATTTTCCTCCTGTAAACTCTCGACCCCGTTTGTTTCTCTCTGAAACGCGGTGCCGAAGCTCTTCATGTTCACCCCTCTTGATGGCTTTTGATAGAGCCCGTTTCCTGCTTCTCTCGGGCCCAGTGCCCCTCATCCATCATTTTACTTGGACAAGTGCGACCTCCACCGACTTCTCCTGCCGGCGATTGCTGTTAGTGCTCCTTTTTTCTTGAAGCGAACTACGGATCCTCTTTTTCGGCAGGGCCCTTCCATTGACTTCTTCCGCCTGTTTCCCGTCGCTATCGATATCAAGGAGCCCCCATCTGCATGCGAAACGTTTAACTACCGTCCAGTTTCGATTACTTTTTTTCTGAACCGCTTTTTCCTGCTGTTTCCCCCTCCTTCCTCCATACTTAACACAAGTACATTACGACGTTCCCTCCCGCAACGGCCCATAAGAAACCGCAGCCTAAGCCCCTCCCTATCCTCCCTGGGGGGGTTTTATCGGACTAAGTCCTCCGTTCACTCAAAATCCTCCCCCCTCAACCCCCTGGTTGCGTTCTTGAGCAGATTCTCTTCGAAAAGGGTCTACAGTGGACCGGTTCCAAGCTTCAACCGACGATCTTAAGTACAAGTAAGACCCGGCACCCATTGAGCTTCCCTTCCTCCCTCTCTCCCTCAATGAGCACGCGCAGCACCTCGTTTGCTTCTTCCACGCAAGGGCAGGAAGTCCGCTTGAAGACTTCTTTGAGGTCGACGCGCGGTACAAAGCTACTTCTTCGGATTTTCCGTCTTCCAAAACCCAACTTTTACCCCCCTGACTCTAATCATGGAGTTGTGACGGCTTTTTTCTCCGGAAACAGAGAACCGATGACCCAGTATCCCTGCACCCCGTCAACAGAAGCTAAGTTAGAACAGTCCTACCTCCGCCAACATAGTAGTTCTTTGACATTCGGCCATAATCCACGGGTGATCTACACCTTTTTTTGCTCCCGTAACTCGTGACCCGCGAACCCTTTCCCCGGTCATATCGACTGCCCTTTTAAAGCTAAGTCAAAAATTGCCTGCTTGCGAATCTGTTCTCGGGATGTGTTTGTGCCCAACCCATGGGCACGCTGTCCCCGATTTGGAAGTTGATGCTAACAACGAATCAGCAAGAGAAATGTTGTTAGCTATTCTTGAGCCCATTCTCAAAACTCCATGAAAGAATTACACCGAGACACCGGACTTTTAGACAGCTTTCTCTATATTTTCTTCATCCTCAGTTGTGTTGTAGTTCTCGATTGGTGGAAGATAAGTCTGTCGTGTGCCGGTCTTTAATACCTTGCTGAAGAGTGCCCCTTTTTTGAGAATTCGTGTGAGAATCGCTACTGCGCAAGTCCCAAGCGTGCCCCGACTGTCAAATCCCTTTGCTCCCTCATCGCATGAGCACCGTTTTGCTGTCAGATTTTACAACCCTGATTTTCTGCGATCTCCACGGTCGCTTGCGCGTCCGAGGCGTTTAATTCACATTTCCCTCCCTTAATGAGGCCGATGCTCAAAATAATCACTTTGTAACGAGGGTTGTGATCGGTTTTTTCCCCTTTTCGGGTTATTCTAACGCCATCTTGGCGCAGGGTGACGAGAATCTTTCAAACCACCCCCCCCTTCACTGATTAATTCGTAATTACAAGTCCCACAGTTAGGGTTTTCCCTCACATTCATCTCGCCTTCCAGCGCGTTCTCCCTTTTTACCCTTCTTCACCCTCTTACTCGACTCCTTGCTTCCAGTCCAAAGTTTCATTTTCTTTTCTTGATCATGGGCAGCTCTGGCGGATGAAGATCCAAATTTGGCGTTTCTTGTATTCGTTATGGACCGCTCTCGCCCCATTAAACTGTAGCTTTTGCATTACTATGACCCCGGAACGCACCCACTAACCGTGGCTCTTCGCTTTGTCAGTTTAAAGTTCTGTTTCTTTTTTTTTTTACGACACCCCTTAGTCCCTATGATTTTGCGGTAGGCCTTCGTTTCTTAATGGATAATTTTGGCTTTCGGTCTCCAGAATTGAGGTTATTATTCGCATCGATTTGCTTTCCCCATGCCTGGTACGAGGTCTTCCCTCGAAATTCTGGCGGCTTTCCCTGTACTGTACCAAAGTGGAGCACATCGTTTACCCTGGCATTATATACTCTACGCTACCCCCCATTGTCCCTTCCAGCTTTCCCCCCCGATGATTGCCATGCTCGAAGCCCGAAGTCTTTATTTTCGTTCAGCCCCCAATTGTTTCTACAATCTAGCCGTTCTTTATCTGTCTAGCCCCCTTACAATGCCGGAATAGAACTTGCTTTAGGGAGCAATTTCCCCCTGTAACCCTTGCTCCACCGATACTATGGGGTTTTCTGCGTATCGATTCTTCCGGGGAATCCTAGTTCATATAGACACCCCACACCTACCCTTTCGAGCTTCGCGCCTTATTTCCCTCACGGGCCCGGTTACACTCTGACTGCTGATCCTTGATCTCGGTGCCCCTTCATACCGTCCCTTTATTTCCAGACCTTTTTCTTGCTTTGAGGCAAGTTAGTCGTGTGTGTGGTTTCCTGCTTGTGCTCCTCCACCTCGCGCCCAGGCCAATTTTTACTTCCGGCGTTGTTCCTGCAGGTGATGGACATCCCACTGCGACCTCGATCTTTTCGTGAGAGGAGTTCTTTCCAAACCCCCCCAACCACCCCCCCTTGTGCTTTATACCGTGGCTAATAAGGTGTTTGACGCTACCCACCCCCCCATTTCCCCCACATTTTGCGGTACAACCGCAAAATTCTCTCGGGGAGCGTGATTAGACTCTTTTCATGGAGAAGTCCAATGATGAGCAACACCCCCCACCCAAGAGGACCCCTGATATTTTTTTTACCACTCACTTTTCCCCCCTTCCTAAACTGAGTCGTGGCGGCTTGCCCTGTCAATATCCTTCCACTCGCCGGACCCCAACCCCCTGTATTTCTTCTTACATTGACCCGTGCCCAGAAACGTCCAATGAAAAGGATTCGTAGAGTGAAGAAGTGTGAAAAGTAAAAGGATCAGATTTACCCACCCCCCCCCCCCCCCCCCCCCCCCCCCCACATCGCCCCCCCCCCCCACCCCCCCCCCCCCCCCCCCCACACCAACCCACCCCCCCCCCCCCCCCCCCCCCCCCCCCTCATCACACCGACACCAAACCCCCCACACCAGTCGGATTTTTAATGCTGAAATTGAGTTCCACCCAGCGGTAAATGACCGACTTGCCCCTTAGCATTCGAGCATCTTTCCGGTTCTTCTCCCTTCTCCCTAATTAATTACTAAAAAGAATGAAATTTTTTAGAAAGCCATATTCGGTACGAGCTGTATTTCGTTTTGAGTTCTTCGTCCAGTCTGTCCCGTGGTGACCTTGAACTTTTTTCAGTCCATTTCGTTTATTTTGGCCGCCAAATATGGCAGCCTAGAGCTCCCCTACGAAACGAAATTACTGCGTCCCCCCCCCCCCCTTTTAAGTGGCGCCTTTTGCACCAAACTTTCCGTCCAGGTCCGTGAGTGGAGACTTGTCGCTTCCTCAGATGCGTTCTCTACAGCCCGGACGAACGGAAAAACGCTTTTTGAGTGCGACACAGTTACCTTTGGACCCAAAAACCCATGACCCTTAGCCTTTCCGTTTCCCCCCATTTAGTATTCCCATACACCCCGGTTATCCAGAGGTCTCCATATGATTCCCGTATACAATTGCTAAGAATACTCTTCTTTCATGACAGAAATTCTGGGTATCTTGCAGAGATTTACCTCCTCCCCAGGTTTAGCTTTCGTCCAGCCTTTTTCCGCGTCACTGCTATCCGTGGTCAAATCTTCTCTGCGTTCGTTCTCGGTTCATTTCCTCTTGAGTCCGCCTTTTTCCCAGCCACTCTGGCAGGGGTTTTTTCGACTGCCCCACCGTGGCTTCTGTTTCGTGGGCCTTCTTGGGGACCCCCGTTCGCTATCCGCGCAGTGATTAATCGCTATGTACTCCTCCCCGGTTTTTTTTTGTGAGTGTTGGATCCACCAATACGTGCGCGCGGGTTTATTTTCCAGGCTTTTATGGAAGGAAGCGGACAGGCCGCCATTCCCCCAGGTCTACTAAAACTATTATAGAGGCGGATCCGTCTTCCCCAGCGCCCTTCCCTCCTTCTTATCGCGCCAGGCTAAGCTTGCCTCCACGGTGGTCCCGTAGTTGCCGGAACTGCTTGACTTTTTTCCTCCACTGTGCCGCATATGTATTCTCGCAAGCGCAAGCCGAAGTTCGGTTGAAAGACTAGCTTGCTTCGCCCCCTTTAATTCACGGGACCAGCGACGGAGGAGTTTCCGCCGGTTTTCTTCTCATACGGAAATTTTTATTACAACCCCGCTCCATTTGATGATCAGGGGTGTGGTTCTTACAAATGACCTCGCCCGAGCCTGTTGATCCTGGGCCGTCATCCTTTTCCCCCCGCGCCCTGTCTCTTTCCTAAGCTGCCCGTCCCCCTGTTTTGTATTTCACCTCGCCTGAGAGTTTTCCACGCAGGCATGTGCGTTATCGGCTTTTTTTTTCGCGCGGCCTGAAATCCAGTTTCCCCGCCCACGTACGTTAACGGATGTAACGGCCATTAGGGTGGCCATCCCCTCGACTGGCCAGACCCTAATTCCCCTCCCCGCCGCTTTGCTGCGACTTAGTCGGTAAACCATTCGCTTTCTATGATGAACTATTCTGCATTGCGCCGTGAGACCCTTACCATGCTCTCCTCAGTTCCTACTTTTACCGCGGAGGGCCTCAGGTAAGACTTCTTCCGCACCCCGTGTGAGCTCTTTCCACTTTTGGCGATCAGGGGGGTTCGTTCAACCCGCCCGCAGCCTTGCCTTTAAACAGTTATGGCGAGCGTAACGACTTCCTTCTTTTTTTTTTCCAGGCTTGGTCGGTTTATTTTTAGCGCCACCGGACTACCTTTTGAAGTGCATGTGCTGTCGGACACCCGCCCTCCTTTCTATTTTTTCCCCCCTCTCGCCGAGACCCCGTTAAGAACGCCCCGCTCGTGTTTCCTTTGGACCGGAACAAGGTTTGATGCATTCTTTGTGAGCTTAAAACTTTTCCTAGTCCCTGGTGCCCCGAAATTGAAGGGTTGACTCAACTTTAACCCCGAATTTCTAGTTTCCACGCGAAGAGGTTAGAGGGACCCCAACCTGATTTCATTCCTGCCTTGTTCTCACTTTTCTTTTCTCTCTGCGTTTTGGCCGCACAGCGGACCAAACCACTGTTACGAAACTTGCCATCACCCCCCTCCCCCAGTTCGTTACCCGTTGAGTCACATGACCCTGCAATGTCGAGCCGGCTAGCGTTTTCCCCCCCCGGTGCGTCTAGAGTCAAAGGGTTTGAACCCCCTCTAAAACGGTCTTTTGCGCTTAACGCGTTTGCCCCCGCAATGATAGATACGCATCACCCCTTCTTTTTCTTTTGTAGTGCCCCCTGGTCCTTGTCCCCGAGCAAGTGCGAATCCGGCATGGTGAATGCGCCTACCTACAGCCGGCGTTTCTGTTAGGCAGCCCTTTTTTGGAAGCCATAATGTCTGGGTTCGAGCAGGTCAATCATCGCTCCGCCCGTTTTACCTGCGACTATCCTGTCCTTGTTATTATTTCCCCCCGTTTTTAGTCCTTTTTTTCCGCCTGAATTTTGAACCCCCGTTCCTGCCCAAACGAATCACCCCCCATCACCTCCTACCGAACGCGCCCAGGAGCCCGACGACCCCCCCCCGCAGGCTACGAAATCATCGACTCCCGGGTTTCGACTAAGTCATCCGTCCCAAAAAGCGGCCCCCACTGAAGCCACGGTGTTCTTTTTCAGGGTGATTCCACTGCTTTGGCAAAGGTCTATTTTTCAATGGGGCACTCCCGTATTCCAGAGCTGAGAACAGAGTACAGTAGGAAGCACGTGAGTCAGCCGCCAAGCGGGCATGACACCCCCGTTTTCCTTCCTCCAAGGAGCTGGAGTCGATTGGCCTCTCGGTCGACGCGTTGATCTTTACGCGGATTTTGCCCCCCCCACACCCCCCCCCTACGTTCAAGGTCCTCCTTAATCATGGTCGTTGGTCTTGGGCCGGAACACTTCTTCTTCCCGCTTGGGTCAGAGAAGCCACCCTCCCCGCCACAGCGAGTTTATACACTTTCTCCCACCTTCTCTATATGGAATACATTCCTTACCCCCGGCGTCCCTGTGGCATTCAACGCTTGTTCGCGCCCGAGGCGGTCATTATCTAATCCCACATCGCTGCTCCCCTGTGACGCTTCGCTGGTGCTTTGTATGTTGAACCAACCGGGGCAAGATGCGCCTTTGCGCTTTGCGAAAAAGACACGCCCTTTTCGTTCGGAGCACCGGTCTCCCTTTACCGACCCCGAGATTTCCCGGTCCTCTTCGACGCTTATTTTAATACTCTGTTGTTTTGAGATCGATGCTAAGAGGGGTTGCCTGTGGCTGTCCCTTGCTGTTCATACTCCGAGTGACCACATTTCCGCCCGAATTTTAGAGAGTCCGGCCGATTACCCCTTCTTTGCACCATCCCCGATCCCGCTGCACTTCACTTTTCCTTTCAGAGTTACCTGGAGGTGACCGGGCCGTTGCTCCCTTGATTTTTTTTTTTCCGAGGTTTCGCCTTTCATGAGGCCGATGCTCCACCAGACGGCACGATTTAAAACGAGTGAGTGAGTTGATACTCTCGTGGTTTTTCGTTTTTTGCTTTCCTTTCGTGGCAGTTCCGGCGGGCGCCATCAGACCCCTCCATGATTTTCCCCGCATTGAAGTAACCGTAGGTGTTTTGCAAGGACATCCGCGGCTTACGTTTTTTCACAGTCGGACAAGCATTCTCAAGCTCCTCGCCTTGGCCCGAAGAGGGCTTTTATGTGCTGGCGGCTTCCCCGGCACTTTGCGTCCTTCGTTACTTCAGCGCCGCAATTAGATGCCATTTCACGGTAGACATTGTAGCAGCGAATTGCTCCAGGAAACCCATTTTTGGCCTTCGTTGCCCTTTTTTTTGTACGCCCCGTCGTTATGAGGCTGTAGGAATGCGGGTGTCTTGTTTTCCCTTGGCGGCCGGCGTAAGTACTTGATGGTCTTGGTCCCTGCAGTTCCAGCGGTTCTCTCACTAAGTCCCGGCTGGCTACTTAAAAAAGTTTTTTTTTTTCAATAGTTTCTTGCCCAATGACCCCCCCAGGAGTACCCCTGATGAAGATTGATTGATTGCATGCCTAGACCTGCTAGCAGGATTATTCCCTTAGAAAATTTCTTCTACACAGCACGCCGCTTCGTCGGGTCCTTTTACCCCCTTGCCCGCATCTCGGGAGCCGGCTCCCAGGCCTCTACACCGACTGGTTTGGCTCCACGATCTTTTTGCGCCAAGGATCAAACAAGGGAGCGTTTAAGGCGTCTTTTACGCGCATTCCCCCCTGACCGCTTTGTTTTTTAGCGGGTGCCCTCTTGAAATTCGTATACAAGACTTGATTGCTCCCCGGCAGTTGAGTTATTTCTCTGTGTTATGTTGAGCACCAACTGCTGGTCCCTATGTCCATTTCTTGATTTTGCTGGAGTGATGAGGTCATGTGTGGATCATGCTCCGCTCAGGAGGCTAGTGCGTTGCCGGTTGTCGTCCCCCCTTGAGCCCCGCGGACTGACTACTGAAGTGTATTTCAGCCCCCCTGCCGCCACATGCGGTCCAACCTCCCCTCGGCGCGGGGATGCGGTCTTGTTTTCCTTTTCTTCGCCATTTGATCCGATGCGGCCACCACAAGTCTTCTTTTTGCGACTGGTACGCCCATCCAGTGATGCTTCACCTTCTTAGGCTTGCTTTTTCCTGCCATCCGAGCACGCCGGTCCCCCCGGTATTGCTTGACCTACTCTTTTGGTTCCCAATGGCACAATGCTTGTAATATGCTTCACTCATGCTTCCACTGCCCACGCCGCGACATTCATTCGGCCGTGGGCGGCTTGCTGCTACTTGCGGCCATCGGTCAAGGGCTGAATTCTACGCTCCTTTTTTTTTCCATGTGTGAGGCCCTCAGTTATACATAAGTTCAGCCCGCGCATTCCAGCACGATCGCAGCAGGCAGCGTCTGCTAGATGGTCTTTTTCCTTTCGTACCGATTATTCCCCTTTTTTTGAAAATGGCGACCTTCGCGTACTGGTTTTTCCGGGCCGTATCGCCCCGACCCACAGCCAGTCTATTTCCAACCCCCAGTGCGCGGGTGTTTTCCTACACCTCGTACCCGCCATCCTTCTGTGAAAACTTTTGTTTTTCGCGGTCTCTGAGGGCTCAGCGCAAAAGGCGTTTTTCGCTTCGGCACCCGTGGACTCTCAAAACCTGATTAAACTCGTTTGAACACAAGTAATTTCGTATGCTACCCCGGCGAACGCTCCCCGTCTTTGCCCCTTCCTATTCACGTTACTTGAAACTTCCTGCATAGGAGGCGACCGACCCTCGGGATTATGGCGATTACCCGCTATCGGACCCCTTTCGCGCTTCCGTCCTCCGGTATTCTGCTCTTTTCCCCATCGTTTCCTGCGCTGCGTCCCCCGGTTCAGGTGCGCTGAGTCCTCCGGATCGCTTGACCGGCGTTTCGTGCCCTGGTCCCCCCCCGCTGCTGTCCCCGCGGCCTGCCTGGTGGGACCTCCTGCGCGCGGCCTGTGTCCCGGTGCTTCTCTTCTTCTTTCCTCCGTTGTTGTGTTCTCTAATACAACATGGACGCTTTTCTCCCCCGCCGGATGGCATGAGAAGCCGTTCGACAGAGCCAACGGGGTGCCCGTCGCGAACCGTGCAATAGTTCCCTCGGGACAGCGCACTCCCGAGGCGCTCTCTCTACGAACCGATGGCCCCCCTCACGGTATTCTGCGTTAGCGGAACTGAGGCTGCGACTGTTTCCGAAACACGTTACTCCTGACCTTTTAGCCCGACGTTCGGCTGAAAAGCCTCCCCCCTTTCTCAATTTAAATATACGGGCGCTCCTGCCGGCATAGAGCGTTTCGGTTTTCTGCGCACCGAAATTATTTTCTTTTCAACAAGTTATGATCAGTGTTTGGGGTTAACCCACTGCTGATTGAAGTCACACGCCGCCTGTTATGTACTTCCCTCCTAGATTTCACGCCCACCCTGCCGTCCCCGTATTCCAAGGAACTGTATGGACAGAAATTGTACAACTCGAACCCTTGTGGCCCCTGATGTGTTTAGGACTAGTTGTGCCGTCGGCCCACCCTAAGACGGACCTGTACGCGCCTTGAGGGGCCCTCCCCATCGTTCTCCCTGAGAAATACCCCTCATCCTACGGATCTTTGCGATGGTCGTTCGGACACTGATTCGCGGGGATGCTTCTTCATGATTTTTCAGGGTCCGCGCTCCCCCATTTTAGCCGGCATTCACTTCATGACCCGCGGAGGCCTTCAAGTACGCCGGTTTTTCCCTTTTACTTAGTTCCCGCTTGTTTACAGGGGCTTTCAGGGTGAGTTCTTTCCCTCTGCATTACCGCCTTAATTGGTACTTATTTGCCGCGCGGGTAACGTTTTTTGTGCAGTGAATGAAGCCTTCTTGAGGCAAATTGGTCTTGCTTTTCTTGAATCGATAATGTCAGGTCCTCCCCTGGATGCATACCGTACCCATGAAAACATGATTTTTAGTGTTGGACCGTGCCAAGGTGGATTATGTATGTTAGCACACCTACACCTTTAAGTAATCGGTCTACGAGGCGCGGGTTGATCCAACCTGCACCCCGGGAGCCCTTGGTATTCCGCGTGTATGCTTCAAAAATTCGCAGCACGCCTGCCGTTTTTCTGACCCGGTATCGAGTGGGTTTCCCCCGCGGACCAACATAGCGGCAAATGCCTATACTCCTCCCAAGGTTTTACGTGAGGTCCATTTTGCTTGGTCCCCCGGGCGCAGGTAGTTTCTCTATAGGACCGGTTTTTCCCGAGCAAAGGTTTTTCCTGACAGACAAGTTGGTTTGCTCTGACGTTCCCCTCTCGATAACGTGTCCAACCCCCCTTCTCTTTGCGGTAGTCCTGTTCGGGCTTGGCTTTCCATGCTCGGCCCCGGTGAAAGGCCCTACCCCCTCTCACGGGCTCTTCTTTTAGGCTCCATTGGCTGGAATGGGAATTTCCGTTTTTTTTTTTTTCTACGGGCATTTTTCCCTCTGACTCCCTTCCGCCGGTTCCCTGTCTGATAGATATTTGTCAGGGAAATATTTTCTCCCAGTTTTACATTCAGCCCGAATCGAGTTTTGTTAACCGCGGTGCATTATGCGACTACTTAAACATCACCACCCTTACGAACCCGCCCCGCCCATTGCCTAAACACTACTTCTCCCCTCCCCTTCATCGGGTGTTGTGTCCGAGAACCCCGTCGCCCCAAAAGATAAATAGCCACGGGTGGGCTTTTGTTTACGGGGGAAAGCTTCGCTGCCAGCCGTTATTGGACATGGGTCAGTCAAGCTTTTACAGAAGGAGAAGAGTACCAGGACTTCGCCATTTCTCCTTTTTACTTCCCGCGAGAGAGCCGCCCAGAGCACCCTGGAGGCAAATTTCGTGCTGTCCGCTGTAAAGATCGGATTTCATTTACTCTCCTCGCAGAGGATTGGCCCTGTTCAACCCAGTGTTCCTTCACGGACATTAATCCCTTTATGTTTTTGACGGATGCGTGTTTACTTTGCCCCCCCCGCTTGGTCGCCCCCCTTGCCCCACCCGCCCCCGACCCCGAGCTACCCTTCCCGTTCGAAAATCGCTGCATGTTTGCAGCGGCCAGCCTCCGGTGATCGGATTCACAGTTCTCGTCGACCGCCGGACATTTGTATTCCTGCCCCCAAGTTGGAAACCTGCCTTCCCACCACGTTCCTTTTTGCCTTTCGATGGATGTGACCTTTTTTTCTTTGGTTTCTCTTGTTCTGCTCACCCTAAATTCCGTTATGGCTCTTCTCCTTCTACCCGAATTCCCCCGAAACCATTACTTTCTTTCTCAAG
>Ga0179593_1264407_pt1 | contig 12526 bp, 12 predicted proteins | sample CZODoug2_1_08_16_FD_185931 | JGI IMG/M metagenome (GOLD analysis project Ga0179593, IMG submission 185931) | Vadose zone soil fungal communities from Angelo Coast Range Reserve, California, USA - CZODoug2_1_08_16fungal (PacBio error correction) | ecosystem: Environmental > Terrestrial > Soil >... | reverse complement strand
CCAACGATCGATTTTCGGGCTTGTGACAATTCTCCCTCCCGAACACTTCTTCAATGACGTCCGTGCCCTGAGCTACTTTGCGTGGTCCTCATGCGGGTATATTTGTTGTTCTCTCTTTAGTGCGCAATTGACCCTGGATGCTGCCAGGCGCGTACTTATTCATGAATCCTGCTTTCTGTTGCTCTTCGGCGTTCCACGTTGGGAGCTTTGCCCGCATCGTCTTTTCGTATTCTTCATTGATCCTCCCCTTTTAGACGGCTTAGCTCGACTCTTGTGCCCCGGACGAATGTCAGTGCATCCGGAAGAAATCGGCTTCCCGTTACTCAAATCTTATCTTTTTGTCTCCCACATAGTTCTCCCCTCCCTTCGTTGTGGTTGAGTCTTCTGATCCTTCACGACTCTTTTTGATTCGCTTAAGAGTTCTCCGGGGACTTCCCTGGGTTTTTTATTCTGATGTTGCGAAACTGCGAACCTTTGCATCAGGTTCCTTCGTTTCTCAAGCCTGACGACCTTCCCCTTTTCCAAGTTGATTTGCCGGTTGACGAGCAATCATTCGGATTCTTTGTTTTTGTTTTAGTTGAGCATCGCCCTACGTAAGCTCCGCACCCTTTGACTCGGTCTAAAATCCTTTTCTCTCTCTTTTCCAGTCACATTTGCGACCTACTAATCTCCTCGACCAAAATCGTCCTACCCCCTCCACTCCCCGTTGAGCCACAAATGCCGGCCTGGAGTTTGAGTCGAAGCGGACGTCGCACCCTCCCTCCCCGCAATCTTCTCCCCCTCTTGTGTGGGTTGAAGCCCCTATGCAATTCCAGGACTACGCACTCTGACAATTTTGCAGGTGGCGTCGTCTCGTGAACCAGAGCGTCCTTTTGCCATCAATACTTTCTTACTCCTTACCGAAACCACGACGGTCTTGAAGAGTGCTAGGCCGATACTGCGAGCTCTTCGGTTTTTCCTTTTCGATTTACTTCCTTAGACCTCTCTTCCTTTTAAATTACAGATTTTCTCAGCTATCTCTAGACCTTCTCCTTTCTTCCGAAAGGCCTGAGATCTCCGCTCCTACGGTCGAACCTTGTGCCGACCTTCTTTTTACAGTATAGTTGGTTCTTTTCGGGTCGATACATTTTTCCACATTCGCCTGTTCTTCCTGCATTGATGTTAATAGACCCAGTTCCGTTGGTTCGATAGGTAGGGGACTTTAAGAATCCGCGCTCGAAGCCCCTTTGAGCACACGAAGTGCCGCCTTTTCCCCGCGGCCCTTCTGCTCGACTATTTCTCCCGCCTTCTCCTCCTGTATCTTTTCCGTGGCTGAAGTCCATTTTTGTGATCCTTGTTAGCACCTGCTACCACCCCATTTTGATTTTGGGGTCCCCAATTGTTCCCCTTTTTTTTCTGCCCTGCATTTCCTTTTTTATCGAATTGTTTCCACCCATTTCGCCTCCCGCTAAAAGAACCCACTCCCCTGCCCCCGCCCCTTCCTCAGCGCTCAGGCACTCTCCTAAAGGCCCTTGGCGTTTTTGCCCTTCGCCTTTCTATGCGCTGGGAGCGACCTCTTTTCTCCCATTGAAAGGGGGGCTCGCTCGCAGGCTTTTTTGAGCCACACGCCGTGCGCGCTAGGAAGTGAACGACCCCCTTCTTCTTCCCCCAGGTGAGTTTTGGCAATTTTCCCAGCGGTCTTGCCCGCGCTGACTTTCTCACCAGGAGGAACCCTTTTCTTCCTTCATAATTCCCCCCCTCTTCAGTTTTACTGCTATTTGTTCACCTTCTTCTAAGTTCATGCGATAATGCAATCCATTTAAATAAACCCCTCTGATCGGTTTTTGATTGTTTAGAAGGTTCTAGATCTGCTCCGTAACAAACGTTTTCTTCGTGAGGATACATGTCGGAGCTCTTGTCCCGTATTCCCGGCAGCTTTCTACTCTATCAGCATATTTTCCCTGTGGAAACACTGCTTGTTTTTTTGCGTTACGCTCGCCATGGTTTTGGACTCTTTCCACTCTCTTGTCCTTGACTAACAGGCCGTACCCTTTCTTTGTATTTCGCATGAGTCCTTCCTCCTGCATGGCCCCTTCCTTTTCCTTCTCAGTCCTCTGTCAAATTGAGCTGCGCGTGTCCCGGTCCGCCCACCCTGCGAGCGCTGTCCGGGTTCCTGTCTCTCGACGGCGGCTCTTTTTCCCTCTCCCTTGCTTCTGGCCAACTGATGCTGCAAGACCCTCTTCTTTTTTCCCCTTCGTCGCCCTGCCGCCCCGGATAATTGATGCCACTTTCGATTGTGCGCGCAACATGGGGATCATGAGTTTCTGCCTCGCAATTCTTTTTCTTTTACCATCCGACCTCGCGATCCGCTTGGAGGCTATTCTATTGCGGCGTCCTCGGCACCATTCTACTCACTTTCTCCCAACCTGTCTTAACAGGCGAATAGATTATCTTTCCCCTATGCTTTTTCTTTTTCTTGTTAGCTTTTCGTTCGTTTTCCGGGTGATGGGCGTTCTCTCTTCCCCCTTATCCCTCTTTCTTCTGTTTTCGAGACCATGTTTCAATAGCGTCCTTCTTTTCCCCGTCGATGGTGGACGGACGATATGACCCCTCTCTACCCCCCCTCTTCGTAGGTCGAGTTTCAATCTAGGTCTTTTTCTCATGATGGCTCAGGTCCTGCTGTGGGAGGACGCAGCCTTGGCGTAGCCCTTTCTCTTCTTTGTACTTGCGAGGTCGGGGCATAGGCCCTTTTCCACCTTCCCTCTCTATTTTTGAGCCAGGTGCGCGCGCTCGACCCCTTCCTCGGACCACGGCCAACCACCTTCGGGGCCTTCCATTTGTCCGTCCTGCATGTGCTGGCAACAAACATTCCTCGTCAGCGCGCCGCATACTCCAGGTTTTCAGCTTTTCTCTAGCGACGCTTCCTTTTCCTTCTAGTCGAACCCTTGCCAGAGGGATCATCGTCTCAGGAGAAAGAGTGTGTCCCCTTTTCTTTCCGGTTTTGTATGTTGCGCGAATAGATTCTGATCCCTCATTCGCCAGATTTTTCGTAAGTTCTCCACAGCGCTCTGTCCTCGCACGTGCGGGTGAATCTCGGTGGTTCACGTCGGCTGATATTGCTCTTTTGTACTCTTTCCTGCGAGAATTAATTCCGCACTCCCTTTTTAGCGCGGCACGGCCAGTCCGTTGTATTTTTGCTGATCGCTCAGTGAGTATATGCGCGACTTTTTTTTTGCCTTTCGCTACAGAATGACTGTTTTGATGCCGTGTCTGCTTTTCACGCCGGACGCAGTTACCAATATTCTTTTTGAATGATGTTTCTCCGCAGTGCAGACGGCTGGTCCTCTCCCCCATACCGGATTTCCTATTGGTCTTCCCCCGGGCGGTCTTGCGGGATGTCCCTTTCTCGAATTCGTCACGTTTTTTTCGCTTGATTCCCTCTCGTCCAGCGTTGGACCATTCCGGTTTTCGCCCTTTTTTTGGGACTGCTACGCGCCACTTCGTTTGGCCTAATCCGACTGTCGGTGATAGTTGGGTTCTCTTATTTTTGGCCGTTCTTCTCTTCTTCCTGTTTCCTTATGTTTAGCTGTCACAGATCCCGTGATTTCCGGTTAGCTCAGATTTGACGGTCCCATCCCCTCCCCTTTATTGATACCCCCTTTCCCTTTTTTTCCCCATCGGATTTACAATTGCCCGCATTTTCCTCTCCATGCCCCCGTACTCTGACTTTTCTGGAGGGGTCCTTCCCCCTTCTGGTGGGACTTTTACCCCTGAGGGCTTGAGCCAGAGAAGGGGGGAGTGACAGCGGCGAGCTGATAGTTCTCCGTATCACGCACTCGGAACGGCGCCTTGTCGTCGGGCCGACCTGATACGTAGCCCGAGTTTTTGCTTCTGAAGCCGACGCTTGCTTTCCCTTTGTCGTATGGTGAGTGAATGAGAATCGGGAGTCACTACCCACTCCCTTATTTCGCGAGACTCGGTGAGATCTTGTGTGCCTTTTGTGCATTCAGCAAGTCGCGAGAAAGACCAGAAATGTACACAGCGGCCGTATTCTTGTTCTTTTCAACTATTGTCTGTTTCCACCCCGGTGTACCCCTTGCCCCTACCCGGCGCCTCCCAAGACTGAATAGGTGATGTTCTGACACCAGTCCTGTCCTTGGCTCCGGGCGAGACGTCTTCTCTGTTCTTTTCTATGTTGTTATTCAGGGCATAAGATACGCCGCGTCCTGTCCCGCGATATTTGGGTTGCCAGCCTAACCTGCTGCAGACGGCACGACAGTGTTCTGGTCTGTCTGTTTCCGAGGCGTTTTTCTCATGTTCTTTCCCCTGCTCTGTGCCCTGATGAAGCCCTTGCGAGACCAGCCTTGCATTCGATCCACTGCCCGTTCGGGCTGTACTTACCGGCTGAACCAGCAGCACTGTGGCTTACGATTGACCTTAGGAGCAAGTTTCGACTGGTTGTGACCCTAGGTCCATCTCCACGTCCAGGATCCCATTCGTCAGTCTCGCTTTATTTTTATTTGTCGTGTCACAACCTCACCCCAGGCTGAGTAACCAGAGGTGCCCTAGCCGCGCCCTAGAGGACACATACGAGCGCGTTTCTTAGATCGCCCTTCTGGTTTGAACGCGAGCCGGTTCTGGTCAGCTATATTTGGGTCCTGTACCTTTCATGTTGATCCTTGGTCGTGTCAGGTGGTTGTCTTTCCTTTTTTTTTGTGGGGTGGTGAAGAGAATGGTCACTTCTGAATGTGTGGGGTCAATAGTCCCCCCCTCTCCTCGATTCGTCAGAGCCCTGTCCCAGCCCCCCAACACCGACAGACCTACCCGCTCATCATTCCCTGTCTAACCAGTCGCTCGCGATGTCTGGGGGCTCTAAACGGGAGCTTTCTTAAAGGGTCCCGTTTCAAACTTCTTCGAATTGTGATTCCTGCGTTCCCGTGGTCCGTTTGTTCATCCCTTCCTCCTAGCGCATCCCCCCCCGTTTGGGAGAAGAAGAACCCCTGATGTATTTCTTGCTCCCTAGGCAGACTTCAGGACCCACCGTCAACAAGACCCTTGACTGGAGTCTTTCCCTGTGGTTAGGAGCCCCCCGCGGCCGTTTTGCGTTTGCTGCGATTCGGACAGCCACGTTCTTCTCTCCCCCCCCTTCTGGTGTTCCCCTTTCGTGAAGGGCTAACGCGGTAGGTTCTGTCTTTTTAGGGGGGTTCGCAGTCCATCTCCCCCCCCCGTCGCTTGGGGTTTCGTGACTTCTCTTGGGAAGATTTTACCTGATCTCTCCCCTATACGCCCTTCTGCTCGGAGGACCCTCTGGCAGGAAGGGTCGTTCGGAACTTTGCCCATGTCTTACACGCTTCTTTTTTGGATCGGTTCTTTCTAGGGGACTCTTTTCTTTTTCCCCTCCGTTGTTTATATCGTCACCTCTCCCAACCCCCTCCCTACGCTGGCCATCTCAGGCCCTTGGGCAGAGTGACCCGGGTGCGACGCCCTTCGCGCGTAGTTGCTCGTTCTTTACGATCGCTCACCATGGACACCTTTCCGACCTACTTCCCCCAGACGACTTTGCTTTCCCGTGATCAACCCCCCCGCTCGACACTCCCATCACCGTTTGGGAGAGCCCTATCTGTGACGGACGTCGCCGGAACGCTTTTTTATTTTTAACCTCCTGACAGAACCTCCCGCCCCCACGTAATCTGTTTCCTTTTCACCAAAATGACCTCCCCTCCGCCCTCTCGTTCCGTTAATGGAAGGTTCCTTTCTTCGGTTGACGCTGGCACGCTCTTTTTTGCCCACGTAGTTCACGGCGTACCCATCTTATGCGCTTCGAGCTTCCCCCCCATCCTTCTCCCCGCCCCCCCCAGAAAATACATTCGAGTCTTTTTCGCTTTGCCCCCGGGCAGCCGCGTTGACGTTTACCAAGGGGCAGAGACCCTCCACTAGAGGAATGGTGAGGCCCTTTTTGAAGGGCCGCCGTTGTAGGCGGCTGTTTGTGCTGCCTGTTAAGCCTCTCGTATATGTTGTCTTGCTTCTTCACCACCTTCTCCCTACATTTCTCCCCTTCCCAGATGAAGAGGAGGAACCTCTCCGGTCAAGCTTTGATGTTGAGCCTTTCCCCGAAGACCGAAAGTCCATGCATTTCACGCGTATCTTTTGACCCCGCTGTTACTCTAGTTGACAGGAATTCTCTTCTACCCCGAATGTGAGCCTTTTAAGGTAGACCAACACTTCAGGCTTTTCTCCTCGAAGGTACAGTAATTTCTCGTTGGCACTCTCGATCTGCCTGCTTTGATATAGAAGGCGTCAGTCCCAGCCCCTTCCTTTTGACCTCCCGTGTATTTTCTCGCATCCGCGCGGTTTTTCATACCCGTCAGTCAAGAGATCCAGTTCCCAGAACTTTCGGGTCCCTGCCGATGTCGGAGTGAGACCCGTCCCCTTTCAGACCTTCACTTTTCCCCCTCCCCCAAGTCACCCATTGGTGTAATTTCTCTCTCTCCGCCGGGGCTCTGAATCCCGAGATCGGTGCCGAGGACTACCTCCCCTCTGATCTTACACGACTCCCTTGCTCCGCCCCGCATACTCTCCCACCTTCGCTGTAGCCTATCCAGGTCGGCTTTCTCCCGATCAGGTCTGTGTTCCCTAGCCACTTGTCTTATTTCACATCTCTGCCCAGAGACACCGAAGCACCGAGAGCGTTGGGCGAGGACCACTTTTCCCCCGCCGCTTGATCCTCCGAGGTTTTTTCTGACTAGCAGGTCCTTAGTCCGTACCTCCTGTTCCCAAGAACCCCGACTCGACCGTGCCCCCATGTCTGTGTTTTTCTCCCCCTCCACCCCTTTCCCCGCGTGGGTGTTAGAGATCTTCCCTTTTCGGCCGCGCCGTCCCGGTGTTCTGTCCTTACCTGTTCCCTTCCTCTATTCTTTTCTCATGCCAATCATTCCCCGAAAATGTTTTTTCCCAGTGTCCCTTTTGGACCTAGCTTTGGGATTCGCCATTTCCTGATTTTTGGTTCCCCTCTTGTTGTCTCATCTTGCGTCGAACTACCTTATGCAGTGCTCGTTTCCCATGCAGTTACTTTTCTGACTCTGCCTGTGCTTCTCAACCGGCCTCCTTATGCTTGCGTGAGGGGGCTGTCATTCTCCTTTTGCTGGTATATGATTTTTTCCCCCCCGAGTTTTTTTCTCCCGGTAGTGCCTGAGCTAGATACCCTCCATGTTCTTCCTTTATTTCCCGGTCCGCTGGGGACGGGGTCGTGCGCCTCCGTCCTTCATCTTTAGAGGAAAAAGAGGATTTTGATTTCGGAGGTTCTTCCGTTGGCTGTTCACAACAGTGAGTTCCGATAGGCTATCTACCCTTCTTACCTATTGAAGCTTTTTCTTGGCGCGAAGTGAGTTCTATATCTCGATCCGAGGGAAGGTCCCCTCCCGCTTTTCAATTGCCTAGTATCCTTTTGGGTCTAATTTTGTCCCCGTTCATCATCCCCTCTTTCGCCTCTCTATGCTCGTCCAAAAAGTACCTTTCGAAAGAGGGTCACCTCTTCGCTTGCCGTCGCTTTTTTACACCTTTTTTTTCTGTTGAAAGTAGTCGAATATCTTACTTCTCTTATTCTTCCTCTCTTGGTAAATTTATATGATTTTCTGAGTGGGGGTTTTTTCAAACCTTCTATATAGAGGGACACCCCACGCCTCTTCCTGCCCCCACCAAACACCGCCCGCCCTACCCCTCTGCCCCCCTTTTTCCCTGCCCTCCGGGTGAAAAAAGGAGCTCCTTATTTCTTCTGCGAGCCCAGGGCCACGTCAATCCGTTATGACCACCCGGGCCCCCTTCTCACTTTTCTCCTGGCTGTTCTGGTAAAGGGTCGATTTGTTTGCAGTTGCATCTCGAGCGCATTGACTTGTCAGGCCTGCCCTCTCCTTTGGTTCCTCTCGTTTCCGTTTCCCCCGCGGCCCATGACTGGTCCCCCCCCTTTCCGTTAAAAATAGAAGGAGGCTTCCGCTCACTTTTTTAGGATCAAAGAGCTAGTGATGCCGATTTTCAGGACCTCCTTCCCTTCTCTCCCCTCTTTTTTTCTACAGCTATCCCGCGATCCCACGCTTTTATGTTCTTTAGGGGAGGGGGGATCCCCTCCTGAATCCCCTCTTCGGTTTGAGTCACTCGGTCGTACATTTCTTTGGTTTCATCAGTCTACGGAGTTTTGCTCCTCTACTCTCTTTTCTGCGCCCTCTTTTCGGCCAGGTTTCGGGCGCCTGGATTCTCATTTCTCCTCTGGATCGGGGGTGATACTGTTCTTTACCTCCTCGTTTCCCCCTCTTTTTTTGTTTGAGAGATCTACTCCACCTCTCCCCGATCGATGTGGCCAGTCTTAGGCCCCCTTTCCTTTTAGCTTTTTTCCTGGCATGCCTTAGGGCGCCGCGCACTCTTTCTCTTGCTCCGTAGACGAGAGAGTACCAAACTATGTCGTCTACCGAGTCCCCCCCCCGCACACTAGACTTAAGCGTATCCCCCTACCAATAGACCACGAAACATCCCTCTTTAGGCCTTAGACAAGCTATTGAGAACCCCCTGGGCGATTCACTTTCTTCCGTGACCGAGAAGCCCTCTCACGGCTCGGGGGGTCCCTCAAAACTCCGACGGCCGTCGATGTTTATTAATGAACTGCTTTAATTCTTTCCGCTTTTGTTTCCTATTACCGCTTAGAAGGCGTCAACCCTTTCGTTCGTTTGCGCGCCCTAACTCTTTATTTGATACGGATTTTCCTCCTCGCTCCTCCCGTTCCCCTTACAAGAACCTTCGAGAAGTCTTAGGTGCAAGGCATCCCCTCCCGTTGACTTTGCAAGGGGAGAAACTTTCATTTCTTTCCTTGGGTGATCATTGATGCTAAGTGTCTCGTGTCTGCTTTCCCCCCTGTTGGTGGGTTTTGGATTACCCTCCCTCTTTCCCCAGAGAGAGGTCATAGTTTTCCCCCCTGATGTGCCCACACTTGGCCGTAACCTTCTCTTAACAAGCGCTCAGTCTTCTTCCTGCGTCCTCTTGGGATGTCGTGGCACCTTTCCCCTCCCTCTCCCTCTAGTTGAAATTTCCTCCTCCTTTTTCATCAGCCACCCCACAAGGTTCCTTGCCTCTTTTATTTCTCACGTTCTTCGCCCCCTCAGTTAGGGATCACCTCTTCCCCCCCTTGCGCCAACAAAATGGCCCTTGGTTCCCCGTGTCAGGTTTGGACCTTTCTTTGAGTATGCCTTTGCTGCTCTCGACTTTCTCCCATCGCTCTTTTTTCTTCTGAAGTCCTTCCCTTTTTTGACGGCAATTTCGACAAGAGAAGACTCAAAAGCCCCTGAGGGGGCCCCGCCGACTTTTCTTCGGTCAGACCCCCCCTCCGCTCCCTTTACACCCAAGCGAACCTGTCCCTCCCTTTTCTCCTTTTCCCGAAGGGTCCAGGATCCTCTCTTAAGGTCGGGTCTTCCCTCCTGCGTGAGCATGTCAGAAGACCGAGAAACACATCCTCCCTTCCCTGTTGGACGTCCTGCCCTATTATTGTCGGATTCTCCCCCCCCCCCGTGCATAGGGAGACGCCGCTTCGTGTCAATCGCTCTCCTCCCCCATCCCCCTTGGTAAAAGATGACCTCCAGTCCGCGAATGTCCTCTTTCAGAACTTCCTCTCCGAGTTGATCTGCCCTCTTTCATCAGAGAATGAAGAGCCTTTTTTCCTTGTTCACAAAGTCGACTCTCCGGACTAGGTGATTTGCCCTTTTCCTCATCCGAAGTTGTGTTGTTGAGATCTTTTGACGTCGATCCTTTCCCTTCTCAGTCTTTGTTCCCTGTCACCGCGCTCTTTTCCCTGCATTCAAATAGGTTCCTTTGTCTCCCCCCCACGTAGGACTAACCCAAGTGCTGCCCTCTTCAATGCGCGCGCGGGAATCTCCCGGTGCCGATACTGATTATTTATCCTCTGTTTCTCAAACTTTCTTCTTTCTAATACCCTTATGAGTTTTGACTGACCGCCTCCGTGTTTCTGGTTTATGGTCCTGTTAGCGGGCTCTTTCCCTCGGTTAGATAGTCCGATCGATCGTTCTTTCCCCCCTTTTTTTGCCTGTTTTCCTCAGTCGTTCCAACGACATGGTCTTCTTTTATACTCGAGCCGTCCGGGGGCGTGGGTTTCCCGCGTCTCCTCTTCGGAACCGGTCTTTATTTTGGGGGAAGCTTGGGCGGCCCTCTAGGCACCGGAACCGAGGCTCCGTTTTCTGGCGATACCCTTCTTACGATCCTGAAGGTCTTTTTGATGTGCGAAGGCGTCAGACAAGCCTGATTTGGCATTTCCCTCTCTCCTGGCCCCCCCCCTCGACTGACATGGAACGGCGATTTAACCTCCGAGATGTGGTTTTTGCCTGGGGTACTTCATCCAGGACTCTTGGTCCCGACGTGCTATGACACAGCTTCCTCACCGTTTTTTGGTTTCCCCCCCCCTATTATTTTTCATTCCAGCTGAGGAGGTTCTGGCGCAAGGGTGCTTTTCCTCCCCCCTTCTTTCACAGGCGCGTTCCTTCTGAACCCCCCTCCTTGGCTCTTTTTCATGTTTCCGATTTATTGGTGTTTTACATCTCATGCTTCGCTTTTGGTAAGCCCCCCCCCCAACGAGCCAAGCGGACCAAATTCGGCACCCTTTTTCACCCCAGTTAGTCGCGATGGCGGTTCTCTTTTCTCTCCAAGGTGGTCACCGTCCCCTTGTATGCCGGCCTTTAAACTTTCCACGATGGATGTTGGTCCATACCCCCGGTTTTGATTTGCAAGCCCGAGTAGTCCCTATCATCCGCCTCCCCCCCCTCTCTTATTGTTTACCGGCTGATTTTCCCTTTCCTCTGCTAACACCATCTGTCCACGGGACACCCCACTCTCCTTCCACGGCTTCGTCATGTTGCGTGAGGATGCCGTTCTTTCTTGCTGTTGATGACGGAACGACGTTCGTTCGTCCCTCTTGGTTGCGCCTTTCGACGTCTCACCTCGGTTTATGTTTCGTTGGATCTTTTTTTGTCTTGGGTATCTCCCCAACGTCTTTTGGTGGCTGAATCCGGTCCCATTCTCGGGGACGCGTCTTCTACGGTCAGTCCTTTTTTCCTGCGATAGCGCAACTCCTTTCAGGCCGTTCTGCGCTCCCTTTTCTATCTGTCTGCCATTCGTCAATGGGTGCTTCGTGGTAGGTTATAGGTTCCCTCCTCTCCTTTTGTTGTTTTTTTGATTTTGAGAGACTACCCCCCCCCTTCCCCCCCTCCCGAGGCGGCATAATGAGGACCTGGCGAGTCTGCTTGCGCGTAGCTGATGTACGACGCTTCCCCCATCGTAATCCACCCTTCTTTCTTTGACTTCTTCCACCGCACAAGCTTCCACGTCCATCGTTTCCGTCGCAGGAACCTGGAAACCGGCGTTTTGTTGGACTTCTCCCCGGTTCCGGATCAAAGCCCTTCCGCTCTACTCACATGCCCCGTCCTCCCTTCCTTAGATGTTTTTGACCCTTGACTGAAGGTGTCCTTCGTCCTCTTTTTCATTAGCGAAATTAATTCCACCCCCTCTCTTTTTTTTGCGTTGGCCCCCCCGGGTATGCCGTCTATGCTGAAGTGCCCTTCCTTGCCACCCACGCCAACTTTTCGAGAATTTCCATAGTGAGACCTTTGACCCTTGGTCGCGCCCTCCCATTCGCGATCGATTTCTCCCCCTGATCCGAAGTTCGGACTTCTGTTTTCTGTTGATTGCCCCTATGATCTCGTCGAGGGTGAAGATGACCCCACTTCTGCGGAATGATTCCCTTGGCACGAGGACTTTGGTCTTATTGATGCGAGCCCCTTTTTTGACAGACGCATTTCTGTACAGCTTTCGTGCGGGAAGCCGATCTTTTCCAGACTTTTCTTTGTTCAAGTGACTTCTTTTTACCCCCTAGGGATGTCTATACTTTTGGTCACAATGAGCCCCACTTGCTCGGACTTCCTTCGTCCTGTCCCCCATTCCCCTGCGTCTTGGCCCTTCTTTTTATTATATTGATCCCTGTCTGAGAAAGCAAGAATATCCTCCGTGGTAGCTTCGCTCATTTGAGGCCGTTTTGAAAACCCTTTACCGCCTCTTCCTCCACTGCCCCTAGCGCTCCTCTTCGCTGATTTCCCCGCAAAGAGTTACTTTACCAAGGACGACCGATCGGTCCTTTTCTTGCCCTCCTTGGAAAGAGTCAGATTTACAGTTTCGAGAGAGATAACTCTCTGACTGACGACGCCCGAGCTCCATAACGAAGTTGCAGCCCTTCATGAACTCTAAGGAGGCCTTTTCTGCATGCTGGAGTTTCGTCTCCCCTCGTAGTGCCCCGGTCTCTTCCTCACCCCTCGGTTCACCCCTTAATCCCGCTGTTACGGTCGTTGGCATGCCTTTTCCACTTTTCTCCCCTGTTCCCTATGTTCATTTAGATCCTTAAGCTCGCACGAGAACCTCTGGCGGCCCTAACCTCCCGGAGACTTTTACCGGATCGCGGTCATTCCTATTTCACCTCATACTCGTGTTGTTTTTGGGTCTTGCTAGA
>Ga0179593_1385542_pt1 | contig 12527 bp, 10 predicted proteins | sample CZODoug2_1_08_16_FD_185931 | JGI IMG/M metagenome (GOLD analysis project Ga0179593, IMG submission 185931) | Vadose zone soil fungal communities from Angelo Coast Range Reserve, California, USA - CZODoug2_1_08_16fungal (PacBio error correction) | ecosystem: Environmental > Terrestrial > Soil >... | reverse complement strand
CTTGTTCTCACCATTCGTTTTGCAGTTCGCTTGCCTTCTCCCCTTTTCTCTTTCCTCTTTGAGAGGTACCGTATGGCTGATTTATACTGGGCCTCTTTCCCAGGGTTCAAACGAAGAACTGACTCCTATTCGTTTGATTTTGCCTTCTGAGCTGTGGTCTTAACCCGGCGCGGTTTTCCACTGACTTGACGTAGGTTTGATTTTTTTCCATTCCGCGGCAGGGTTGGGTGGGTGTGGTTTTGCGTTTCTTTTTTCCCGTGGTGATTTTTCTTCCTTCTCTTCCTGTTAGATATATTTACGGATTATTTCTCCTTTTCCGCGATTGACTATGTCGGTCTTCCTACTCAAATTCCGCTATTCGATTTGACTTTTCCTTTTCCCCCTTTCATGGATGCCCCCGACTTCGTCTTCCCCTTCTCTCCGTCTTGAGACCCCCCTTCGGGTTTCCGGTTTTTTCATCTTCCTTACTTAATTAACACGTGAACTTTCACGGTCTTTTCGTTTCCTCTCATGATCCATGTTCCTGTTTATTACTTCGCTTTCAGGTACTTGATTTGAAGTTGCTCTCGGACCTTTTCAGAGCTTATCTTCGAGCCCGCCCCAAGTGGCCCGGGCAGTTCAATGCTTCCTTTTTCTCTCGCAATCCCTACTCCCCGGTACTCCGATCAACCATGTCAACCCGAATTCCCCCAAGCCTGACTTCCCCCATGTCTGTCGATGGCTACTATACATGCCTGTAGACCCCCCCCCCCTAGGTTACAACAGTCCTGTCCCTCCGCCACCTTGCAGCTGTTGCCGCAGTACTTCCCTTTGCCCTTGTCGCGGCAGCTAATGAACTCCCCTGACCTTATCCTTTCCCCCAGCACTCATCTCTCCCCCCATCACTTTTCTGTGTTTTTCGTGCTCCCTTTTCTTTTTGTCTTGAGTCTTCCCCTCGTTTTTTGGCGCGACTTTCCTCGGCATGCGAGCTGGGTCACACTTGCTGCGTCTCTCCGGCCCTCTTGCCCAAGTCCGCGAGCACTGATTGGATTACGGCGCTCCTCGAGGCGTAGACAGAGTCCTCCATGACGCTACGGATGCTGCATTTTCAGTTCTGGCCTTGATTACCGGCACTACCTACACAATTTCATAATTCGTCGTTTTCTTCTTTTTCTAGCTCTTCTACTCGTCTTTAGATCCCCCCTTCTTTTCTCGCTTGAAACATGATGTTAATCGTTTTACTTCCCCAAAGTGACTTGCCTCCTCCCTGTCTTTATCTCCCTTCGTTGTGTTACCTTTTGGCACTCATTGATCCCCCCACACCAACAAACAGGCCGAGATTTTGGCAGACGAGGAATATTTTTTCTGAGGTCACCCATTTCCTCCAGCCTTTGTTTCCTTTTTTACACCCGCCCCTGGTCCTTTGAAGTACGTTCTTTAAACGTTCACCCCTTAGAGGAAGATCCTGGATTAATTTTTTTTCTTACCACGCTGTTTCCCTTCCCCTATGTCGGATCTTTGTTGACCACACCCCCCCTCTTAGAGGACGTGAAAACATGATATTAGCTCTCTAGCTCGAGGCCTTTTTGCTCCCGCATTCATCTCTGAGTGGTAACTACTGAAATGATATTGCACCACAAATCCTTATAGCCTTCGGACATACCCCCCGAATATAACAATCCGTACTAGTCCCACTCTTTCCCTCAGACTTTGTCTTTTCTGCTGAGGATATTTTCTGTAATCTTCCTGCCATTGTCGGCTACCCCCAGACCGCATCCCTCCCGTCCCTTCCCCAAGAGGGCGTCGACAAGGGACGACTGTCTTTCACGCAACCCAGAAACATACACATTCAGCGTCTACATTCTCAGATTTTTGACAGGTTACTTTTCCTTTATAATGGCCCCGATTTATAGCCTTTTCACTCTGATCATGTGAAGCATGGGGTTGCATGGCCCCCCATGCTCTCCCCGATGGACTGATTTTCCAGGTTATAGAATCTATAATTCAGGAATTCGCATCTATTGTTAAATTCCCTATCTCACGGAGCCGAGTCACCTTACCGTGTGGGGAGTGACGTTACACTACAAGGAAACTCCATCGAGATTTTCCCTTCAATCCAAACCCGCCTAGGCGACTCTTCTTCGTTTCCGATATACCTCCCCTCCCGTTCCGTCCTTTAGATCCAGACTTATTGATGCTTTTCAAGGGTAGTCACCAGCATCGTTGATCAGGAGACCTTTTGGTTGAAGACTTAGTAGAAACTCCCGACCACAGTTTTCACGGTCCCCCTCCTAAAAAGGAGACAAGCATTTTTAAGGAACTCCCCCCTTACCACTATCCTTCCTGAACTTACTGAAGATGTGAATGGGACCAGCAGATCGGTTCCCATTCTCGCCGTCGAGCACAGGCTTCTATTAAGAAATACTCTATCCAACCACCTTTGCCGGCCGTAAGGACTACAGCAGGGTGTCCCCCCCTTCCTCAACCGCCTTAATCCTGTTTTCCGAGTTTGCTTTCGCACGCTCCCCTTTAATGGGACGAGTCCCTACTTTACATTGTGCTTTCTTCCTCCGACGCCACTTTTGCCTTGTCGTCCGTTATGTTGCCGCGAGGATCCCGTTTGCGTTCTCGGCCCTGATGATTCTCGAGATCACCCCTGCTTCCGCTGGGCTGCTCTTTTTGACTTCCCAAGTAAAAAAGAAAGGCCTCTGCGCAATCCGCGGAAGAATCTACTTCGTGCCTATCCGGACTTTCTCCCTTTACCACCCGCTTTTTTTTTTTTAGTTCAGTCCAGATACTATCAGATTTTACGATATGACTTTATGACATTAGTGACTCGGAGTTTCCAAGATTCTATCTCCCTCATGACTTTCTTCTTGAATTTTTCCCCCCCGGCGGGTCTTCCATGGCCTATATGACCTGATGGTTTGGGCGGATATTTCAGGAAGGACCCCGCGCGCGATTTTTTATCGGCTGCATTGCGGTTTCATATCCTCTTCCAAACCACTTTTTTGAGCAACATTTTCTCCGGCAATTGGCAAGCTCTTGGACCTGTCCCCCGTCTTTTTCTCATGATCTTCAAAGCCTGCTCCGCCACCCCTTTCCATCGCCTCTTTCCCCCCTTTCCCTCGTTTTGTTTTTGTGATTATTGCGCCTTTCAGGCGTCGATTCTTTTTACCTTCTACCATGCGGTCACTTTTTCATCTCGCAATTGTCTCAGATGGATAAACTTTACGGATGTGGTTGTTTTGATTTTTTTCTTTTTTTTTTTTTTGTCAAACTCCCTTTTTACGAGATCAAGCTCGTCTGGCCGCGCCCCATAAGAAGACCCCCCTCCAACTAACTTCATCGCCTACGATTTTTTTGAATCATTTTAAGTGCGAGCGTTCCTGCTCTTTCCCTTTGCGGTGACCCCCCCTCTCTAAATAAGCATTTCTTTAACTTGAATCCTTCCTCTCTTAAGGTGTTAGATATTTCTGACCTCAGCCCAGGACTGAGGGTTGGCTCAACTTGCCACGTCGCTGTATCTTCACCATCTTCTCGGCCTTAGTACGCCGCGCTTTAGATTTTCCCGGTGAATTCATCATTCACCAGCTCTTTTTCAGAGGGAGTGAGGCGCAGTCCTAAGTTCCTTCCCCCCCGGATTAGACACTCCTTTCCCTAGCGTCAAATGCCATCGAAGGAGTTCCCCTTCGGAGATCCTACATCCGGAGGAGCCCTTTTAGTCCCCACGTACGTCGCTCGATTCTTTTTCCCCATATTCCCCCTGTATGAGCTTCCCTGAACTCTATTGTAAATTGTTTTTGGCCTCCATTCCCGACAGGCCTCTCTAGTTTCTGTAATCAGTGATCTTCGCCCCAGGACTCCTTTAGCAGAGATCTCCTCATTCAGAATTCCTGTGGCAGTATCTGAATTTGTCATTTTATTTACTTCTCGGATCTGGATTTCTTTTTTTTTTTCTTTCTTTCTTTTGGCGTTTCTCATTCTTGCTCACCTGCGAGGATGAACACTGATTGACGGGGAGCCCCCCACTTAAAGATTCCTTCCGCTGCGCTGGACTGTAGTTCCTTTTTTGGGCCTCGTGAGACCCCCCTCTCGAATCCGATTTTTTAGGGAACCCCCGGAATTTTTTTTATTGGCGTTTCCTGTTACGGTCACTTCCCTTTTGATTCCCAGCGTGCAAGTATTCCCGCGATTGGATGCAGACGCCCCCGATGACCCCTTATGATCTCAGTGATCAGGCGTAAGCTAGGACCCTTTGTCCTGGTCTTTCTGCGTTCAGTTCTCCTTTTGACCGCCAAAAAAGTCCTTCCTAGACCCTGGGTTCCCCGCCACGCACTAGTCCATTCTTTTTTAGAAGAACCTCCACTCTCGTCAGGTTCTTTTTCAATTGTCTTGTAACAGGCTGGAACGCATGTCTGCTACCTTGGCTTTCGTGTTCTTTTTTGATTCAGGAGGTTCTTTTCCTTCTACATTGGCCGTTCTTTTCTGGCAATGACTAGATATTCAGCCCAGCATTCTCCGCTGCGCGGTATTTCCTTTTTGTTTCCCGAGCGGTCTTACGACATCGCATACCTTTTTGGTAGGCTTCAGTAAGCTTCCAGGTAGCCCCCGATTTTTGTGACTTTCGGCATGCTCGAGCGTTCCGGCGTCCCTCTTCACTCTTTTGCTTAGACTCGTTGGTGCGGCCACGTTCCTCGAACTCTTCAAAGTTATGCAGAGTTTAAGCAAATGTCCTGTAGGAAGATTTTAGAAGGTTTCAATACGGTTAGTCTGTTGCTGGCCCACTTTCGCCCTATGGCAGACAATTTTTCCTTCCCTGGTTTTTAATAATAGTAGGAACCATCCCCGAGCCGCGTTTGCGTTTTTATATGATGGAACACCTGGGGAAAACATCCTCCTGAGACAGTCTCTGGAGAGTCCATTATGGTTTTTCTCTGATGCAGGAATGGTTCATCGGGATATGCCTTGACTCTGGCGAGTACTCCTCTGGGCTCTAACATCACTCTCAGAAAGTCTTACGAATTCCCCCCCCTGGTCCGTGTTCCGTCCAGCCAAACTTTTTTAATTCGCTCTTTTTTCTTAAGACCATCATCTCTGAATCCGCCCTATGAAGTACCTCATCAGATAAGGCACGGGAGTATTGAACTGTGTATATCATCGCGTCCTGCGTCGCCGCCAGTTTTTCGCGCTTTCCGACATCATCTACAAAATGATAAACACATTTCCTCTCCCCCAATAGACTTTCTTCCACGGCCGTTTTAGCCATCAAATTGATGGTGTGTAGGAGCTGACGGTCTTTCCAAAGTCGTCGTCTCATTAGTTTTCTTTAGAGGCCATTTCGAGGCACCCCTTTTAGCACTTGCCCTTGTCGGCGACTTTTTTTTGACCACCCGTCCCGGTGTGATCGACGATCTTTCTTCCCTGCGCAAGCGAGCCGGCTTTTCAGATAGGTGTCCTTTTTTCTTTCTGCCGTATTTTTTCGTTTATCTATTGAAGGGAAGGCATTGCTATCCCATGCCACGTCCTTTTTGAATTCTTTCCCCAGGTGCGTTCGCCTACGAATACACCTCCTCGCCATTTGAATATAAGTCCCATCATGTACCTGGCTCCAGGGTTGTCTACCCTTAAGCCCCGTGCGGAAGGATATACGACAGACGCCCAGTGAATATTTCCATCTTGTATTCAGTAATTGCCTTTCCGTTTTATTTGCCCCCTCCCCCGAATTCTTTTCTTTTTTTTTTCGAGACTTCCTTCCTCCCGCTGGTTTTCTTACATGCCTTTTTCCGCTAAAATTTTCCATTTGCCCCTACCCAAATACTTCCCCTCCCTCTTCTGCTCCCCTCCCTCAGTAACAGCTCGTCCCCTTTGAACTCAATCCCCCCCCTTGTCGCGAGATCTACAGATTCTCAGGGACGCCCACACATTTAGCTGTCCTTTCCCTCGGACGCAGATTTCCCAACATAATGAAGATGTGAAATGCCGAAAACCCAGAGGAACTTACGCCACGCCTTGCCTCTGTTTTTGTTTTAATCAGCGGGTTCGTTCTGAGGTTCGAAGTTATTCGTCGTCAGGCTACTAACTAATAAATTAGTCCCTCTTCCCTTGGTTCTTGGAAGGCCTCGACCTTGGCCAAACGACCATACGCCCTTAACCAAGCTTCATTGTTCCTTTCTCCTCCCCTTTGTTTGTGTTGATTTCGAAAGCTCTTCTCGTGGATTGATATGTAGTTTTTTGCCCCTCCCCCCCTGATTTGCATCTCCAGTCAATTTTGGCCCGAGGTCCCTTACCTTCACGTCTTTTCCTTAGAGTACTCTCACGGCTCCCTTTTGAGAACTCCGCTCTTTCTTGATTCCGAGAGCGTGGAGTCAGTGCTAGGTTACTCCCCCCCCCCCCGGATGTCGGATGGGACCGAGGATTTGTGGATTTTACCTTCTCTGAGTTGCCCCCAGTCCAGCGCCACGGTGTTTTTAGTGATTCCCTTTAGCTTTTGCGATCTCTCTCGATTGGAGTAAGTCTTTTCCACCCCTTTTGTCATTACGTTAGTCGCACTTACAAATTTTTCTTACTCTTTTGATTTTGCGGGTCCCCCTGCTTGATGACAGCAAAAGGCCTGCAATGCCATCAGGTCTTTTTGGTCTGACTTGATGGCGGCCGGGCCCCTCCTTCCTTGGCAGGGAAGGTTGCGCCATCGTTATTCAATTAGCTCGAATACAGCCATTAACGCCGTCAAGTGCCCTGGACTTCTTATAGAATTGACTCACGCTGAAAGGTGGATCCCCTCAGCTGACCCCCCCGTTCCTTTTCTTTCATGCTTTTTGGAAGGAGGTTCCTGTCGCGTTTATTTCTTAGATTGCTCAAACGACCGATGGAGGTCAGTCACTGACAGATTTCTGGTCTTTCCCGTTTGCCGGCCCTCTCGAGCAACCTGTCAAACGACTTCATCAAAGACCTCTCATCTTAACCGGTCTGCCCGCTTTTCCCCCCTAGATTCCTTCTGTCTATTCAACCCCAGGTGCCAACGTTCTCCTAAAATTTGCAAGCGTTTCTCCATCAATTGTGGTCCCCCTTCCCTTCTCCCCCGCGTTCAGATAACTTCAATCCAGACGGAGCTTTTCCTCACGGCATGATTGCCAGTCCCCCCCCATCAATTGGTTCTTTCCTATGTCCCCCTCCACGGCCGTGGCCGCCATTGCGCGATTGTCTTTTGGGAGTTCTGAATCGTTTGGACTGAGATTTTTTACCTCGCGCATGGCGCGCGTTTTCAAAATGGCTTAGTCCCCGCGACTCGCTTGTACTCACCGTGAATCACGCTTGTCGATTTTCTTCTGGCGTGATAGCGGCGGGATTTTTGCCTCTCTCAATTTAGTCTCGGCCTTTCGGAACTTGTAAGGTGAGGCCTTTGAAAACCGGCCCTTTCCCCCCAGAGAACTTTCTGGCGTAGAGTTTAGTGACCGATAGAAAAGCTTTGTCTCCTGGAAGCGCTGTTCCACGTACATCCCCCCCCCAGTTATAACAATGCTTCTTTTCCAGAGACATCCCCAGGAATTTCCCCTCCCGCGAGTCGCTTATAGCCCGATAGTGTCCCCGTTTTTTTAATATTGCTCCCCCAGCATCGGGCTCCGCTGGTCGGAGTCTGACCATGGTCGGACGTTTAATTTGAGTCTAGGGCAACCCCTATGCCCCCATTCCGGACTTTTCCTTCCCCTTCAACAGTCTCTCCGCTTGCCCCCCGGATTCCATGTGCTGTTTTTGACCCAACGAGAGAAAGTCATTTGTTCGGAGGCCATTCGGCGTTCCTAACCCCCTCCGGAGAGCTCCCCCCCCTCTGATCGGCGTCCTAGCTCTATCATTTTATACGCCTTTTCATCTCGCGCCCATTCCCGCTTACTTCATCTCCCCCCCACCAACACTTCCTATAGCATGTCCTTTAAAAACCCCGACCGACCATCTCAACATTGAACTCTCTCCCTCAGCCCCGAGCTCTCGTGTTCTTTCGATATATTTCTTCCTCGCCGGCATTTAGACAGGCCCCCAGACCGCAAGGAACAATTCCAGCAGGCCCAAGATTCTCAAGGGTCGACTACAAGAGGTCCTCGCGCCTTTTCCCGCACAAGTCGGCGCCGTTTTTTCCCCCCTGATGGGCAGGGTCTGGGTCAAGAGCATTATAAATTCGAGGCCCGATTCAACCCAAGCTGTCTTGGACGCCCTTTTGTGGGACAGGTGCCCCTGAGTACAAGCGCCTGCTGGGGCAATTTTGCGAGCACGCCCCCCGCTTCACGGCATATTTATCCTCGTCTTTCAAATTAGACTCGCAACAAGCTCGTTTGAGGAATCCTATTGCACGTCGTGAAGTTGTCCCCCACTTACGTCCCAGGAAACGACTCCCGCGCTTCACCTCCTCCCACACTATCGGCTCCCGATTCCCCTTTTGTCATATATCTCAATGCCGCCTTCCAGTCCCCGTTCTCTCTCCTTCCCTTGTGCAGAGGGACTGACTCGTTTGCCTTTTCCAACGTACTCGTTCTATGCCTACCCCGTTTTCTCGACTTCGACACGCCATACCCCGTCCAACGGTCCGACCGCCTCTCAAAAGGTCTTTATCCGCGCCGGACATACCACCCTTACAAGTTTCTTCCGAATTGACCTCCGGCGTTGGAAGGACGGCGACCCCCGCTTCCTCCCTTTTCTGCGTATATACAACGGCGTTCGCTACGTCCATCGACGCTCTCCCAGGTCTTCGCCGGGCGCCCCTCCCTGTGTTTTTCCCCCCAACGCGTTCCTTCTCTATTAGACTTTGTGACGAGGTGATCATAGTCAAATGCCCCCCTCCTTCTACTGAAGCCGCTACTCAGACATGGTGTCTGCTATAATCCCGGCACGCCGGTCGACGTGTTAGGTGCCTAGCTGAGAAAAACCTTATTAGTCTCGACGATTGATCTATAGTCGCCTCCCAGCCATCCCCCCCCCCTCATGTTGACTCTTGGCTTCTCTTCTGACCTCACCGTCCAATGTCCAAAGTCTCTGCCTTCATTTTGGGGCTTGAAGCTCTGCCTGCTCTCGACGTATATGGGCTCAACCCCCCCGCATGTTGGCTTTCTTGTAAGACTGATATACTCCCAGACGCATCTTCTTTCTCTGAAGGGCTGCCCAATTAGTTAACCTTGCTTCTTCGATCAGTCGCGCCTGACCTCAAATATTTGGGGGGGGCGTTTTTCCCCTCTCTCTTCAACGGCCATCTGTCTCCGAATGACTTCGATGGGGAACGTTCTGTCTTTTAGGGCTCGTCCTGGGGGCGGCTACGCCCGAGATGCAGAGGGCCACGTCCGGTTGTTTCCCACTCTCCCCGTGAAACCCAATGCGTCATTAGGTTCTCCCCCCGGGGGGCGGCCCATCGTCCCCATCATATACTGTCACCCGTCCGGGTCTCTTTTTCGATCAATGACTTTCGACGGACTTCAAGCGACAACTTTCATTAATTTTCTAACTAATAAGTTTTTTTTGTTGATCTGATCCTTGACTTTTAAGGAGGCGCGTCGTTAGCTTTTCCTTCCCCCATTCCCTTTCCTGCTCCGCTTTGTCAATGGCCGCCGACTTGCTTTTTCAAGAGTACTGCTTTTTTTGTGATCTGGTCTACCAAGACATTTGGAAGAGTTTCAGCTCGTGAGACTTGTAAGAGACATCACTACATCCTCCCTCCCTTTTTCAATTAGAATAGGCTGCCTTGGAACGCCCCTTTTCCCCCCCCTCGCGAGGAGACGTCAAGCGCGGCCTCGAGCGTCCGCCTCGTTCAAGACTTTTCATCCCTCATAGAAGCAGATGCTCGTTAGAGAAGTCCAATCAGACAAGTCATTCTTTTTTTTTCAAGTCAGCACGTCGCTGTATCCTTACTCCGCTGCGCGCGGAGTATTCCTCCGAAGTAGATGGACGGGGGCCTTTCAATCCGAAGGGACAAGGTCGTCCTCTGCGTTTGCTCTCCCCTCCTCTCTCAATAATGCTTCGACCTGACCTCGTTTCGCGGCCACAAGACTTGCCCGGAGTTTTTCCCGTCGGCGCTCCTCCAAACCCTTATAGTGTAGATCGTCCAGTAACTTCTCGACCTCTTACACCTCCCACTTTGAGAGTAGCAATGGAATGCGGTTTCCCATGCGTGTTCGACGCCGCCGCGTTTATATAGTAGCGTGTTCATCGACCGCCGTTTTTCTATTCTCTGACGTATTCGCAGAGATCTTTCCAGCCTTCCTCTAAGTTTAGTTGGGCGTATTATGAATATTTTTTAAGTTTTTGGCCGGCGCGGACTCCTTCAGGACCCATTCGGTCATTTACGTTCTTTTCGGGAGTGGTGGAATTTTCGTGCTCCCCCCTTCCGAGCACGATGACTGTCGCAAAATTTTTAAAGTCTTCAGCCGCTGCGGCGGACCTCTCCCGATTGTTCTGATCTCGGACACGCTAACCCGAGAGATCGTTGGGCGGTGACTTCAGATCCCTCTTGCGGTTCCTGTTTAAGGTCCCCTTCAAGATACGGTTGAAATATTTTTCCTCCTCACTCCGATTCGACGCGATTTCAAATCCTCTCCCGATCCCCCTTGGATATTCTCGAGCCGACCTTGCCTGCCTGACTCCTTGGGCGTTTTGGCATTTGCCCGGAACCCAACAAAGGAGTAATACACGAGTTCATCTCCTCTAAATAGTAATGCTATTTGCTGCCCAGCCCTTTTCCCTTGATCCTTTCTCCTGCCCCTACAGGGCGGTTCCCTCTGTTCTTCGCCCTTCCGAGCCTTTCCTTTGGCCTTGCTGGTCTTATGTCGCCCCCGTCTTTTTTAGTAGCACTGGCCTGTAGAGTTAATCCGTGCTCCTCAGTATACACTCTCTCTCTCTTATTCTCGCGTTATGGCGATGAGGGTTTTTGTAGGAAATGACTATTTCCTTTTTTTCGGAGTCCTTTCCTCGGACAGTCGCGATGTTTCTTATGGCGGCCCCCAATTACGATGTACTGAGGCGAGTATACTTTTGTACGGCTCCTCTTTTTTTCAGGGACACAGTTCCTAATGTTTTGCCTACCTGAGAACGTTTTTGAAGCGTGGTAAAGTCCATTCTCTTCTTTCAGATCTCGAAGGTGGAAGATGCTAGTCGGAAATGTTCCTATGGTTTCCAAGGAGCGAATTTCTCCTTCAATGGAATAATAGTCATTCAATCTCTCCGATTTCCCCCCCCCCGTTTTTTGATAATTTTTTTCTGGCACGGGACAACCAGATAGGGATAAGCTCGCATTTGTTCGAGGAAAATTGGTGTCTCCCCAACCCCAATAGCTGTCTTTCTCTTAAGCAGTTTCCATCGATTATTTACTGTTATCGGGCGTAATCCTGTCTCTAGAGGCAAACTTTCCCGACTCCAGTTAATTCCTTAATTCGGCCTTGTTACTTTTTCCTGCCCCCATGACAATTAATGGAGAAGAATTTGAGCAATGTCGCTCTTATTCAGAAGCCCCCCCTCTCCATCCCTCTCCTCTCAACTAGAGTGAATTGAGGTTAGCTGCAATCTCTTTCGGAGAAGCTTTGAAGAGAGTCCTTTTCCTCTTTAATAGCCAAAAAATTTTCTTTAGACTACTAAAACCTAGAAAAGCTCCTCCCTGACCCCTTTCCTAGAAATCCCCCTTCTTTTTTTTGTGGAAGGGCAGATTGCCGTTTTTTTCCCCCCCGATAGTAGGTTCATGGTACGCTGAGAGTCGACTTGCATATTCCCACAGAAGTTCTTGATCCCTCTCCGACCCCCTTTTTCGGTCAGTACGTTTGTTGGCCCCGCCTTTTTATCTGACGATTTCTTACTCGTCGCCATCGAGCAGACCGGTAAAGCCGGGATTGATTGCTTCGTGGAGGTTCTTTCTCGAAGGTCAGGTTTTGAGAGCACCCTCCTCTTCATTTCCCTGCCAGCAGCGTGTCGTTTTGATAATATGAAAAGGACTCGCCAAGGCTCTCTTCCCACTCCTTCACCTTGCAAATTTATGATTTTGTTTTATAAACCTTACGCCCCCTTTTCGGGAGGCTAGCGACCCTTCCCTCAACTTTTAATGCTTTCAGTTCTTTTTATTAAGTATGTTACTTTCTATTTGTGCCCCCCCCCCCATTCCCCGGAAGGGATTTTAGACGTGCTCTTGACCCTTCCCTGCCCGATGGTGTTACCTTCCCTTTTTTCCCCTTTACCCCACTTTTCCGCACCTTTTCACCCTACGGACTGACATTTTAGTCTTCTACCCCGAATCTTCCCGATTTTAAAATCTGCCCTCACCAGGAGTCGCATCTCTCAACATTTCCCTCCCTTGTCCTAAATCACACCGTGCGTGTACCTTCTCCTCCCTCTGATTCCCCCCCTCCCTTCCTCGGCCATACCACCTCGCCTTCCCCTGTCCGATTTCCTCCCTAAGAGCTTCTGATGAGGTGTCTATTTATTCGTAGGCCAGTCGTCCTCCTTCAAAGTTTTTAAAAATATCATCTTCCCTTTTCCGTTGTTCGGACTGCATCTAAATTGCCAAAGACACTCCCCCCGGCCCT
>Ga0179593_1306755_pt1 | contig 12527 bp, 13 predicted proteins | sample CZODoug2_1_08_16_FD_185931 | JGI IMG/M metagenome (GOLD analysis project Ga0179593, IMG submission 185931) | Vadose zone soil fungal communities from Angelo Coast Range Reserve, California, USA - CZODoug2_1_08_16fungal (PacBio error correction) | ecosystem: Environmental > Terrestrial > Soil >... | reverse complement strand
TGTACTTCCCATGTGGAGGATGCGTCCTCTCCACCCCAGGTTGGTCCATACTGCGCCTTGGTTTTCTTAGAACCAGATGCACTCTGCCCGACCTGCTCGCCCTGCCATCCCCGGATCCGCTGTCATCGTACTCGCCCTAGTTTTTTCTTTTTGATCTCAAAACGTTTTATCCCACTACGTGTGATTACCGGTTAACTGTGCAGCTCATTGTAATGCCCCGCACTGATTGGTTTGGCGAAAGCCCCGCTGCAATCGTGAAGCTTTCGTCTCCTATTCCTAAAAATCTGCGACTGACCTGACCCCTTTTGTTTTACCTTTGTGTATCTTGGGATAGGTCCATCTACTTAAAATGCGCTTCCTACGATCGAACCTTACATGTTTGAGTCAGGAGCTTCAATCAGCTCATTGACCCCCGATGACTAAGACTCTTCGGTCTTTGGAGCTGGAAAAGTCCGCCGTGTCGCGACTCCCCCTTTCCTTCCAATCGTGGTGATCTTGCGCCTGGAAGCCCATGTATAGCCGCTCCGCACTCTCACCTTAGGATTCTTCTTTTTATCATTTGAGGGGCCTTGGACAAGGCAAGCCTCCCCGTCACGGACGATGGCTCGCTGCCTTTCCTCGTGCGGCACCCCGATTCTACGAGTGTTTCACGCGCGTCCCTTTTCCTTGACTCACGCCCCTTTCCTGCGATGTCTGGTTCTATCCCCGAAACGGAAAAAAAGAGTTGGTCGCCCAAATTTTCTGAGCGCCTAATTTAGGGGACCGCGTCCCCCGTAGTGTTCAATCCCAACCTGCGACCCTTTTTTTTCCCCCCCCCCCCCCTTTTCTGGGGCCTTGAAATAGGCCCGGTCCCCCCCCCCCCATCCCCGGTCGCCAGCCGCGCCCCCAACAGCTCCTAACTGTCTGGACACACATTCCTCTCTCGTGTGGGATCGATACTGCTTTCCACGCTCAAGGCTGACTGGGTGCTCCTTTGGAATTCCTGCTTGACAAGACGGCCCCAGACTCACCATCCATCCCGTTCGCCGTTGGTGGTGCGCTGTACTAGTGCCTGCTTCGACGCGAGGCTTATCATTGACCCAGGGATATTGGATTCCCCCCTGCCAGCAGGGTTTGAGTTTATCACTTATTTGCTGACACCGAACAGTCGCCCCTTTCGAAGCCCGGCCTTTGCCTTAGAGGGGACCCATAGAAAAAATCTCATGCGTTACACATTTGCGACTCCCTTTCTACGGCGGGCTCCTTTCGAATTTCGGCATCTTTCTGCCTTTTCGAAGACTAAAATTTCTGTATCCCCCCTTCTTCTCCCTGTGTGTTCTTTTTTTCCTCTGTTTTCCACTGGGGAAAACAGGCGGGCCAGCGAGGATGGGTTGTCGCGTATTCTGCTTGCGCTATTTGTTCAAGGCGGATAAGCGGGGAAGCGGTTTAAGCTCCATTTTTGTATCGACCCGGCTAAATCCATACCATCCACTCCCCTTTTTTTATCCCATTCAACTCCTTGTGTTATTCCTTCGTTCCCCCTTCTTTGGGATGGTTGGGTGGTCTTTGCCATCCTTGCCGCTTTTTTCTTGAATTTCAATCTTCGCCCCTTGGGGAGGTGAGGGCACCATTTTCCTTCCTTTTTCGCGTCGGTCCGATACTACTGTTTTTCCCCCTCACACTCCTTGGGTACCGTCGGTTTTTCGGCGTTGCTTTCTCTACTCGGTTGATACGTGGTTTTCTATGCTTGCTAGTATTCCCCTTGTTTTTTCCCCTCGTGCCTTTCTTTGAGGTGCTTGATGGATATTCCCCAGGTGAGGTGTCCCATTCTCTGTGGTCCTTTTTTTCAGATACCCCTTTCAGTGATCCAACTGTTGTTCGGCGGTCACTACTTTAAGTCCCCCAGTGGGCTGGTCTTTCCCGACCCCCCTTTTTAAGTTCGGTTGCCGTACTTTCGGCCTTCCCCTGGTCCCCGGTTGTTTCAACTTCGGGCCCCTCTTCCAAAGCTCTCGAAGTTTATCCCGACTCAGACTTGACAGTCACGATTCGCGCCGAACTTTTTTCTCGGGAATTGCACGCTCAGCTTCCCCGGTTATGGTGGAGGTGGTATTCATTTTGTTTCTCATCTTCCTGGCCAGATGCCCCCCCTTTTTCTCTTTTTTGCACTGGGTGGCTCTGTTTTTTTCCCCAACTTAAACGCTTGCTGCCGGTCTCCATTTTTCCTTATTTTTTTCCCTCCTCAGCGCCGCCCCGATCGCACCTTTATGCGCTTTCCGGAACCAGATTCCGCCTTGCTAATTATTCTGAAGGGTGGATGGCAGACGTGCTTTTTGAGGTCCTTGAGGCCGTATATGCTCCTCCTCCTTCCGTTTTTGTGGTGTTCCCCCCTCTACCTTTTTCACACCCGTCTTCTGCGCCACCCTGACTTCATTTTTTCTCCCTTTAGGGGCTTTGACACGCTCCCTTTGCGGTATAGATGAAAGAGCATCATGGCGTCGCTGACGGCCGCCTGTCCAAGTCCCCAAGGACATTGAGCCCCCCCTTTTCATCCCCTCCTTTGTGATTTACAACCCACCGCCGCCCACCCCCAGTGATGGCAAACCCGTATGTTTATGTCCCAGGTCTAGAGGTCCCGCAAAAAAACCTGGACCCCCCTCCCCCCCACCATACGTGACGCTGTTCATTGAGGTTTTTCCCCCGCCCTCCTCAAGTTATCGTCGCTCTGTCACGCCCTAAGCTTCGATGAGCGGGTTTTCTTGCACGAAAGTTTTTCCAACCGAGATTGTGCAGTAGCTCTTCCACACGGGTCCGGGACATCGGAGGGTCTCCACCTTTTAATGTCTGGAGATAACTTTCCATGAACCCAATGTCGGTCCTTATTAGTCACTACCCCCACGTTGCGGCTCACACCGACACTGTAGGCAGAGTCAACCAATTCATCTTGACCATGAGCATTGTAGGGCCCAGTGACTCTTCTGCTTACAGCACGAAACCCAAGGTGCCGATAGAGTTGTGAGATATGCTTCGACAAAAATCTGATACATAGTTCCATCTTCCTCCCCCATGAAGATCCCTTTTACGATAGCCCCCTCGCCCCGTCCCTCCACCTCAACTCTCTGCCCAGACTCCGCTTGCTTTTTACCAAAGTTATCGGCCGGTACCCCCGACCAACAGGACGACTTCTTTCCCCAGATTGTTGTTTGTAACCGCCCCCCCAATTTGCTCAGCTTGAATTCGGGCACGTCCCTTTATGGGATGGCAACATGTCCCCCACCACTTCCCACCCCCCTTTCCCTTTTTCTTGTCCCCCCCTTTGTGATGATTATGATCCCCCACAAAGGCCCCCCTGGAATATTTCGTTTCCTTATTTTGTGGCGCACAAACTCGCCCTCCTCGTACCTGCCCTCTCCCCTTATCCAATGGACCCGGTCATACACAATCGCCTCCGCGGTTGCACACAATTCGCTACTGGCCCGTCCCTTTTTGGGGTACAAAATAGCATGCCCCGACTCCCCACTCCCCCCGTATCCGTCTCCAGATTTTTAAGGGTGACCTTACCCAAAGGTTGCGAAACTCACCCAACATGCCTGACCCATATCAGATACAGGGGCGCAAAGTGCTCCGCCCTTCTTGGTTTTGATCGGTTATTTACCGCCCCTTTCTCGATGGTGACTTGTCTCCTCTATTCACGAGCGCGCGCTTCGGGCACTCATTTTTAACCCCCCAATCGTACACTCAAACCCAGTGCTCCGCTGGGGACCCAAGGATCCCTCGGGAGTTTTGTGCCCAACCCGTTAGTATTGTCTTTCTCTCCACTCGTCGCGCCGCCACCCCCCTTCTGGCTCCCGGCTCTTTCGTTGTGCAGAGTTCCTCCTTTTGGTCAGAAGGATGACCCCCTGATCCTCTGTCTCGTGAGACGGACGCGGAATTCCCCCCCCAAGCCCCCTTTACTCCTTTAAAACTCGACAATGTTTTCAAGCATTTTGCTCCGCTTTCTGGAGCAGGTGAGTGTCGGGACTCTTTCTTCTCTTCCCCATTCAGTGTGTTTCAATTGCTCTTGTGTCCGTTTGAACAATTCGTTTTGGATGCGTCACACCCGCCCCCTTTGAGGGCTTCAGCCCACCCCCTCCCGTTTGTTGGCCCCCTCAAGTTTTGGTCCGTTGCCTCTCCTTTCCCCCTCCATCGCGCACTGCGGGTCTCTGGTGTCTATCCCAAATTCCCTCTTTGCCGCGCGTGAATTTTTTTTGGCCTCGTCTTGGAATTTGGGGTGTGATTGTGGGGGGTCCTAACCCCTCCGCGAGAATGCAGTTGAGGCTTCCTGGACTTTTTTCCACTCCTCACTGCTTCCCCTGTTCCTCTCCACGTGTTCCTTTTTTTTTCTCCCCGGCTTATTCAGGTTATTGCGACCGGTTATCACCGATTATCTTGGAGTCGGCCGGAAGCAGTCGCGTTGTCCAGCGCCACCCCCCCCTCAATTGAGCTTCGCCCCCAATGATCCGTCCGGAGTTTTTTGCGATTGCAGCGCTAGCCGTTATTCATTATGTTTTGATTCCTCGGACAGCCTTTCCCGCTGCTGTCATGTAGCCCAGCTCAACTGCTAATGTTCTTTCAGTCTCGCCATATTGGTTTCCATAGCGTACTAGGTGCTTCCAAATCTGTTTTCGCGTGGCTGAGATGCCGCAGTTCCTGATGGCCTTTACACTGTCTGATTCAAGCCTTTGATTTCTTCGCTTTACACACCCCCTGAGATTGAGCCAGCGAGTTGATCAAAGTTTGCTCCCAACCTCCTCGCCAACCTCCTTTGGCGATCTCCTGTACCTGAGAGCGGAGACTTTTATGGATGCTCCCCGAGTGGCTGCTTCTTTCATTGAATTAACCCATCCTGTGCTCCGATCCTACTAAGGACCATGAATCTGGTGATCAATTAGAATCCTCATTGCCATCGCCTCTCTCTCATTCCTCGCCTTTCCTGTTGAGCAGAGCTGATTGCCTCCCTTTCTTGTTCTATTTTTCGTCACCCCCTCTTAATGCTAGTGTTTTCGCTGGTTGAAATTCAAGCCGCCTCGCTGTCCCTTCCTCCCCGACTAGCTCGTCCGCTATCGCAGTTCGTTGGAGGAGGATTTGGAGTCCCCCCCCACTTTTTCCCCACCTGATTCTTTAAAAATCTCCTTTGTACCTGGAATCCAGTTTTCGCTCCCCCTTTTTCATTTCTTAGCGGCATGGCGTTGCGTGCGCCACTGCCCCCCCCCCTCTTACCAGAAGAGTGTTTTTAAGCCATGATCGTCTCGATGGACGAACCCATCTTTCCCCTGACACACTTTTCCATTTGTGTCTTTTTCTCTTCAGTCGAATCCTCATCACTCGACAATGCCGTTCCCCGGCCTCCGGAAAAGCGATACTCGATCATTGACCCGCTTCTGTAGTTTCGCCCTCTTCGGGATGTTGGAGCTTGGACAAGCAGTCCTCTGCTCTTCGTGATGTCCCAAGTTTTGTCATTCGCTGAAGACCGATAGCCTTCCCGCAATTCTCCCAGATCTCCAGAGGTAAATTGAGGGCCTTTTCCCTTTTCCGAATACCCGCCCGCCTTCTTGATCTTTAGATAGGCAATTCCCGCTCTCTCCCATGACTGTCCCCTTTTTCCTTTGGGCGAACGACCACCTCTCTCCCGTTGATTCATCTCGTCCCCCTTTCCCGCAGTACACCCATATTCTCGTCCCAAAACACCGTTTCTGTTTTGATTGGCTCCTCCCCAGTTTCGGGTGATTTTAAATGTGTGTACATGTGCTCGCATTGTACCTTAAACACCTGCTCCCCGTCCCAACCCCTTTCTTTGGATTGTGGTTCCATTCGCCAAATCGGTCCCAACGGCGCACCCCGACAACCTCCCAGAGCTCATTTTTTGGAAAATTGTGATCTGAGGCCGTGGTTTCTCGGATTCACCTAGTCCGTGTCAAGACTCCGGATGGAAGGAGTGCTGAATGGAATCTTAGTGCCGTGGTTGTGGAAAACCCCCCCCCACATTTCACCCCCCATCCCTGTCCGACCTCCTTGTGGTGCGGCGCGAGGCGGGAGTCGTCCAGACTCTTCTTTTTTCAGGGAATATTTTTGAGTCCCTGCCGTGGAGAGTAGGCGTGTTTTTTGTCTCCCTGAGTACCCTCCCAGTCGCCTTGCCCCGACAGAAGGCAGCGTTTCCCTAGACTTTTCCACCAATCCTTCCCCTCCTTTTTCTCCTGTTTACATGGCCCAGAATCCCCTTTAAGGCGGGCTCCTTTTTCCTCCCCGTCTTTCTCCTTTCCCAAGGATGCATTTTCCATCCTTAAAAATGCTGGAGTCCCCGGACGCGCCGTTGTCTTCTTCGGGGATTAGTTTTATCCCCGGGGCAAAAGGACGGCCCGTCGCTTCTTTTGGTTCATACTCGGCTGCTTTTCTCTTACGTTCATGGCGGATGACTTGGTTTCGGTTGGGGCACTCTTGGAGTTCGATTTTATCAAGTCTCCTTCGAAAGAACTGGTGGATTCATCCCAAAAAAGTGTTTCTTCCTCTCACCGGTCTTTGGTCTGGGTTTGGGTTGCACCTCCGATCTTTCTCAATCACTCTTTTCCCGGTGGGGTTTTATCGTTTTGATTGTTACCCCGCCTTCGTTCCTGTTCGCTTCGTTTTTAATTATTGGGTCCCCACCCTCAAAGCGGGTTCGGGATCTGTGTATTCGCTGTGTTCTTAGGCTTTTCCCCGCTGATTCCCAATTGGACTGCTTCTTTTTTTTTTCTTTTTTACTGAGGTCTAGTGCTATTTTGGCTCATCACATCTCTTCACCGCGCATGCCGGTTTTTCGTGTCTTGATATTTTGACTTTCCCTGCTAGGAGCTTTTTGAGCTCAGGATCTGGGTAGCGCAAACGCGGTTCTGTACCACCAGGCCTCCGGCTTTTCTTTCTTCCCCCCCCAGCCCTTTTACTTTTTGTTTAGTTGGTCGGAGTCGGACGGCACCGGCCGGTCCAGATTAGGGGCATCCACCGCCTTTCTCTGCGGTAGTCACTTCTCTTACTTAAGCACCGCTCATGCCCTTTCAGCATTCGCTGGATGTACATTCTTTCCTTTGTTGTCCCCCTGTGTAGTGGTCGGCCTTTATTCATTTTGCAGTCCCTCTTATGACCCCCCTTTCCCCGAATTATCGTTTTTCCTGACTTTGGTGGCGCTTTGTGGAATCCACTGAAACGCCATGGCTCTGACTTTGTCTCGCTGCAGGCCTCATCTACTCTTCTTTTTATTTCACTTCCCATACTCGGTCTCCAGCCCTCCCCCTTGCTAAGGATGTTTATTGCGCCTGGACGTGTTGGGTTGGAGATGGAGAGTCTTGGTACCCTTCCTTCCCCTCCGTTGTTGGGTGTCTTTATATATTCCTTTCGAATCCCATGCTTCAGGTCCGCACGCTTTTACTTCGCACTTCTTGGTCCCCGCTCGTTCGGTAAATTGAAATCAATGTAGCTTCTTTGGCAGCCAGCCAGTCAAAGGTAAGGTCCCAGGGCATCATTCGTTCCGTTTTCTTCCAACATCCTGCCCCCCATTGAGCCCCATCCCAAGGCGGCTGGGACAGGTCAACTCTGTTTTACCCCCAATGAATAGCTACCACTTCCCCCTTTAGCCCCTGGGTTCCCCCCGTTTTCCTTTCAGCAAGAAAGCCTGCGCGTGCATATCTCCGTTTTTCTGGACACAAGATTTTTCGAGACGCTTCCGTACTTCCCGAAGTGGCAAAGTTTTCCCTTCTCCTTAAACGGGATTTAATAAGATGGAAAAACACCTTAAACTTGTTATGGCTCGTTTATTTTTAGTCCCTCCGCGGTGTCAGTGGGACCGCCGCCAGATGCTTCCCTGAATTTTGACAAACCATTCCTTTTCAGTTTTTTTTTAGACTGTCACGAACCGTACTCAACGAGCAAGATGCTGAGGTTATGGGGCTTTGGGGGGGGCAAACAAAAAACGGCCCCCTCCACATACTCCTCAATCCCTCTGCTCCCCTCCTCCACAAAAAAAAACAAAACACAAAAACTCACTTATACCAAACAACCCCAGCCCCCCAAACGAAACACATAAACCCAAAAAACAACCCCAAACAAAAACAACCAACTACAATCCCATCGAAACACCAGCACCCAATGTCGCGGGGGGCCATGGTAGGGGCGGTAGGACTACTCTAACTCACCCCTCTCTCCTTCCTTCCCCCTTCCTTCCGGGGGTGTGGTTGGGTCGGCTGGTGGGGGGGGTGGGGGGGGGGGGGTGCGCGCGTGGCGTGGGTGGCGGGTGGCCAACCTCCCCCCTAACAAAAAACAAAAAAACACAACCCCACAAACTACCAACTCAAAAAAAACAAAAAAAAAAAAAAACAAAAAAAAACTTTTTTGGTTGGTTTTGGGGGGTGGGTCGTGGGTGGGGGGTTGGAAACAAAACCCCAAAAACCAAAAAAAAAAAGAGCTGTCCGATCCCAAACGTGTTCTAGTCAGCCTTGCCTTCTAATCTTATCTTCCTCTGTTACAAAGACCCGCGGGCGCCAGCACCGCGATCCCGAATTCCCTCCGATCCCCGCTTTAGTGTGTACCCAGACTGTGTTTTTCACCTTCCCTCGAATCTGGTGCCCACCCAGTCGCCCCACACCGGTCTCTGTGCGTGAACACGTTATTTTGCGAATGCGCCCACACACCCCCATTTCATTTCCTGCTCGCCCCCCCCCCCCCCCCCCCCCCCAACAACCCACCACTTGTTTTGCCTCAAAATTTAGTATAGTTGTAGTCCCTCCGCTCCCAACGTAACTCCGCCTCCGCGCCCGATTCTCTTTCAATTCCAGTCCATCAAGGAGGAACTCGTAGAATCCTTCATTCCAGTTTTCTTTATCAAAAGACGACTCCCCCTAATACACTCACCTTCTTCTTCCTGCCCCGCTTTTTTTTTCAGGTTTTTGATAAACTGAGCGCACCTTCCAACGGATAAGTAGGGGCTCCCCAACGAGTGCCACCGGTAGAGGTGGATTCGGAGTCCGCAATTCTCCTTATTTCCTGCTGCTTTTTTGCCGCATATTGACGTCGACATCTTCGGCACTGGCTCAGTGGACCTCCCAAATACTTGACCCCCCCATCCTCTCTGTCAGGGGACTCCCCGCTTCGAGGGTCCTTTTCGGGCAAAAGCCGAGTAGTTCGACTCTGCAACTTTTTTTGGCGGACGCAAAAGGATTCAGGCCTCCTCTGGATTTTGTGGCCCAGTATTTTCCCCCCCCGTTTCTTGCCACGCATGTGATTCACCATCCAGAAACAGTCACCAAAGCGTGACCCTGACGAGGATCGGTAATTCGATACAACCCCGCGCTAGGATCGACAATTGTTTGTCCGACCTTTTCGAGTGTTTTCGGACTTTTCTCTTTTTTTTGGCGCCTTAAACCATTTTCCCTGGTGTGTCCCAAAAGAGCAGGTTGGATTCTGAACAATGAGTCGGCCCCTTGGATTCCAACCTAATTTGAGTTATTATGTCCCCTCCCCATCCCTCCAGGTTTTTCGCAGATTCTTTTTCCTCTTCTTTGTTGTTTTTGAACTACCAACATTCCTCCCGCAAATGGCTTTGTTTTTGTGTCTCCCCCCCCACTTAAACACTCTTTTCCTCCGGTGATGACACGGTCGCGATTTCGAGAGATTTATTTGTGCCGCGAGAAAGAACTTCTGCGTCCGGGCGGAAGGGTTAGTACTCCCCCCCCCTTTCCCATTACAGGTTCTTTAAGGTCTGTGTAGCGGTCAATACCCTTTTTTTGGATCTCCTTATACCGTCTTCACAGCCCTTTCTGCTCTGCCCTCCTGATTTCTTATTAAAAGCATGAGGGCGGGCAAAATCGCGTCAGGCTGTATGAGCTCGTCCGTTTTAAAGATCCTTCGGTTATGCTGCATGGTCGTCCGACGGCCGCGCATTTCATCGATGTCCTGCCCTCTCCCCCCCTGTCCTCCAATGGGCTTTTGATTGTGGTCAGTTCTTCGCCAGGATTTTCCCGTCAAACGTTTAGCAGGGCGTCACACGGGCGTTCCTTAGTCCATTCCCGCCAAGCAGTGCCATCGGACCTGCTCCATTTGCCCTACTCTGGACGTCTTCCCCGCTATTTTGAGCAGCGAGTTGATCAATTGTTTTTCCAATATCCTCCGACAACTCTTTTTATTTTTCTCGATGGTACGCGCGGGTTCTTTTTGCGGCATTCCTCTTTTCTTTGAAGAGGGTCCTCCCACCACAAGGCAGCGTGTGCAAAATTATCATAAAGGACGATTGTTCTTTCTAACCCCTTTTTCCCACGCCTCTCTCTTTACATAATTGTTGTTGTGAGTCTTAGATTTTTTAAGCCATGCGGGAGATGCGCATGATAGATCGTGCGATCCGGGTGGTGGCAGTGAGCCCGCTTAAGCCTACCTCCCCTCTTTTTTCCAACGGCTTCTTCCCTCTGCTATATCGCACGGAGGTGGACGTTTTTTTTGGAGACAAACTTTTTTCTCAAATTTGCTCCCCTTTCTCAGTTTGCCACGTTCATGATTGCCAGCGACCTTCATTCATTTCATGTCCGTCCCTGCCGCAAAGAACGGCCCCCCTCCTTTGTGAAGCACTTCTTCCTTTTCTACAGACCACGTGTTCTTTTTCCAAAGTTTTTTAATACTTTGGCGAGGCCGGGTTCCCCCCGCTTCAATTCTCCCTCGCTGCTCGAAATGCCGAAGAGGCCTTCTGCCCAGGCGCTTCAATCAGCCTGAGATCTGTTTGCCGCCCAATATGGGAGTTGGCGTGGAACCGCTTCTTTCTCTTCTGCCAGACCCAGGGCTTGATTCACGTTGATCCGGCTCGTCTCCTTCGCCTCTCCCTCATTCTCACCTTTGGATTTGAATGTAATTCACACGTCCCGCCTCGCCCGTCCAGACGCCTTTCCCACTTTTCCTACTTTTTAGTTAATTTTTCTCTATCGTCACTAGCTTGTTTAGTCACCCCCTCCGTTTGTTTCTCTTTCGACCGGAGCGTTGAACCAACCAGAGTATGATCGCCCCCCCAAACCTCGCTCTGTCTTTTACTTCAGGTCTGGTGTCTTCCTTTCCGCTCCTTTTTTCCCCCAATTCAAACCTTTGCCCCTGACCCCCACCTTTTGGGGAATTCTCCCATCGGCCTTCCCCCCCGTGCCCGTCGTACTCGATTTACATGTTTGACCCTTCCGAGAGCCCTTTTGGTCTAGAACTCGTCCCCCGCAAGGATGGACTGGTGAGTCCTTAAACTGTCCCTGACTCACCAGACCTTCCCCCTCCCAGGATTAGAGGTTTACCTGCGGGGTTCACCCTGGCAGGTTTCCGTATTCTAAAGCCCTTCCGTTTTCCATGACAAGGGGTTCAATTCTCCCTGCAGGGAGCAGCGGGGTTGACTTTAGTCCACCCCAATAGACATTAAGAAGCCGTTCTAGTTCCCTTTCTGTGCCCAATCCTGCCCGACTTCATGCTCCAACTTTTTTCCCTCCCCCCTCACTTAGGGCTCAATTGGAGCCAAGCATTTCGTCCTGAGTTATCCCAGCTTTTATCATTCCTACTTGTTATCTTTTAGCAATTTGTTGGGAGGTCTGGTCTTTTTGAATTCCCGGTGCAACCTTCTTTCCCCTGATGTTTCCCTCGCTGCTTGTTATGGTCCTCTGTGGATTTCCCTAGGTCTTCCGCAATCTGGTCTAGCAACCCCCCGGCCCAATCCTACACAGCTCCATTCGACATCAAAGCCTGTGGCGTTGGACGTACACCCCTTCATTGTTTCTTTTTTCTTGTGCCCTCTTTCAGCTAGTGCAGAATAACTTCTTTTACCCCTTTTGGGGCGCGTTACCATTATTCCTTCGTACTTGTTCGTTTTTCCGCCAACATTTCTTTGGGGAGATAAAAGGCCTGGCGGCTCTGTACGCGGTGCTGTGGGGCGCGGTGTCATTTTCCACGGTTTCTTGATCAGATTTTCTTTCTCTTTGCCCTTCACCTTTTTTGACGATAAATCTCGCGTCATTATGTTTATTGGTTTCGTGCGCTGTCTACCCTACATTTGCTAGGGACTTTTGATCATTAGTCTTGGATTCCACGCGTGGGGATTTAACTACTCCTTCCTTCGTTCTTCTCATGTAAATTCTCTTCCCTAAACACCTTTTCATTTTGGAGGGAAACGGCCCCCTGCATTTTCTTTTTGAAGAGCGATTATCTTCTTTCATCCGTCAAGCTCTCGAAGTCCGCCTCCTCGCGTGGCCGGCCAAGTACCTCTTCACTCTCTTGTTGGCTTCGGTCATGCCAGGCCGCACGGCGCCACTTATTGGCGGGCGTTTATTCCCCATTGGTTGACTGCCCTCGATCGCCTTGACGTTCCCATACACTTGGTGGCCTCTGTTTTTTTCCCTAAACCCTACACCTCTTGCCGGTCTTACTCTGCCCTTTTGAATTGCGCTGCATCCTCAGCACTGCCAGATTCTTTATTATTTACCAAATCCGGCCCTCCCTCTTTGTTGATGCAGGGGGATTTTCATTCCGATTGCCGG
>Ga0179593_1627447_pt1 | contig 12528 bp, 12 predicted proteins | sample CZODoug2_1_08_16_FD_185931 | JGI IMG/M metagenome (GOLD analysis project Ga0179593, IMG submission 185931) | Vadose zone soil fungal communities from Angelo Coast Range Reserve, California, USA - CZODoug2_1_08_16fungal (PacBio error correction) | ecosystem: Environmental > Terrestrial > Soil >... | reverse complement strand
CCCAATCACCTTTCTTCCTTCCCCCCCCCCCCCCGGTGATCCACTCCCTCCCCCCCCCCCTCATACGCTCGGGCTGCGCTTTGGGGAGTCTGTCGCTCCCTCCGCCGACTTCCTCGATATTGACTCCGGCCGATGTGGCGGCTTTTCGCCCCTTCCGTCTAATGCTTCCTTTTTTCTTGCTTAGCCCTCCTCTGTTCGCAGGTTGCGGCGCCGATCCTTTCATCCGCTTGCCCCGTCTTTCCGACGGGATCCCACATTTCCTCCGCATGTCATGGTATTCCAGCCTCAGCTCGGGGCTCACGGCCGCCCACAACGGAATACATCGTCCTCCCCCCAATTCTTTCTTTTTGATACCCCCTTCCTTTCCACCACCCTCTTCGAACAACGCGCGTAATTTCGAGTCAGCCAACAGCTGCGCTGTTTTATGCTTCCTGTCGCAGCCACGACTTCCTTTTTTTTTTCAAAGGAATACTTCGTCTAAGAATGTGATTTTCTTTTTTTCGGGCCTCGCGTCGGACTTGTTCTCCCTTTTCTTTCTAGGCCTCGCCCCCTTTTCCTCAAAGTCAACCCGCAGTTCTAAATGGTGGCCGCTGCTCCTATTCCCTCCCCTCCCCAATGGGCGTGTAATGGAGTGGTCCCCCAGAGGGTGGCCTTTTTTAATGTCTCATCCTTTCCTCTCTGCCGTTCGTAGAAGAGTTCAGTTGCCCCTGCTCGGATTCGGCCTTGTTCAAGAGCCTCCATGACTCGAGGATTTTGCCACCTCCACCCCATGGTATTTACCCCTGACCGCCGTTTTTTGTTGAAAGTTTGATTTTTCTTATCTTGGATAGTTGGTCAATCGGAGTCAAGAGGATGTCCCCCCTGTGAGCCTATTATTTCAGGACGGGCCGGGATTCTTTTTATTTTAAAAAAGATTTGTTCCCCCTCTATCACCTTTTATCCGGGCGGCGCCGCACGTTGGGAGTTGACGAGTACCCCAGTTTCAGGTTCCCCTTCGCATTGTTTATCGACCTCTTCTCCAGACGGGTCCCACGTACCCGTGAATCGGGCCCAAAAATTCACTGAGAGCCCTACAGTCAAATATACCCCCCCCGCCAAGCCAGGTTGTCTTGCCGGCCTTTACGCGTTCACTTTCCATCTTTTGTTACTTCCCCCTTTTCTTTCTATGGCCACTTTTCACTTCACCGCGCATCCTGGGGACAAAATGGTCAGGCTACTTTCCTTCCGGAACCCGCTTCCGGGATGCGGACCTTTTCTTAATTTCAGAGTGGTGGGGGGTCAATAAACTTTTTTCCGCGTCGCCGAACAGTTTTTTTATCCTCTTTTTCCCCGAGCTACCCCAAGAGGCAAATACGATTTTCATTTGAAAGGAGACCTCCCTGATGACGGTGCATTGTCTTGTTGCGTTGCCAGCCTCGACATTTCCTTGAGCCCCCTTTTGTGACGTATTCCTTCAACTTTAGAGGCAAGGTTTCCTTCCGATTTTTGATGAGAGCTGGATTTCTTGTTTTGTGCATGGACAACAATCTTTGTCAGCTCTTCCCCCGTCTGGTATGCACCACTCGAATACATGATCCAGATACACGTGCGCTTCCTTCCGCCTGTGCCCATTCTCCATTAAAATCACCCCATCGATCTTTCTTCCCCACTCCTCCGAGCCGGGGCACTCTTCGTTTTCACCATTCCTCTGCAAAATGATTAGCAATTGCCCCGCCGTCGTTGCCGTGTTTTTTCTTCCCGCCCCCCCGTCTTTTTAGCTTTTCTTCCTTTTCCCCCATTTTTTCCCCCCTTCAGTTCCCATGACGGCGATCCACCGCGCTCCCTTCCTTTGAAAATGAGAAAGCAGGCCCCATCGATCCTTAATCCCCTTGACTCTACTAGGGCCTGTACTTAGGCATACCTTCCAGGTGGAATATTTTGTTTCTTAGGTTGTCCCCTTCAATAAAAGTAGGGCAATTTGAGTCTCCCTTTGCCGTAGCCGTAGCAGTTTCGTTCTACGTTGTTTGAGTTCCCCCGTCAGAGTTGATCTTCAACCCCATGCATCTTGGTGGTTTTCCAGCCAAAGGTAATGATCCTCTTAGAATTCAACGTCCGCCGCGGAATGTTACCTTTCCATTTTGAGTACGGCCCCCTCAGTCCCTTCTTAACCGGCGAGACCCCTTTGGAGAAACGGGGTTCCATCGGACTGCTTGCCGACTGCGAAATCTTTCGGTGTTGCGGCTAATGTCGTGCTTTCCCGTTTTCCCCCTTTTTTTGGAACCCCCCAGTCCTTTTTGTGCATGCGTCTTTTATCACTAGAGCAAAGTGTGCGAGCTTTCAGATCTCCCCCAGACTGACAGAATGGGCTTCCGTTGGGCCGCGGCCCGAGCTCTTTCCCTGCAGCCCGTTGCGGAGTGCCTTTGTTCTCGGGTTTTGATGTTTATCTTTTTCTTTGTGATCACCTCGCAGATCCGGTCGATTATCATATGCGGCCACGTCTTACACTCCGATCGGAATTAGAAGTCTCCGTGAAACTTCCTGTCGCAAGAACGTCGTTCCTCCCTTGCCTAATTTCTAGATCCCCCCTCCCCTCCGTGTTGTTTCTCTAGTCAAGTAGACGAACATTCGCGCCCACTCCCCAGGAGAAGTTAGGTGGACAAGTTTTATTTCCCAGCGGGGTTCTGCAGATCACGTGATTTTTCGTGTGGGATTCATATGAACCTCGACTTTGCCTTTTTTTTCTGGAAAAAGACTCCCCTCCTTTCTTCCCCTAAACCCATCACTACTCGCAAACGGCGGCCGTTCTACCCCCCCCAGGCCGCGTCCCCTCGGCCCTGTTCTTTAGTCCCTTTGTTTCAGCGGAAGCTCGCCCACTTTGACCGCTGGGTTTTTTAAAGAACTTTCTTTTTTGCCCCTGGGTCCCCTTTCCCCCTGCACATTAGCGCACCCCCCCCCAATGAAGATTTCGAAGCTTGTCTTCTTTCGCCCTGATCTATGCGCTCTCCCAGTTTTGTTCTCGGTGAGCGAGGCTCTCGCTTTTCATGACATGTCCCTTTTTCTTTTTTAACAGTATAAAAGGATATGATAACGACCTGGTTTAAAACCTCCCAACCCTGGATTTTCTTTTTTTCTCGACCCTGTCTGTCTTCCGACATCAACCACTCGACTCCAATTTTCTACCGTAAGTTTCCTTCTCCTTTTTTTTTTTTTCGCTCACGACCAGCACACCTCGACTCACTTTGCACTTCTTCCAGGACTCGGAAAGTAGTTAACGCCCTCTTTAGAAGCTCTCCCTTTTTCGCTTGAGGGCGCTTTTCCATGGGCAGCACTCCTGAATTAGCCGACCTTATTCTTACCCTCTTTCTGAAGAAACTGAAGGTGCCCCCGGGTCCCCCCACACCAAACCACCCCCCCCCCCCTTGCTGTTGCCACCCCGGGGTCGTACTGGTTGTTTCTTAGGCAAATTCCCGAAGCTTTATTTGGCGAAATTAATTTGTTCTGGATTATGCGGTGGACAACCCCGCCGGCTTAGCGGTTTTTCCTGTTCTTTTTTTTCTTGTTTGGATGGTTCCTCCTTTTTTCCCCTGCTGCCAAATTCCCTCCCTCCCACGATCGGCGCGTCATTTTTTAGGAAGACCGTCAAAAAAACGACGTTCAGTCTCTTCTGAAACTCGCCCCCAGCGAGAATAACTGCAAAATCGGCCCCTTAGACTTAGATTCGGTTTTGGTCCTCCCCTCACCTGCGCCAAGGAGCTCTCTCGGTCTCCGCCGAAGTTAAGGCCTCTCCTGTCGCTTTTAAGAATCGTCTCTTCTGGTACCGGTTCGGCACATTTCTACCTCTCCCTCGCCATACGGTCGGCCCCCTCAGTTTTGTTGACTTCCCCACACCCCTACCTTTTGTCGGAACGGGGTGCTTTTTTTCTGCATTAGCCAAGGAAGAGTTCTTTCCGGCAAGGTAGCCCCTGTCTGTCTGGGCGTGAAGGTGTACCGTCTTTTCCCCGTAGACCCCTAAGTGTGACCGGTCCCTCTTCTTTTCTCTTTTCCCGTTTAACGGCCGGCGTTTTTTGTTCCACAAATGAGTGTTTGTTTCCTCCGGTCGGCTCTCTGGAATTTTTGAACCCCCCCCCCCCCCCCCGATTACGACGCATTTTTCACTTTTTGGTGCATCATTCAACACGCGCGCTGGGACCTTGAGCTTCCCCATCTCATTGCGCCGTTGCCGTTCGTATCTTGAAGTCTACTGGGCCACTCTTTTTCGGTTTTGCATGAGCCCTCTCTCTTTCCCCTTCCCCAGTCTTGGTATCCGGTTACAGGCTCTTGCCCAGAACCCCATGACGGGAGGCCCCCTTTGCAATTTCGGATTAAAACCACCTTGGTAGTGATCGATCTACATTTTTTCTTTCATAATTCCTCCTCGGCTTTTGAACAAGCCGTCTTCGATTTCGGGCGCATTGATAGCCCATAGTCTCCGGCGTCTCCATTGACAGCTCAAACCCCCCTCTAATCGAACGGCATGACTGCTTCCCCCAAGGATTCTTTTTGGCTACAGCGTTGAGAATCCTTTCCACCCATTTACGTCCAGGGGGCTGTGGTGGTCGAAGGCGTGGCCCCGTGTTTTGGGGGGTGGGATTTTGGGTGTGGCGTTCTTGGCCGGGCTGCGGACATTTTTGTACCTGCTTTGAGCTGGGCGGGGCTCCGGGCTTGGGAGACGCAAGTCCGAACGCCCTGATTCCTTTCATTTCGCCCTCCTTCCGGCCTAGATAAGAGCGTCATTCGTGGCTGTCCTCCCCGCTACGTCATCAAACTTCCACCCCTTTCACTCGTTGGAGTCCGCTTTTGCCTACGAGCATTTGTCGGTGATATCGTTCCGTTCCCTGTTTAGAGTTTCCGTTTTCCTTTGCTTCTTTTCCGGGTGTGGCTGCGTGCACGCCGGAGAAACTGTTAGTCCATGACGGCCAGGAGGGCAAGTTTCCCACCAGAGTCGTGTCGCGGTCCATCCTTTAGGCAATCTCTGAAATTTTTTTCCCGATCGATAGAGAAGGACCAGAACCCGCGCCCGACCGGGACGCTCAACGGACTCCCCAACCCTTTGGAGGTACTATATTTTTGAAATTTTTAGCTCTTCTTCCCGAGTTGCAGAGCGGATTCTCGAGATGCTTGTAGACCCTCCGGACTGAAGGAGAGGTGGGCTCTCTCTTTCATCCTTTCCTTTTTTTTTTTGAGATCGATCCCACCCGCAGGATTTTCATGGCAGGTTACTTTCAACCTTCTTCTCGATGAGACCCCAGATCTTATCTGGGTTCCTTAATGAGAGAGTATTCCCTGCCCTCCTGACCGATAGACTGTGTCGGCCTCTTTAGCAAATTCGCCCCGACTTGAGGTTGAGGTCTCCCAGGCGTCCGCTAGGTAGCCACGTCTTTACTTCTTCACGCTTCGAATCTAATTCTGTATTAAAGAGAGCTACCCCTTGCGCCGGTCCTTGATCTTGAGCCGCTTCGGGTTCTCAGTTGGAAACCTTCAAATGACTAGAACGCCACTGAGTCCCTTTCTACAAGGAAGCTTCCCCCGCAGAACCGATTTACCCCAATGCGCGTAACTTCCAGCGCAAACTGAGTGACGCCCTTTTCTGGTCTTTTTTGTTATTACTGCGGCGGACCAACGAATGACGTCGTTTTCCCTTTTCCCTATTGCCGCAGGATGTTTCTTCGGACCATTCCTCTGTTTCGGACTCTCCTGTTCCTTATGGCGTCGATACCGATGTTTTCGGCCACAGATCTCGAGGAAAGTTCATCCTTTCCTTAAGAGCGTTCTCCCCAATTGGGGCCCCCCCGCTGCCGTAAGCGGATTCCTCCAATTTGGTCCAGGCTTTTCCTCCCCGATGACGGAGGGTGTCCTTGATTGCTATTCTTGCTCTACTCTCGGTCACGCTCTTGCAGTCCGTTAATTTATTTTTTAACGCCCGGTTTTAAGCCAGACGAGCCATTTTACGTCGGACTTTACAACAATGGTCCTTTTTTTTTTTTTTCCCAGCAACCTTTCTGTCCTAGAGTTCTCACTTCTTGGATGTTTTCTGTGATTTGCCCCACGTCCGTCATCGGGCCCCCGTGCGCATGGCGCATCCGTGAGGTTTCTCGGCATCCCCTTTCACTTTTTGAGTTCCCCCGTCGCCCTTTCTTGCATAAGATTTCCCGGTTCGCACGTTGCTTTTCTTTGAAGAATACGGGGATTTTTTCACCTCTCTTCTTGTCAATCGATTGCCACGACGCCTTTACCTTTCACCCTTTCTTCATCTTTCCAACACAGATTAAGGTCTCCGTCACGAAAAATATACCCCGCAACTTGTTGTTTTATGATTGACTTTTTCCTTTCCTTACAGCATAACCGATACCCCTTCTGATTTGCTAATTTCAAAACGTCCCGGTCACTTCCCTTCCAAGAATTTTTTTTTTTTCTGTGACTTTGGCCATTTCCCTCTCTTCCCACGCTTCCGGAGGCCGTCGTAGTAAGTAAGGCGTCTGGGGTTTGGTCCCCCCCATCCGACGCTTTCGCCCGACCTTAGAGAGTCCGGTCCCCTTTGCCTCGTGCCCACCCTTTACCGGCCAATCGACAGGCTGAGTTCAGTAGGCGCATACACCTCTCTTCGATTCCGGGCCTGAACTTCGGCGTTGCCTCGGGCAGAATACGTTCTCCCTGCCCCCCGTCAACCCTTTTTTTTTTTTTTTTTTCCTTTTTCGTGTAACCGGATTTTCATAGGCGCGCTGTTCTGGCTGTGCATTCCCAGAGGTCCTCTTTTTGTTTTTTACGGTAACCCCGCGAATACCGAGGAAAAGAGAAATGTGTTCAGTCTCCTTCTCTTCCAAGCAGACGAATCTTTCTCCCGCCCATACGATCTGCTTCCCGGAAGACTACTCTTTTTGCTTTCAGCTTCCCCCATGCTTCTGGACACGATCCCCCTAGTATTCGTTCCGCCCATTACAAGTTTTTAGCAGCTTTTGGCCGCACACTTAAGTGTCTTCTCCTCTTCCTGCTGCGGCGATCAACGACGGCCTGTTCCATGAGAAAAAGGTCATCCCTTCTCTTCTCTCTTATACCTTCGGGTTTCCCCCCTTCCATCCGGTCGAGTACTTTTCTTCCGGGTTTCTCCCCCCCCACGTAACGTAGGTTACCATTGAGTTTTTCTTGCGCCGTAGCGGTGCTAATCCTCTTTTCTCGCGTGTTTTTTGGAACCCAAGCGCCTCGCGACCAAGAATAAATTTGTATGATGGTACCCTTTCCCTCCTCCTTTTTTTAGAATTCAGACGATGCACGATTTCCGCTCAGGTTGGACGATCCGTCGCCTGCCTGACCTGGACCCGGTCAAATCGGAATATGCTTCCCCCGACGGAGAACTTCAGCTTTTTTTCGGCTAATTCCGCCCCGTTAATTTCCTCCGCGAAATTTTCTGACCTTCTCGCTGGGGCAATTAGCCTTTTTGTGATGCTTTTCTCGATCACCCAGATGTCATAGAAGCTTGGCGCGGGCGGGAGGCCTTATTATTTCTGCCCGGCGCGCCTTGCGTCAGGGGAGGTGGGCCTTCCTTTCTGGGATCCATGGGTTTCTCGCAGAATCAAGGTATCCCCCGCGTTCCTCCTCCAAGACGCTTTTTCCCCTTGAAGAACTTCGCCCCTCTTTCCCCTTCGTTCGCCAGCAACTTCGTCCTTCGCCCGACTGTAGTCTCAGGTCTTTTTAATCTCTAATATCCTCCTTGTTTTGCGAGTGTAAGCGCGGACATTGGCCCCGTACATTCTCCCTTTCTGTCTGAACCCCCATTTCATTCTAGTTGCTTCTTCGGATGGAAGGTTTTCTTTCTCCACCTCGGACCGTGATCGGCGCTTTCCTCACAGGAGGCCAGGACTCTGCCCCCCCTCCCCACCTGACTCCCATTTGATGCGCGGTCTCGACAATCCCCTCATCAAGTGTCTGAACCCTTCTGCAGAGACACCTTGAATCGCAAACTTTGCCCGCCCCTGACCACGAGCTTTGTTTCCTTTTAAGCCCCTGTCGGGCCCCCGGGGTCCGCGAAATTAGACTTCCCCAACAACCTCAGGATATTTTTTAGACTAGGGTGTTCGATGTCGCAACTTTTCTTCTCCCCACGCCTTGAGCGCGGGTCTACGCTCAGAGAGTGCCCCATTCCCGGTCTTTCCTCTTGAAACTTCCCCCTTTGGGCTTAACGGGACTTTTTTCGGAACCACTCCGGTATCTCCGGAATTTTTCTCTTCCTCCTCACCTCCTCCAAGCGCTATCGCGTACAGGCTTTTGCGCGGAGTTCCAATCCTCTGCCCGGCCTGGGGCGATGCCGGACACTCTTCGTTCCTCCCTTCCCGTCTTTGGTATCCCCCTCATTGATCCGCTAGGCAGCCCTGCTCCTCTGCTTTTCTTGTCTCTCCGGGCACAAGTTTTTTCTGGTGGTCGCGACACTCATTGACCTCTTTTAAGTGACCCCCCACTTTCTTTTGCCGGTCCCTCCTGTTTTCCCAACCGGGTCGTCATGGGTGCTTTTAAGTCCTTGCCCCGGTCTCCTTGGCGAAGGCATTGGTTGTTTCGATTGCGTAACGTCTCTGCCAATGCTTTTTTCCTCCTCAGCAGTGGTTGCGATGTGGGAAGAATTTTTTTACCCAGTCGCCTTTTTCACGATCTTTGACTTTCAACTGTTCGAGTGGGGGCTACCAAAAAGTCAGAGCCCCCTTTTGTTCTTTTACCCCGCCATCCCGATCCGCTCTGCAATCGGTACTCCACGACATTCTCTGTTTCCTGACCCCCTTTTTCCCTTTTATTCTTGCTATAGAGTAGGTCCCGTCTCATTTCTTCAGCCCACCTGCTTCCAAGGTTTGCACGTCGTTGCAGTCCCCCGCGCTCCAGCTGCCGCGGATTGATTTTTAACCCCAACACCCTGAATCCTGACGTTTTCAGTGCCGTGGAGAGCCGTTTTTTTTCCGCGCCCTGACCCTCCCCCTTTTTTCCCGTCGTGGCGATGGTTTGAAGTCCGTTCCCATCAACTCCCGTGAAAGCGCTTCTCTGGTCCTGCCTACCCCAGACAGGCGGTCTCTCCCACTGTGGTTGAGGAGTCCTTTTCTGTCTTTATTCATTTTTTGTTGGCCCGATGGATCTGGTTTTCCGTCCGGTTTCATTTTATTGAACTTCAAAAATTTTCTCTTGGACCTTGGATGCGTCAAATCCGTCCTCGCCGCGCGCCCGTGAAATCGATTTCCATTTGAACTACCCCTGGCAACCATTGTTTTCTTTTTTTTTTTTCCGGCCCGGGCGCCCTGTCTCCCCTTTCCTGCTCCGTGGTATCCGTTTCAAGAAGCACTTTCACCCCATCCACGTTTCGGGAGAGGCTCTATTCACACCTCGCGGTCGGGTGAGCGTTTCTGGTCCCCCCTCTTGATCCTCGAGTCTCTTTCCCCCTGATCATGCCTTCCCCTGCCCGGCTCCACTTTTCTCCACAGAGCGATCCCGGCGTGATCCATTCTTCTCCATCCATGGGCCACACCCAACAATCAAAAACAATGACCCGACAATGATTTTGAGTTGTCCTTCTGATCCATTTTGCGCCCCAAGTATGCTTATTTTTTCTCTTCGAGATGTGCCCCTTTTTAAAGCGCCCTCCCGGCCAGTCTGAGTCACCATCCTTCCTTTTTCAATTCTACTAGGTCCTTTATTTTTCCACGAGACCCTCTTCTGCCGCGCTCCGCCCCCCCCCCCCCACCCCCCTAATTAAGAAAAATGATAGTTTTTGGAGTCAGCTCTTGCTCCATACGCGCCTTTTTCTGTGCTCTTCCTCCTGAATTGTGCGTGATTTTTTTGTGCAAGTTGGCGTTATATGTATTCGTTTGTTGGCCTTTCCTTCCCTCGACACCGAGCGTCTCTTGCGTACCCATTTTCCCTGCGGCGCTGGAACGGATCTCAGGCAAACCTGACCGGAGGAGGCATATCTTCTGCCGCAGACTGCCGCGGAGCGCATCCCCCTCCCCACCGCCGTTCCTTTGAAGTCAGCTTGTATACCTCCACATCTTCCTCTTTCAGCGCCTTACGGCTTTTTTTTCCCTCGCGCTAAATGACGTCCATCGGCGTCGGTTCGTTCTCTATGCTGAGGCCAAGATTAATTTGCCGGCGCGGTGGATTCTTTAATCTGGTTGTTCGAGAGATCCCACTCTGAATGAATAAGGCGGTTTCTCCCTTTTTCAATAAGCTTGGCACGAGTACCATGGGTTTTATTTTGAGCGCGATTGCGCCTGAAGGCATGTTTTTGGCATTCTCCTCAAATAGTCCCCCTCCGTTTCGGCGCGTTTTTTGAGTTATGCCCTTCTCTAAAGCTGTTCGCTTGGCAACACTTCCTTTTCCTCCTCCTTTTTTTCCCTGGGGGCCTCCCCCACAGATGAGCTGGTTTTGCTCCCTGACCTTCCTGGTGTCTTGGGCGCTCTCGTATCGGCCGGCGTTGTCTTTCAACAACACGTCCTAGAACAAACCTCCCCACTTCCCTGCGGTTTTCTCAACCAGATATCAACGTCCACAAATGGCACGACTGACGCCCAGCGTTTCCGGTGGCTTATTCTATCCGGTCTGGTTCCCCCTGCCCCGCATTCGCTCTGTGCGGCCCCCGAGGAATTTATGCGAAAATTCTTGATTTTCGTTGGTAGATTTCCCCGCTTTGTTATTTCCCCTCTCTTGAAGAAAGTAACTCCCTTCCTCCTCAGAGTTACCCTTTGTCCGCTGCCTGCTGGCCCCGCAACTTGCCGAGTCATTGTGGTAGGACGTGGGCCCTTTCGCATGGTCATTATCCGTTACGAGCTGGCGACTTTCAAGGCTCGAAACCCGGCGGCTGTTCAAGTCCTCCTCTCCCCTTATCTCGAGATATCAATTTTAGACATTAGACCCAAGACTTGTTTCCTTTCTTTTTGACTGGCGCTCTCGCTTTTCTTCGTTGTGTGATAGAGGGCATTTCATCGTCAGAGAGTGCCACGAGGACTGAGTCGGAACGGCCCCCTTGCTAGCGGCTTCCCTTCCAACACTTCACCGTCCCCCCCCGTTCCTGACGATCCGGTTGCGGAGTGCCCCGTTTCTTGATCTCTTTTCGGTGCCCGCAGGTCACTTAGAACCTCCTCTTTAAACTGAGCCCCACTTTTTGATCTTCACACACTACCTACAGCCGCCCCTTTTTTTTCCCAAATATACACGTACTTGAAGTTCTTCCCTCACGCCCCCTTTTTTGCTGGTTCCCTCCCTTTCGACTTCGATCACCCATCTTTCTGGCGTCCCCCTTCTGGCCAGTCCTAAACCAACTGGGTCCCCAAAATTGTCGTTCCCTGACGAACTTCACCCCGATTGGCCCCCGTAGTCGTACCTTTCGTGGGTTTTCCCTCCATCCCCCTCCTGTCGCCGGACTGAGGCTTTTCCTCGCGAGTTTGACCTGTCCCGCGGCAAATCCTGTCGATTATCGCATCACCTGATGGAAGTTTTTCTCCCCTTTCGGTCTTTCCCCTTTCAGCTCTCCGTGCCGGGCTCTTCCAAACCCGCCCACGTTGCAGGCGGCACCCGTATTGATTCTTCTTCGCGTTGTGACTTTTGCCCTCGGTAGACGCTGTGTTAGTCTGCGTCGTCCTCAACTTCCCCTCGGGAAAAGATTTCACTTGCATTTGCACGCAGACGCTTACCACCCCTGCAACATCTATGCTGCATTCCATTTTGAAAAACCTCTCTCCTCCCCCGGTTCGCTTTCACCGAGACCCGCCATAGCCCCAATTTCCCCCCCTCCTTCGGAGTTAGCCCCAAAGTCACTCCCCGGTCGCCGCCAGGCCTCTTGTTTAAGCAGCTGGGCTAATCTTTTTGATCCCCCCCCCTCCTGAGAATGACTTTTTTGCCTTTCTGTCCCCTCCTTCCCGAGTCCATTCGGGCCATGTAATTTCCTCTTTTTCTCTTCGGAATCGTGTCCGCGGTGTTCCCTTCCTCTTCCCCTTTTCGCCCTCCGCGCGCTTAGTCCCCGGTGCTTTTTACGCGGATCGCGCTAATTGACTGTCGCGGACCTTGTCGGACAACCACCGTGCTTTTGGTATTGTTGCTCCACGGTCCCAGTTGTTTTGAATTTCACCGCTCCTCTAACGTCTTTTCCCTGTCACGGCTCCGGTCTTTTTATTGCCCGCGCCCCGTCCCGCTCTGGTCACCTGGAGAAAGACCTTTGAATCTTCTTCCCCCCGACCTCGGTTAGACCCCCTTTTTTCGCTTTTTTTGTGGGCTAATGCCGTGCAGTCCGGTGACATGGGCACCCTTTTTGGAGTGCCTGCGCCGCTTCTTTTCCTTTCCTTTTCCCCCAAGTGCAGCTTTCAAACCAGAGTTCCCTCCAGGGACGGTTTTCCGGGCGGCTCTCATTCTTGGTGACCGCTTTCGTGTTTTCTAGGTTCTATTTTGGCTACTGGGTGCTCCCCTTTCCCTTATATGGGCTCCATGATCCCTCCGACCACCATTCCCGTGAATCGTCCTTGACCCTGCGGGGAGCCTCTGATTTCCGTC
>Ga0179593_1627407_pt1 | contig 12528 bp, 13 predicted proteins | sample CZODoug2_1_08_16_FD_185931 | JGI IMG/M metagenome (GOLD analysis project Ga0179593, IMG submission 185931) | Vadose zone soil fungal communities from Angelo Coast Range Reserve, California, USA - CZODoug2_1_08_16fungal (PacBio error correction) | ecosystem: Environmental > Terrestrial > Soil >... | reverse complement strand
TCCCAATTACCTGGCTTCCCTCCTCTTGGCTATTTTCCCTCCTGCGAATTTCGCCGCGGCACCACCAGATAAAATCGTCCTTTTTTTTCGCCTCAGTGTTTGTTTAACTACGAGTCTTCCCTTTGCCCTGCTTGCGCGTCCCCTCTGTGACGCACCTCCCATACCTTTCCCCCTCTTGACTCCCCTCTCGATGCACAAAAGAGGGATGTTTCCCCTTTTTGAGACTTTTTTCTGTTGAAAAGCCTGTTTACCCCCTTTGCCGATACCGTTCGGGCTTTGCTCTTTTCCCCTTCCTTTTTTGTCGCGTCTATCTTAGCTTAGGGACGGAAAGGGGCAACACCGTTTTTCTCAGATGTAGTCTCCAGTTTCCTTCCAACCTTCCATCGGATCACGTTCGCTCGCCCAAGACCGGTAACCTTCCTTTTCAGGCAGTTCGTGCCGCCCCACGCTGTTCGCTCGGGACTTTATCAGTTTCGTTCGGGGGGCCCCACGCTTTGACTATCCTTCTTTTCCCCCCTGAATTTTGAATGTTTTTTTTGCTGAAGACCGCGTTATACCCTGATACCCCCCCCGACGGTTGTCTAGGACCTCCGCTTCCCTCTCTGCCCTTCCATATTTCGATCATCGTACCTTGTTGCTCAGTCCCCCTTAACCGATTTTTGATCTTTTTTTTAAATTCGCCGTCGCGGAGGAGCCGTATTCCCTCAACTTCCTATTCACCTATCCGTCCTCGGTGATGAGGAAATTTCCCCCCCCCAACCGGGTTGTTGCTGCCTGGTGGCAGGTAAGCTGTGCGTCTTGAAGGCACCACCGATCAGTTGCGCCGACTTGGGCAAACCCCCTTCCCCCCCCCCCTGTCATTCTATCCTTTTTTTTGGCCCCGAATTAGAGATCTGCTTGCGAAGCAGCCAAGTCCCTATTTGGACGCTTTTCCAGTTAAAGGGATTCCCCCCTGCCCCTCTGGGGGACATGCTGACCAGCTTGAGGGACGGCTTCTATTCCCTTTTTCCCCTTTCCCCCTGGCTTTGATCTTTCGCCCTATGAAGACTTTCGAGCCTCCTGTAGGTTTCGCGGAATGGGAACGGTTTAGTCGATATTGCGCCCCAGATGTAGCGTCGCGTCAGCTCGACGGCAGGGCGGATTTTGTTTTGTGTTCCTCTATTAGCCTCTCGTAAGATAGCGATCATTATCCGTCCCCCCCCTGAGTGTACGATATCCTAATTCGTAAAGGTTTTTCTCTCCCCACCGGTTCTTGAAGCTATCATTTTCCCCCCCCCAGATAAGAGGGCCTTGGATTCCTTTTTTGATTTCCCCCGCTGGGCTTTATGGGCATGGAGCGATTCCCAACAACCCTCCCCTCGATTTTTTTCTCCGAGTTTGCGGTTGAGCAGAGTAAGTAGTGAGATTCAGGGATTCTTTCCTTGGGATACCCGATCAACCTACCATTTTCCTCTAGTCGGGGGGCTGGCCAAGGCAAGATATTGAGAACTCCTTTGAGCCCTTTGTTGGATCTAGGGGAGATGACTCAAAGTCTCGCTTCATCTCTGGTCGATGTATCGCCCATAATCAACCCCTTTCCTCTTTTTTATTAGTTCCCCTTCTTTTCCTTAGCGCGAATCTCCCATTTCTTACTCATTGGTCAGTGGATTCGCGCTGGCGATGAATTGCGGAAATGATGACCCTTCCCCTTCCCCCTTTACCAATCTCTTGTACCCGCGATCGTCAGAAAAATTAGAGTTCCCGCTAAAACGGGTTACGGGTGATTTGTCCGATGCTCCAAGTCGTCTGTTCCCCTTCTTCCCTTGTCTTTTCCTGCACAATGCAAACGCCTCTGACTGGCGGCAGCGCATGGCCCCCTCCCCCATCTCCAAACGCCGTCAAGAATACCGGCCGGCTTTGTTAAGGGAGTTCCATCGGCCATCTCTCTTCGGTATGAACTGACGGTGGTTTGGTCGAACGCGTTCTCCTGGGCGCGTGGAGGGGCAGGCGTTCCGAATTCCTTTTTTTCAGTTAATTTTTGCTTCCAGCTGCTTGTTTTCGATCTGTCCTTGGCATCGTTTTGATGCTATCTTGGTCTTTTTGAATTGAACCCCCCCCCGGTTTAAATTCATTCTCTCTCCTCATCCCCAGTGTGTTTTTTTTCTTTAGCCTACTGCATTGAAAATTTCAACTAATCCCTCGCTCTCCCCCCCCCCCAAAATGCGTCAGGGCTCCCTTTGAATAGACGCTTCTTCAAACCCTGCGGGTTCGGAAGACGCCTGCCCCGTACCCGCACGCCTTCGATTCCTGCGTCCGGACTTTCTTTGCCGTGATCGTTCCGTTGATTGCTTGAAACTCCTCCCCAAGACGGCGTCCTTTCCCACGGTTTTTTTTTTTTTTCCGGTCTGCTGACAGACAATTTTCGAATAAGAGCGTTGCATTTGTAAGACATGACAGTTGTCTACGATACTTCCCTTGTTCTCCTTCCCGACCCATTCCCAACCCGTTTGTAAAGATTTACTTGATCTAGTTCTCCGTGAAGTTGGTCATTTTCGATCCGGTATATCCTCGTCTTAACCGGTTAATCGCAAGCCGCCCCCCGGCATTGCATCCTGTCCCCCTTTATAGCAATTTTGCCCTTTCTGACCGACCCCACCGCCGTAAACCCTTGCACCCGTAGAACCCCCTTTCCTTTATGAGCGGCTTCTTGAGACATCGACCAGCGATGGCCTCCTCTGCAGTAATCTCGATATACAGAAACGGAACATTGCCGGAGCGCTTCCTTGTCGCCGCCCCCCCCTCCGGACTGACTAATGTCAGTATTGGAACCCGCTCGTTATACGTCCCCTTCCTTTCAAGAACCTGACATTGGCCTGATTCTAAACCCTCAAACTTTTCTTCTGCAGATTATTGTTAGTGTTGGTGTTAACGCACCCGGAGACCCCCGTCCCTCCTTACCTTCCCCACCTTCATCCCAGTTCAAACGGAACTACTGAGCTGAATTTTTCAGCAAGTTTTCCCGATCTTCTCCTTTTCCTTGTTTTCAGCGGGGACACCAGAAGTTTTAGTCCATTAGATCACTAGTCGGAGATGCTAGAGATGCTTTCTCGATCCTCAGCGATCCTCCCCCCCGGTCGTAAGTGATTTCAACGGGTTTTCTCCTTCCCCTTCCCCCCTGTACCTTTGCGCCCCTTTACGGACCTTGCCTCGCCAGGCAGGTTCCTTTGCGAAAGAACCTCTTGCTGGTTGACGCGCAAATGCTCTGCAAATTCCTTTGGTTTGGTCTCACTCCGTTCCAGAAAGCGCCCCCCTCGTACCGCTTCTTACCCTTTTTTTTGTATGATGAATTTCTTCAAATCTATCGAATTAGGTCCCTCGGAGGGATAATGCAATCATTTGGTCGTGTGTTGCACCATTCCGGTCGTTGCAACGATCGGGTGTAGCATCTATTTTCATTCCCCCCCCTTTGAAGCACTTCCCCACTTGTTCGGTGGATCTAACTTTTTTTTTCCCCCCCTTAATCCCTCGTGTTGAACGTGGATAATCCTTCCACCCCCTCCGTTCATTATCCTTTCCCTCTAATTTCACATCTCCACGCTTTTTCATTTGTATGCTCACATAAAGGGCCCTTATCTCATGCAAACCTTCCTTAGTCCCGACGCTTGCTTCCGGTGAGTTCACCCCCAACAAACCTGATAGATCGCGAAGTTCCCTTTTTTTTTTTTCCCCCTTGTTGCTTTCTTCGTTCCCGCGCGTGTAGCTGAAGCAATGGGGCCCGCCCTTAAAAGTCAATCCCGACGGCGCTCCCGTGCTTCCGTGCTCTCCCCATACCTACCCTTTTCTTTTTTCCCTGCGGTAAGTGGCAGCGGTGCTCAGCTTTTCTTTTCACTCCTTCCTCTTCCCCTTCTCCCCTGGATGCCCTTCCGGTCACCATGATCCGAGGCGGACATGAAGATTTGATTCCCCTGACCTTCCATGGAAAAAGTCTTCCCCTTTTGTCTGTCCATCGATAGCGCGCTGGCTGGTTTTTTTTATCTCCCTCCCTCCGAGCACCTGTACGTACTCGTGAACCGAGCACGGTGCAAGTCCTTTGCCTGCGGCATTCCTTCATTATTTTCTTCCCCCTCTTCTCTGTTGTCCTTGCTAAAATTCTCCAGGAAACACTCGCTCAGAGTTTGCTTCCCTCCTTCCTATCTTCCTCTCCTTTTTTCGCGAAGTTAAAAGAAGTAATCACCCACCTTGCTGCCTCCGCGGGCGTGCGTGGTCTTCCGGCTAATTTGGCACCAGACTCTTTTTTTCCCCCCCCTTATTAACGCCCCTCCCTTAACATCCGCGGATTTACGCACGGTGCCGGCAGGAGGAACCAACCCGTCCTCCTTTTTCGCTGCTTAGGATATTTCCACCCTCAGAAGTCGATACGGTCCTAATTTTCACCGGGAATGAAAGCGTTTGATTTCCGGATTGCAGGACTTTGACGATACCTTTTCAGGGCTGATCAAAGGCTTTTTTTCTTTATACGCCTTCTTTTGGTCCCCGGCAAGGGGAGCATACTACGATGCTCCTCCCGTAAGCAGCATTCTTCCTCCCTTTAGCCCCTCCCCTTTTTCCCAGTTAACCAGTCGAGGTCAGCTCGTTGCAGTCACACCTGTCTCGGGACTATCGTGTAGGGAGGGTTCCCCCCCCCCCCCCAATGGCTATTGCTTCATCGCGAGGGACGAACTGACCCGTTGAATCTCCCACAAGTTGCGCACGGCTTTCCGACCTCTTTTTCAATGATTTCTCCCGCCCCAACTAATTTTTTTGGAACTCCGGTCAGCGCTTCGAACCAAGGCAGATTTGATTCTTGTCCCTGGATGGTGAGCCAGTACCTTCGACGTATGGAGATGGTGGCGTTACTTTTTCTTTTTCTTCCTTTCGATCGTTTCTCCACATCCCTTCCTGTCCGGCGGTTTCCTTTTTGGAAATACCCCCTTTCCAGGTTTTCCGTTGGTGATGACTGGTTGGCAGTCACCCAAAGATGATTTATCGACCCCCCCCTCTCAGTCCGCCCCACGCGGAAAAACCTTCCCCCCCCCCCTCTTTCCTCCTGGCGTTCCCCTTCATCTACCTTGGCCTGGCAGCAGCCATGGATGCCGGATAAGAGGTTGATGCCTCCCCCCCCATTTGGAGAAAGTCTTTTGTCTCCCAGCCCACCTATTCTGGCGGCCCTTATCCGCTTTTCAACAAGAGTTCTCTTTTTGAAAGGAAGATTCTGCTTTGGCGAGCTGCGTTAGACCCTTGCGCGAAGACCGTTGTTGTCGCTGCTGGCCCTTTAGATGGAGATTGTTCTTTTTTTTTTTTCTTTAGCCATCCTCAGATCTCCATAATAACCGTGTCCGAGTTTTTTCATCGAGTATCGCCTACCCCCTCCCCCGTTTTTTTTTACTAAACAAAAGGTACAAATTTGCCCCCCTTTTGGGCTTTCCTTTTCTTCTTTCTTTTCGCGGCGGGTGGGCAGCGACGGTGCGGATTTTTTTCACCCCCCCACCCTAACACATGGTCGCTTGAGTTTTTTTTTCTTTGGTAAGACGGTCTTCCTTAAATTGATCGAAGGCGTATGCTTTCGGGATAAACTGATTCACTTCTCTCGGCGGGGAACTGACCCCGGCAAGCTCTTCTGACCGGCTTTTCTCTCACCGTGAATGGATCTCCTTTCTCTTGGGGGGGAGAGGACGCCACCGAGCTATCTTTTTCGATTCGGCCAACGTCGCCAGATCAACAGGAAGATGGTTTCGGTCCGGGACCCCCTTTCTTTTTCGGTCGTTTTTAAAATTGTCGAGCAGCGCACCATTTGAAGAGGTCAGATTGATGGTTATGAACGTTATGGACGAGTCTACGCTCGCACCCGCATGAAAACGATTTTTTTCCCATCTCCCTTCTAAAAAGGTTTTCTCGAGTCCCCTATGCGAACAGGGTTCGATATCGTAGCAACTCCAGGGGCTTGCCGAAAAAGGCAACGCCTCTGACTGGCCATTGTTGGACAGCCGGCTGCAAGCTCACCTTGCACCCACCGAAGTTCGCAACGCCGTTTTTTTCTTTTCTTTTTTTTCGCTCGACCTTTTTCCTTGGTTGCCACTGACGGCGGCTTGCGAAAACTAATGGCGCCTTGGCGGGTAGAGGAGTCGTCCCGACATTGACCGCCGGCTTAATGGATTTTTCTGCTTCCATTATGTTTTACTACTCTTGCCCTTCCCCTTCTTTTTTTGATGTGTCATGTGTAGTGAATTGCTCGCTCAACTCCCTTTCCCTTTCCCATACTCTTTTTTTTCTTCTACTGGAATTGACACGATGCATTAACTAATCTCGATGAAGCATAAAAACGATGCCAGAGCTTCAATAGGGAAGCGCTCTTATTCCAACCTCCTGTTTTGGTTTTCCTTTCTGGAAGGACGAATACTGCTACCACGTTGAATTCGAGAGTTCTTGCCATCCCCTCCTTTCCCAGCCAGGTTCTTTTCAAATAACCGGCCAAAGCAATTCTGGCAGGTGGCTCGGTGCCTATGCTTTCCCAGACATGGCTCTTGTTCGAGTCGTGGGCATTCCCTCCCCCTGGACATTGAGACGATATCGCTGTTTCTAATCCTCATTCCCCTTTCCCGATTGGAGTTCCTTTTCCCCTCTAGATCCCCCAGCGGCAGAATTGGAATTAGCGAGCGGTCCTGTCTCCACAAGTTTCATCGCCAGTCTTCGCAATCTTCGAAAATCCTACAGATTTCCCCCCTCCCCTTCTCTTCCCGACCCTCCTCCCCCACTTCGTCCATGTTGATGACTGGATGGCGACAGAGTCACGTCTGCTCATCTCGGTATCCCTTCCTACCACAGACACGTCTCGCCCATTGCCACGGGAAAGAGGCATCCCCCCAGCGTTCTCCTTCCCTTTTCCCCTTTTTTGAGAGACTTCTCCGTCCCCCAGTCTATGTTTCGCCGACGACCTGCTTCAGCTGACGCACCCTCTGCGACCAGCTTTGTTTGGTTGTTGAAACCGCCCCTTCTCATTTTAATCAGTTTTTTTGAAAATCAACCTTCTCCTTTCCCCTAGAGCTGAGATGATTTTTCCCCTCCTGGTGGCTTGATAGCTCCACGGGGGGCTGACCAACCTGGGCGAAGGTGTTTATCTCCTCATTCACACTCGCACGACCCCCACCCCCCTTTTGCGGTGGGGTGGGTTGTTTTCCCCCCCCCCCCCCCCCCATGGGGAGAGATGACCTCCCTTTCCGGAAGTGTCCCGCCCCCATTCGAGTGGACCCTCCTGCGCCATCTGTCTTTCCTGAGAAAGACCGATTTCCCCTTTTTTTTTTACCACCTTTCTTGTTTCCCACACAGGCGGAAGATTTTGAGAAATCACCGCATGGTTAATCGAGAGACCGCTCCCTCCCTTTTCCTTGGCACTCAAGACTGCCCGCCTTCTTTTTTTCTCTCATCCCCCCCACCCCCTTTACCCCCCCCCCCCCCCAACCGCTTAGTTGTTGTTCTTATGGTGTAGTTTATGTTTCGCTTTATCTTTTTTGTGATGAGTTGGATTATCGAAGCTCCCCTGTTCGATCATTTTGTCGTGTGTTGTCCCCCTCGCTTTTTTTACCTGCTCTTGTTGGGTAGGAGATACTGCCTCATCTGAGTCCCACAACCCGGCTCCCCCACAGTGCACACAAGTTTTTCCTTCCTTTCTTTCGGCTCCCCTTGTCCTCATTCTCGTCATCAGGTCCCAGTATAGAATACGCTCCCGAACGACGGCGCCTTTCAAATCCCCCCCGTCCTTTTTTGTCCTTGCTCCCCCTTCCATGGATTCTATAACTTTTCCGCCTTTCCCTTCTGCAAACTGCTTTTGTCGAGCAGATCGGATCAACGATCTTCTCCCAGGGTCGCTGGCGATGAGGTCAGCTGTCCTCGTCCGGTATCTGACGACCATAGTATTGGGCCCCGCCACTTACTTTTCCCCCCCCTTAGGATCCCTCTCCCCCTTTTTTCTAGAGACAACCTACACGAGTCACGTTTTTCCGGTCCCCCCTTGAAGAGAGCGTTTCTTAGTTATTAATGCTTCCGGCATCGCGGGCCCGGTATGCTTTGTCCCTTGACGGATTCTCCACGTCTCCCCCCCCCCCAAGTAGTTATTCACCCGATGCAGCCCGCAAGGTATCGGCACGTATTTCGACCAGCATATTCTGTCCACCGGCTCGCGTTGTGACATGCCTCTCCCCTAAAGGCCTCTCTCGCCCTCCGCTCCAGAGGGGTCCCTTTTCCCTTGTAACCCCGCGCACTAAGTAAGATGATTGATCTTGATTCCTCTAAACTGAGTCCCTAGTTTATTTTTGTTTTCCCGGTGCAAAATTATCACTATGAATCCAAGATACGGTCTTTCCCCCTTAATCTCACTTTTTTTTTGATCTCTTTCAAGCAGTCCTCACCGGATGATCTATTGCGATGTATTACTGTCTAATTCGCCTTTTTCCCACGAAAACTGGCCTCCGATTTATGTCAGCATTCAAGACCGAGCCGATCATTCCTTCCCCCCCAGGAGAGGTTCGCGAGGTTCCACTTGACCGTTCGTCCGGACTTTCGCTGCCTTCCCTTCTCACAAATCAATCTTAGGCGCTCTTATCATTTGCATTTGAGGGGCCTCCCCTCCCTATGACGAATTCCCCTATCAGGTTAAGGGGTCTGTATGGCAATAGTCATGGCTAAATATTTTGATTTCCACCGGCTTTCCCCTAAGGGTCCGATCCATCGTCCTCCTCCTTTATCATTTCCTCTTCCACTGACCTTGGAAACCCTACGAGTTGGGTAATGGCTAGCCTGGCGCACCGCGGTACAGAGGGACTATCCGTGGTAAGGCTTTCTCCCCAACGTCCTTTCCTTCCTCCTTTCCCCGGACGTACCCTGAAAGGAACTTTCGCCCCCCCCTTTTAAGCAAAGTGTTCCCTTCGGGACGCCCATCTGCCTCGACTACATCCGTTTTGTAACGAGGAGCCCGCTTCCTAGCTAAAGACTGAGTTGATGAGACATTTTTTCTACCTGAGGTTTTGGAATTAAAGGACCCTCTCTTTTCTTTTCCCTTTAGAAGTGTTCCGGCGGTGATCTTTCTTAGATCTGGGACCATGTGAACGATTACGTCTCCGGGCTACCAGGCATGCTGACTGGGTACCCTCCCCTCCCTACCCCAGACGTTTGAAATGTGTTTTTCCCTTTTTTTAAGTTTCCCCCTCTTTTTCTCTCCTACCCAACACCCGATTGAAACTGCCGAAGGCTTGGCACCCCGTCGCACACACCATCTTGCATTTTCTCATAAGGTATTCGCATCCCCCGCTCTTCCCTTTGGCCTAAGCAGCAGGGCGATTTGACGGATAGCGGAGGGGTTTGCCGTGCAGTCGTGGAAGTCTTGATCCGAACATGAGCGTAAGTACTCCTTCCCTCAACCCAATTGTATATTTCGCAAGGATACGCACATGCTTCGCCTGAGAATTGCGGTCCGTGCCTGGACTTGTTTACGCTGGATCAGCCCTTGTGAGCTCCTTCTTTTCGAATGCTGGGGGGATTCTTCGACTCTCTACGATCTTCTTCCCTTCTCCGTAAGAGCGTGGTAATCCCCGATTTTTCCCCGCCCTTTTGGTTCGAAAAAACCGTGGGGATATCGGGCAAAAACTGACTCATTCAGCGTTAGTGGTCCGTTTGCCTGGATGGAATTTTTGATTGCTTTTTTTGATGGGCATTGCTCCTTCTTTTTGTTACAAACCACCATAAACCCCAAGAAAGCTGGTCGCGTTGCCGGTGAGAGCTAGGCCAAGGTATTCAGATGCGGTCCTGAAGGCGCGTATCTCCGAGGGGATAACGACCTTGACATTTTGAGTCCCCGTCTTTGTCTTCTCTTCCTTTTCAGATTGCATACCCCCTTCCCCCTTCTTCGTGCTTGATATAGGGAGAGATGCCCTTCGATCCCCGATTTGCCCACCTTCCCCGTTCCTCCAAGGACCTCTTTTCCTTCTTTCGCAAGGGGTCGTGGGGTTCCAAATAGCGCGCAGCCCTTCGACCGAGCGTCCGGATTGCTTTTGCCTCTTTCTATTGACAGCTGTGGACTAGCTCGAACCGTCCCTTCCAATAGATTTTTCTTTCCCGATTCGTCAGAAAATCGACTACAAAAAGTTCGGTGATTTATGCGAGGGTCAGATCCTTCACGCAATGATTGTCCATTTGCTTGCCTCCCCCCGTGAACGCTTTGGGTATGGACTCTGCCTCCCTCCCCTTAAAAGGATACCCCCCCCCCCCTCCCCTACTCCCTGGACGTGCTTTGACGGGAGTTTAATATAGGCCATCCTGCGTTCAACTGACGGCGGTTGCAGACGTTCGCCAGGCCGCGTGGCGTTTTATCGGATCCCTGTCTTTCCTTCCGAACTGCCCCAGACTGTGGGAGTCAGTTTCTTTCTTTTTTTTTTTGTGTATTGCCCTCTTGTTTCTCGTGTTGAGCGTCATCGAGGATTTTTAAACTGCATCGGTTACATTCAGTCTCTCTTTCCTTTTTGTTTTTGTCATTGACTAAACCAGCTGCCATTTCAAATCCTCCCTCTAGTTTAAAACGATTCTCCAGAGCTTAAGTTTGGAATCAAACGCTTCCTTCAAACAGCGGCTTCGAAGAAGACGACATATTACCCCCGCCACTCGCCCTTCAGCTTCCCTCTTTTGAGTCCCCCTTCGAACGGCCGGACGTATTCCGTTCCATTTTCTCCCCGGCACTCTTGAAGGCGTTGGCCTCCTTTTTGCGGTATATTGCATGCCCCTGCCAGAAACCATGGAGCAGTCTGGTTTCCTTGTGGCCCTATGAACAGTGCGTGTACTCTCGTCCCCTCGATACATTTACTGTTGTTTTTCTGACGTTTCTCTTTTGCTTCAGAGACCAGCGTTTTCGATGGTCATTTTGGTGCGAGCGGTAGTAAGACCCCCTTTGTACCATACAGTCGCGGGCCGCAATCCTTACTTCGAGCAATTTCCCTTTCTCTCCCCGCTTTGCAAAAAGGTCTCCCCCTTGCCTCCAATTCCCTTTATGATGGCGACGGGTGGAACATCGACAAGCCTTCGATCCTGCTGGCCTTTCAAATTCTCCGACGTCGCGAACATTCCCCGGTTTAGGCAGAGCTTTTCGGTCGACGCCCTGAAGTTCAACTTGTCCTTTTTTTTTTTCTGCCCTCTTCGATCCGTAATTCCTGAACATTGGCCTTGTCTCTCCCAGCACTCTGCGACCAGTTCTTTGTGTGTTTGTAAAATACAGTCCCCCTTTGCCTCCCGTCGCGGAATCCACCCCCCTTAACTCAGGGCAAACGGGCCCGACAGTTGATGATTTCCGCAGTTTGCACTGATAGCCCTCCCCCTTTTCATAAAATGTCGAATGGTTAGTCTATCTATTCAATTTCTTACGTCGAGCTGGTTGGTTTTTTTTTTTGGGGTTTTTTTACTTTCGAGAGGATTTCGATCCCGCCCAAAATGCTCGATCTGTCCTTCTGGCTTGGCGGCCCCATCAGCGACCCCCTTAAACCCCAACCCTTCTGAGATCCTGTCTGCTCGCCCCTCCTTCCTTCTCCCCAGATAAACTCTTTTTTTCCCTTCGATAGAATGCCGCCGCAATCGTTGCCCAAGTAAATTATCCAAGAATTGCGGCCCTCGTTTTTTACCCTCCGCCTCCCCCTATGTCTTCTTCCCCAACTTTCCCCGATCTAGTTAGCACTTTTTTCCCCCTTGAAAGATGGTTCCCCTTTTTTTTTTCCCCCCTTCAGTTTTAACATCTTTTGTTAGGCCCGATCCGCTAATATTGACCAAAATAGGAAGAACAAACAGGACCGTGTCGTTATATGTTTAACTAGAATGCCGGTAAGCCCTTAGGCTCTCTTTCCTCCTGTATCCGCAATCCCTTCCCCAGCCTTCTAAGGACGCCTTTCACACTTCTCAATCGCGGTTCTTTTGGGCTCAAAAAACGTCTTTCATGATCATCAAATACTTCTGCGTCTCGTGAGCGGGCTTCTTGAGTCCCCCCTTCTTTTTCTTCCCCGCGAGGAGGTTTTCTGCCCGTCCTGTATAAGATTGCTTAAGGCGTCTAGCGTCAGTTCGTCCTTTCAGGTAGATGAAGCAATAGTCTTTGCCCCCTCCAAAGGATCAGTCCAGACGTCCTCCGCCCCCTGTTTGCCGGAACCACCCCCTCTTCCTTTGTTTGTTACTTCCCCGAGTAACGTGATCCGCCTTTGCCGGGACAGGATTCGACTTCTCCCTATGGCCGTTTAAATCCCGCTGATATCCCAAAATGAGAGATTTCACCCAGGTTCTTCCATTTTCCATTTTCCAGGGTACCCCCCTTCTTAGTATTATCCGCCCTCCGGCTTGTGGATCGCAAAGCAGCGAAAGTCTTTTCCTTTCCCTTAAGCCTCTTTTCCGGTGCATTAATTCCGCGTAGATCTGCTCGGCAGGCATAACTGAGGTCTATTTATAGTGGTCGCCCCCGTAAGTTAAGCTCAGCACTCGCGGATCGCTGTGAGG
>Ga0179593_1520728_pt1 | contig 12528 bp, 17 predicted proteins | sample CZODoug2_1_08_16_FD_185931 | JGI IMG/M metagenome (GOLD analysis project Ga0179593, IMG submission 185931) | Vadose zone soil fungal communities from Angelo Coast Range Reserve, California, USA - CZODoug2_1_08_16fungal (PacBio error correction) | ecosystem: Environmental > Terrestrial > Soil >... | reverse complement strand
CCTCCGCCCCCCCCCCCCCCTCCTTCTGCGTCAACCTTCTGTCTTTTTTTTTTTTCCCGTCATGAGCCGGTGCTTTCATTTTTTAGATTTTCCCCCCTCGCCATTACTTCCTCCATTTGAATCGTCCCTTGTGGCTTTTTTCTTCGAGACCTTTTTCTTCTTCCTGCAACTCGCGGGACCTTCCGCAGACAGCGGTTCCATTGTCTCCTCTTTTTACCCCTGTCCCCAAATTCGACTTCCCCCTCCAAATGAGCCCCCTAAGCCATTTTCTCGTACCTTTGACTAACTTTTCTTTTTTCCAGCTTCATCCACACTCCTCTTTTCCCTTTCCTTCCGCACCCCTCTTTCCTGGACCTTCCTCCCGCGCCCATCGCCGCTCGCGTCTTTTTTCCTTTTTTTTCTTAAGTTTCGACGAGCCATAATCCCTGACACCCTTTCATTGCATTTTGCCACCGTAGACTTTGATTGTGGCCCCTTTTTTGCCTTTTCGCGCATCGTCGATGTTTTTCCCGGCCTGGAACTGCCCCCGAAACCATTCCTCCCCTTTGAGGCAGCGACGAACCTGCTTTATTCCCTAGTGGGAGCTGCCCATGATACTCCAGCCGGGTCGATCTTTCTTTGGCCTTGCTCCTCCATTCATCTTTCGACGAATAACCTTCTTTTCACCGGCAGTCTTTTTCCGGATGGGGTCCTCCAGTCTGCACTGTTAGTCCCTTCTTCCCAGAAATGAGGCGAATCATACTATACTTTTCCTCCTTTATTTTTGTTTTTTCCGGAGATTCGCATTTTTCGCTTCTCGTTGCCCTTGCTTTCTGAAATCCTTTTTCTCCTAGCTTTTTTATTTCCTGATGAGAGGATTCCCCCGTCACCTCGCATGATTCCTTTTTTTCTCGAACAACGCCTATGAGAAGTACCTGTTGCCTGCCTTTCTCTATCTTTCGTGGGACACTAGAAGCTTTCCCCCCCCTTCCCCCTACTCGGACCTTCTTCCCCTTCAGATAGCCGGGCGTACTCTTTTAGTTGAAAGTTTTCCGGCGACCTTTCTTCTTTTACTTCATCCGACGCAAGAGCATTTTTCTACGATCCTTCCCCCTTTTTCCAGCAACTTCCCCCGCCGCGGATAGGGCCGAATTTCCCCTTACCTCTGTTCCAAGCGCATTCCCTCCCTCCCTGGAACCCCCCCGAGGAATCTCCCTCACTGGGTTTCTCGTCTTTCATGTCTAGGGGATGAAGGATCCTCCTCCCCTCTCTACTAGCAGTTCACTTGGCGCGTTGCTTTCCCTTATTCGCGCATGAGTCCTGGAGCGCCCCTTCTTTTGCGTGTTCCTCCACACAGGACTTCCATCCCTCCTTTTTCCACGAGTAAGAGAGATCTTCCTTCCACGCCCTTTCCTGGCTCTTTTTTTTTTTCAAAATTGACGCCCTCTTGCCATTGCTGATCACTGCCTTGCTTTCCCCCAGGGCCTAGTCCCTCCGCCGATGTCTCTTGCGTCGGACTGTGCGCCAACACTGCGCCCAGCCTTTTTTCTTCTTCGAAGGTCCCCTTTTCCCTCCGCATACACCCCCCGCTCTCATGCGCGGTGCCCTCTGCGACTTGCCTCCCTCCACTCGGTTCGAATGAAGACGGTATTTCTTTCCCTTCTCACCCCCCTCCATGCGCGCGTTTCTCAGAAAGTCGTCGACCTCCCCAATGCTTCTTTTCTTTGCCCCATTTGGAAATAGGATTCCCCTTTCCTCCTGACAAGTTTTTTTTTTTCTTTTGTCATTCGCTACAGTTGTTTCCAGGGCAAGTACCTCCTGTTCTCTTTTTTCACCGTGGTGGTAAATTCCCCCCCCCCCCCCTGCAACCCATTTTGGACAAGCGCTGCTAACGATCCTCCCCCGTCTAAATCTCCCCAACAGAAACACCCTCACATTCCCTTCCCCCACTTGCCGAGCGCCCTCTATGAGTATCCCCTTTTCTGTCCGCCTAAGAGGAATGAAGATGTCCGCCCCAGGACCTTGCACTGATATCCCCCACAAGCCGAACCCCAGCTGCCATCAAAACGCTTTCCGAGAATGTCTCCTTTCTTTCCATCCCCCCCAAAAGAGCCCCCCGTACTTCTTGCGCAAGACCTTATCGAGCCTGATGGTTTAAGAGTCTCACCTTTTCCCCATTTTAAGGGTGGTTTTCTTTCGGGTTTGAGATGGGGAGGGGGCCGTTTTTTTTTTTCTCTTTTTTTTGAGGTATGTCCTTGTATTTTGGGTTGTCTTTTGGTTCTTACTGCCCCAACGTTGAGGGCTTTGTATTTCGAAACCCCACAACGCGACCTCTCGATTTCCTTGTGCTCGTCAACATCCGTTTTTTTTGCTCCCCTTGGATTACAGATCCCTCGCGCGTAGATTGCCTTTGACCCCCCCCCCTCTTATATGTCGTAGATGATGTTTTTTGACCCCCCAAACGCGTTTCGCCGTAAGCGTTGTCTCGTGTTCTTGTCAACCCCTCGCCCCCCACCACCGCGGAGTATCCTGAATTTTTTTCAACCTCGTTCATTTTCTATTGAGAAAAACGGTTTTTTCCAAAGCTCCTCTAGAGAGCCTCTTATCGATATAAGGGCACTGCCTCCCTCCTTTTTTTGTAACCGAAGAGGAGAAGATTTTCCCGACGTTCAGGGAGACTCCCCCCTGAATGGTGCGCTGCAGGTCCGGACCTGCTTCTCTTCTTATGCCTTATTCTAGTCCTTTATATCCTTGCTTCCTCAGTCGCTTTCCGCTTCAGACATTTTTTTCACTCTTTTCTTTTTGCGCGAATAACAGACTTCTTTCTCCGAATCCCGATGAAACATCTTCTCCAGCCTGACCCTACGTCACTCCCCCCCTCTTTCCCCCCAGAAAAACTGAGATTCTTCCCCAGCTTTTCCCCCCCCGCAGACCGCCCTTCAGGACGTTCCCCCGCTCTTTTTTTTGTACCCGTTTAATGAGTAGAATTCTCCCCCGCTGTTTTCACCCCCCCCCCTCTCCCCCCCCCCCCAACCCCCAATCAAATGGACTTTTTCACGCTCTTCCCAAATCATGTTTGGTGGGGCAGCACCCCCTCAATTTTTTCCTTTTCCCTTATTCAAACAAGAGAGTTTTCTTGGTCTTTTTACCGCCGTCCTTTGCTTGCGCAAGCCTCCATTGGCACCCTTCCCATCACCTACCGACAAGAATTTTCGACCCTCCCTTTCTTTTTGACGGCCTCTAATGCCCCCTCTATACGCTTGTTACCCGAGCAGTTCCGGAAACCTACCCCTAGACGAAACATTTCCCTTTCCCGATTTTCTCGGAGAGTTTGCATGCAGCCGAAATACGGCTCTTTTTCTTAGCCCCCTTTCCCTCTTCTACCCCGCGTTAGTTGTTGGTTTTCTTTTTCTTTCTCATTTGAAGATCGGCCCCCGTATTCACTTCTTCCATCCATTGGCTCCCCCGAATATGCGTAATTTTCCGATCTCCTTTTTTTTAGATTTCCCCCTATATTTTTCAAGGCCTTGCCTTCGCCAGGCCGATCCCTGATGACCGGCTTCCCGACTTTTCCCCAAAACGCCCTTCCTTTCGGCGCACACTTTTTTGAATGCTTTTTTCTTTCTACCTCGCCGGAGAAAGCTTTTTTTGCACCCCTTCCAAAATACCCACTTTCTCAACTCCTGTTAGCACTTTCGCCCCCGTCTGCGAAAGCTTCCCCCCCCAACGATGACCCCCCCCTTAGCTGAATCGCTTTTCTGTTTTTCCTTTTTTTTTGGATCTTGTGGGCAAAAACTTTCGGAAATCTCCCGAACATGACCCCCCCTAAATTAATGGTTCAAACCCCCCCTTCCTTTTTTTTTTTTTGACATGGGCGAAGTAGGCCTTTTTTAAAGGCCTGTCTGCAAGCTGAAAGGGGTCCCCGATCTCTTTGCCTTTCATTAGCCGCCATAGTCAGTCCCCCCTTTGTTATGTTTAGATGGCCGCACCAATGATTCTCCATAGTCTCGGCGCTTTTACTGAATAGTCTTTTCTCTCTGAGCGCTAACCCTCATGCTTGGTCCCCACACCCTTCGAAAGCCTTTGTTAAAGACGTCTTAGGTTTCCATCCCCAACCCCAACTGAGTCTTTTTCCCTCTACGAGAAGGAGCTTAAATCCCCCAGGGGCACCCCAGCAACAAGAATTTCCGAACCTCCTTCAAGATGCCCCATTATGCTATATCGCCTTTTTCTTTGTTCCCCCCCCCCTTGCAGCTTCCTGAGCTGAATCCCATTTTCGGCACTTTCTACAGATCAAATACCGCCTCTATTTTTCCCCTGATTACCTTTGTGTTCTTCCTCTCATGATCTAAAGTCTTCCCCCGTCGTTTCCCCCCATAATCGATGAGCAATCTTGCGTTTTTTCTGCCCGTGCCTCAGAAAATTCCTTTTTTTGCGATCCCCGTCTGGGCACCGCAAAAGACTTCCCATCGGCCTCCCTTCTTTTTCCTCGGTATAAATGTATTCCCTCTTATACCCGATCGACATCTATATGCAATACCTTTCTTTGTGGTATTTCCTTCACGTTAGAGCTGTCATTACCCAGTACCTTTCGATTCCTCTCCCACCCGTCTGTTTCGGCCATATCCTCCCCCTGGCATCTGTTTTTCCCCCCCCCCCCAGAAGCGCGTTTCTGTTTTGGATTTAGATAACCCCCCTTTCAGTTCTTTCCCATCGCTGACGCTCTCCATGGCGCCCTTTTTGCGGCTTGTTCTCTCTTTTTCAGATCCTCCCGCGGCAGTTTCTCTGGGCATGATGGTGCATGGCGGCCGCTTCCTGTGCTTTTTCTGATACATCACGTTTTGGTCGCCCGTTTCTTTCGCTCTCCCCCCCTTCTGGAAGCAAAACTCCTCTTTTCGTCTTCCGCCGGCACCGTGACTTTTACTTTGTCTTTCAGTGATTTCAGAAGGAATTTTTTTTTCTTTCCTTCTTTTCGCTTTTTTTCCGCATTTTGAATTTGTAGTTTGATTCCCCGTCTTTTTCCAGGACATGGCTGGTCCCCTGTCCGTCGGGGTCGGCCTTATTTTTTTTTTACTTCCCCTTTCCTTCATCAAGGCGGTTTCCCCCCTTTCCCCCAACCCCCCCTTTTTTACCTCCTGCCCCCCCATATTTATCCACCCCCCCTCCTCCCCTCACATTACCCCCAACACATATCCCCTCCCCCCCCACCCCACTCTCCCCCCCCTCGCGTTTCCCCCTAAAGTCCGCTACCCCTAGCTTTCCCCCTCCCTTCTATTCTACCCCCTCCCTCCCTCTTTCCCATACCCGCCTCCTCTACCCCCCCCCCCTCTCCCCCCCCCCCACATCCTCCTCCTTCCCCCTCGTTCTTCCCAACCCTTCATACTCCTCCCTCTCCATTCCCTTCCACCCTATCGCCTCCAACTCACTCAGATCCGTATTTTCTCCCCAGTAGAGTTCTTCCCTCTTCCCTTGAATAGATCTCCCCTTCATGATTATGTTCGATTTTTTTTTTTCTTTCTAACGAATATCTACGAACTCCACTTCCCCCCTTTTCTCATCCAGGCTCTCCCCGAGGAGGTCAACCCTTGAAATCGTTTGTTGTTTTCCCCCGAATCTATCCCTTCCTTTTCTTTCCCAGTAGCCATTTTTCGCAAGTTTTCCAAAGTACCCCTTTTCCCCTCTGACCCCCCGGCCCCGTCAACAACCCCCACGGATTTCCCCCTGGCCCCTGGTTGGCGCGGCCCCTCTTCCGCATCCTTCCCTCTTTACCATTAATGTGAATCCCTTGCGTTTTTTTCTCTTCCCCGTCTACCTCCGGTCCGCACTCCGGCTGGCACGTTGAAGCCGGAATTCAGTTTGTTCGAGATCTTTTTCGCAAAAAATCGCCCTTTTGCAACGCCCCCCCAAGGACTATTTCCCCCAAGCCAGCGATCCACCTTTTGATCGCCACCCCGGAATCCCCTCCCCCTTCATCTGATCGAACTCCTTTACCTTCCGCGCGCGCCTAATTTTCCGAGTCTGACCACCTTTCATGTCAGGATTTTTTCTTTTTTTCCGTATCCCCTGCCACCTCTCCTCGTTGAATGTCAACGTGCCCCACGTTGCCCCTCATTCTTCTTATCGCCGCTGCCGCCGTCCCCTTCTGCCATTTCCCCCCTCGGCCAGGAACCCACCGCTCAATGCAATCCCTTTTTTTTTTCTTTCAACCGCTTGAGTATCCCCCACCCCCCCCTCGCTCTACTAAGGCAAGCGACCTTCCTAGGAAGTACTTCTTTGACGATTGAAGTTCTTTCCCCCCCTGATTTTGCACTCATTTCTCCGCGCTAAAGGCCCCTTTTTTTTTCTCCGCTTCGTCCCCCCAGTTCTGTTTTTCAGCGGTCCCGGCTCCCCTTAGGTCTAATCTTTCTTCCGTGTTGTTAGTGGGCTTGTAGATTTTTTTCCCTTCCCGGCGACCCCTCTCGGACCTGAATGGGAGTTCTCGAGTTCTGTTTTTTGAGATTGTCGAAGCGAGAATGCTTCCTTTTTTTTCTGTGGCCCCCCCCCTCTTCGCCGAATGTACTCCCGACCCTCTGTAGTATCGTATCCCCCCCCCCCCCCAGGCTCACTAACCCTCTTTTGAATGTCCCTTTTTCTCCTAGAGGGCCCCGCCTTTCTTTGAAAACTTCCCCCCGATCCTTCTCTCCCTCCTTCTGCTGCGCGAGTGCTCACCCTCCAGTTTTTTTTCCTTCCCCCCCCACGTCATCCGCCTTTCTTCTGAGAAACACCCCCAATACCTGCCATCCAGTAAGAGCCTTGTCACGCCTGGCGTGGTCCCCCCTCCTTCTTTTCCGGCAAAAACTTTGTTTCTCGGATTGCATTCTTATGACGGATTTCCCCCTTCAGTTCTTCCTGGGCGACCTTGTTTTTCCGGAAAATTCTCCCTTCTTCCGGTCGATGCGTCCTGGTTACGCTAAAATCCGAGGCGAAATCTTTTGGCTTCGTGGGACAACCTCCTCCCGCCTTGTTCTTTGCGGTTCTAGAAGTACCCTCCCCCCCGAAACTTTTTTTCATTCACCTTTTTTTTTTCTTTCTGCGGTTTTTTTCGCTAACCCCTGAGAGTCCCCCCCCAGGTATTTTGATCCCCCCTTCCCTTTTTTCATTTTCGATGTTGACGCCTCCTTTGTAGATTCGGCGAAGAATTGCCCACCCCTTTCGGCGCCCTAATGCGCTTTCCTTGTTCTTCCCCTTCCGAACTGCCGCTTCCCACCTTGTACCTCACATTATACGTCCTTATCCCAATTTTTTCTTGGAATGTCTCCTTTTCAGAGAAGACCTCTACTTTATACCATTCCATCAACATTGCGGCGGCTCCCGGTCTTTCTCTTTTCAGCAAATAATGTCTCATTTGTGAAGTTTTTTCACCTCATGTTTCCTCTCTTGCTACCAGAGGACGGAAGCAACAGCTCCTCCTCCATTCCCCTCTTTTTTGCGCGAACCTCCATCGTCAACCCCCCCTGCCTCCTTTTCCATTTGCCTTCACGAGTCATTCCCCCTCTGATACTCCCCCTCCGAACGCCCCAGTAGTTCCTTTTTTGTACGGCTTCCCCCTGGTCTTCCAGACGACTGGACAGACCTTTTTTTCTCCTCGCACTTTCCCCCCCCTTCTACGACCCAGCACCCCTTTATGCATCTGAACACCGTTGAACTCAATCCCTCCCTCTCTGATACCTGCCGTGCCTTCCCTCCCCACAAGTCACCCGGCCTGTTTTTGATTTTTGTTGCGCCGCTTTTTCCTGCGCGTACGATCCCTGGAAGTTTTTTTCCAGCGTTCGGGCCCGTTTCTTTCTTTCCCAACACTCGACACATTTTTTCTGGGTAACCCGGAGAACCCCCACGTTTTGCATCTGGTGCCATTCGGGTTCTCTTTATTGCGAGCCAGATCATCTTTTGCGAGATGTAATGAATTTTCAGGTCTTGAGCAGTAATTCTCTGCCTGAATGGCTTTGCTCACCCCCTTTTCATCGTGTTATTTCGAAGATCTTTCAGCCCCTTTTATGAAAGACACCCCCTTAGCCAGGTCACGCTCCAGCGTAATTCTTTTTTTTTCTCATGTTTAGCCGAAGGATCCTTCGTGCCCCTCCCCTTTAGAGAAGTTTCCCACAGCCTTCTGGAAGCTTACCCTTTGCTTCGAGGAGGCGTGAAGGACTTCCCTCTTTTTCCCCTAGTGAGATATTCCCTCCAAACTGCATCAGAGCTCCGCTTCCTCCTTTGCGGTTCTTCGCCGGCGCCTCCCTTCCTTCTTTTACCAACTGATCAGTCACGCTTCCGCCTCTGTACGAACATGGTGCCTTAGCCGAAACTCCGGAACGCCTCCCCCAGACCCCCCGTTCCTCTCTGTTTTTTCACGAACGCGAGACCTTTTTCTAGGACCTTTTTTTTTTTTTCGTTTTTGACGGACGACTTTTCCATTGAGGGTCGTCCCCCTTTGCAAGTTTTTCCATCTTCCCGACCCCAAAAAAAAAATCACTTCACTTTTTTTTTTTTTTCACTTTTTTTAATGTTGGTGTTCGAACGCCTGCGCGATTTTTTCCCCATGTAGCGTTGAAACTGCAGTAGAGTGTCCCCTTTTTCTTAGCTTTCCCCCTTTTTTAAGGCCAGTTACCCCCAAACGATCCCCTTCCCTGAATTTTTCTCCTTCCCTTGGCGTTTGCGAAGAGCTCGAGACTCAAGGTTTTTTTTTAGCACGCCTCGAACCCTGAAAACTTTTCTCACTTTAAACCAACCAAACATTCCCATTGACGATCTTTCCCCCCATTTTCCTTTTTTGGGAAAGGGTCTATTCGGAAGCCTTTTTCTTTTACTTTCCCCTTTCTTTTTTAGGAGTTCCTTCTTCTTTCCCTTAAAAACGCCTCCCTCCTTTTACTTCTGATCGAATTTTTTTCATCGTTCTTCTACTTTTTTAATTTTTAATAAGCAGGTGACTCCCTGCTGTCAACTTTTCGCTATAGGCTTCCCCTTCAAACACTGCACCTTCTCGACCCTTTAAAGTAGGAATTCTCCATAAATTTTTCTATAGTAAATGTATTTTTCCTAGCTTCCTAGGGTTCCTCCGCTCCGTCTTTTTCAACTTACATGATTCAAACCTACATCTTCATTTCTCAATATTTCTTTTAGAGAAAACCCTGACGGTATGATAGCGGTGTTCCCTTTTTTGAGTTTTAGCTTAATAGGGAGGGAATGGAAACTTTTTGTGACTATATAACTCCCCCCCCCCAAGACATACTCCCCGAGTGACCTTCCATCGCCTAAATGAGCTAGGCCTTCTCCGAAGTCTTCTTTTAGTGAAAGAATATATTCTTTTGTCGGGTCGAAATAACCTCGTTTTCTTTTCAGGATGTGTCTACCCCCTAGTGTCATCCTTTTTTTGCTCGGTGCGCCTCTTTTCCTTTTATTCTGGCTGCCAGCACTCAAAATCTTTTTCGCCGCCTGCGTCCCCCCTTGGCTGGAAGTCCTTCCCCAACTTTTCAAGCAGAGACCCTCTCCTGAAACTAATTTAAGCCCAGGCAGGACATCTCCTGACACCCGCTGAAAGAAGGAAGACCATTAAGCGCCCCTTTTGATATCGCCACGTTGTTTCCCAGAAGATGCATTATTCTCGTTTTTTTATGCATACTTCAATTACCCGAAATGCCTTTCTTCGTGACCTTCTTTAGTTAATCAAGAAGGTCTCACTTCCTTCCCGATAGTTAGGATTATTTATACTCCTCTGGGGTCTGTGATGTCTCGGTCTCGTCCCAGTGGTCTGGCTGCTAACCGCCTCCCTTTCGAAATCAGGAAGACCCTTCTCGCTTCTACGGTACGCGATCAGGAATCATCTATTTCCTTTATACTTTTGATGACTTGGTCGAGTACCCCCTCAATCTTCTTTTCTTTGCTGAGTTCGTCGTTTTTACTAAGATTTCGTATCTACCATCCAACGAAACTCCTGACCCCGAAGTACTGCTTTTTTTTTTTCCCGGCTTTCATCGTAAAACCCACTCCGGCCTCTTTCTCAAGAGTGACTCCTGTTCCCTAGGTTGTGACTGTTCTTCCTCTTTTCCCCTCGTTTGCTGCAGTAGCTATGAGTTATTTTCCTCCTATCTCCTCTCATATGTTTGCTTTCCATTATTCCTCCAAGGTATGGGCTTCTTTCATTTTCTATCCGTCGAGCCCTTTTTTTCCTCCCACTCCTCTGCCCCTCCCTCGAAGCTGCTTCCTTTGAAAGGGGCACTGTTTTTTTTTGTCCGCGCGTCCCCCTTCCTGCGGCCAGAGGACACTCGGTTAGTTTCTTTTTTTTTTTCGGAAGATCCAACCTTTTTTTGAGTCCCACCGTTCTTCCTATCCGTTTTCCAGAGGTCGACTTGTCTGCAGATTTTTTCCGCCACTTCTTCCGAATTGATTCCAGTTTTATTCTCCCCCGTATCCCAATCTCATCAGTAGTGCTGTCCCCCTCCCCCGACTTCTTCTTTCCGAAGGCCCGCGACGGTCCTTTTTAACATTTTTTTTTTTTTCTCTTTCGAAACCTTTTTCCTTCTTCCTCCATTCCAATCATTTTCCCTCTTCCTTTTTATGAGTAAACATGAATTTTTTTTCCGGAAATTATGTCGTTAATTTTCTTCTAGAAGAAGGACCGTCCCCTGCGCAAGGTTCTTTTAATTTTTCCTCCTCTCTCCATAGGAACCGTTAACCCCATCCTCTGAAGAAGCGGTTTATCCCTCGCCCTGGATCTGCTGCTCATTTCACCTGTTAAAATTAAGGGCCCTTCCACTAAAGCCGTAGACTTCTGGAGCTTCATTTGATTTTTCTTTTTCACCCAGTCAGAAAACTTCTCCCTTAGAATTTTCCCTCCTTTGTTTTGTTCCGACCAACCATTTGCTTCCGTCGAACTATTCCGGAAAGACCCTCTTTTCTTTTTTCAGTTCTCAGAAAAAGGTAGAACCCAGGTTTTTTCCCAAAATGATTCGTCCTTCCTCCACCACCAACTCTGATGAGTTTTTTTCTTCCCTGTGACCTTTCCCTCTTGAAAATAACGACTCTTTTTCCAAGCGCGTCTTTTCAGAGTCCCTTCCTACCGTCCTGAATATACCCTTCCCCACCTCTCCCTTCTTCCGTTGCTGAAAAACCCTCCGATGTGTTCTGGACGCTCCTTCTTCCAACCTTGACACGGCATCAGATAGATCCCCCCGTAGACCTCTCCAAACAGTTAACCCTTTCCCCCCACTCGTCGCACGAATCATTTTTTCTTTGACGCCGCAACCCCCTTTTCTTTCTGTGAGCGATTATTAAAGTCACAAGAGGAACACTCTCCGTCCATTTTTTTTTTTTTATCTGAAGTTTGTGCAAGGAGGGTTTTCCTCTTCTGGACCCCCTTTTTCTTCCCTTTAGAGATGAGTAAGCGTCCCCACCCTTCCCCCCCTGGCAGTTTTTCGCCCTTGATCCGCTTTCCCCCTTGTCTTTAATGTCGAAGGCTTTTTTCCCCCTAAAGAACTCTTTTCATTCACTAAACTCCTTTTTTTTGTTGTTTAGGAGCCTTTTTCGTTTCTGTCCTCTCTGGTGCTTCCCTCAGATGGCTTCTCCTTCTGCCTTTTTTTTTCTTTTCGCCAAATCGTCGAATCCCTCGGACCCCGAGTTTTCCCCCCCACGCCGCCCCCCTTTACTCTCCGAAAAACTGGATGCCTCCCCCCCCGGGCGTACCTCTTCCCTCTTGGTAGTCGACTTAACATATCTATCGTAGCGCCTAACTTTTCTCTGCTCCTTTCCTATCACGATACCAGTTTTTTTTTCTCTCTGAGATCTCCCTGCCTTGAGAAGCCCCTTTTCCCTTTTTCCCCCTCCCGAGAGGTCCCCCATCCGTTCTCCCACGTTTCACAAGCACTTTTTCCTCCTTCTTGGACCGGTTTTGAATAACTGAGGGTTCAGCGTTCTTTTTGTTTCTTGCGTTATTCCTGTATACTCAGTTCTCCTTTTTGCGACCTTGTCTTTGCCTCTCCTTGTGTCCGGTCGATTGCGACCTGGATTCTTTCAATGAGATGTTTGGGACCCACGGACTGTTTCCCTTCCGAGCCCGCTTTTCCTTCTTTTCCGTCCGAACTAAAGCTCTGTCAAATTAGTTGCTAATTGAGCTCTTCTCCCTGACCTTCTGACTCGGAATCTTTCCCCTCGGTGATGAGGTTTCCTCCTCCTGGGTGAGGCGTCCTCTTTCGATTTCCCCCTGGCCAGACCTTTGCTACGAATTCGCTCGAAAGTTTTTTTGCGTACCTCCTGCCTTCACTTGTTCCTCCCATTATAGAATGTACTTTTTTTTCTGATGTTTTTTGAGTTCGAGAAGACTGATTCCCCTATCCTCGGAGACCCCCCAGCCTTCCATTCCCTTTTTTTTTTCCCCTAGTCCTTTCGTAGATAGAGTCCTTTTCCTGTCTTTTGAGGCACATGGTCTGCTCCATTTCCTTTTTCATTCCGTCTTGCTCCCCCAGCGACGGCCCTCTTATAAGCTGTGTCTTAGGCCGCAAATTTTTTCCCTTCAAACCGTAA
>Ga0179593_1405719_pt1 | contig 12528 bp, 12 predicted proteins | sample CZODoug2_1_08_16_FD_185931 | JGI IMG/M metagenome (GOLD analysis project Ga0179593, IMG submission 185931) | Vadose zone soil fungal communities from Angelo Coast Range Reserve, California, USA - CZODoug2_1_08_16fungal (PacBio error correction) | ecosystem: Environmental > Terrestrial > Soil >... | reverse complement strand
CCCCTTTCCCCCCCTTCAGCCTGTTTTTGCTAGTCTGAAAGAGGTACGCCCCAACTTTTGATTTGCCGCTCTAGTCTGAGCTTACTCCTATACCTAATCTTTTCTGACTTTAGAGGGAGTGGTCTGGGCAGCTTTTTTTTAGCCGAGTGGGATCCCATCTTGTTAACCGCCCTTCTCTCCTCTTCGCGGCTTTTTCTGGCTGAAAAGGCTTGGGCCTCTTGGTCGTCGTTTTTCGATGATCCCTCCCTACATCCCTTTTCCAGCCCGACGAAATCGAGTGTTTATCTTCGATTTTTTTTTTCTTGGTTCATTGTCTCGACCAGGGAAGGCTCCACGCCCCCTTTTTTTGTCGGGCTCACCCCTTTTCTCTCGGGGTCGGATAATCGACCCGCTCCGCGACGAAGACAAGTGTGGTTCTTTTTTTTTCACCCTTCACGCTCCTCTCCTAGGTTTTTGTTTGTCTGCCAGCGCTATTAACTCCAGCGTTGATGTTCCTCCTTGAGCCCTTTCGCTCTGGATTGATTGACGTCTGCTGTTCCCAAGACCTTACTCTTTCTTTTCGTGCTCCCCCCCGGCTCGTGCCGCTTGAACTTTATTGCTTTAGTTCCTCCGGTTTACGACTCTTGAGCCGCCGGTTGAGGTGAGGCGTCCCTATAGCGCCGGCGCCATTTCTACATGTACGAACCGTTTTTCTCCGGTCATCTTGTGACCGTCCCTTCGGCTGTTGATCGTTCTTTCTCCTTTTGACAGGTGCAGGTCATTACTCCCTCAGCCGTGTATCAACCTTTTTTGACTGAGTCTAGATGACAACTGGGATCTCAGCCTAGGTCTGTACTACTGTACAGATTGAGTCTCACCCCCCTTGCGGGATGTTTACCTGTTCTGCCCATCTTCGTGTAAGACCGTTTCATCTTTCAGGGTACCTCAGACTCATTTTTTTTTTTAAAACCCATCGAGGGCGCTGACCTACCTATGGTTGCGCCCGTCCTTCTCGGCTAGTTGATTGGCTCTCTCCCCTTCCGTGTTCGCGTCCCCAAGATAGTTTTTTTCCTTCCGGTTTCTTGCGATCTTCCCGACACGGTTTGATCCTTGAGATAAGCCTCCGCACCAGAACCAAATGCCGTAGGCGGTGGCGCTTTCCTAAGATCACCCCCTTGTCCCCCCAGCCGGCAGGAAGTCTTCTTACAGACTGATCCCCCCTCTGGACCAGCAACGCCCCCATGATCGAGGCGGCATTTTTGCCCCTCTCCTCCCATCCGGTTTCCCCGGGGACGACGGAATGCGACTTACCGATTCGATGTCCCTTCCCTTCAATCCTGTCCTACAAAGACCCCCTCCACTATCGCGTTTTCCACCTGGTTTCTGGTCGTTGGTGAAAAGAAAATTCGAAGAAATAGACAAGTTCCCATGCATCCCTCTTTCGTCTTTGGCGCTCTACGCTATTGAACTCTGGTCTCATGAGCCGCTCATTTAAGTAGAGATGATCTCACTTTTTGCATTTGCCTTAGAAACACCCCAATGACAGTCCCCGAGATGGTAGTTGTGCTACCCTCCTCTTGCTTTCCAAACCTGACGTTGTTTCCTTTCCGAAGAAAGTCTTCCCCATGCCTGGTACTTTTCCTCCCCTCTCGGTCCGGAACCCGTACTAGGTCTGATTTCTCTGAAAAGCTTTCCCTTTGATCGGAAATTGGTCTGCGCCCCCCCCCCTTTATGCCCGCGAAGATTCAATCTCTGAAATTTCGTCTGGCCAGTCTGGTCCGCTCCTTCGCCGCAGTTATCACCCCTTTTTCTCTTTCCCCCAGCACTTCTTTGCTGTTTTCGAAACAGGGTCACTCCCTCTTTCCGTAGAACTGAAACTTGGATGCGGAGAGGCTTCTCATTTTACACCTTCACCACCCCCCTTTTTTCGTTCTTCACCGGGTAGGTTTTTTTCGGTTGTTCGGTCTGGTCTCCCCCCACCGTTATGTAGATCGAGTAAAAGACACCCCCAGCGTCCCTTCCGACGGCTCCAGCCTTCATTTTTCCGGGTTTTTTTCCAGCTGCGGTCCGGAGGTCGTCCGCTATATGTCCTGGTGTTTCTTCGACAGGCCGTCCTACTTGGTGGGGTAGGGATCCTACATGGACTCCGCTCACCCCTTTTTGCCCTTACATTTCTGAGATGTTCTTGTAGATTACCTTTCTTTTTCCTCTTAAAGGCACGGCACCCCGTTTCCAACATCCCTCTGAGATGACATATGAGCGCCGGCGTCTTCTTTTTTTCGCCCTTTCGATTCTTCCATATGAAGCGAACCCTATTGCCCACATTGACCTTTTGCCGAACCTTCTTTGACGAACTCGACGACTAGTACCTTTGTGACCTTGCGGCCCTGCCCCTTCCTTTCGCCCCGGTCACGTCTCAGGATCCTTGCTTCGATTCATTTTGCTTCTCTCTGCTCCAATATATATCTTTCATCTCCTCGTTGTTGTTTAAGTGGTGGGGCTGTTCCTTTTCGCAACACTTTTTCCCTCCCGACTGCGGCCTGGTAAGTTTTGGAATGTTTTTTTTTTTTCCTTTTCAGTCCCCGCCGTCACCCGTTTCAGGATAGTCCAGAGGATTTTCCAGCTTTTCCTGACATGTGTGCACTCCTGTTCGCACGTCTCTGTACGTTGCCAATCGAAGGGCGCGTACCCGTTATCGATTTTGCAAGCTGATCTTTATTTGACCTTGTTTCCCCTGGCTTGATTCCTTTTGTTTCACCACATCTCCTTTTTTTGACACGCGGCCCACCTTGTTAGTACTGCAGTCCCCCCTTTCCCCCCCCTTCCGCCTACCCACCCCCTTTCGGAAGTATGTTTCCTTTTCTTCCCAAAGGAGGAAACCCCGCTTGACGACATTTACTCGCGACACCAATCCGTCCTCTGCCGCCCCCGCGAAAGCTTGAGATTTTGCGCCCCCCCTGCTGGAGATTTCTGTTCGCGTTCGACAGTCACTGTGGTGTTCCCTCCTCCAATCGTCACGACCTTTTCGGTTGTCTTACAATATCACTTTTTTTGTTTGACGGTTTATCATCGCCGTTCATCCACGTTCCTTTCTATTTCGATTTACTCCCCGTTGGTTCACGACTTGTCTTTTTTTGCTGCTCGGGAGGAGGTCTTTTTCTTCCTTATTCTTCCCTCTTCGGCCTTCTTGACTCCTGTGGAGATTTATACTTCTTTTTTCCTCAGGCCACAAGGATTTTCTTATTCCGGCGCCTTTTTCCTTTGCTCCTTTTTCTCGGAAGACTACTTAGGCCCCTGGCCGAGCTCGGACTTTACAGGGGCCTCTTTCTTAGAGGTTATTACTTGTCTCGCGGTTGTCCCTCCAATTTTCGGTCTTCCTCCCACCCTCCCCACTTTGCATTTGGGTGTTCTACTGAAAAGCCGCTGGGACTTGATCCTTTCTACGGTGTATGGCTGATAATGACCCGGTCACGCTTGTTCGAGCCTTCCTTTTCCATGGAATACGCTTTTCCCGGCCGTGTTCCCCGTGGCCTTGGCTTCTCTGGTCTTTATAACCAACGCCCCTTTCTCCTCACCAAGTTGAAGTTTCTATTTCGGCTGATTGAGCATTTTAGGAGTGGCGGACACCCGCCCTTTCTTCCTTAATTTTATCCGACCTTGTGACTTTTTCCCCTCCGTTCTTCTAACCCTTTTCCCTTTTTTTTCGGTAGAAGGGCCTATGCCGCAATCGATATTGTTTTCTTTTTCTTTCCAGAACCTGTTCCGTCGGTTTGCTCCTTCCTGCCGCTTTGGTTCAGTTGGTTAGCGGCGTTTTCCAAGCGCCAGCTGTGAATTCTTCTTGTTTCTCGGGCTGATGCAAGATCACCTTGCTTTTTTCCCGCTAGTCCGCGCCTTCAGATCCAAGCCCATCCCCCTCGTTTCTTTCCCTTCCTGTCCCTACTCTCCTCTGACTACTATCGAGTCCGTCCCCCCCCTTTTGTTATTATAAATCTGTTGATTGTTGCCTTGTGCCGGCTTCCCTCCCCCGCAGAGTTAATGTCACGCTTGTGCTCACGCGGTAACAATCTCCAAAGCTTGGTTTTGTGTTCCCGTAAACCATCGATTTACTTCTTTCCAGGCGTCTGCCCCTGGGGCCCCTGATCGCCTGCACCTTCTTTTCCCCCGAAAAGGCTGTCTTGGATGATTTCCTGCACCATGTCACTTGTCGACGATCTCTTTCTACCGCAGATTCTGAGGTCCAAAGGTCTTAGAACGTATTTTTTCATTCTTTGCCTGTCAATTGCTTTTCGCTGCTCCTCGACGACCCCCCTTACACTGGAGTCTTTTCCCCCCCTCTTCGGTCCGCCTTGGCTTTTCCGCTTCCTACGCGTACATTGTCGCCGGTCCCCTGCCTGCCTTTTTCACTCGCCACGTCGACTCAGGAGTTTTCTTCTCTCACTTAAGACCGACCTCCTAGACACTTTCTCTGTCCCTTTAGCCATCCCCGATGAAGATGGGTTCGATTTATTCTCTAAAGGTTCAGATGCGCGGACGCTTGGGTTTTTTTGCACTCCCCCCTTTTCGTTGCGGTAGGGTTTTTTTGCCGACCCTCTCTCCAAAAGTATGGTCCCACGCGGAAATTTGGCTTTGTCCTGGCAGTTAGGGGTCTGGCCCCATGAACCTTTTTTCCCAGGCTTTTTTCCCTCTTTTCTTGATGTTCAGTTTGTGCTCGATCAGTCGCGCTTACGACCCTTCCCTCATTTTCGCCAGGCTCCCAGAAGAGAATGAAGGTCGAGGTTTTCAGAGAGGAGTTTCTTTTTCTTAAAATTTTGCTTAGGACGAGATCTTGAACGTTCCCATTTCGCGACGGCAGCTACGTAATCTTCTTATCGTCGTGGGTAATTCGTTCTTCATGAGGTCTGAAATTGTTTCCCCTCTTTCCAATTATTTCCAACCCCTTCTTCCTTTTATCTCTCTCTTTTCCTTCATCTTTTTTTTTTTGATCTTCCATCTTGGTGATTTCTTCAAGTGTTCTTCCTTCGGGACCGTTTCGCGCCGCTGATTTGATTTTCTTTTACCCCACGACTGATTTTTTCCCTGAAGATTGAGTCTGTCATGCCTTTAGTCTTTCCGTGGAGGGCTGATCGTTAATGAGGTCCTTGCCTTTTCTTGGGAGGCTACCGTACACTGCCTCTCCTTTCCTGCCCTTGCATGGCGCGGATGGGATCCTTTCCCTAACCCATGTGCTGCTTTTATTCGCGCGGGACGAGATCGACTCCTCTTTCGACCCTCCTCGTTTGAAATCAGGAGAAGGGCTTGAGTTATTTCATGATTGGGTTTTTACCCGGGCCCTCCTGCCCTCACATCCATGCCGTTTTCCCCTCCCCTTGCGTTGTCTGCACTCGACTGACCTGGCTCCCTGACCCGTTGGGGGGTTTGTCCCCCCGGCAAGCGACTCGAAAGCGGAGACGTCTGATCCCCCCCAGCGCCCCCTCGGAAACCATCGGCAGCTTTTATGGCTTCACCTTCCTCGAACTGTTGCTTTTTGTTTTTCTTGCAGAATACCCGCTGACGCTCTGTCCTCTTCTCTTCGTTCCAGTTGGCTAGAGAACTTCTTTGTGCGCACCTCTGTCCGCCATGGCCCGCACCGCCCCCTTGTCCGGACCGTTTTATTTGATTGGCGTTCTAGCGTCTCCCCAAGTGTGCTTTTTGGGGCGGCCTCCGAAACGCTTCCTCCGGCACGGTTTTCACGAAGGCTGCTTATCCCTGATTTCGGCGAAGTTTCGGTTCCCCATGACGCCTTTAACTATTTACCGGCAGATCTTAGCACAAGGGAGCCGCCTTTTTCCAATGTAGGCCAGAACTGTCCCTCTCCGTAGGCCCCCCACCAATCTTCTTTTCATGGGGATTCTTCTGCCCTCCGTTATAGTTGAAGACCGGAAGATTCTGTGCGATGCCGACGTCCGGGAACCACCCCTTCCCCTTTAGAGGTCTTTGACCCAGTCTTTTTGTCCCGCTGAATTGAGTTTTCAGGAGGAGGCGTTGAGATCTTTTTTGAAGGATCAGCGTAGCCCCACTCTTTTTTTCATTGTCTTTTGCCGTTTTTTTCGAGAACCGATCTGTTGCCCCGGTGGGCTGTGCGATAACGCCGAGAAGCAGGACCACCCTCACATATCCTTTTTGGCGGTGTCGTTCTCCGCGAACCCCCCTTAACCCCAGCGCGGAGGGAAGCTTAGGTCCACCCATACCCCTATCCCCGATTTCTTCCCCCTCCCCCCGCCCCACTGATCGCGGCGTCCTCGTCCCTTCCCTCCCCTTGGTCTCACCCCGGGGACGCGTTCTCCCCAGCGCGCGATTTTCTCTCTAAGACGATTTAGGTAAGCACATCCCCCCCTGAATGTCCTACTCTCCCCCCTCTTTACGCTCCCCAGGGGTTCTGTTCTTGGCTGCGCACGACCAGGAGACCTGAGAATAGCCGTTTGCACCAGTCCTCCCCCCGTGTTTCCCAGTTTTGGCTGCCGCTTCGAGCTTGACTTGGGCATGCCGCCGCCCAGACTCCCCGTCTCTCCTAAAGTTATCAGTCACAGCTTGGCCTTTTGACTTCCCACAAGTCCAGCTCCTTCTGGTCCGGTTAGGAGACCCGCTTGCGTTGTCAAAGGCTTCGTCATGCGCGACGATCGAAAGGCCTGGTACCCCCGTCCCCTCGCCTCGACGGCACGACCTGGATCGGAGCGACGCGAGGGCGATTTAGGACCCACCCGGGAGACTGCTACCCGACCCACTGGCTTCCGCGACCTGGATTTTCACATAGTTTCGACAGTGGCCCAGGCTGCTAGACTGGACTTTTTTTGACCCCAGCCCCTCTCCCCGATCGCCTCAACGCGTCTCCCTCACCTTTCCTTCTCTTGTATTAAATTTCCGTGCTGTCGAGGCGTAGCATTTAACCCGTCACCCACACGGTCAGAGTCCTTTGAAACCGCGTCGTGACGATCCGGGGGTGGCGGTGCCCCCCCCCATTTCTGATCCGCTTTGGCCCAGAAAACCGCCGCAGCACGTTGGGGGGCGCAAGACATTCTCCTCCTTCGCGTTGGCAGAGATTCTTTCCGTTATTGTCCTCGTCTTCCGGTGCTCCCCCTATCGGTTTTCCTGTGAGACCCTTTCGAACAGGTTTGGGTAGGCGTTGACCCGAATGGTGCTGCAGTCTCCACCCGGCCTTTTGGGCCTCTTGTCCTCATTGCTGATGTTGCGTAGTCTCCAAGTAGGTAAGCTCAAGAACGGCCCCAGCCAACCTCCCCTCTCGCGCCCCGCTCCGCGGGTCTTCTCTGACCCGTCGGCCCCCTTATTCCCCTCCTTGCTGCTTCTGAAAGCTTTAATTCCGCCCTTTTTGTGCCCGGCGGCTGCACCTCTTCCCCTCCCCAGTCACTGCCACCGTGCGAGCTTCCCGCGTTCGGCTCCTGCGTTCATCCTTCTCTCTTTCCCCCCCTCTTTTTGTGTGAGAGTCTCTGGGCTCCCCCCTCGATGCGCCACTTAAGATTTTTCAAGCTCTCCTGCCGTTGACTTGTCCGGACCGCTTGCAGCCGCCGTACCAGTTTCCCGAGTCTTTTTCCCGAGGACTTTCTCAAGCCTTTTCGGTCATGCACTTGGTGCATCTTAGCCCGTTCGCTGAGCCGCTCCCCCTTACTTTGCTCCTTCGTGAACCCTTCTGGCTCGATGGTGGCAGCCTCTAGGCTTTAAAGCGAGTTTCTTGGTTTTTTCTCTTCCCAGCGTGTTGTAATCTCCGCACATTCATGTTTACATTATTTCCCACGCCTGTTTGATTAGCGGTTCCGTCCATCGTCTCGCCCCTCCCCCAAAACAATGGACTGCGGTCCTTTCCGGCACCAACCCGCGATGTCCTCCCCCTTTCGAGCGCGACACTCCTCCTCTTTTTTGCCGCCCCCGGCGTAAAAGCTTTCTCTTCGGGTCAGCTTTTGCTTTTTTTGCTTGCCCTCTTCTCGGCGCGCTCCTCATCGACTGTTTTTTCACCGCCCTCCCCTGACTGTCACCACCTCGGTTTGGCACACGCCATCCCGTGGTTTTTTTTCTTTGATTCCCTCCAATCACCGTCCCTTTTACTCCTTCCCCGCTTTACGCACTTTAGGAAGAGGCATTTTTCGATGATAGGTGAGGCTTTGCTTTTCTCCTTTTCCCCCTCCCTTCTCGTCCTGATTATGAAATGTATTTCCTGACGTCCTTGTGTGTTTTCCTTCTCTTCCCTTCTTCTCGTCATCCAGTTGGGTTAGGAGGCAGTTCTGCTCCATTTTTCCGATCGCCCTAGAGGTCATCTCTGACATATTCTTGCTTCCGACGCCGGAACGGTCCTTGTCCCCTTTTTTTTTCGGCGCCTTCGGCGTTTCCTCGCTGGTTGGACAAGAAATCGATTTTTCTCCCAGTCCCCCCTCTCTGGGCATTTTTGTTTTACTCTTCACCCCTTCCGTTGGGACTGATCAGCTCTTCCGAGGTTGGTCTTCCCCGGTTCAAGCTCGGAGGCGCCCGAACCGGAATACACCTCCCTTGTGCGTTTCACTTTTCTTTTTTTTTCTCCTGTGGTTTATCACCCTCCCCCCTCACGCCCCTGGTTTGTTTTTATCCGTCGAGGGTCTGCGAGTTTTTTTGGTTTTGTGTGAACCGCTTCTTTTTCCGATCCCCGTAACTCTTTTCCAGAGCGATTTTCTTCCCCTTTACCTTGGCGGCGCCTGTTGCCCCTTTCCCGCCTCCCCGATAATTTGGTTTCAGTACGTTCCTTTCTTTGATCATATTCTGACGCGATTTTTAATTTGGTTAGAGGCCCGCCTCTTCCCCCTCCTCAGGCTCATTGCTGTTCCTTTGCTTTATCCCGTTTTTTATCTCCCCCCCCTCTCCACCGTTTTTTGTGTTCGCTATTTCCCAGGCCAACCGATACAGCCACCTCGTTGGTTTTTTTCTTGATCATGTCACTCCATACTTATCCCCCCCCCCCCCCCCCCCTTTGTTTCCCTCAGATTGAGGTGGTCCCACCCCAACATGTAATCGCTGCTTTGGTGGTAGTCGGCTTCGGAATAGGCCCCAACTCAGTTCTGGTTCCAACTCTGCCTTGTGTTCATTTCCAGTGTTTAACCACCATCCGCACTTTTTGGTGTTGCCGTCTTACTTTTTGCATGGCAGGAGGGAAAGGGGGTTTCTCGATAGACGGCACTATGAGACCCTTATGCGGCTATTAGGTGCCCCACTTAATGCGATCTTCGATCCACAGCCTCTTACCGGTTTCCTAAACCCGGTGAAGTTTTTTTCCCAGACGTTTTTCTGGCCCTTCCTCTTGTCCTCCGTCTGATATATAATCAGCACTTTTCTTCTGCGTGCCCCCAGCTTCGGCAGGCCTGTCGGCAGCCGCGCCCCCTCTTGCCCTTCTTCCTCGTTTTCTTTTGAAGACCTTCCTGACCCCCCGTCCCTCTTCATGCGTTTTCTAGCCTTTAATTCCCCCGCTAGACCGTTTCTCGGGCTTTTCAGCCCATCCGCTGCAGCTGTTGGTTCCTGTCGGCGCTTTGATCAGACCAGGGTTCTGCCTCCTTTCGGAGTTTGCCGCCGGCCTTTTTGAAACCCGCCAAAGGTGTTCTTCGCAGACTTTCTCCGTTTCTAGTATTAGCCGACCCATTGCTTCCCAAAGGGCTGGCCCGCGGCGAATGGCGTGCGTGGGCTGGTTTCCGGTCCTTTTCCCTGTTTTGGACCTCCCATGACTTCCTCCGCCCTGTCCGGCGCTACGCTTGATTATTCGGTATTTTTTTCGATATCGTCCCCGCTCCCGATCACCTCGGCCCTTATGTCTTCCCTGAAGCCCCATCGTTTTTGCAGGGTCGAGGTTACCTTCGGCCGGCTTTCATTCGTCTCCCTACACACTTAGTTCAGTCCCTTCCGAATATGCCTAACACTTCCCGCGGACCGGCAGACGACAGCAATCTTACGGTATAGTCTGGGTCCGTCAGGTCTCCCTGAAGGCGCTCTTCTCCCTTGGCGTCCCCTCTGCCCCACTTTCTCGCTTGATTTCTTTCCTTTATGTTTCTACTACTCGTTTTGTTGTTTATCTCGCATAAAGGCCCCAATCCGCCTTGTTGTTGGCTACGCTTTCACGAGTTTTGTCCCCAAGTCCGAGCGCCTTAGGACTTCCTGACCACGACTATCTTCCTCTTGGTTCTTTTCTTTCCCCTTCTCTTGAATTTGTCGTGCAGATCGTTTTTTCTTTGATTTTTGGAGTCTTCCCGCTGAATTGCTTTCCCCTCCCCGCATGGTCGCGGCTGGTTGCTCTAGTCGAACCATTCTGGCAGCGTGGCTTTTTGTGGGCCGAGATAGAATACCGCCCTTTCTCCCCCCTACCTCTCCCGCAACGAGTCGTCCTTTCCCCCCCCCCTCGTGGACCAGGTCAGGGGAGTCCCCGACCCTTTTTTTTGCCGAACTCCGCCATTGCCGCCCGGCCATCTTTTTTCTCTCGTTGGTTCTCTACTTTTCGACCGCGACTTCCTGGCAAGCCCCGTTTGGTCCTTTTTTTTGTCCCCCCTTCTCTTCTTCTTCGGCCTTTTGCTAGCAGCCCCTTACCTCTTCAGCGGGGATTTTTCCAGCCGATGACCGGTTCCGCTCTTCTTTGAGTCTGCGGCTGCGAGTCACTATTATCTGATTTTCTCTTCTCGGCGTCAGGCCTGAGAAAGTCGCGGCCAGATGTCCAGCGTGATGCCCGTACTCTTTGGCCGACGCAGGTGATTTCTTGGCGGATCCTTTCAGCGGGCGACAGATTGTTGTCCTTAAGACCTTTGCCCGTTCTCCTTGCCCTTTGGTGACGTCAGGAGCCTGGTTTAGAATGGATCGGCTGCCCAGGTGCCAGGGGAACCTTCTCCCCTCAGTAAGGTTACTGATCCATGTGAGTCGATCCCCCCCCTGATTCGTCCCCATTTCGCCGCACCGGACTGTTCTTGGCAATCACCTTCATATGTACCCTTTCTGGCACACCACTCCCTTTACTGTGTTTCTTGTCGCCCGAAGATCCGTGCACTGCCCTTAATTTTGTCCCTGGCCGCTCTGCTAACAAATACCCTTTCGGATTGGAAGACCTATGGGTCCTCTCGACATAGGAGATGGAGGCTTGGATCGACAGGATCATTTTCGCGGCCACTACTTTCCTGCTTCTCGGCCCTTTGGCTTCGAGACGACTCCCCCCTCTTCCCCGCCTTTTGTCTTGCTTCCTCCCTAAAGCAGGAACACCCCATTCCTTCGTCTTGGCTCTTTTCTTCGAACAACATGAAACCACTGCGTCTTCCTTCAGATGATCACAGACCCCTCCTCCTGATGTTGACCAAACACGCACCACCGGTAGAGTTGGCGTCATCTTCCCTGTTTTCTCCCATGAGGTCCAATTTTTCCTCTCGGTTTGTATGTTAGATCGTAATGAATACCTCGGCCGCAAAAATCCCCAGCATCTTCCATAACGTCAGTTTTGACATTTTTGTCCTCCTCCCCCCTGGGTCTTTGGTTGGCGTTTGTGCTCCGACCCTGAGAAAGTTCCCCTTTGACCGGCTCACCTCTTAGTCCCGGGCTCTTTCCCCTCCCTTTCCTCTGCTTGGACTTTCATGAGCAACTCCAGGACTGTTCTCATTTTGGCAGTCCCAGCGGTAAGGTTGCCCCTTTTAGCCCCCAATTCTCCTTATTGTCTTTGAGAGACCCCCTATTGGTAGGGTAAAACAATGATATTAACGCCGAAGACCTCCCTAAAATTCCCCTTGGTACCTTCCGCTTTTTTTGACGGAAGCAATTGAGAGGCTTCCTTCCCTTATTGGCTCTCGAACCCTTTTCCCGTCTCCCTACCCTTTTTTAATAGAACTTTATGAGCTGGCCCCATCTTTCTTAGCAGGCCGCGCGAAGAGCCGTCTGAATCCACACAGCCGGACACATCTTCAGCAGCCCATTCCGTCGTTATACACAGGTCGGTTTACATCTTTTCTCAAGTCTCAAGTTGTCTGGTTGCTTCTATCATTTCCCCGTTCCCCCCCCACGTGAGATTTGTGACACGCGGTAGGTTACGCCCGGGGGCGGGCGGTGCCAAACCTGTTGCTCTTCTCTCGCCCAGAAACCCCTCCCTCAGCTTTGCACATACCTCACGATTTAAGCTTTTCTGCAGATGAGATGGTTATTGTCGCGTCCTTTCTATGGTCACCACACTGCGTGTTGTCCCTTTTCAGCAAGGAGGAAGACCAGTTTTGTTGTCTTCGATCCGACATTGACTGCCATTCCAAAACTGGTTTTTTGCCTGGAAGGCGATGGGCTTCGATTCCATTCTTTTCTTCAAGCCTTTCACCTAGATGCAAACGCCGGCTTTCCCCTCTCTCGCTTTCTCTCCCCCTTTAGGGACCAACTCTGACGTGCGACCCCTCTTGCAACTGCATTTTTTTTTTCACCTTGAACCCTGCTGTAGAAACCTCTGCCCTCTCCCTGGTGCCGGTCTCTTTCCCTCCGGGTCCCGCATTTAAATTGACAGGCTTTCTCTCTCTTACAGTTTTCTTTTTGCGCACC
>Ga0179593_1387509_pt1 | contig 12528 bp, 10 predicted proteins | sample CZODoug2_1_08_16_FD_185931 | JGI IMG/M metagenome (GOLD analysis project Ga0179593, IMG submission 185931) | Vadose zone soil fungal communities from Angelo Coast Range Reserve, California, USA - CZODoug2_1_08_16fungal (PacBio error correction) | ecosystem: Environmental > Terrestrial > Soil >... | reverse complement strand
CCCCCTTCGTGACGCCGGCCGGTCGGTGTTTTTTCCCCCTAGTCCCCGTTTTTTTTTTTCCGGGCAGTTGGCCATCCTGCGTTGCGGTGACCGGAGGAATCCGACGTGTCCTGTATAACTTCGTCCCCGTTTCTTCCCCCCCCCCGTTTTGATCTTTTCCTTCTTTCGCTCCTTTTTTTTCCCCCCCCCTCCGTTGTGTTTTTTTTTTTTTTTGCTTTTTTCTTTTCAAGATTTTCTCCCTTCCTTTCGGAGGATCGAACGTACCGGCCTTTGTCGCCTTTTCCGTGTCCGCTCCGATGGACCCCACCCCTTCCGTTTCCCTGTTTTTTATCTTTTTTCTTTACACGCGTTTCCGTCCGTGATTACGTTTTCCTCCCCCCTCCCTCTTCATGCATCTCTCGAGAAAGGAACCGTTTAGCCCTTCGCGGACCGTGTCTCGACGAGTTGACGGACTTCCCTCTCCCCGCCCTTTTGGGCCTTTTCCTTTTGAGCCCCATCGCTCACCTTTAACTTTTACTGAGGATGGTCCTACAACCCCAAGAGGGACCCGGTCGTCCTTTGTACTCCTCCCACGACCCTCCCTCGGCGGGTGTCGTTTTCTGCGCTTCCCGAGAGGGACCTCCCCACGTACCCGCGGTGTGTTTTTTTTTTCCAAGGTCCTGGCGGCGCCCCAGTTTTTTTCCGAGCGTCGCCGAATTGGGTCGGCAACCCTGGCCTTTTCTCCCTTCTCTTTGCTTGCGCCTGATGCCCGTTGTTTTTTGTTCTTGTCAGGAACTTGTGCCTGACCTCCTTTTTCCCCGTTATTCCCTCCTTTTTTTTTCTTCAGTTGACCGCCCCCCTTTCCGACGTTTTTCCGGTCCTGACTTTCTCCTTTTTTTCCCCCGTGTATCGCCCCCCTTCTACCTCTCGCCCCCTGTCGCCTGTTGGAACCCGGGGTCACCAGGCCTCTTTCCCCACTCTGGTTCACCCTTTTTGAGTCTTCCCGCCTTCTAAGGTTTAGAGTTCCATGAGTCAAGTTGATCTGGGTTTCTCCTTTTTTTTTTTTTTCTTTTTTCTTTTTTTGTTACTATTACGATGCCGGCCGGAGTTCCCCTTTGTACTTTTTATTTCATCCTTCAGGGTAGTTGTGAATAGTTTCGTTTTCTTCATTTTTTTCTCTTGTAGATCCAACCCTTGGTTTTACCTGAACTTTCACGATTTTTTTTTTTCCCCCGTGGACGCGTTTGAGCCTGAGTTAATTCTTTTTTTTACGGGTAAACCCGACATTTTGCCTGCCCTTCTTTTCTCGTCGGACAATGATTTACTAAGCGTTGTCCACTCCTCTTTTTTTTGCGCCCTACGTAGGCCTCTGACGGTTTTCTCTCGATTTTGTGAGTCTTTTCGGTCGATTCACTTCGGCGTCGAATCTTCTTACAGGTTTTGCGGCTCCCCCTCCTCCTGACCCGGTTCTCCTTTCTTTCAGTTTTTGTTTTTTTGATTTGGGTCTTGTTAAACTTAAAACGCCGTTCCACCCCCCCCACGGTCCGCGTTCCAATTCCAACCGACATCTTCGTCAGCAGGTAGTAAAAACACCACACTTCTAGTTTTTTGCAAGGTTTCTCGTTTGTCTCTCGGTGCTTTGTTTTCTTTTTCGGAACTTTGGTAGAGTCGTATTTTCCTGGACCACCCTCTTTTGCTTGTACGTTTGCCACCCCCTCGTTTCATTTCGACCGCGGGATCTATCTCTGGCCGTGTCAACACACTCCCCTGCGTACTTCTTTAGGAGGGCCGCTCCGGGTCCCCCGTTTTCAAAAAGTTCCACGGTGGTTTTTTCCCAGGAGTCTTATTATTTGGGTAGAGACTATTCAATTTCCTTTCTCTTTTTTTTTGCTCTACGGAGGCTCTGTTTCAGCTTGCCTCTCTAACGTCATTTTCTTTTTTTGATACAGACGAATCCCTCCGAGAATGAAGTTCATCCTGCGGGTTCGCTGACCCCCTTTTGGCCTTCTTTCTGACCCAACCCAGAAGTTTTTTCCCCCTTCCCCCCCACTGAAGGACACTGTTTTGGTTTTGGTTGAAGTTGAAGATGAGTCCTCATGACTGCTTTCCTTCGTCGGGGCTTTTCCCCTGAGGCCAGTCCGGCGGTTTTGTGTGTTTCACAGAGACATGCTTCTTAGTTAAAATGGTTTCCTTTAGCCCAAATGTTCTTTCTCTTGAAGATCCCCGTGGTGACGGACTGTCCTCAGTGGGTGGTCTTTTTTTTTTTTTCCCTGGACTTTTCCTTTCGACCTCTGGGCTTTGTTTTTTGATACTTTCTTCCGAGCCTTTCAGTCTGTTTTCCCCAACTCCTTCCTTTTTCTTAGGGAGAGGAGGAATCTGACCTGAACGGCTTCTTACGTTCTTAGAAAGCACTTCCCCCCTTGTCTTATTTTTTGCTGGCGGTCCAGCGCGCTCCACCCAGTTTTTTTTTTTTCCGCGATTTTGGGAGTATGAACACCCCCCCCTTTTGTTTTAAGTTTATATGGTACCATCCCCCACTGCTTTTTTCCACCTTGTCTTGATCATCCCCCCTCATGGCCCGGGACGGCTGATCTTCCCCCCCCCGCCTCCCCTTTACTCGATCATCGCCCCCGAACTCCTTTTTTAGTGAATAGAAGCCCCGCCTTTTCTTTGACACCTTCCCAACCCCTTAGGCGTCTATATCGATTTTCTTTCCGCCTTTCCTACAGCTTTTGGTTTCTTGCGTTCCCGGGTGCCGTCCTTCAGTCTGGTTCCTTCTTGTGCTTTACGGGGGCGGTTTTATCGTGATCTTTTTTTCCCCGCATTTTTCCTCCCCCCCCCCCCCCTTTTTTCCGCCCGTCACCAGCAAAAGACCTTCCTTTAACACGCTCCCCTCGCCAGTCGGCTTGACGATCAACCCGGTCTTCCAGTGTCACCCATAGCTGTTGGCAGGCGCCCCCGCGGGTTCCCCGTCCGCGTTCTAGAATTATATCCCCTCCCCCCTGGATCCCTCCCATTTCCGATACCTTTAGGTTTAGGGCGGCCCCCCCCAAGAAAAAGTTTCGGTCCCCCTTCCTTCTCCCCCGTGTCCACATCTTTCCCCGCCCATCGAACCTGCCCAGCTCTGTCGCCAAACCTTCGTTTTGATTTTTTGTCTTTTTTTCTGATGTCTTGGACCTCCCGTTTTCTTGTCTTTTTGCCCCCTCCTACCCACTCCCCTCCACCCCCCCTTTTTGATCAGTCTTTTCCTTCTCACAACCGTCAAGAATGATGTCTGTGTAGGCATTCAGTTTTTTGCCAGGCTAGCTTCGGGTCCTTTTCTCATTCGGCCCGGGCCTGGAGTCTTCCCGAGTGCTGCTTTCCTTCTTTTTTCCTCCAGGTAGATCCGTTGATTTTTTCAGAGTGGTGAGCCCCCTTTTTTCCCCACCTGTTTTTTCGAACGTCTTGAATTTTGTAGTTAATCCCCCCAAGTCTCCTCCCATCGGTGTTTTTCCGTTGGGCATTGGTTTCCTACTTTGCTGTGTCTTCCGCTTCGGTGGGAGTCGGGGAGGATTTTTTCGTTCCACTTCGCAAACCTTTTCACCGGCCCAGGCATTTTTCCCGGTTCCTCTCCTGTAACACTTCCCCCTGGTGTAAGAACTTTGCGACGCTCTTTCCCGGTCCGTCTTTTTCCCCCCCATCACGATTCCCCACCTAAGGGCCCCAATTTCTCCCCCCCCGTTCGATTTTTTCTCCCCCTTTGAAAGTCCGATGAAGGCTTGTTTCCATTGATTCTTCCGCAAACGCACCTCACCGCATTTTTGACCGTCCCTCAGATCCCCCCGAGTGCGTTGGGTGGGATTGTCCTACCCTTTTTTTCCGTCCCCCAAACCTCCCTTTCAATCCTTTCTCATGCGCTGCGGCGTTCACGCCTACTGTTTTTTGTTTGAATTCCCCTTTTCTCCCTCGCTTCGGTCGTTCGTTCGCTCTGCGATTTTCGTGCTGGTTCACCTCATTTCTCCCACACACGCGCAAGAAGATCGCACGTTTCCCTTGTTTCAAAAACCGCGTTCGGTTTTTTCAGGTTTCCCGCTCCCCGGTGCACTCCTATCTTCCTGAGGCGAACCGGCGCGTGACCGCTTTTTTCCCTCAATCCCCCCCCCACCTTTTTTCCTGCCATTTCGACCGGTGTTTTCTCTGATGACCGCGCCCACAACCTCCTTCACTTGAAAATTTTGCACCCAGCAATGTTGCTGCACAGTGCTGTCCCTAACCCCCTATTTGTTTGCAGGTTTTCCGCTTGGTTCTCCCCCTTGAACTCCCTTCTTAAACCACTTTGCTAGGTCGTCTGCTTTAGGACCAGGTTGCCTTTTTTCTTACCTGCCTGGCCCCTTTTTCGTGAGCAGATGTTCTTCCAACTGCAAGTTAATTAACCAGTTCCCCCCCCCTCTATTCTTATAGCTCTCAACACCCCCCTCCGATGTCCCCTTTTTCACAACTTTTTTTTCTCTTCACGAGAGTGGGTTCCAACGGTCAGTCACCGTGAATTGGTTTTTCCCCCGTTTCGGCGGGCCCCCCCCCTGAAGGCCCCTTGGCTTTGTCTTTTCCTCATCTGGGATTGGTATTCCCCTTTTTTGCTTTTCTGACCTTTCCCGTGTTCGTATTGATTATTTAGCGAGTCTGGCCCATTTTTTGTGGGCGTTCCCTTCCCCCCCCCCCCCTATTTTTCATACGGTCAAACAGACCGCCCCATCCCCCAAATTTTCATAACCTCCCGATTTGCAGTTGTTACTTTCTTCATCAGTGGGTGTTTCCGCTTTTTCTTTCCCTTTCCTGTTTCTGCCAATTTGGTCACACTTTAGCTTCTACTGTCCACTTCCCCACTTTTGCCTATGTGAATCCGTTCCAATTTGATGTATTCCCATTCCGTACCCAGGCATCTTTCATAGCCTTTCCACCTCTGTCAGAGTACCCGGTCCGTTGATATTTACCTCGATTTTTCCTCTTCAGATGACTCTGATTCGTGAAACCCACATTTGTTTGTTTGCTTCCCCCAGCCCGTGTGCCTTCCCCCCTTGTTTCCCTTTTTTTTTGTGTTGGTACTACCTCGCGTTTTTCCCCGGTTACTCCGCGATCCCGCGCTCGGACCGAACTTGTATTCCTTTTCCCCTTTCTCCTCCTTTTGTGCTCAATAGCCGGAAGGTTGCGGCAGAAACCCCCTTTTCTCCCTAATTTTCTCCCGGCCTTCAAATGTAATCGCAAACGCCCCGGTCCAGCCCTTCTCCTCATTTAAATCTTGGAGTTTCACTAAGTCGGATTCAGTCCCTGAAGTCCCTTTTCGGATTTGTCAACTGCCCAATGGCATTCCTTTATTTGTGAAGTAGGTTAACACCCCGGGGTCCTTAGGTTTTGTTCCCCGCCCAGATGTTACCCCCCTTTCCTAGACCCGCCCAGATGCAACTGGCTCTTCGTGTTGTGCCTTTTTCCTCCCGTTCCAATCATCATCAATCAGGACCTTGGGGGAGATGGTTTGTCAGTCCCCTTCCGAACGTCCCCAAGACCCACTGTTTTCTTTCACTCAATGCCCACTCCCCACCCAACCGGTTTTTTTTTAACACTACGTCGCCTTTTTGTTAACACTCCCGGATGATAATGCAAAAAGGAACTTACATTTTTTTTCTGCTGTTCGCTTGAGGGTCTTTTGACTCAGGCTCCTCTGGTCAGTTTGGGTTGTTATTTGAGAATTTTACTCATTCCATGGTCAGCTTTATTCTGACACGTTTACCCCCCTCAACGTTTTCCTTTTTCCCTTCCAGTCACTTTCTTCCTGACTCTTTTCCCCAGGTGTACTTTCCAAGCAATATTTGTATGTTTAAAGAATTTCGTGACAAGCTCAACTCTTCGTCTTCCTAGTCAGGTTTCCCGCTGGTTTTTTTACTGGTTTTCTGTGGGTGCGTTGTGAATCCCTCTTTCACCAGATGTTTTTGCCTAAATCGGACGACTTCACCCCCGGTCGGATTTTCTTCCCTCTTTTGCCTCCTCTCCGTTGGTTTTTTAGTTTCTTTCTTTTTGAGGATCTCCCTCCATGCCGGCTTTGCTCAACGTTCCCCCTTTCGATGACTTCCTTTTTCAAACCACAGCGGTTTAAACCAGGACTGACTTCCTTCAAAATGCCCCCTCTTTTTTTTTTTTTCTTAGGTTTTTCCACCCGACTGGTCATTACCTTTTTTTAGCGCACTTTTCGTTTAAGTATCCGTTCGGGGACCTTCCCCCCCCTTTTTATTTGTTTTTTTTTTTTTCCTCCCAACGGTGAGGGTTTTCCCTGGTACCGACTTGCCCCACGACACCAAGTGACTAATTCTGCCCAATTTCCCCCCTTGTACCCGGGCTTTACGTGGCCCCGAGACGCTTTGAACATGGCACTTTTCACAAAACCCCCCCGTTGCTTTTCCAGGCCAACTGGCCTGCTGAGCCCTTTTCAAACTCCTTTTTACCCGACCCAATAGGGACTCCTCCCCCCAACAACAAATCTTCCCCCCCTTTCCAGTTTTAGATACCCTTTCGGCCGGTTAGTTTTTTTTCCCCACTTTCCCTTTGGGAATTCCCCGGTACCCCCCCAAGGTGTTTTTTCTTCGTGGGATTGCGGTCCAACCTTGGGTTTTTAGGGATAGTTTCTTCCCTGGAACCATCAGGCCCCGTACCCCCTGCATATCTCCTGAGTCTTGATGCGATTTTCTAAGTTCCCTAAGCGTCCCCTAACCATCCTGTCTTTCCTTGTTTCCTGCTTTTTGTCTTTTTTGATGTCCTTGGGTCCCACCTCCCCAGTGTTTTTTTTCCCCCCCCCCCTCTTCCTCCCCCCCGGCTTTCTTCCAATCCCGTTCCGGACAAGGATCCGTGCTTATTTCCCTCGGCGTTTTTTCACGCCCGTCTTTCTTTAACCCAATTTTCTTCTGAACCCCCCTGCAGGCGGAGGCTTGCTTGCGTTACATCGCTTCACCGTTTATATGGCGTTTCGTTCCCCCTATGAGGCCTGTTTTTTGGGTTCTGCCCTCCGCACCCTGCTTTGTGAAGTGATTTCGTTTTCAGCCCCCCACCCTAGCACTAATCACCCATCTTCAATTCGTTCGGTCGGAGGTTTTGCGTATTTTTGGTGGGCGACCACAGGTTTTCTCACTGTCCCCCCCTCACTCAAATTTATTTACTCCCCCCCTTTATTTCACACCCCTTCCTAATGCTTTATTTTTGGTTTTTCTTGATCACCACCCCCCCGCGTTATTGGCCAACGGCACCAGTCCCGGTCTTGAATCCGCGATCCCCAGTTCCCAGATAAGACCCTTTTCCCTTAGTCAGAGGTTTGATTCTACTTGTGATTACAAATTCGGGTTATTTCATCATTCCGTGCTTCTTTTTCCATTGGCACTTTTCTTTCAGACCCTTTTTTCGTACAACCTCTGTAAATTTAATGGTGGTCTTTACACATTGATTTTACCGCCAACAAACTTTATCAATAAAAAACAAATCCAAAACCCCCCCCTTCAACCCCCCAAGCCTCTACTTAGCGCACCTCTTTTTACCCGGCTGTTTCCCCTTCCATTTTCTTTGTGGCGTTTTATCTTTCTTCTGGCGTATCATCACACCCTTTTTGTTTCCTCCCCTTCCCCGTCCACACAACAACTGTTTTCTCGCTCGTATCCATAATGAACGCTGGAACCTTCTTTCCGGAGCTTTTCTTTTTTACACTTAAAGGCCGGATCCCTGAAGAAGACCCCTCTATTCCCGCCTTTCAGCCGTCCCCCAATTTCAAAAAACTTTCGTTGACCTTTTCAGTTCCTTTTTTTTTCCGCTTTGGCATATTTACATGGCCCCTTTTTTTGGTATCCTTCTCCATTACGTTCCACAGGGAAAGTGGGCTTTTGATGACTTGAGACCTGGGTCCCCCAAAAGCTAAAACTCGGCCTCCGCCACTTGGGCAGATTCGCGCTTCAACCTAATACGCCCCCTCTTTGACAATGTTTGCTTGTTCCCCCCACCCTAAGCCTTTTTCAGTTTCCTTTGACTTCTTCTTTGCCTAGAACCCCCTTAGACAACCTCGAGCAACCACGGATTGTGTCTCCCCCCCTGAACCCCTGACCCTGGGCCCCCCTTTGTCCTTGTTTTCTTCCGTGCCTTTTTTTAACTGTTGATTTTAAGTTCCCCGCGTCCGTCGTTTTTGATGGCCAGGGTTCTTTTCAACACCTCTTTCCCCTGAATTTCCCCCCCCCTCCCCCCCTTATGTGCCAGGAAACTTTCTGCGGGAAGGTCCTTTTGGTACGGTCGCGTTTTTTTTTTTAGAAGAGAGGCCTCCTGGATCGAATGTGTAGATGATTTTCCCCCCCCCCCCCCCCCCCCCCCCCTTACGAGAGATACTTGGGGAATCCCGGCGTCCTTCCCCTCACCAGGCACTTCGATTTCTCCCCAGGTACCCCGGCAAAAGTTCCCTAAGGAGGCGTATTTGCCCCCTCCCCGTTTTGACAGCTATGCAAACCTAAGAATTCTTTTTGGTGGGAGTTTTTTTTCTTAAGCTGTTCACTACCTTTTCATCCCCCTCTACATGACTAGGCTCTTTTTGCTTTTTGACTGGTGCCCGGTTTTTTTATGTTTGCCCTTCGCGTTGGGCGTTCCCCACTGGTAATGAACTCCTCGGGGGTCGCACCATCGTGAACACCGTCTCTTTCCTCCGTTTATCCTTTTTATAGGGCATCTTTTCTTGTTCGAAGAGTCACGAGAACTGCTTTTTCGCCCCCAGAGTCTTCGTTATTTTTCAAGGTTTCTTTCTTCACTTGCATTTTTGTTTTCGGAGGACAGATGTTGCCCTGTATATATTTGTTTGGAAGTCATTATTTCTGGCCCTTTTTCCTCTATTCCCGACTAACCACCTCACGACGTAAAGAGTCGGCCACCCCCTGGCCGCCAATGCACCCCACGGGGGTTGCTGGCACCCCCCCCCAGACTTTTGCCCACCCCGCCTGGGATCTCCGGACCGGGTGATTCCCAGATGGGTCCCTACTGTGGACAGACCCAGAGAACGGTATCGTAAAGCCCACAACACACGCTGTCGGTCCTTTACCCTGCTTCCCCCCCGGACCGCCCCCCGGGCCGGCCCTGGTTTTCGCCGCGCGCCCTTTTTCCGTATCCGGTTGGAACAACAGGACCGTGCCTGTGCTAGTGCCTTCGACGTGTCTTGTCCCCTTCCCGACCGAGCAAAAGTCACGATCCGTTCCTGTCGGCCTCCATGCTTTCGTTTGAATTTTCTTTCAGGTCCGACACATTTGACTGTTTTTTCCGGGTCAAGGTGGCGTGGCGAGTCCCCCCGTTCTTTTCCCCCCCGGTGGTCTCCTCAAAAGAACCAGTTCCGGAGTTGTCTTTCAGTCCCCCCCCCCCTCGTCTCTTCTCTTTTCTTTGCTGTGGTCCGCCGGCCGTTTTTTTTTTGGACCCCTCCTTGCGAAATTTCCGCCGCCCGCACCCCCGGTTGTGTTTTTTTCTCCCTACAACCTGTCCCCAGTTTCTGCTCTCCCCCCACTTGTTTCGATTTACTCATAATTTTTGAGAGAAACGAACTGACGTTTTTCCCCGTCTCCTTTTCTGACCCCCTCACCCCCCGGTTTTTGACCCCCCTCAGGTGGAAGGGTAACCGGGTCTAATTTCTTGCCTTCCAGTCACCGTTTATTCACGGCCGCTGGGGCCTTCAGCAATACTTTTGCGGTGCTTGTGGAACGGGGGAACCACGCTTCCCCCTTCGGGTTTGCTTATCTCCGGACCAAGTGCCGGCCCTTTACCCCGCCCCGGAGGTTTTTCCTTGTGGCCCCTCGTCTTCCCTTTTTTTCTTTTTTCCCCCCCCTTCCGCCCTAACAACCCCGATGGCTCGCCGGGGTTGCTTCCTGGGCTAACCGCTCATTCTTTTTCGACGGCTCGGTGGTTTGCCCGTGTTGTTTAGATCGTCTTGTTAAGCTTTGCGATAAAGTTCCCTTTTACCTTTACCCCCCTCCTTTTCGTTTTAGGGGCGGAAGATAGAGTCGGGCATGTGTGTCCCGCCGTCGTCCCCCAATTGCCCCCCCCCCCTTCCCGATTTTTTCTTAATAGGGTTTTTTTTTTCTTGGCCCCTTCTTTCTTCCCGCCCTTTCTATCGGCCCCTTCAACAAGTTTTTTTTCGACCCCAATTTTCTAGCTCCCCCCTTTGTTCTGTTCTTCCTTTCGATCGGAAGACTGTTCAAATGGGTAAAATTGACCTGGTTCCCCCCACCGGTTGGCGATGGTCGTGCTCAAGTAGTATCGTAGGCGTTGGCTTTCCCGTTTTCCGTCCCTTTTCCTTCTGAAAGAGGTCAGCCCCTTCCTGATATGATCCATCTCACCCGCCCCCGCCCTAATATAGATTTAAATTTTCTCTTGAATGGTTTAGATATGAGTTATTCTAGTAATCTTCAATTTTTCCCCCCTAACAGGACATGGTTCTCGTGTTTGCCTCCCGCGGACTTCTAATTTGGCGGTACCCCCAACTTGAGACTAGATCCTTCAATTAAACGAAGCGAGTTTGGTTGTTGTTTTCCCCAAGGGGTGCGCCTCTTTATTTATGAGTAGGTTTGAAACGCGTCTTTTAGTTCTTGACTGGTCCCCTCATCTGGCTTGTGTCTTTTGTGCCCCGGAGTCGTCCCCTTGTCCTCTCCTCCGCATGTCCAAAATTAGTAGAGTCTTAGTTGTGAACTTTCGTTATTCGATAGTAGAGTCACAGGAGATGCCCAGGATTGGTCAGATGGTTTTCAGAGGTAGGCATATGGCTCTGGATTGTATCCCCTTCCCCTCCTAGAAGGCCTCCCAAAATTAGGGTTTCCCCCACCGTTTTACGAGTTGGCCCACTTTGTAACCCAAAACCTTTTTCCCCTCCAGTCCCCCCATATATTTGGATCCCCCCCCCCGCCTCTTCGGAGATATTCCTCCAGTGACCAGCCGCCTTTTTCTCCTCCTTGCTTTTCCTGGCCCGTCGTTCAACGGTCCGTGCTGGAACTTTCCGCCGACATTAAAATAACTCAAACCGCTCTCTTGCGTGCACACCAAGCCTCTTGTGGCCGTACCAAAGTTCCGCTTACGCAACCCCTCTTTCTTTTTCTTTTTTTTAGGTGGTCGGACAGGGATTGATCCTGTTTCCCTGCCCCTCTCCAAAATTACGTCCTGTTCGTAGCCGTACGTTTCTGTTTTTCCCTGATCAACAGCTCGTCACCGGTTGCTTCCCTCGACTCTTTTTTTTTCCCCCTTCCCCACCCCCAAAGCGGTTCGGCCGTCGGCGAGAAGACACGTGGAGTCCCCCCCCCCCGTGGCAGTGATGCCCCCTTGCGGCGGGTTCTCTTCTCACGAGACTTGATTCTTGCTTTCTTTTTTCCTGGTTGGCCAAAGAGATTGGTCCCCACCCCCCCCCATGCCTATTCCCATTTTCCCAGTACCCCACCCCACCATCCCCACGCTCGGTTTGTTTTTGTGTGTGTTTTTTTTTTTTTTGAACAACGTACTTGTTCCACCGTCCAGGACAAGACGGTCCTACTCGGCAAAGCTTTTCACCTTACGTCACCCCCTGGTTGGTGAAGCTTTTTCAACAGGATTATGCCCCCCCGTCCCCCCCGGTCCCTGTACTAATGACCCCCGGTTTCCAACTCGGAGGACTTGAATTTTGTCCCATTCACCCACTTCCCCCAATTGACGGTCCTGGTGGTGTTAAAATCGAATTTCACCCCCACATAGTTTGTTCTCCTTTCCCGGCCTTTTGCCCTCCTCCTCCTCCCTGGAGTCAATGTCAGCCAACCATTCTTGGACCCGTGACAAGACGTGCTTTTAAGGCTTGTTTTTGATCGATGGCTGAAGGAGAGACCTTGCTGTCGGACCCCGTCTCTCCCTTCGCCAAAGTCTCATCCGTCCTGGGGCCCTGGTTTTTAAAGACGCTTGTACCCCCTGCCTTTCCTATTTTCCCCCATTTCCACAGATTGGCCAAGGGGGAGTAGAGGCCTCTTACTCATCTGCAGGCGATAAAAGTCGATTTCCTCCCCCCCCCCCCAATTCCCCCTGAGGCATATGCCTCCCGCCACCCCCCTTCAGGCCTTCCCCTTTTCCTGTAACACCACTTTCCCGTGGAACGTTCAGAGAAGGGGCTAAAGGCCGCCTGCCCGCGAGGTCCGTTTTCCTTTAGTTAAGTGACCTTATGCTGGTATTTTTGGTAATAGATGGTCCATTCTTTTTGTTTGACCTTTGAGGCCATTTTTTTTTTGGTGTCGGGCCGTCCCCTCCTGAAAAGGTCGTACTGGGTCGTGACTCCCGTTAAATTAGTCGAAAGCCGGCCTGAAGCTCCACTGAGTCTTTTTTCGTTTTCTTTAAGAATACGATTTTGTACATATTTCCGTCCTGTGAGGCGCGGAGGTTACCACTAGCCGGACTTCCTCCCCTCTTGCCACCTTGTAATTTTTCGGTTGGGTGGGTGGTGAAGTTTCAACACGCAACGTTCCCATGTCCTTCTTCCCTTTTTACTCCACTAGTACACGGCATTTTTTGCGC